>Ga0326728_10025010_pt1 | contig 10741 bp, 13 predicted proteins | sample MB3enrmetagenome_FD_207602 | JGI IMG/M metagenome (GOLD analysis project Ga0326728, IMG submission 207602) | Lab enriched peat soil microbial communities from McLean, Ithaca, NY, United States - MB31MN | ecosystem: Environmental > Terrestrial > Soil > Wetlands > Peat | place: USA: New York...
CGTGCTGGACATTGAAAACGCCCGCCTAAGCCCGGCCCTGGTGGGAAGGACTTTTCCCGTAGAAGACGGCTTTCTGCGCCAGATCCGCGTGGGACAGTTCACCGCAACCGTTACGCGGGTTGTGCTGGATGTGGAGAAGATCGAAGATTATTCAGTATTACCCCTGCCTAATCCCTTCCGCTTGGTGGTTGACATCCACGGCAGCAGCACGCCCATCCGGGAGACAAAGCAGGCTGCGAAAGAGTCCACCGCTCGCGCCACCACGGCGCGCCCGCAGCGGCTGGAGGAAAGCTCGAGCGCAACCGAGCAGCCCGCCAGCAGCAGCGAGTCGGCCCAAAAAACCGAAGTTGCCACGCGCAGCACCAAGCCCAAGCCTGAGCGCGAGACAACTGGAAAGGCAAGAGCGTCGGAGGAGACACAGGAGGTCGAGACGGCCTCCCTCAAGCCCCCCAAAACACCGCCAGCGTCTGGCGAGACGGGGACGCCTTCGCCTGAAACCCCGCCGGCGAAGGGAGCGCCTGTTCTACCGAGAGCCGCTGCGCCCACTGAATCCGGCTCCCGGACCCTGACGCGGGTGCTGGGGCTCAAGATCGGCCGTATCGTGATCGACCCGGGACACGGCGGCCACGACACAGGCACGATCGGACCAACCGGGCTGCGGGAAAAGGACGTCGTACTGGACGTGGGGTTGCGACTGAAAAAGCTGCTCGAGCACAAGGTTGGCTGCGATGTTGTCATGACTCGCAGCAACGACACTTTCATCCCACTCGAGGAAAGGACCGCAATTGCCAACGAGATGGCTGCCGACTTATTCATCTCCATCCATGCCAACGCCAGCCGCGACCGCAGCGCCCGGGGAATCGAGACCTACTATTTGAATTTCACCTCCAGTCCCGATGCTCTGGAGGTGGCGGCAAGAGAAAACGCCACGTCCCAGGAGTCGGTGCACCAACTCCAGGACCTCATCAAGAAGATCGCGATGACGGAAAAAATCGAAGAGTCCGAGGAGTTTGCCCGGCAGTTGCAAAAGGAAATCTACCGGCGCGCTACTCAATTGAGCGGCAAACAACGCGACCGGGGAGTGAAGAAGGCGCCTTTCGTAGTGTTGATCGGCGCCAACATGCCCTCCGTCCTGGCTGAAATCTCCTTCCTCACCAACCCCCGCGATGAAAAGTCACTGCGACGCCCCGACTACCGGCAGAAGATCGCGGAAGCGCTCTACGAAGGAATCCTGGATTATGTGAACAATCTGGGCGGGGTCAAGGTCGTCCAGCGTGCGGCCTCCGACAGATCTGCATCGAAAACCGGGGCGGAATTCTGATATGCTAAAGGATGATGAAGCGTTTTGTTTCAGCCTTCGCGCTCTCGGTGCTCACCCTCAGTGCAGCCCCTCCGCTGTCTTGTGCCCAGAATATTTCCATTATCCCTCTTGTCCCCGCAGCCAATTGGCGACTCGCCGCCAGTCAAGGGCTGGGGGTTGATGAAATCCAAAAATACGGCGGAGACCCGACGGTCGAACGCGAGTACGGGGTAAAATCGTTCGAACTGCGCACGTACCAGCTTGATAGGGTGCGCGCGGAAGTCGTCCTGGAACCCGCTGCCGATGCAAGCGCCGCCTTCGGCCTGTTCACCTACTATCAGAACGAGTCCATGCATCCCGAAAAAGCCATTCAGCTTGCCATGACGGGCCCGGAGGTCAGCTTGATGGCGCGCGGACGTAGCTTCATCCGTTTTCTTCGTCCCAAGGACTCACAGCTTTCGGAGAACGAATTCCGCGCTTTGTTGATTTTCGTGGGGGGAACTCGGCCGGCGGGCGATTCCTTGGCCAACTTGCCTACCCCTCTGCCTTTCTCGGGCCTGATTCCTGGCAGCGAGAAATACATCATCGGCCCCGAGGTAGCCCGGCGCGTTCTGCCCAATTTCCGCACCGACCTGTTAGGATTCAACCAGGGCGCAGAGATTCAGGTCGGTGAATACCTTGTCGGCAGCTCTCGATCTACTATGATGGAGTTGAGCTACCCCACTCCGCAGATTGCCCGCCTCCGCTTCGCGGCGATGAGTGATCTGCTCGGCTTAAATCAGGATCGTGGAGCGAATACTCTCTACGCACGAAGAGAAGGGTCGTTTATTTTTTTGGCTCTTAAGGCTAACAACAAAGCCGCCGCGACGAAGTTGTTGGACCAGTTCAAAGTGACGCAGCAGTTGAGCTGGGACGAGAGATACCCTGGCAACAAGACGATAGGCATGCAGTTGTTCGAACTCATTATGGGAAACGTCTTCCTGACCTTGCTTCTTGCCGGTGGAGGGATCGCTGGTGGCGTGTTAATCGTTCTTTCCCAACGAATTACAGCCAGATACTTCCCCGCTTGGGAGTGGGGACACCCGGAAGCGGACCGGCTGATTCGGTTGCACCTTCAGTAGAGCTAACATCAATATTTTCAGCAGCATAAAGCAAACAATCAGGGACAAATTCCTTAATTCAGGTTTTTCTCCCAATTCTCCCTTTTGCCCGCGAATTGCATGTGTAAGTTACTTAAAATTAAAGACTTATATCACAAAAAAATTCCTGAAATTTATCTTGACATCGCTTGGAAGTTTTTCTTAGACTCGTTCCGAGTTTAGATGGCGGGGCGCGTCCGCCATTCTATTCTCCTCTGAAAATGCTCACCCGCAGGTTCGGCGGGAATTTTCGCTGGCGCGGGTGAGCATTTTTCTATCTGTAGTGCCGGCGTAGCTCAGTCGGTAGAGCATCGGTTTCGTAAACCGAGGGTCACCAGTTCAAGTCTGGTCGCCGGCTCCATCACATCAATCACTTACCAACACCAGCGATTCTTGATCCTCAGTTTGTTCCTCACTTAAGCGATTGCGAAGTTCCTTGCGAGCAGCCTCCATCCTCTTCCAGATGGCCTCTGATGCCGCCACCTGAGCTGCATCTCCGACATGACTGTAAATCATATTCGTGTTCTCGGATACGTGGCCCAAGCGATCCATGCGTGTTTTCACGTCCACGCCTTCAGCGAGCATGATGGAGTTGTTGAGGTGACGGATGGCGTGCCAGTGGACGTGTTCGATACCGAGTGCCTGGGCGATGGGTTTGACGTGGTTGCGCATGAGACCTGCCAGGCTGATCGGTCGATTGCGCACGCCAGGGAACATCCAGTCGTCCGGCCTAGCATTGGGAAAGTACGTGTCCTTGTATTCTTTCAATTCGGCCATCTGCTGCGGTGTGAGCACCAGCTTGCGATTGCCCTTCTTGCTTTTGGTCGGGGTTGAGTTCCCTTGCCACACGGACTCCGTAACGATGACCGTATTGTATTCCCAGATCACGCACCTCCAGCGCAATCCGCGGATCTCTCCGCGCCGGTTGCCAGCCCAGAGAAACATCTTCCAGGCCATGCGGTGCCTAGGATCAGTGATCTTCTCTTCGATAGCGACGAACTCTTCCAGGGTAAGACGCCGGCGTGGGGCCTGCGGTCCCTGCGAGGGCAGCTTTACCGCGCGGACAGGATTGTGCATGACACCGGTCTCGAGCCGCATGGCGGCGCTGAAGAGCGAACTGAGGTACGTTTTGTATTTCTCTGCCGTCTGCCGAACGACCTGTCCGGTGGTAATCAAGGAGACCAAGAATCCCTGGAGTTCACCCGTCTTGAGCGAGTTCAGATTGCGAGATCCAAAGCGGGGAATCCAGACGTGTTTCATCACGGATCGCATATCGACCCTCACAGATGGTCGCTTGGTCAACAACTCATCTCCATATTGTCCGGAGTTGTCGTCCCAATAATGGTGGTGGAAGAAACTCGCGAGGGTAACAGAATCCCCGGCGAGTTCACGTTGACAATTGACTTTTTCCATGAGCAGCCGGTGCGCGCGCTCGGCTTGCGACTTGGTCATCTCGTCGCACCAGCCCAAAACCTTGCAGGGCCTCTTCTTCCCCTCTGGCCATTGCGAGACCCAGCATTTCCTTTCTCTGCCTTTGACTACAACGGAGCCTTTCCTGTCACGGTGCCTGGTCACATTGCCTCCTACCAGGACCGTTGAACCCGAATTTACGCTAGCGTCTTTGGCCCGAGAAAGCAAGTCCGCTATGAGCCGGCCGTCAAACCTGACATCGGTAGGCGTAAGGCGAATATGCGGAATGTGCCGCGGGTGACTCGGGTTGAGTCTTCGGTAGATAAAACTACGACTACACTTGAGCCGTGCCGCTAGATCGGCAACGGTGAGCAGCTTTGTGTCTTCCACCTAACATAGACCCTCCGCGACGATTGGGCGCCTCCGCCTTGCGCCCGGGTGTCGCCATTGCAGCCTCTCCCGCGCGTTGTTGCCAGCCGGCGGAACGCACAGGGTTAAGGTGTCGTTGGCAGCGCACGTAAATAGTTTCTGTGCGCCACTCAGCCCACTGCTTGCGTGGACTTTTAAGCCCGCTACTTACGCGGGTACTGGGATGGTAACCAATAGGACACATCATACTGTTCCGCAGGGTGTTGAAAGGAAGGCAAGGTAAACCCCCTGCCTCCCTCTGATCACTCAACTATTGGCACTGGCTAACTCCCGTGGAGTCAGGGAACCATGTAACATCCCCGGTCTGAATTCAGGCACAAAACCTTTATTCGTGGTTACGAACAAGGTTTTAACTGGGCCGGGCACACGCTCAATCGTTTCGGTTATTGGTTTTCGAAGTACATCGAATCCTTTTTGAATTGCCTCGATTAGTCCTGGATGTTCTTTGAGGATCTCAGACTCGAGGTCGGACAACCAGGCACCTAACACCTTGTACGATGTCCAGTCAAAAAACACTATAGAGACTACGATGCGTCGATTGTCTTTGATTCGAAAGAAATCAAAAAACTCATCAACAAAACACCTCATCCCCTCTGTAAGAGTTTTGATGCTTTCAAAGTCTTGGCCGACCCTCAACCCACAATTTCCTTCCGTATCCATAAGGTACATGAACAGAAGGTGTGAACTGGAGGTCGGTGATTCCACGGATTTAGATGTTTGAATCGAGGGCGTTTGGTGCTCTTGCCCGAATGCCTTTTCCTGCTGGTGCTGTAGTTTTTTGTGCAGCCGCTCCATGGGAAGGACGGGCCAATTGTCAAGGATCTTCTGCACATCCTTAACTAGATGTGCCGTATTGAAATGTCCGAAGGTCCAATCAGGCTGGAGGGATTCTACATCCACGACTTTGCGAGTGCTCAAGTCGTATTTCACTTTGTAGGCAGAGATTATATCCCAGGGTTCTTTGCCGTAATGTGCTACAAAATCCGAATACGATTCATCAAAGTAATCAACATCACAACTGAAATCGACACCAACGAGGTGCTGCGTTTCGTTCTGGATAAGGAACATCTCAACAATCTGCGAACCAGGCGTTGCGGCGCTGAGAGTATTGCTTTCGCATCTCCTGTACAACTCGGGCCGGAACAAGTGAGGGCTCGATGGATCATGCGTCGTGTCGCAGGGCGTCGTGACCTTGCGGCCCTTAAATGGCTCAGACGTTTTCATGGGCTCTTCTCCTAGCCCACAGCATTTTTTATATTTCTTGCCGCTGCCGCACGGGCACGGGTCGTTTCGCCCGACCTTCGCCGATGCGGATGTTTTGGCCTGCGGCTGGAACGCGCCATCGCTGGCCTTATTAACGGGCGAGGCTTCGTCGCTACGCGACGCATCGACGCCCTGTGAAATGTGATTATCATTGTCGATCATTTCTCTCCTCAGTGTTTCGCCTTACGTCTCCATCTCTAGTAGTGCCATTTGCCTCCACTCTCGGGGGCACCGGAGTTCTGCCACCGGGGGCCGCAGTCTCGGCAAGCGGGAGCGAAATAACGCTTCGCTCCCCTTGCACCCTGTCCCGGTACTCTTTCGGAGTAACCATCCCGTCGCTGCCAGGACGAATCGGGATGCCGATGAAGATCAAATAACCTCCTCAAGAGGTTTAGCTCACGCGAGTTTGATCGGGTTAGTTAACCCGGCCTTGCCCAGCATCTCCTCCAGGTCATCCATGGAGTAGAGACGGACGAGCGGCTGCGAGTCGGGGCTAAGCACCGTGTAAAAGTCTTCGCCCTGCTCGGCAGCGAGGGAGAGCGGCATCGCGTTTTTTGCGAGTAGTCCTCTCCGGCTCGTTTGACGTCGATCCGGTATCGTGCTTGTTTTTTTCATTCGAGGTGTGTCCCTTTCCGTACGCGATTTCGGTCGGGCGCAACCGGCCCTGTGGTCGCCCCGTGTTTTGCGTGTTGCACAGAGCCGGATCCTTCTTGTCGTCGTGATCGGCCTCCAGCTCGTGGAGCGAAGGCAGTCAATGGCGAGCCGCGGGCACACTGTTGCCGTTCCCACTTCGCACATCTCATTTTTGGTGTTGAAATCGTGGAGGGCCGCGAAAATAGGAGACCGCGGATCCCCGCCTTGAGGAGGTGTAGATGAAAAGTCAGCAACAGCACACTTCTACCCCAATGATCCCAAACATCGTCTACCCAGTCGCCACTCTCTTGCCGCGACTGCGGGTTTCATTGGAGTCCGGCTTGCCCGACTCCTGCATCGCCCTGCAATCTTACAACAGGGCTTTTTTGCCCTGCACTTGAAGCAGGGCGGCGAGGCCCTGCACTTATTCTGTACAAGGCTCTCTTAGCGTAACAGCATAACCAGGCCGTGTCAAGTAAAAGATGGGTAGTGGGATCTTATAGCCTCCCGGCCTGCGCGTGATGCCGCAAAGACAAGAGTTGGGCCTACCCTTCGCGTAGCCCGGCGCCAGCGTTCACAGGCAGGGCAAGGTGATGCCAATCCATTTACTGCGTGCTTTGAGGACACTGGTCTTCGTCAATGCCTCGAAGGAACCTTGAGCAGGGAGTGGCTTCGCTCCACCACCCTGCGGCGAGCCCGGCAGCTTGCCGGAAAGCTTCAGTCGCACCAGCCTTATCGCCCTTTTTCTCGATCGCCATGCCCAGCAGAAAATGCGTGCCAATCAAGACCGTGCGTCTGCCGCTGAGGCTCGCACAATAGACAATAGCCCCGTCCAAGTCCGCCTTGTCCCTTTCCGCGTGAGCTAAGTACGCGCGGCAATCGGAGTCCATAAGCAGCCGAAAAGCTTTTGAGGGTTGACCATGTCGGCTGCGGCTATAACGCCTCGCGCCGCAGTCAATGGTCTGGGGCATCTCCACGTGGCCGGTTCTGCGTGGTCACTGAGGAATAACGGTGAAAATCTCATGAAAACAGTGAGGAAGCGGTGGCGGAATTTCTATACTAACCAGTAAATGAAGGAGCATTGGGCTGCTTATTTTTCCTTCGAATAACCCCAAAAGGAGGAACGTTATGAACACAGCCACCCTACGAAAATGTGTAAGGGACACCAGGCATAGCAAGTCCGATTGGAAGGGAGCAGAGCAATCCAGCAAGTGGCCTTGGAGCGCCAACTGGAACTTCCCTTTCCCACGGACTCGGAGATCAACGTGACGAATGACCCGGAGCCTCAGCCCCCTGCGGCATAGGAGAATCCTTGCACGATGAACGGACACAACAATATTCATTATTCTCCAGCCTTGCCCGATTTCAAGTGGATCAAAAGCGAGATCCCCATCCTCGAAGCCGCACAGAGGTTGGGCCTTGCAGTACGTGGGAAGAAGGCGATCTGCCCGGCGTGCGCAAAGCGCCGCCTTACCTTCACCACTGTCCACAATGGCTGGAAGTGCTGGAACTGTGCCCCAGCCGGAAAGATGCACAGCGTGATCGACCTGGTTATTGTCCATCGCAATTGCTCACCGTACGAGGCGGCGATGTGGATCGGTGAGCATTGGATAGTAGCTGGACGCATTCAGCTCGAGCGCAGCGAGAATGCTCGCGGGGAGACGCGCCACACTTACCGGCGATATCGACCAATCCCCGTACCCGACAAGTCTAAACCATCCATTCAGGCTCTGGTTGCTTCTCCTGGCTGGCCGGAGATGCCACTAAGCACCCGGGCGATCGCAGTAACCCTCTTCGCCATGGTGGAGACTGAGGACAATCGCGTCGTCACCATCAGCCGGAGGGCACTGGGTACTCTGGCAGGGGTGCACAAGCCCATCGCTATCGCTCGGGCTGTGCGTGAGCTGGAAGCCATTGGCCTATTCGCTGTAGACCGGGGCTCATGGGGAGACCGGGGTTACAAGGCCAGCACGTTCAGGTTGACCTGGTGGAGCGAAGCATTGCAGGCGTGGCTGAGGCAAGGGTATGCCATACCCCACACACCATCCACCACCCAGCCACCTGGTACTAGTAATACGGAGACCTTTGGTACGCACCCCCCTCCTGAGCAAAAGCAAGAATCCGGACTGGAAATAGTCAATCGTCATTGCCAATAGGCTGACCCCTTGAGCAATTCCCGAGGAAACAGTCCCGGAGGCAAAGCCATGCCACCTGGCACTAATCCATGGAGGAATTGAATCGTGAAGACCAACTTTGAAGTATTGAATCTGCGACTGCATGTTATCCCCTCTTTCATTACCACCCACGAGGGTGCTTGCAGCGTCTGCGGTCTCCCCGGCCACCTGGGTGGTTTGATGAGCGTTCCGGGCCTCCTGGGACACTTCTGCTGCATTGAGTGCGTAGAGTGTCGCCTCTTCGGGCCAGGCAGGTGCCGCTGGTGCGGATTCCCACTCGACCGCAATCAGTCGGCCTTTTGCAGTGAGAAGTGCCGCACGCTAAATGACAGTTCGCCCTTCGGCTCAGGCAAACGGTTTGCCTTGTGGTTGAACCGTCATCATCCGCGGCTGTATGCCGACCTAACTGGCAAAGAGATTCCCACGGGCATTGCGTGCTTACAATGCGGTGACTCCCTCGATAGCAAGCGCCGGCACAGCCTGTTCTGCGGCTCGAAATGCCGGAAGAGATTCAATCGGTCCCACAACAACCCGGCGAACCCCAAGCGAGGAGCCGGACACGAGCCCATTGTGTGTGTGAGTGCGGGCACGGTCCATGCCGAGGGCATCCAGAGCGTCCATGTCAGGGGCGATTAATGGATAAGCACAGCTACCAGCGCCGCCCAAGCGGTCCAAAAGGAGAAGCAAGCCATGAAAACGTCCGTTGAATCTGTACCGATTACCGCCCAAGCTGGTCCAGCACCCGTGGCCAGGAGGGAAACCACCCTGCCTGCCCGGCTGATCTTGAGCATGGACGACTGTGATTGCGTCGTAAAGCGGGTGCTGCGCCATGACGATGCGGACTTGTCACGCCGCCTTTACCAGTACGTAGTGACCTTCCCACTCTGGGACAAGCTGGTGAAACGGGCACAGCTGAAGCACCTGCGTGCCTTCACTCGAGACCTCCTCCTTAATGGCCTGTGCTGTCAACTGCTCCGCGAGGACCGCAAGGACGGTCAGCCAGATCTGCTCGCCCGAGCCCGCATCTGGCGCCACTTTGCTGAACAATGTGCGGAAGGCAAGTCAGAAGTCTCCGACGCGAAGGACTGGGAGATCACAAGTTGGATACCCAAAGAGCGTACCAGGGGTTCGGAGAAAGAGACCCGGTATTGCATGCAAAAGCTGGCAGGCGGGCAGACCTGTGATAAACCCTTCCGGGTTTCCCCGAAGTCGGAGCGATCCAAGTGTCCCCAGCACCATCTAGCCGAGAGGTTTCCGGGGATGGTGTATAAGAACTGACTTCAGAGGACCCGGAGAGGCAACTTTCGGCCTTCTCAGACCCGCTATTTATGCGCCTCCCAGAGGGGTGCGGACACTTACTCCCCTCCTAGGATACCCTAGTAAAATCGTCCACTTGCTTGCAAGTGTGTCAGACCCGCATAAACGCTGGCTGGAGTGGCAATTTACCCCTAAATTGGCGTTTTAGCCCCGACGTGCTAAATCGCCTGCTATTGCAAAAGAGAACCCTGCCCGCCACAGGAGGGGATGACGTACCGGTCGGGAGCGAAATAGGCGGAAGGCTCCCCCTCGGTGTCAGCGCGGGAACTGGTGCTACAAGCGGATGGCCGGCCGCGGCCAATCGGAGACCTGAATCCAGCGTACAAACGAAGCTGGGCCGGCGTGGTCAAGGGCAGCGACAGGCAAAAACTCTATACTATATTGAGCGGGCAAATCAGGGCACGGGGTCTGTGCACAAGTCCCAAGGGCAGCGTGAACGAGACCAGGAAAATGCGTATCCACTGTGGCGAATGCCGGCAATGAGGGAAGGCCTTCTGAGGCAGAAGCAGACTCCAAAGCGAGGATGCTTTCCCCGGTGTCTGCCACGTCCACCGGGATCTCGTCGTCCTTTGTTGACTCCGTGGTGGGCTCTGGATAGACCTCCTGATAGGGCTTTTGAGGCTCGAACAACCCTAGAATTGGGAAGGATTTATATTTATTGCTGTATTTTCAACGAGATACAGATAAGAAGAGCACCATTTGGCTTCTCTCTTTGTTTTCAATGAGATACTGGCGTGAGAACATTGCCTGGAAGAAGTAAAGTTAACATAACACTATTTGTTCCAAAATACCCTTGTATTGGGCCGGAAAGGGCGCTGCCGTGCGTCCGGATCAAAGAAACGATGTATTGCGTTGCAAAATAAATGAGCTTGCAGAATCGACGTTAAACGCGAAATCCGCTATTCCGTTGATTGACATTTCCGCACTGTCTGATAATCTCATACGACAGGGAAATTGTCCAACTTGGCCCATCGAGGGGCCAAGGGGGTCCAACTCCGATTCATAAGTTTCCCTGCTCCTTGTTAACCGAAGTCCTTTATTGTCAGCGTATTACTCCATGAAAAGCCTCCTTCCCG
>Ga0326728_10025011_pt1 | contig 10741 bp, 9 predicted proteins | sample MB3enrmetagenome_FD_207602 | JGI IMG/M metagenome (GOLD analysis project Ga0326728, IMG submission 207602) | Lab enriched peat soil microbial communities from McLean, Ithaca, NY, United States - MB31MN | ecosystem: Environmental > Terrestrial > Soil > Wetlands > Peat | place: USA: New York...
GCAGGCCGCCGCCGATTCTCCCGCCCCCCCCGCCGACCCGCGCATCCAGCTCCTCGGCTTCGTCGCCGACGTCCAGCCGTTGTACGCCCAGGCCAACCTGGTCATTGTCCCCACTCTGGTCTCCGCGGGAACCAACTTGAAGGTGCTGGAGGCGATGGCCATGGAGCGCGCCGTGGTTTCAACCTCTTCGGGCTGCGCCGGCCTGGGGCTCCAGCATGGCGCGAGCGTTTGGGTGGCCGACTCCGCGCCCGCCTTCGCCGAGGGAATCGCCGCCTTGCTCAACGATCCCGCCCTCCGCCTCAGCTTGGCCCGCCAGGCCCGCCGGCTGGCTCTGGATCGCTTCGACTGGGAGCGCCTCGGCGAGCTTCAGTGCGCCATTCTCGCGGAGCTGGCCGGTCCGCCGCTCATCATTCGCCCAGCGGGCGTGCCCGACATCCCCGAGCTGGACCGCATCCAGAAATCCTCCCCGGAAGCTGTCCTCTGGGAGCCCCAAGGCTACCTGGCCTACGATTGCCTGGTGGCCGAGCTGGACGGCCGCGTGGTCGGGTTCCTGGTTTGCCGCATCCTGGACGATAAAGAAGGCGAGGTGCTCAGCCTGGTCGTCGATCCGCCCTTCCGCCGCCGCGGCATCGCTAAGCGCCTGATGCTGAACGTGCTTAGCGGCCCTCCCGAATCCTGGTTCCTGGAGGTTCGCCAGTCCAACTCCCCGGCCCTGAAACTCTACGAGAAGCTCGGATTCCAGGAGATCGCGCGGCGCCCCAACTACTACCAGGATACCGGCGAGACCGCGGTTGTCATGCGCAGGATTTCATGCTAATGTCACAATTGGCAGCCGGGTTTTGCAGGGTCCCGGCCCTGAACATGGGTGTAATGGATTTTCAGCAAGTCGCCTGCCGAGCCTTCGACCCCCAACCAGCTACCCGGATTGGCCGCCTCACCGCAAGGAGTACCACGCCTATGCAATTGACCCCGGAAGAGTTGAAAGCGCATCTGATGCAAACCGATGACGGATTTCGACTTCTGGCCCAGCAGCACTGTGAATTCAAGAAACAATTGGAGTCCTTCTCCTCCCGGCCCTACCTCAGCCCGGAAGAGCAGATCGAGGAGACTCGAATCAAGAAGTTGAAACTCCGATTGAAAGACCAGATGCAGGAAGCCATGGATCGGTACCGGCAGCAACACCAGCCGGTCTGAGCGTTGGGTGCGCGCTCCGTTCCCCCGGTAGGGCGGGTGTCCTCACCCGCCCCGGACCTCCAGGTCCGGCCTAGCTCGCCCTTTTCCGGCGGCCGAACCACGCTGCCGCGGCCAGCCCCGCGCCTCCCAGCACGAACGTGGAAGGCTCTGGAAACGGGTTCGGACCGTTGTCCAGGAATTCCGGCCCTTCCAGCATCTGGGCGGGTGCGCCTGACCCCAGCGAGAAGTTCTCGTACACATACGCGTCGTTGGAGGACATGCCGAAGCTCACGGCCTCGTAGTATTCCGCCAGCCCCTGGACAATCGGGTCGGTCAGGTTGTTCGGATCGTTCGAGAATTGCACCTGTCCGCTATAGAACCCGTCGCCGCCGTCTTCGACAATATCCCAGACCGCGATCTGGATCGCTTCCCCCGCCTGCGCGCTCGTCACCCAGTCAGCCTGCGGGATGGCAGTCGAGGTGATGGTCGTCTGCGTCGGCAGCAACGCGTTGTCGATCAGCCACGATACCCGCTCCAACGCAGGCCCAATGTCGGCCGGGGTCAGCAGCACCGTATTGTACCACTGCCCAACGTAAATATCCGTGAACAACTGCACGCACAGCGTGTCCCGGTCGTACATGACGCCGTTCTCGTCCAGAGTCAGCGTCACCACACCGGCAAACCAGATGGGCTTGTCCGTGCCGTCAATATCCATCATGACGGTGCCGCCGCGGGTCCAGTCCACCTCTCCCACGAGCTGCGTCGCCCCAGCCAGCCCGCCTACCAACAACCCCATTAGAATCATTCGTCCGATCATCATAGTACTCATGCCCCCCTGATAGAAAATGTACGCCAAATCAGATTCTATCACCTAAACACCGGAAACTACGGTACTTAATGATCGCAAATGGTACCGTACCGGGCTATCGCTGAAACCCAAATAGTACTAGTGGCCGTGTGCCGCTGTTTACATTTTCAACATATCTGCGCTCTGCGGTGGACGTCCACGTCCGCGCCCGACCTCCCGGTCCGACCGGGGCCCGCCGACTATGAAGACACAGCTTGCGGTCACCGCTCTTGCCAACAACCTATTCCCCATCCCCTCCGTCGCTTACGCGCTTCATTCCCCGCCAACCGCTCCGCCCCGCCGTACAATCTCAGCAGGAGAACGTTTGTGCCGCTGTTCCATCCGACCAGCCGGTCTGCCCGAGAAAACGAAAAGAGGACCATCGAACCCAATCCCAATTTCGAACACTCTTGGTCAAGCCATGCAATATCATTCTGTTAGGCTGTGCGAAACACGCAAGAACGCGGAATCCGGACCTCCGGCCAAAGCCAATTCCGCCCAATCGCAGGGCGTGCATCTCCACAACCGCCGCCACGCTCCAAACCGCGCGTCCGCACCCAATCCGCGCGGCCTGCCACCCTCCCCGCCCCTGCCACCACCGAAACGCAAAATGCCGCCTTCGAACCCAATCCCAATTCCGGACACTATTAGTCAACTAATGGATAATCAATTGAATAGGCTGTGCAAAACATGCCAGGAAGCCCCATCCGGACCTCCCGGAAACGAACCCATCGCCGCCCTAGCGCAGGTTGTACTTCTTCATCTTGTAGCGCAGCGTGTCGCGCGTGATGTGCAGCAGCCGGGCCGCTTGCGTCTGGTTGCCGCCGGTCTTCTCCAGGGCGCGGCTCACCAACTGCCGCTCGTTGTCCACGAGCGACAATCCGCCCTCCGGAATCTCCAGCGGCGCCTCCGAAGCCGAGAAGTACTTCGCCTCCGAATGCGTGATGGCGACCGGCAGGCTGGCCGCCCCGATCAGCGACGATTCTTCCAGGATCATGGCCCGCTCCAGCGCGTTCCGCAACTCCCGCACATTTCCCGGCCAGTCGTGCGCCAGCAGCAGCTCCAACGCTTCCGGCGACACGCCTTCGATGCGCCGCTTGAACTTCCGGTTGTAGTGTTCGATGAAGAACTCCAGCAGCGGCGGGATGTCTTCCCTCCGCTCCCGCAACGGCGGAATCACGATCTGAATCACGTTCAGCCGGAAGTACAGGTCCTGCCGGAACGCCCCCTCTTTCACCGCCTCCCGCAGGTTCTTGTTGGTGGCCGCCACGAACCGCAGGTCCACCAGGATGTCTTTCAATCCCCCCAGCCGCCGGAAGCTCTGCTCCTCCAGCACCCGCAGCAGCTTGGCTTGCAGCGTCAGCGGAATCTCCCCGATCTCGTCCAGGAACAGCGTCCCCCGGTCGGCCAGCTCGAACAGCCCGCGCTTCTGCGCCCGCGCGTCGGTGAAGGCGCCCTTTTCATAGCCGAACAGCTCGCTCTCCAGCAGCGTCTCCGGAATGGCCGCGCAATTGATGGCGATGAACGGTTCAGCCTGCCGCGCGCTCTCGTAGTGCAAGGTCTTCGCCACCAGGTCTTTGCCCGTCCCGTTCTCGCCCTCCAGCAGGATCGTGGTGGCCTCGCTCGCGGCCACCTTCCGCACGAAGCTCAGCACCTCCTGCATGGCCGGCGATTCCGCGATCACCTCGCGCTTCATCGGCGACACTTCTTCCGTCACATCCTTAATAGTCGCCGCCACGCCTTCCATCTCCCCCTCGTCGTTGAACACCGGAGAGGTCCGAATCAGCACCAGCCGCTCGCGCCCCTCCTCGGTGTGCAGGTGCACCATCCCGTGCGGCAGGGCGGCCACGGAATTCAGACCCTCCATCAGCCCGCAACTGGATTCGCACTTGTCGCAGTGAAACGCCTCCCGGCAGCTTCGCCCCACCATCTCCTGCGCTTCCAGTCCGAACAGTTTCTCCGCCGCACGGTTCATCCCGGTAATCTTCTGTTCGTTGTCGTAGAGCACCAGGGCGTCGGAAAGCTGGTCGAACACCGCCTGCAAGACGTTCGACTGCTGCCACTTCGGGACCAGTTTGGACATGTTTCGGTCTTCTCTGACCGGGCTATCTCCATCATAGCGCATCCACTGGGTGAAATCACCCAGAGCGCCCTTCCCCAGCCAAACTGTTTACAGCTTCCCCGTGCCTCCCCGAACTGGGTCACCTTGCGCAATTGCTTCGTGCTTGGGTCTCCTACCCCCGCCAACGCTGGTTGGGACCCCGGTTCCGGCATCTATCCTCTGAGAATAGAAGGGGATACGATGGGCGTTCGCCCTTGTCGCGTCTGGCTACTCAATTGCTCCATCGATGCAGGAGCGAAACCATCGCAGGGCTCTCTGAAGGAGTCCGAGGATATGGAGACAGTTCAACTCGCCATCCACGACGCCCCCTACGCTTCGGCGCTCCGGGCCCAGCTCGAACGAACGGGCGGCCGCGAAGTGCGCTGCGTCGAGGTTCCGGACCCCGGGCGCGAGGGCGTGATTGTGGTCGACGCCGGAGCCCTGGACCGGCTGCCCCTTCCGTTCCTGAACCCCGAGCGGGTGGTGCTGATTACGCGCAACGATCCAAAGCACTTAGCGAAGGCCTGGAACGCAGGCATCCGCTCGGTGGTGTTCAACGAAGACCCGTTGAGCACCGCGGTTCTGGCGATCATGGCCGTGGAACTGCGCGTCCCCAAGTCCTCCGCGACCCGGGAAGGGAGCGCCTGAAATGGCGGCGCGCCTGGACTTCGAGGAACTGGCCGGAATCCTCCGAAAACGCATCTGTCCCGACTGCGCCCTCCGCTCCGGCGAGCAGGCCTGCAGTCCGGAGGACCAGCACGAGTGCCGGTTGTTCGAACTTTTCCCACTGGTGGCCCAGGCCATCCTGGCGACCGATGGCGACGACTTGGAACCGTACCTGCGAGCCATCGATGAGCACGTCTGCTCGGTCTGCGTGGATCAGGCCCTGGATGGGACCTGCGCCCGCCGCCCGGCCGGTTGCGCCCTGGATGGCCGCATCCGGGAGATCGTGGACGCCATCAACCAGGCCACGGGGCGAAGCTTCCGCCTCGGGCCGCAACCGTAACGCAATTATTGGAATCATTGGAGACCATATGGAAAAATACATAGTGCATCTGGTGATCTGGGGCGTGCTAGCCACGGCCCTGGTGTTCCTGGCCCTCTACCGCAGGCGGGTTTATATGAGGAGCGACGAGTCGCTGCACGTGCTCGACGCCGACGCGCCGCTGGTCGATACCCAAGCCGACGTGAACGTGAAGCTCCAGAAGATCGATCGCTGCGGGATCGCCCTCACCATCGTTGTGGCGCTGTACGCGCTCGCCATCGTCGGCGTGTACGTGTACGGCATCTTCATGGACACCTCGATCAAGATGAACTGAGCGGACCACCATGCGTTCCCCGATCGGCCTTGCGATTCTGGGGTTCGCCCTCTGGGGAACGGCAGGTGTCGGGCGCGGCGAGTCCGCCGCCGGCGGCTGTTCCGCGTGCCACGATCAAACTAAGAAGCTGGCGCTCTCCGCGCACGCCTCCCTGGCCTGCGCCTCCTGTCACGCCAGGCACGAGGATTTCCCGCACCCCGCCGGCGTTCCTAAGCCGGCCTGTTCCCAATGCCACGCGGACATCGCCGCGCAGCACGCCCGCAGCGTGCATGGCCAGGCCTTGAAGAACGGCAACGCGGCCGCTCCGGATTGCGCTGTTTGCCATGGCAGCCCCCATGAAGTCCAGCGCACCACCTCGGCCGAGTTTCACAAGGCGGTTCCCGATCTCTGCGGAATGTGCCATGGCGACGTGGCCGGGCAATTCCGCTCCGGCGTACACGGCCAGGCGGTAGCCCGCGGCATTTCGGCGGCGCCCGTCTGCACCAACTGCCACGGCGAGCATTCCATCCTCGCCCCCGGCAACCGGGCCTCTTCGGTCAACGCCGCCCACATCCGGGATACCTGCGGCCAGTGCCACGCCAACGTGCAACTCTCGCGCCGGTTCGGGCTGCCCAGCGACCGCATTATCAGCTTCGACGCCTCGTTCCATGGCCTGGCCGCCCGCTCGGGTTCCCAATCCGTCGCCAACTGCGCCACTTGCCACGGCTTCCATCGCATCCTGCCCTCTTCCGACCCGCGCTCCTCCACCAACGTCAAGAACCTGCCCGCCACTTGTGGTCGCTGCCATCCGGGGGCGGGGAAGCGCTTCGCTATCGGACCGGTGCATGAGGCGGTCGGCGACGGCGAACCGGAGGCGGTCAAGTGGGTCCGGCTGGCCTACGCCGTTCTCATCCCGCTCACCATCGGCTTCATGCTGCTGCACCAGCTTGGCGACTGGCTTAGGAAACTGCTGGCTCTGCGTTTCCGGCCCGTTCGCCGCGCGCCCGCCCCCCCTGTAGCCCAGCGGGAAGTCCGCATGTTCGGCGTCGAGCGCATCCAGCATGCGCTCACGGCCCTGTCCTTCCTGCTGCTGGTCTGGACGGGTTTCGCCTTGAAGTATCCCGACCAGTGGTGGGCCCGCCCGCTGGTCTCCTGGGAGCGCTATTTCCCCGTGCGCGGCACCCTGCATCGCGTCGCCGCCGTCGTTCTGATGGCCACCGCCGCCTTCCACGTGGCCACGCTCGCCGCCAGCCGCCGGCTCCGCCGCCACTGGAAGCAGCTCTGGCCGCGCCGACAGGATGCCCCCGAAGCCCTGCTCAACTTCGCCTATAACCTGGGCCTGGTCTCCGGCAAGCCCCCGCTTTCGTCGCACAGCTACATCGAGAAGGCCGAGTATTGGGCCGTGGTCTGGGGAACCGCCGTGATGGGCCTGACCGGGCTGCTGCTCTGGGCCAACAACTGGGCCCTGCGCTGGCTGCCCAAGAGCGTCATCGACGTGGCTACCGCCATGCACTTCTACGAGGCCATCCTGGCGGCTCTGGCCATCCTGGTCTGGCATCTCTACTCGGTGATCTTCGATCCCGACGTCTACCCGCTCGAGACCGCTTTCCTGGACGGCCTCTCCGTCAGGCAGCGCGAGGCAACACACACCGCAGAGGAAGAACCCGACGAATAACCCTATGCGTCCTTTCCGGCCCAACTTCGAGAAGCTGGTTTCCCCCATCGTCCACCTCAGCTCCAATTGGGTGAGCCGTTGCGGCGTGATGCTGGTCACCTCCGGGGTGGTCTTCTGGCTGTTCTTCTTTCCCATGGCCGTGCGCGGCGCGGCCACCCATCCCTATCTCGGCATCCTGGAGTTCCTGCTCATCCCCGCCGTGTTCTTCGCCGGGCTGGGACTCGTTCCTCTGGGCATGTGGCTGCTGGTGCGGCGCGAGCGAAGGGCCGGCGTGCCCCTGGCGGGCGTCTCGCCGCTGGCGCTGCCCAAAACCGAGCTGCGCAAACTGCTGCTCTTCGTGGGCGTCACCACCGGCGTCAACCTGATTCTGGGCAGCCTGTTCACCTACCAGGCGGTGGGTTACATGGACAGCGTCGCCTTCTGCGGCAAGACCTGCCATACCGTGATGCAACCCGAGTATGCGGCCTACCAGAATTCGCCGCACTCCCGGGTGGATTGCGTGGCCTGCCATATCGGCCCCGGAGCCTCCTGGTTCGTCCAGAGCAAGCTCTCGGGAGTCGGCCAGGTTTTCGCGGTCACCTTCAACACCTATCCGCGCCCCATCCCCACGCCCGTCCGTAATCTGCGCCCGGCGCGGGAAACCTGCGAGGCCTGCCACTGGCCGCAGAAGTTCGGCGAGGACCGGCTGCGCGTCATCTCCAACTACGCCGACGACGAGAAGAATACGCTCACCAAGACCGCCCTCCTCATGCGCATCGGCGGCGGACACGGCAGCCCCGGCATTCACGGAGCCCACCTGGGTCCCGGAGTTGTGATCCACTATTCCCCGGACGACGAGAGCCGCCAGAGCGTCGCACGCGTGGAGTACCAGAACAGCCTGACCGGCCGGCGCAACGTGTTCCTGGCCCCGGGCGCCACGCCCGAGCGGCTGCGTATGCTAACCACGCGCCAGATGGATTGCATGGATTGCCACAATCGCCCCACGCACACCCTGGAGCTGCCCGAGCGCGCCGTCAACAAGGCGCTGGCCTCCGGCGCCATCTCCGCCTCGCTGCCCTTCGTGAAGAAAACGGCGGTCGAGCTGCTGCGCAAGCCCTACGCGAGCCAGGAGCAAGCCGCTCAGGCCATTCCCGCCGCCTTGCGGGCATTCTATAAGGACAGCCGGCCGGAGGACCAGGTCGCCCAGGCCGCCCAAGCGCTGGTCGCCATTTACAGCCGCAACGTCTTCCCCCAGATGAAGGTGACCTGGGGCAGCTATCCCAACAACGTCGGCCACACCGACTTCCCGGGCTGCTTCCGCTGCCACGACGACAACCACGCCGCCGCCGGCGGAGAGAAGATCACACAGGACTGCAACACCTGCCATCAGTTGCTGGCCATGGACGAGGCCGCGCCGAAGATCCTCACCGACCTGGGGCTCCAGTGACGGCAGTCGCGCTACAATTGGTGCGGAGCCGACTGCCATGTTCCCGCCGACCAAGATCCTGTTGCCGGTAGACTTCTCCGAACGCTGCCTGGGCGCCGCGCGCTATGCCGAGGCGCTGGCGGCGCATTCCCACGCCGAAATCGCCTTGCTGCACGTCCTGGAGCCCAACCGTGCCGCAAGCGCGCGATCCGAGCTCGACACTTATCTCACGGAAGAGCTGGCCGGGGTGCGCGTACAGCGCGTGCTGTTGGAGGGCGACCCCGCCCGCCAGATCGTCGAGTTCGCCCACCGGGAGCGGATGGACCTGATCGCGCTGCCGACCCACGGCCACGGCCCGTTCCGCCGCTTCATCCTGGGCTCGGTGACCGCCAAGGTGCTGCACGACGCGGATTGCCCGGTGTGGACCGGCGTCCACCTGGAGCAGGCGCCGCAGGTGGACGCCATCGCCTTTCGAAGCATCGTGTGCGCGCTGGACCTGGGTCCGCAAAGCCGCAAGGCGCTGGCCTGGGCCGCGGCGATGGCCGGCGAATTCAAGGCCCGCCTGACCCTGGTGCACGCCCTGCCGTGCATCGAGTCGCGCCCCGGCGAATACTTCGACCAGGAACTGCTCGCGGATCTGGCCAAGAGCGCTCGCGAGGAACTGGAGAAGCTCCGGGAGGAAGCCGGCGCCGAAGCCGAGCTCGTCGCGCAAGGAGGCGACGCGCCCCACGTGGTCTGCGCCGCCGCCCAAGCGCGCCAGGCCGAGATGCTGGTAATCGGCCGCGGCTCCGCCGCCGGCCACTTCGGCCGCCTGCGCACCAACGCCTACGCGATCATCCGCCAGTCGCCGTGCCCGGTGGTCAGCGTGTAGGCCGCCTACTTCTCGAAATACGGATGCATCGCCACGGGCGGCTTGGGAACTTCGCCGCGCGGCTTGTTGACGGTCAGGTCCTCGAAGAGCAGGGCGGGCACAACGAAAGTGGCCGGAGGCCCGCCCGGGCTTGTCTCGCCGCCCATGTAGTAGCTGAAGTTCGGCACAGCGCGGCCGTGGAACGGCGCGGTGTACACGGTCTGTTCCTTAGACACGGCCACGATTTCCTTGAACGTCGCGGCGCTCAGGGCGGCGATCTCCGCGTTCCGCACCAGCTCTTCGCGGCCGTCCGGAAAGACCTTGTAAGCCAAAATGGCCGGCTCGACCCGCAGCTCGCCGGAGGACGAATCGAACATGAACAAGGACTGCCCGTCCTGGCTCTTGAGCGCGGGATTGCCGAGGCGCCGCACCAGGATTCCATATTCCCGGCCCCGCTGTTTCACCAGCTCGAGGAACTTGGCGCGCAGCTCCGGCTGGCTCAAGCCGCCTTCGGAAGTCACGATGAGGTTGGAGGGCATGGCCCCCTGGCCGCGCAGGCTTCCACTGCTGTGCTCGATTCCGCGCACCGGATCGCGCGACGAAAGCAGGGTCTTCAGGATGCCGTTCTCGACCAGGCGGGTCTCGCGTCCCGCAATGCCCTCGTCATCCATGCGATAGGAGCCCGCCAGGGGCAGATTCAGGTACTGGGCGAGCGTGGGATTGTCGGTGACGCTCAACATGCTGGGCAGGACCCGCGCCCCGATCTTGTCGACGAAGGGATTCTCCGCCTGGGCCAGGTACCGCTCGAAGCCTGGGTTGTCGGAGAGAGGGCGGCGGGTGGCGACCAGATTGGGGACGAAGGCTTGCGCGAACAACTCGGCGGCCGCCTGGCCTTCGAACAGGACCGGGCCGTTGTACTGCTCGACGAGGGAGGCCGCGCGCAGGCTCTTCAGATTAGCCCCAATCGAGCGGATGCGGGCCGCGAGTTGCTCTCTGGAGGGCAGCTCTTCCACGGAGCGGGCGTAGGCGGCGAAGAAGTCGTGGAGCGGCATGCCCTCGCCGGCCTGCGTGCTGGCGCTCGCGAGGAACATGGCCGAAGGCCGCAGGCGCGTGAAGAAGAAGCCCTCGCTATTCAGGTACGAGGTAGCGGTATTGACGACGGACAGGCTGACACTGGAGTGGGCCACGTCCGGCATCTCCTTGAACAGCGCCGAGAACTCCTTTACGAGCCGTTCCATCTCGGCGGGCACGATGCGCGCCGGGGGCCATTGCTCGGAGAGGACGGCGGGCTGCTCGCGCGTCAGGTCCGGGGTCTCGTCGGTGCGCGTCTTGTTCTGCAAGGCGGCGCGCTTCTTGGAGAGGTCTTCGAGAGCCTTTTTGTAAGCGCCGTCG
>Ga0326728_10025012_pt1 | contig 10740 bp, 11 predicted proteins | sample MB3enrmetagenome_FD_207602 | JGI IMG/M metagenome (GOLD analysis project Ga0326728, IMG submission 207602) | Lab enriched peat soil microbial communities from McLean, Ithaca, NY, United States - MB31MN | ecosystem: Environmental > Terrestrial > Soil > Wetlands > Peat | place: USA: New York...
GCTAAAATCAACGCGTTCGCACCATATCCCAGGAGGAATCATGGCAGTTGAGCAGAAGGTAAAGCAGATTATTGTCGAGCAGCTCGGCGTGGACGAAAGCCAAGTAGATATGAATGCGTCGTTCGTTGACGACCTGGGCGCCGATTCGCTCGATATCGTTGAGCTCGTTATGGCCTTCGAGGAGGCTTTCGAGCTGGAGATCCCCGACGAAGACGCGGAGAAGATCACCACCGTCAAGGACGCCGTGGAGTACATCGACAACAAGGCCACGAAGAAGTAGGCGTCGTTGGCATCAGGGGGAGTCGTTTTGACGCGAAGAGTGGTAGTGACCGGCGTCGGATTGGTGACGCCGTTGGGGATCGGGACTGAAGCGTCCTGGGAGGCGATCCGCGCGGGCCATTGCGGAATCGGTCCCATCACGCAATTCGACGCGTCGGCCTTCTCCTGCAGAATCGCGGGCGAGGTCAAAGGATTCGACCCGGCCGTCTACATCGAGAAAAAAGAAATCAAAAAGATGGGGCGCTTCATCCAGTTTGCCATCGCGGCATCGGAGTGCGCCCTCGAGCATTCCGGGTTGAAGGTGTCGCCGGAGGATGCCGAGCAGGTGGGCGTGTACATCGGCAGCGGCATCGGCGGATTCGAGGTGATCGAGCGCGAGCACCAGACGCTGATGCAATATGGGCCGCGGCGGATCTCCCCGTTTTTCATTCCGGCGACCATCATAAATCTGGCGTCGGGCTACGTTTCGATCCGGAGCGGGGCCAAGGGTCCCAACTCCGCGACGGCCACGGCGTGTACTACTAGCGCCCATTCCATTGGCGATTCGTACCGGCTGATCCAGCACGGCGACGCCGACGCGATGATCTGCGGCGGCACGGAAGCGTGCATCACTCCCATGGGAGTCGGCGGATTTGCGGCCATGCGGGCGCTATCCACGCGCAACGACGATCCGGCCCATGCGTCGCGCCCATGGGACCGCGACCGCGACGGCTTCGTAATAGGAGAGGGCGCCGGCATCCTGGTGCTGGAAGAACTGGAATTCGCCCGCCGCCGGGAAGCCCGCATTCTGGCGGAAGTGGTGGGCTACGGCATGAGCGCGGACGCCTTCCATGTCACCGCGCCGCCCGACGACGGCGATGGCGCCTACCGGGTGATGCGCAACGCCATGCGCAGCGCGGGGCTGCGGCCCGAGCAGGTGGATTACATCAACGCCCACGGCACCTCCACCGACGTCGGGGACCGGGCGGAAACCGTTGCGGTGAAACGGGCCTTCGGCGAGCACGCGTACAAAGTTGCGGTGAGCTCCACCAAGAGCATGACCGGGCACCTGCTGGGCGGCTCCGGCGGACTGGAAGCGGGTCTCACGGTGCTGGCCATCCGCGACCAGATTGCGCCTCCGACCATCAACCTGGACAACCCGGACGAGGGCTGCGACCTGGATTACGTGCCGCACCACGCGCGGCCGATGAAGATCGACTACGCGCTCTCCAACAGCTTCGGCTTCGGCGGGACGAACGGGTGCCTGATCTTCAAGAAGTTCGAATGAACGCGGGCGCGGGCGCGGTCGCACTCCCATGAAGATTGTCGTTGCCATCAAGCAGGTTCCGGCGCGCGATTCGCAATTGCGCATCGCCGGGACGGGGAAGTGGATCGAGGAAGCCGACCTGGCCTACGAGGTCAACGAACCGGACGCTTACGCCCTGGAAGCGGCGCTGCAGCTCAAGGAGAAGCACGGCGGAGAGGTGGTTGCGCTGAGCGCCGGACCGGCGCGGGTGGCGCAGACCATCCGCGAGGCGCTGGCCAAGGGCGCGGACCGGGCCATCCACATCGAAGACGACACCGGGTTGCTGGATCCGCTGGCGGCCGCGCGGCTGCTGGCGGCGGCGGTGAAGAGCGAAGCGCCCGACCTGGTGCTGACCGGCCTGCAGTCCGACGACCTGGGCTACGGGCAGACTGGGGTGATCCTGGCGGAGCTGCTGGGGCTGCCCCACGCCACCATCGTGATGCAGGTGGAAAAGCTCGACGCTTCCATCCGCGTGAAGCGCGAGATGGAAGACGGCTGGTACCAGCACGTGGAGATGCCGTTGCCGGCGCTGCTGACCATCCAATCGGGCATCAGCAAGCTGCGCTACGCCACCCTGATGGGCATCAAGAAGGCCAAGACCAAGGAGGTCAAGCGGCTGACCGCCGCGGACCTGGGCGTTACGGCGGAAGGCTCCCACGTGGTGGTGGACCGCGTGTATGCGCCGGAGCGATCCAAGCGCACCCAACTGTTCACCGGCACACCGCGGGAAGCGGCGGCGCAGCTTGTCGAGAAACTGCGATTCGAGGCGCGGGTCCTATGAGCGTTCTGGCGGTATTGGAACAGCGGCCGGCGCAGGATGGGCGCGCCGAATGGAACCGCATGTCGTTCGAGACCCTGGCGGCGGCGCAGCAGATCGCCGCCGAGCTGGACACCACAGCGGCGGCGGCGGCGATAGGGCACGGCATCGGAGAATTGGCGCGGGAACTGGCCGGGCGGCAGCTTGGGGCGGTGTACGCGGTGGAGCACGATCTGCTGCGGGAGTACACCGCCGACGGGTACGTCGCGGCCTTGCGCCAGTTGATCGAGCGGGTGAAGCCGCGCGTGGCGCTGTTTCCGCACACCTACCAGGTGCGCGATTTTCTTCCCAAGCTGGCCACGTCGCTGGGGCGGGTGGCGGTGAGCGACGCCGTGGCGCACCGCATCGAAGGCGGCCAACTGGTGCTGGTGCGGCAACTGTTCCAAGGGAAGGTCAACGCGGACATCCGCTTCGCCGGCGAGGCGCCGTATTTCGCGTCGTTGCAGGCGGGGGCATACCGCGCCGACCGGGCGGTAGAGGGATCGGCGCCGGTGGAGAGTTTCGCGCCCCAACTTGTGATGGCGGATATCCGCGCCAAACCGCTGGGTCTTTTCCGCGAGAGCGAGCGCGGTGTGGATCTGACGGCGGCCGAAATGATTGTGTCGGTGGGACGCGGCATCAAGGAAGCCGGCAACATCCCGGTAGTGGAGAAGCTGGCGCGCGCGCTGGGAGCGGAGTTGGCGGCTTCGCGGCCGATTTGCGACGCGGGCTGGCTGCCTATGGGGCGGCAGGTGGGCAGCTCGGGTCAGACGGTGACGCCGAAATTGTACGTGGCCGTAGGCATCTCGGGCGCCATCCAGCACCTGGTGGGGATGAAGGGATCGCGCACCGTGGTGGCGATCAACAAAGATCCCAACGCTCCCATCTTCGAAGTGGCCGATTACGGGATTGTGGACGATCTGTTCCAGGTGGTCCCGGAGCTGACGGCGGCAATCGAGAAGATCCAGTAAACAGTAAACAGTTTACGTTTGATAGTATTCCGTGCGGGCTGGCGGCCGCTGTGGGCGCTCCGGGGGCGTGACTGAAAACTGTAAACTGTGATCTGACAACTTCTTTTGTGCTATACTGCGAGGTCCGCGCGGTAGTCCCTTCCCCAAGGTTCTGCAACTTTTGAGGAGGGAACTGCGTCATATCCATCTGACTGTTTTTTAGAGAAACGAGTAGCTTTATGAAAATCGGACTGAAGGCCAAGCCCGCCCAGTACCGTAAAGTGCTGGAGAAGAAGGCGGAGGAAGTTCGTCGCAGCATGTCGGCCCAGAAGGCGGCCCAGGTAGTCGCGCGGTTGGATATTCCATCCGACGAAGGCGACCTCAGCCAGCAGCACCACGAGGAGTGGATTTTCCTCAACCGGAACACCATCGACATGAAACTGCTGCGCGAGATTTCGGACGCGCTGCACCGCATCGATAGCGACACCTACGGAACCTGCATGGAGTGCGAAGAGCCGATCTCCGCCAAGCGGCTGGATGCCGTGCCGTGGGCGCGGTATTGCGTGACGTGCCAGGAACTGATCGCGGCTCGCATCGCGGCGGGCGAGGAAGTCGACGAGTACCAGGAAGCCAGCCGATGAAGCTGGCGGACCTGCGAAAACTTTCGATCGAGCGGCAATACCGTATCCACTTCCGCCTGCGGAATGGCATGGAGTGCGTGGTCACCGAGCACGGAATCGCGAAGGTGCCGGCGCTCGGCGGCGTCCCCGATTTCAACCTGGAAACGGAACTGGCGTCGGCGCACGAGTTCCTGCTGGAGCCGGCGCAAGCGCCCGCCGGAAAAGACGCGCCGCGTCCCCGCACCGCCAGCCGCGCGGAGCTGGTCGCGCTGACGGACGGTGGGCCGAGCCGCCGGGCGGCGGCGCACCACGACGGCGCCGACGATTAGGCGCATCTGTCTCCGCAATCTCCGGAATCTCCGCCTCAAACCCTTCAATCGTTGTACAATTACAATCGCCGTAGTGTTGGCGATTGTTTTACTTGCCCGAAAGGGCTTTTGGGGGCTGCGATGGAGAGTAAACCGGCACAAAATATTCAAGATAGCTTCTTGAACAATGCTCGGAAAGACAAGGTCGTCCTCACCATTTATCTGATGAGCGGCGTCAAACTGTCGGGGCGGATCAAGAGTTTCGACAAGTATTCGCTGGTATTGGAAACCAACAATCAGGAGCAGTTGATCTTCAAGCACGCGGTATCCACGGTAGTGACGCAGAAGGCTCCGCACAGCGCGCACAGCGGTCTGCCGCAGGCCGCGGCGGCCGGCGCAACGGGCAACGCGGCGGCGCCGGGCCCACCGGTCCACCACGAGACCTCGGAGGCATAGCGCACGGCACTCCGTAACGCCGCTCCCGAACGCGCCATCCTGGTAGGGCTCGACTGGAAAACCCGCAACTCCCCGGTGCGCAATTCTTACCTTCCGCCCGGCGAATCGCTGGACGAGCTGGCTGAATTGGCCGCGAGCGCGGGCGCCCGCATCGTGGAGCGCCTGGTGCAATCGCGGCCCGCGCCGGAAGCGGCCACGTTGGTGGGCAGGGGCAAAGTCGAGGAGCTGACGGCGGCGGTGCACGCGGGCGATGTGGACGTGGTGATCTTCGACCACGATCTCAGCCCCACCCAGCAGCGCAACCTGGAGAAGGCCGTGGGCTGCAAGGTCATCGGCCGGACGCAGTTGATCCTGGACATTTTCGCCTCGCGGGCGCGGACGCGCGAGGGCCGGCTGCAGGTGGAACTGGCGCAGTTGAACTACCTGCTCCCCCGGCTGGCGGGACACGGCGTGGAGATGTCGCGCCTGGGCGGCGGCATCGGCACGCGCGGGCCTGGCGAAACCAAACTGGAAACCGACCGGCGGCGGATCGGCAAGCGGATCAAGAAGATCGAGGACGATCTGGAGGGCGTGCGGGCGGGCCGCAAACTGCACCGCGAGCGGCGCAGCGCGGTGCCGCTGGCCACGCTGGCGCTGGCGGGGTATACCAACGCGGGCAAGTCCACGCTGTTCAACCGGCTGACGGAAGCCAGCGTGCTCACGGATGCGCGCATGTTCGCCACGCTCGACCCCACGGTGCGGCCGGTGACGCTGCCTTCGCGGCGGCGGGTGCTGGCCAGCGACACGGTGGGGTTCATCCGCAACCTGCCCACCACCCTGGTGAAGGCCTTCCGCGCCACCCTGGAAGAGGTGAAGGAAGCGTCCCTGGTGCTGCACGTGGTGGACGTCTCGGCGGCGCCGGCCGAGGCGCACACGGCCCACGTAGGGAAAGTGCTGGCGGAGATCGGCGCGGCGGAGATTCCGCAAATCCTGGTGATGAACAAGATGGACCGGCTGCCGGCGGGCGAGGTGGAAGCGGTCGGCGAGGGCGGCGCGGAGACGGTAGCCCGGCGGTTGCTGGCCGGAGCGGGAGTGACGCCGGATACCCGGGCGGTGGCGATATCGGCGTTGACGGGAGCGGGGATCGACCGGCTGCTCCTGGCGATCGACGAGGCCCTGCCGCTCGATCCGGTGGTGCGCGCCAGTTTCCGGCTGCCGCTGGGCGATGGCGCGACGCTCGGGCTGCTGCACCAGTACGGCAGGGTTCTGGAGACGCACTACGGGGAGCAATGGTGCGAGGTGGAGGCGGAGATTCCCGAGTCGCTGAAGCGGCGCCTGGCGGGATCGGGGTTGCGCGAGGTCTGATGGCGGGGATGCGCAAACAGGCATGCACAAATCTGTGGAAAACCCTGTGGGAAAGGGTATCTCCGCTCAGGCGAACTGGAACCAATCGCAGCACTTAACACGGTTTGCACCACATCAGGGCAATTGCACGAAGTGGCATGTACAGAATGGGTTAGGCGCAATCGATGGATTGTTCCACAGTCCATTAGAACACACTTCGGTAGGCCAATGGTTAGCCCTCAGCAATTTCCACAAAGGCAACCGGGCAAATCCCTGGGCGTGGGCCGGATTCGCGAACCAAACGGGCGATTTGGTAAACTGAAACACACGAGGCGGTGTAGCTCAGTCGGTAGAGCGAGGGTCTCATAATCCCTAGGTCCGCGGTTCGAGTCCGCGCGCCGCCACCAAATTCCTCAACAAGTTGCGAGTGGGGGCGGCTCCCATGTCACAAACGGAATGCCATGGTGCGAGGTGGCCGCGTGCACAGGTCGGGAGGCCGGTTAACAACCGGCCGCAGGTTGCCAACCTGCCCCACATAAGACAGGCCCGGCCGGAAGCCGGAAACGTCAGCTCCGTGCGGCGGTGAATTGCGCAAGGCCGGCGGCGGTGTTGGGCAGGCCGAAGAGATCCCACAGGTTGGTATGGAACCGCCATACTGCGGCTTCGCGGGCGAGGGCGGTCAGAATGGCGCTCTGCTCGGCGGTCAGCTTGCTTGGGATCGGCGGCGCATCTCCCGTTACGCCCAAGTACCGGATGAATTCCGCGCGCTCCGGCTGGGCGAGCGCGTTCTGGCGGAGCTTGCGGCTCATCAGCGACGGGAACAGCTTCGCCGCCAGGAGCCTTCCCATCAGGCGGAGCGCCGCTTGGTTCAGATTGCTCCGGCTGCCCGCATCGCCCTGGTAGCCGGCGCTGGGTTCCTCCCAGCCGGTCCGCCGATCGGCGAAGACCGAGCGCAGGAGACGTTCGGCCAGGACACATGCCAAGAGACCGTGCTTGCCGGCGCTCTTCAATGCACCGAGCAGGGCGGCCCGCTCGCGTTCCGCACCCAGCGAATGGATGGCGAGAAAGAACGGCTCGTCACCGGCAAAAACCTGGGACTCGGTGGCGTGAACCTGGACGAACGCCGCCACCAGACTGTCCACCATGGCGGAGTCCGCAGCCGCCTGCAGGTGGCAGACTTGCGCGCGGTGCAGCAGGTAACGATTGGCGAGGGCGGTCTCGCCTTCCAGCGCGGCGGCCAGAAATGCGGGCCAATCCTCGAAGCAAGCACGGACCCTCTCGATACCGGCGAGCATGGCGTGGCGCACACGAGGATCGGCTTCCGCGGCGTAACGCTGGCGAACCAGGCGGGCCATGGCGGGGTCGGCATCGGCGAACGCGGTCAGCAGGCCGGCGGCCTGGGCGCGAAGCTCGGGGCCGGAATGGGTCAGGTCGGGAACGAAGCAGGCGGACGCGCCCAGAATGGCATCGCGGATGGCCGCGCCGCCGGCCGGATCGCCGCCGCTTTGGCCTTCGATAGCGCGGCGGGCGGAGTCCGCGAACCCCGTCAGCAGGCCGTAGAACGACGGCTTCTCGCGCGGGTCCACGTCCGCGAGCATCCCGATGACGACGCGCGCCACGGGCGGGGACGCGCTATAGATGGCGCCCTGGTGCAGGACGCGGGAGCATAGTTCGTCCATGGTCTCGTAGAGTCTGCGGCCTTTGGCGGCCGCCATGGCGCGGAGCAGCGGAGGAATGTCGCTGGCGTCGCCACTGGCGTGCCGCAGCTCACCCCAGGGAACGGCGGCGATGAGAGCGGCAGTGGCATTCGTCATTTGCGGGTTCCGGTGGCGAGGGCCCGGCCGAGCGAGACCGCGGTCTGCGGCCTGTTCCCCGAATCCCAGAATCGGAATTCGTGCCGCAGCACCTTGAGGAACGGGCTGAAGATTTGCGTCGGGGGCCGCATATCAGCGTCTCCAAATCGGACGTCGAATTCAGTTATGCGAGCCTAGCACCTTACGAAAGGAATTTAACGTTCGACAAAGGTTAATTCGAGGGTTAGTAAACGGTAGGCAGCTAACGGAAGTGTTGGGATGGTCTACAGCGCGACATGCCACGGAACCGCGACTGTTAGAAGGTGTGAAGCAATCCCGACGCGCAGGCGAATCCTCTGCCGGGCCCGCTTGCGGGCGATTTTTTTCCCAGCTTCCGAGGGAGCGGCTCGAGCGGCAAGGGAAAACGACCGCCATTGGCAAGCCGCTGGCGCGAGCGCCGGTCAGCTTGCCGAGCGGGAAGATCGGGCGTCGGGGGGCCGGCATATCGCCCGCTCGGGCCGCTCCTTGTCGCGCCGCACTTGACGAATCTCGCCTTGAGAGACCGATCTCTTAGAACTCGTTCCGAATAACCGTGCAGCCGCTCGCTAACGCTCGCGGTTCCGTGCTGGCGGCCGCGGTCATCCACTTCCACGTCGCGCACCGGCGCCAAACGGAATAGTTCACTTTCCGTTCTCCGATCCGAAGTCCGCCTATGGGAGCTTGGGCGAAGCTCCGCCACCCGCCTTCCGGAGGATGCTCATCATGGGACACCAGTTGGTAAACGCCGACTGGAACAGGTTCAAACCGACGAAAGCAGTGAACAGATACCATCCGGGATTGACCCAATAACCGAGGGCCACGCTCAGCATCACAAAGAAACCGGCAATCAGGCGTAAGTAACGTTCGATGGTCATGCTGGTTTTCTCCTTCGATTCACAACGAAGTAGACGATGGGCACGGTCATGCGCGACAGGGCCAGAGACGCGACTTCTCCGGCCATCAGCGCGATGGCGAGACCCTGAAAGATGGGATCGAACAGGATTACGCTGGCGCCGACAACCACGGCCGCCGCGGTCAACATCATGGGACGGAAGCGGACCGCTCCGGCGTCAATCACCGCTCGATCCAGCGGCATCCCTTCCCGCAAGCGAAGCTCAATGAAGTCGACCAGGATGATCGAATTGCGCACAACAATGCCCGCGCCGGCGATGAACCCGATCATGGAAGTGGCGGTGAAGAACGCATTCATCAGACCGTGCGCCGGCAGGATGCCGACGAGCGAAAAGGGAATTGCCGCCATGATCACGAGCGGCGTGACGAACGATTGGAACCAACCCACCACCAGGCCGTAGATCAGGATCAGGACCGCCGCGAAGGCGAATCCCAGATCGCGGAACACTTCATAGGTGATGTGCCATTCCCCGTCCCACTTCATGGAATAGCGCTCGGCATCGGTGGGGAGCGCGGCCATATGTCGCTCAATCGCGTACCCGCCGGGCGCGCGGAACTTATCCATTTCCGGCCCGAGTTTGAGAATGGCGTACACCGGGCTTTCCATGACGCCCGCCACGTCGCCCGTGACATACGTGACCGGGAGCAGGTTCTTGTGGTAAATGCTCTTATCCGCCACCACTTCCCGGCTGTGCACCAGTTCGCTCAACGCCACCAGCGCGCCCGTTCGTCCGGCTACTTTGAGGTTCTGGATTTTGTCCAGATCCGAACGGGTGGCGCGGTCGAGGCGCAGCATCAGTGGGACGTCTTCCTTCGCGGAATCCGAATGCAGCAGCCCCGCCTGGTATCCGGAGGAGGCCAGCGCCATGGTTTGGGCAATGTCGTCTTCGGAAATACCGTTCAACGCGGCTTTCTCTTTATCCGCTAGCAACTGGTACTCCGGCTGGTCGTCTTCCACGTACCAATCGACGTCCACAACGCCATTGGTACCTTTCCACAAATCGCGGATGCGCCGCGCGATGGCAGTGCGCTCGGTCAATTCCGGCCCGTAGACTTCGGCCACCAGGGTTTCGAGCACCGGCGGTCCGGGCGGCACTTCCGCCACCTTGATGCGGGCTCCATACCGCTCGGCCACCGGCAGCAGCCGCTGCCGGACCTCTTTGGCGATGGCGTGGCTCTGCAGCTTGCGGCCGCCTTTCGGCAGCAGGTTCACCTGGATGTCGGCGACGTTCGACCCTTGGCGCAGGTAGTAGTGCCGCACCAGCCCGTTGAAGTTGAATGGGGATGCGGCGCCCACGTACGTTTGCAGATCCACCACCTGCGGCTGATCGAGCGTGGCTCGCGCCAGAGCGTTGGCGGCGCGGGCCGTTTCTTCGAGAGTCGTTCCATTCGGCATGTCCACGATTACCTGGAACTCGCTCTTGTTGTCGAAGGGAAGCATCTTCACCTTTACGAATTGGAAATAGAACAAGGAGACCGAGCCGAGCAGCAGGGCCACCACTCCCAGGAGAAAGCCCCAGCGCATCGCCGGAACGTGCAGCAGTCTTCCCATTACGGCGCGGTAGACCCGGGTTCCGAGGTCTTCTCTTTCGCCGTGCGCCGCGGCATGGCCCGACTTGAGAATCCGGACCGCCGCCCACGGGGTCACGATGAAAGCCACCAGCAGCGAAAACACCATGGCCGCGCTCGCCCCGATCGGAATCGGCCGCATGTATGGCCCCATCAGGCCTCCCACGAAAGCCATCGGCAGGATGGCCGCAACGACGGTCAGAGTGGCCAGAATGGTGGGATTTCCCACTTCATCCACGGCCTCGATGGCAACTTCGTAGGGCGGCCGCTCGCGGTTCGCGGGCATACGCCAGTGGCGCACGATATTCTCCACCACCACGATGGCGTCGTCCACCAGAATGCCGATGGAGAAGATCAGCGCAAACAGGGTGATGCGGTTCAGGGTGTAGCCGTAAAGATAGAACACGGCC
>Ga0326728_10025013_pt1 | contig 10740 bp, 9 predicted proteins | sample MB3enrmetagenome_FD_207602 | JGI IMG/M metagenome (GOLD analysis project Ga0326728, IMG submission 207602) | Lab enriched peat soil microbial communities from McLean, Ithaca, NY, United States - MB31MN | ecosystem: Environmental > Terrestrial > Soil > Wetlands > Peat | place: USA: New York...
ACTTCTGGTAATCGTCCGGGTCGCCGTTGTAAGTGAAAAAGGGCTGACAGAGGGCGGGAAAGGCGATGGACAAGTTCACCATGGTAACGCCCAGCGCCTGGAGACTCTGGATCTCCATTTGCGTGACCGCCAGGGTATTCGCGCCCAGCGCTAGGAGAACGTTATTGGCGCCCGGGGGGCTGCTGAAAATCGCGGCGGGGACGAACGCGCGCAGGCATACCACCAGGATAGCGGATCTCGCGCCGATTGTCACTATATTCTGCGAGAATGTCACTGTATTATGCGAGATCCAGTAGATAGTGGGATGATTGCGCCACGGATACAATCGGCCAATGGGGCCAGCGGCGGATGGGCACTATGAGCTATGGAGTACAGGCGTTTGCAAGAAACTCGGGCAGCCGCTCCCGGATCCGATCCCGAACCCGGCGGAACGCCGCCAGCACTTCTTCAGGCGAACCTTCCGCTGTGGCCGGATCTTCGAACCCGATGTGCACGCGCCGTCCCACGGCGCCCGCGAAGACCGGACAGGTTTCATTCGCGTGATCGCACACCGTGACCACCACGTCGAACGCCTGGTCCAGGAATTGGGCGACATTTTTGGGATGCGCGCCACCGATGTCGATCCCCAGCTCGCGCATGGCCTCGACCGCGGCGGGGTGGACGCGGGCCGCCGGATGGGTGCCCGCCGAGTGCACCTCCAGCGAGGGATCGCTGGCTTTCAGCAGCCCTTCGGCCATCTGGCTACGCGCCGAATTGCCCGTGCATAATACAAGGATTCGCATAAAGCCATCAGCTTTCAGCCGTCAGCTTTCAGCTCATTCGGTGCTCCGCGCGGACCCGCCGGTCGTTCGCGGCGAAGCGTTCAAGGGCGGCTCCGCTACGCCGGGGCGAACTGAGGGCCGCTCAAACCAGTGCCGCGTCCGGTTGCACGCCGAGCAGACCGACAGCATCACCGGAACCTCCACCAGCACGCCGACCACCGTCGCCAGCGCCGCGCCCGACTTCGGTCCGAACAACGCGATGGCCGTCGCCACGGCCAGCTCGAAGAAGTTGCTCGCGCCGATCAGCGCTCCGGGCGCCGCCACCGCATACTCCACCTTCAAAAGCCGCATCAGCCCATACGCCAGCCCGGCGTTGAAGTACACCTGCAGCGTGATGGGCACCGCGATCAACAGCACGTTCAGGAAGCGGCCGGTAATGTTGTCCGACTGAAAGGCGAAGATGCAGACCAGCGTGGCCAGCAGCGCCGTAATGGTCACCGGGGCGAATCGTGGCAGCAGCGTAGATTCGAACCACTGCCGGCCGCGGCTGCGGACCAGCAGCGTGCGCAATAGCGTCCCCGCGGCGAGCGGAATCACGATAAAGACGATCACCGAGTAGAGCAGTACGCGGAACGGAACGGTGAGCGACGAAGCCCCGGTCACCAGGAACTGCACAATCGGAACGAACGCCACCAGCATGATGAGGTCGTTCACCGATACCTGGACCAGCGTGTACGCCGGGTCGCCATCCGTCAGATGGCTCCATACGAAGACCATGGCGGTGCACGGCGCCGCCGCCAGGATGATGCAGCCGGCGAGGTACTGGTCGGCGTCGCCCGGCACCAGGAACCTGGCGAAGATCACGCGGAAGAACAGCCACGCCAGCAGGGCCATGGAAAACGGCTTCACCAGCCAGTTGACCATCAGCGTCACGAGGAGCCCGGCCGGCTTCCGGCCCACGTTGCGGACGGCGCCGAAATCCACCTTCATCATCATGGGCGTGATCATCAGCCAGATCAGCACCGCGATGGGCACGTTGATCTGGCTTCCGCGGCCGAACTCCAAACCGCGCACGCTCTGAATGGCCCGCGGCAGAAACCGCCCGACCAGCACTCCTGCCGCCATGCACAGCGCCACCCAAAAGGAAAGGTATCGCTCGAAGAACGCCAGACGCTTCTTGGCCACCGGGCCGGACATTACCGCGTACCACCCGGCTTGCGGGCTCGCACGAACGCGCTCAGGAATTTTCCGTCTACCAGTGGCGCGATGTCGCGCACATCGATGCCCTGGTCCGTCAGGAACGATTGCGCGTCTTCGGCACCGTACACGCGGGTCGGCTCTAGCGAGATGTCTTCGAACCCCGCCGCGGCCAGCTTGGCGCGATAGTCGTCCTCGCTGAGCGCGCCGGCCACGCATCCCACCCACAGCAGGACGCTCTCGCGGATTTTGGCGGGAATCTCGCCGCGCGTCACCACGTCGGAGACGGCCAACCGGCCGCCTGGCTTGAGCACGCGAAACGCCTCGCGCAATACCTGATCTTTATCGGCCGAGAGGTTGATCACGCAGTTGGAAATGATCACGTCGACGGTGTTGCCGGGCAGCGGGATGTGCTCGATCTCGCCCTTGAGGAACTCCACGTTTTTCACGCCGGCCTTCTTTTGGTTCTCGCGCGCCAGCGCCAGCATTTCGTCGGTCATGTCCAGGCCGTACGCTTTGCCGTTCGGCGCAACGCGGCGCGCCGAGAGGAGTACGTCGATGCCTCCGCCGCTTCCCAGGTCGAGCACCACTTCGCCGGCCCGCAACTCGGCCAGCGCCGTGGGATTGCCGCAGCCCATCGACGCCAACACTGCGGTCTCCGGCAGTTCGCTCTTCTGCAGCGCGTCATATAGGTTCGAGGTGATGGGATCGGCGTCCGAGCAGCAGGAAGAGGGACTCGCGCCGCAGCAGGCATTGCCCGCGCCCGAGACCACGCGCAGCGCGGCCTCTCCATATTTCTCTTTTACGATCGCTTTTACGTCAGTCATCGGGATTCTCCAAACCGCTTTTTGCGCGCCGCGCGGCGGGCCGGCGTGGCCGGATGTTCGCATAACTGCGCGAAGGGCCCGGGCTTGACCGCCTGGTTCCTGGTGCAGCACTCCGCGTAGAGAAACGCGAGCAGTTCCCGGAGCGCCTCCGTGTTGGCGGTGTATCGCAGGTAGGTACTCTCGCGCCGGACCTTGACGAGGTCCTCGTTTTTCAGCTTCTCCAGATGATGGGAGAGCGTGGACGGCGCGATGCCGAGCTCTGTCTGAATCTCGCCCACCACCAGGCCGTCCGGATGCGCGGTCAAAAGCAGCCGGACGATCCTCAGCCGCGGTTCCGCGCCCATGGCGGCCAGCATGTCCGCAAACCGCGCGACGGATTCGGCCGGGTTCTTCTTCATAATGCTTCCATAATACCATGATTATCGAATTATGCAACCAGCAGCACAGGTTCGGGTTGGCGGGGCGGTAGCCGCCGATGGCGGTTCCGGCGCCGGCCGTCCCGTACTATACTTACGGGCAAGCCATGAAACCGCTGCGCCACGCCCTCGTGCTGGTCCTTGCGACGGCCGCATTCTGCCAGCAGGCGGCGCCATCGGGCTCAAAACCGCTCCTGCTTTGGAGGGCCACCTCGGGCAAGCACAGCGCGTACCTGTTCGGTTCGCTGCACATCGGCGACAAGTCGTTCTACCCGCTCTCGCCAACCATTGAGAGCGCCTTCGCCGCTTCCGACGTGCTGATCGTGGAAGTGGACACCCGGAAGGTGGACATGACGGCCATGGCGGCGCTCCTCATGGCGGAGGGCATGTATTCCGCCGGCGACAGCCTCTGGAACCACATCTCCGCGGAAACCCGCAAGGCGCTCGAGACCTACTGCAAGCGCGCCGGACTCGCGGCGGACATGTTTGCGGGCATGAAGCCCTGGCTGGCCGCCATGACCCTATCCATTCTGCCGTATCAGAAGGCCGGGATGGACGCGAGCCTTGGCCTGGACCAGCATTTCCTCGAGGAAGCCGGCAAGAAACGGGTCGACCAAGTGGAGACCGCCGAATGGCAGATCCGCCTGTTCACCAGCCAGCCGCCCGAGATCCAGGAGAAGTTGCTGGCCGCCGCAGTCCGGAGCGACCAGGACCCGGTCGCGGAATCCAAGGAGCTGATCGCCGCGTGGCTGAGCGGCGACGCGGCGCGGATCGAGGAGCGGCTCAGCCAGCACTCCGAGGGTCCGCCCGAATTCTCGAGGAAACTCCTGGAGGACCGCAATCCTCACATGGCCGACGCCATCGCGCATTGCCTGGAATCCACCGACCACTGCTTCATGGTGGTGGGCGCCGCGCACCTGCTGGGGAAAGAAGGCGTGGTGGAGTTGCTGGGCAAGCGTGGAATTCAGGTGCAGCGGATGAACGCCGGGCAGTGATCGCCGAAAGCTGGGAGCGAGGAGTCCGTTGTTCTGGCGCAAAGCGGCTGGGCGAACTGCGCGTGTGGACCGATTGCGGGGCGCCCCCATAAGCGTTAACCCAATAATGGCGCGTAGCGTGCCCGCTTTCGCTTGGATTCCGACAGATCGCTGACGATTCGGGACCAGTTCGCGAACGTCGCGCCGAGTCTTCGGTGAGGGGTCACTGCGGCGCTCAGTTCGTGGTAGACGAACTCGACTTCGCGCCAGCGGCAGCGATAGTACCCGGTGATGTCGGAAGCCGCGTGAGCCGCTGGCAAACCGGTCCAGATCGGAAGATAGCGTGCCATTCGGAGGCGTTGGGAAGATACGCTCTTCTGATCCTTGCCGGCCTTTTGCCGGATGCGCCGTTGCTCGCGACGGGTAGCGGCCGCGCTGCGCCGCAATGCTTCCAGCCGGCCGGCAAATGTCTCCCCTGAAGCGGATTTCACCGGAGCGCAGAACGTGCGCCAAGCCAGGCGGATTGGAGTAGACCCGATCCCCCAGCACGACATCTCCGTTTTCGACGGGCACGCGCCGCCACGTCTCCCCTCCGTGCAGGCTGGTCAATTCGAAGAAGTCGCACTGCAAGTTCGTCCGGTCGATTGTCGGTGGCGCCGCGCGAAGGGGCCAAAATGGCAGGGTCACCTGCGGCCACGGCGCCATAGCCCAGGGGCGGTGAAGATGTCCGCACTTCGGAAGCAGCCGATGCGAGAGCACATGAGGAATCGAGCTGGCAGCGCGCGGACCTGCTCAAACTACCGCCGCGCGCCTGGAAGGACGGTTAATTCTCCGTCGGCACTTTATCGGCGCGATCGACTACGAGCGTCTCCACCGGCCCCTTCTTCAGTTCCAGTTTCAAGCCAAGTTGGTCGCGCAGGGCCTGCTGAATGGTTGGGCCGCTTGGGCCGGGATCGGGTGGAAGGCCGGTGTTCGCGCGCGCCTGAGCCATCGCCGTCCTCATTTGACCGCCGATTAGGGACTCGCCCACCCAATGCAATTCGATCTCGTAAGTGCCCTTCAGACCGGTTGCATCGACCACCGGTTGATCCATCGTCATCTCCAGCATCGGAAGCAAGCCCTCAACCGGCCCATGAGGCTGATAGAAGCGGGTTCGGCCATCGACCCTGTTTAGGACGGCGCCCGTACCCGGCCCCGGCGTGTTTGTGATGGGGTACCCGTCCTTATCGAGCGGCATATTCTTCTTGGCCGTCAAACCGGGCCGCCCACCAGGGTCCGGCGACGTTGGATTCGGCGACGCTGGGTCCGGCGGCGCGGCCGTATCCTGCGCTTCTTTCAACTTCGGGCCGCCCTCCGCAACCAGCAGCTCGTATATTGTCATCTCTCGCAGTTCCCGATGAAATGCGAGATGGAAACGTTCGATCAGCAGGTTTTGCAGCATCGCTTTGAACTGCTCTTTCGTCGCACCCGACGGCACGCGGGCTTGAATGTCGAACCGCTCGTCCTGCGTCCAATCCGGCGCCGCGACTTGAAAAGGCCGAAGCCCGAACGCGATCCTAATGATCCTCTTCAACTCCACATACCTGCAAATAAACAGCGCCGGATCGCCGTACCCCGGGCCACCGCGGCAAACCCCGTCCGAGCCAGGCCCATGGGCGCTCGGCTTGACCGACGCAACTTCGAATTCCAGCTTCGCCTCAGACGTTTGCAGGCCGGCTGCGCAAAATAGCGGCGCTAACACGAAGACCCAAATGCGCATAGCTCAATGCTCCTCCATAAGTATATAGACAAAGGGGTTAGTGGTGGCGGGCGAAGGGGCCATTGGGGCAGTCGCGGAAGGGGCCATGGCGCCACGGGCCGATGGCGCGAGCGGCGCTGGTAGGGCACCCCGTGCGATTCAACCTCTCCAGGCCGACGATCATCAGTTGCCGCAGGCTGTCAACCGTGGGGAGTTCGCGCTCTACGGGCTCAGAAACCGGGATCTCCAGCGAAGGCTATACGAGCCGGCCGATCCGCTTCGGCCCCTGCCGCTGAAAGAGAAACGCCGGCGTTCCGCTGCCGTGAGCCGGAAACTCCGGATATTACGCGCCCACGGACTCATCCAAAAGGTCCCCAAAACGCACCGCTACCGGGTCACTCCCCCCGGCCGGCCGGCGATCGCCGCGATCCTCACCATGGACCGCACCAGCATCGCACGGCTCAACCAGGCCGCTGCCTAGAAGCGCACTGGACGAGTTCACGGAGAACCTCTTTGCGGCTTGGCGTCTTGGCGTGAATCAGTCCGAAAGTCCGTTTACGATGCGCGTGATGGCATCTTCGATGAGCACGACGTTGCAATTGATGAGCAGTCCTAACCGCTTGTCGGCCAGCCGCAGATGGGTCAGAAGCTGTTTCTTGTGCACTGGAGCGACCGCCTCGACCGACTTGATCTCCACGATCAGTTGGTCCTCCGCCATCGGGTCCGCCCGGAATCCCATCTCGATCCGGGTTCCCTGGTAAACGATAGGAACTGGCTGCTGCCGGAGGGTGTGCAGGCCCCGCTTCTCCAATTCATACGCCAGGACCACCTCGTAAACCGATTCCAGCAGTCCTGGCCCGAGGGCGGTGTGGACGTGGAAGGCCACATCCACGACTTGCTTCGCCAATGCGTTTTCGGTCACGCGTCAGAAAACAGTTTCTCGCAAAGTCGCCAAGCTCGCAAAGAAAACCCCGCCGGCTGGGGATCGTTGGGTTGCTCTACATGGCGGCCCGGGGAATCTTCGCGGCGCGCGAAGAAGACAAGGCATAGTAGTACAGAGCAGCAGAGCCGCAGTCAATGTGCGTGGGCTTGCGCAGGGTAACCTGCCGCGCGAACGGGGCTGCCGGCGTTGGGCGGCCGTTTGCAAGCGCGAACAGGCCGAGTGCCACTCGGCCGCAGGTTGCCAACCTGCCCCACAAAATCGTTGCAAGCGGCGAAGGCATGCAGGGGTAGGAGTGCAGAGCGCGCCCCTACTTTCCCGCGCCGCCGAGGGCCTGGTCGCACTTCCGGATGGCATCGCGGGCCTCTTGGATCAGGCTCGCCTGATGCCCCTGGAGAATGTGCTGCTCCTGGGCGCGCAGCAGGCCGGGAAGGCTGCGCTCGTACCACGACCGCGCCTGGGCGAATTCGCGCCGCGCTTGCGCATCGCCGGGGTGAAAAGCCAGGGCCGCGTGCAGATGCGCCTTGCCCATGCGGAACTGATTGGTGGCGAGGTCGGCCGCCTGCTCGGGACCCGCCGGCACGCCGGACAGCAGATCCAGCGTATGTTGCAGCCGCGCCATCGCCCCGGCAATGTCGCCGGTGTCGATGGCTGCGTTGGCCGCGAGTCCCGACCCATCGATCACGTCGAAGCGATACTGCACGTCGCGCGGATCGGCCGCGGCCAGCTTCTCGAAGACCGCCAGCGCCTGGGCGAATTCGGCGCGGGCCCCGGCGGCGTCGCCTTTCTGGGAGAGGACCGATCCGAGATTGAGCCGGGCGTAGGCCGCCAGCCGCTGCGCCGGAGCGTTGAGCGGATCCGCGGCGGCCAGTTCCCCGGCCAGCGGCACTTCCTTACGAAGCAGCGCCACCGCTTCCGCGTAGGCATCCGAGTAGGTGGCCAGGGCGATGGACGTGCGATCGTAGGCGATCGCCAGCCGCCGTTTGATACTGGCGCTGCCGGGGGTGGCGCGCGCCAGTTCTTCCCATAGCGCCACCGACTTGCGCAAGTTCGCCAGGCCCGACTGCCAGTCGCCGTTGCCCGCCAGTTTCCAGCCGGCGTCGAGGTATGCGGAGGCGAGATTGGTTTGGTCTTCGAGGTTCCTGGGATCGCGCGCCGCCAGCGCTTCGGCCATGGCCAGCAGCTTCCGGCTATGTTCCAGGGCTTCGGCCGATTTCCCGGAGTAGAGCAGCACATCGCTGAGCTTGCCGTGATTCCGCACCAGGTCGCGCTGCAGTTGGACATCGTCCGCCGCGGCGCGCCGCACCGATTCGCGGAGGGCCAGCGCCTGACGGTAGCTGTCGATCGCGCCCGCGGTATTCCCGAGGTTGGCCGACCGGTACCCGCCCTCGACATCGCCCAGTTTCTCGTACGCGCCCGCCAGCTCGCGCTTCAATCCCGGGTCTTCGGCGGACTCGGCGCTCAGGCTGTCCAGGTACTGCCGCGCGCGCTTCACCAGCAATTCGCGCGCCCCGATCGATCCGGGAAGGGTCTGAATGGCGTCGTACACCTCGAACATCAGGGAATTCGCCAGGTTGCGCACGTCCTGAAAGCGGCGCTCCGCGCGCGTCCGCTGCAGGTTGGCGAGGTGCGCCTCCCGCAGGGTGGCGGCCACGCCGCCCACCAGCGAAAGCGCCACCAGCGACGCGGCGATCACCCCGGCTTTGTGACGTCCGGCGAACTTGCGGGCGCGGTAGTGCCACGAAGCGGCGCGCGCCAGCACGGGCCGGCCGTCGAGGTGCCTGCGGATGTCGTCCGCCAGTTGTTCCACCGACCGGTAGCGCTGCTCGGGCTGCTTCTGCAGCGCCTTCATGACGATGTTGTCCAGATCGCCGGAGAGCGAACGGACCAGGCGCGCCAGGCGGGCGTCGCGGGTGGCGCTGATGCTATCCGGGGTGACGGCTTCGGAGCCGCTGGAGGGATCGGCCGGCTCGGTCCGCCGCACCACCGTGCTGGGGAGGGTGGGTTCGGCTTTGCAGATCACTTCGGCGGCCTCGTGGGGCGTGCGTCCGCCGAGGCGGTACGGTGCGTGGCCGGTGAGCAACTCGTAGAGCAGCACGCCGAGCGAATAGACGTCGCTGGATGTGCTGACGGGTTCGCCGCGCGCCTGCTCCGGGCTGGCGTACGCCGGGGTCATCATGCGCACCAAGGTCACGGTGGCGTGCAGCGTTCCGGTGACCGGATCTTGCTCCATGATCTTGGCGATCCCGAAATCCAGCAGCTTGGGATCGCCGTCGGCGGTGACCAGGATGTTGCGCGGTTTGAGATCGCGGTGGACCACCAGGTTGCGATGCGCGTATTCCACGCCGGCGCACACTTTCAGGAACAGCTCCAGGCGGGCGCGGGTGCCGAGGCGGTTGGCGTCGCAGTAGACGTCGATCTGCTGGCCGGCCACGAACTCCATCACGAAGTAGGGCCGTCCGTCGGCGGTCAGCCCGGTGTCGAAGAATTTGGTGACGTAGGGGTGGTCGAAGTGCGCCAGGATCTGGCGTTCGTTGGCAAACCGCGACAGCAGGAACTCGCTCTCGAGGCCGCGCTTCACCACCTTGATGGCCACCAGTTTCCGGATGTCTTCGCGCAGCGCCTGGTAAACCGTGCCCATGCCGCCTTCGCCCACTAACTGTACGATCTGGTAGGGTCCGAGCCGTGTGCCGGCCGCCAGGTAGCCGGAGTCCAGCGGTTCCGGCAGCGAAGCGGGCACGTCGAGGAAGCTGGACGCTTTCTGGTGGGCCATGAGCAGCGATTCCACTTCGGCGCGCAGCTCCTCGTCAGCGCCGCAGGCGCTCTCCAAATAGGCGCGACGGTCCGCCTCGGGCAGGTCGAGCGCGGCCTGCATCACCTGTTTGACCTGGGCCCAACGTTCGGGCGTCATCCCCGCGGATGGCATAGCCTCATACTGTTCTTCTTATTGTCTCTCAGGCTGTGAGCTCGCGATACAACCAGGCTTTCGCCGTCGCCCATTCGCGCTTCACGGTGGCGGGCGAAAGCTGGAGCACTTCCGACGTATCCTCGATCGACAGCCCCGCGAAGAATCTCAGCTCGACGATCTTCTCCTGCCGCGGATCGATCTTGCGGAGATTGGCGAGGGCTTCGTCCAGCGCTTCGATATCCACGTCGCGTTTCTCGGGGGCCGCGATTCCCGCGTCGAGCGTAACCATGCGGATGCCTTCGCCGCGCTTGGCCGCGCCCCGGCTGCGCGCGTGGTCCACCAGCACCCGCCGCATCATCTGCGCGGCAATCCCGAAAAAGTGCGCCCGGTTCCGCCACTTGGCATTCTGATCCATCATGCGAAGGTAGGCTTCGTGCACCAGGGCCGTGCTCTGCAAGGTATGTCCCGGCGGCTCGTGTTGCAGATGGCGGTGCGCCAGCCGGCGCAGTTCGTCGTAGACCAGCGGGATCATCTGCTCGAGCGCCTGCTGGTCGCCATCCCTCCAGCGGGCGAGCAGTTCGGTCACGTCATGCCGCGGCTCGGAGGCCATCCCCTTGTTGTTCGCACGATGCGGCGTGGCTTGTCAAGAGCTTCCCAACGCTAGCGCCGCTGCACCCACTCCATCCACTGGCCTAGTCCTTCGCCGCTGGTGCTCGAAACCTGGAGGATCTCGATCCCCGGCTGGATGCTGCGCGCATTGGCGATGGCGTCGCCGAGGCGGAACGGCACGTACGGGAGCAGGTCGATCTTGGTCAATACCATCAGCTTCGACTTGAAGAAGATGCCGGGATACTTCAGCGGCTTTTCCTCGCCCTCGGGCACGCTCAGCAAGACGACTTTCGCGGCTTCGCCGAGGTCGTAGCTGGTGGGGCAGACCAGGTTGCCGACATTCTCGATGAACAGCAGATCGAGCGAGGCG
>Ga0326728_10025018_pt1 | contig 10739 bp, 5 predicted proteins | sample MB3enrmetagenome_FD_207602 | JGI IMG/M metagenome (GOLD analysis project Ga0326728, IMG submission 207602) | Lab enriched peat soil microbial communities from McLean, Ithaca, NY, United States - MB31MN | ecosystem: Environmental > Terrestrial > Soil > Wetlands > Peat | place: USA: New York...
GAGGAACAACTCTCGGAGTTGCGAACGCTGCTGACACAAAAGATAGGCGCTGCATTGCGCGTTTAGCGGGCTTACCAAGAAATTACTGGCGGGTGCCCCGTCCAAGCTTCGCTTGGGCGGGCCCTCTGACTTTTTTTCATCACAAACGCCCAGTGCGCACAATCACAGACATCCACCCGGGGGCTGGCCCAGTCTTCCGCCGACACAACCACACAGTGGCTGGGCGCCCCAGACAAGCGGGTGCCCCACTCATTCGCGTACTTTGCGAATGAGTGGGCTCTCCACCTCGGCAAAACTCTCGACCGGACGACGCTTGATTTCCAGGCGGGTGGCCACCTTCTCTGAAACGCGAGGATAACGCGGACAGGCTAGGGCTGTCAGAAAAGGATAAAGTGGGGGGGCTGGCCCAGCCTTCCGCCGACACAACCACACAGTGGCTGCCCCATCTCGGGGGCTGGCCCAGCCTTCCGCCGACACGACCGCACAGTGGCTGCCCCATCCTTCGCGGTTTTTGCGAAGACGGGTGGCCCACTCAAGCCGTCTTTTGGCTTGAGTGGGGACTTTCCTCGGGCGTAATCTGTCCGCATGCCTTGGGGATTGAAACGGTTTCAGCAATCCGGGCACAGCCACTTCGTCACATTCTCCTGTTATCATCGGCGACCACCCGTCAGAATTACCCGAATAATTGACATCACGAGTTATAATAAGAAACAGGAATAAGAAACAGGCGACAGTCCAACGCGGCTGTAAGTCGCCAGTTACACTAAGTTCTTTGAAATCTAGATTTTGAGCGACTTAGTAAGTCGAAGTCCTTTGTTTTCAATGCCAGCCCCGAAAATCTGATCGCTAACTCCTTTTTTATCTAGACTTTGTAAGTTAACTCCTTTAAACTCAAAGACCTGGCAGAAAAATCTCCGTAAAATACTGATTCTACTAGACAGGGGGGGAGGGGGGTACCCCTCACCGGTACCAGGTAGTAAACATAGTCAGAAACCGGAATTTTCCCCAGACTGATTTGTGAATATCAATGCGAAAGGAAAAAACAAAGATCAGCGGGTGCCCCAACATTGTCTCGGCCACCCGCCCTGCCCGCGTTATCCTTGCGCTCCGGAGAAGGCGGTCACCGGGGGGGCTGGCCCAGCCTTCCGCCGACACAACCACACCGTGGCTGCCCCATCCTTCGCGGTTTTTGCGAAGGGTGGGAGACCGTGCAGAGGGCACACTAAGCTTCGCCTTTCACGCCGCGTCCGCCCGAAACGAAATCTTTCCCCAACCCTCATTCACGCCCACCGGTCCCGTCTCGTCGAGAAGATAGAAGCGATAACTGCTCCACCGCCACAGTTCCGGCGACGCCATCAGGAAAACAGCGCAGGCAGCACGTTCGCCACAAAGTCCACCAGGAAGTGTCCGAATATATTGGACAGCAGATCGCGGCGCCACTGGTAAAACGCGGTCAGAATTCCACCGAGAACAAGCGCAATCAGAATATTCGCCGCGCCCCCCGTCCAATGTGCCACAGCAAAGATCGCGAGCGGGACTGCCCATGAAGCCATGCGTCCAAAACCCAGCATTTCGAGTCTCGAGATGGCGTAGCTTCGATAGAACAATTCTTCTACGACGCCCGCGCGCACAACCACGATGAAGACAACCCAAAGTGGCAGCTTGGCGAACGCTTGCGACACCGCGCCGTGGCCATATCCGGTAAGCATCACGATCCCCGCAGCGGGAAGAATGCAGGCAACGGCAATCGCCACTCCCCAAGCCAGCGACTTCCACAGAGAAGACGTGCCAATGCCAATCGAGGCGAGCGGCAACCCTTCGCGCCGCCGGACCAGCCAGACGAGCGCTCCCGCCGCGGCGAACATGCACGCCTCCCGAGCCAATGTCAGGGCTGCGCCGGGTTCAGGCGTAACGGCCCGGAACACCTGCCGGATGATGAGCATCGAGAACAAAGAGATGCCTAGACCAAGCCAGGTTGCACCCATCGACCTCACAGCACTCTTGCCTGCTGAATCGCCTTTGATTACCGCCGCTGCATTGCTCATTGCGATCATTACGCAACCCGCGCCAAAAAGTTCCCGCAGAAACCGACAACTCCCAGTTGCACGGTTCCCCTTCCCCCGTGGATACTGAAGACAGTCCATCATGAATACAAACCTCTCTTCTTCCGTCCCGTCTCAAGTGGAAACCGAATGCCTGGTCGTCGTGGTTCTCGATCGTAGCGAAAAAGATCGAAGCGGAAAAGACCAGGGCGAAAAAGATAAGCCCGTGCCATCTGTCGAGTGCACCGATGCCGCCGTGCGCGAAGCCGCCAAGGAAGTAATTTCAAGCGGCGAAGTCACCGGCAAGGCGTTCGAAACCACGCTCCTGCATCGCCCCGCAGGTTTGAAAGCGAAACGCCTGCTCCTGGTCGGCGGCGGCAAAGCCAAGACTTTTTCGGCTGCCGAATTACGCAAGCTCGCCGGCGCCGCCGTGCGCACGCTAAAAGACAAAAGCATCCGCAGCTTTGCCTTCGCTCTGCCCGAGAGCGGTATTCCTGCGCCTGACGCCGTGCGCGCCATCGTCGAAGGCGCCTTCGTCGGCAACTTCGATCCCGGCTACTACAAAAGCGATCGCGAGGATAAGGATAACGACCAGAAGATCGACTCCGTCACCGTCCTGGTGCCAGAGAATGTGCCCGGCGACCCCAAGGCCTTGGAAAGCGCCCTGCAAGCCGGGCGCATCGTCGGCGAGTCGCAAAACTTCACCCGCGACCTGGTCAACGAACCCTCTAATCGCATGACGCCGACCATACTCGCCGAGCGCGCGAAGAAGATGGCGGCGGAAGTCGGCCTCAAGTGCGAAATCTTCGGCGCCGACAAGATCAAAGAACTAAAGATGGGAGCGTTCTGGGGAGTGGCCCAGGGGTCCGACGAACCTCCCGCGCTGATCCTGTTGCGCTATGGACCCGAGGGCGCGGCAAAAGATGTTCACCTCGGCCTGGTCGGCAAAGGCGTGACCTTCGACACCGGCGGCATCTCCATCAAGCCCGCCGACGGCATGGAGAAAATGAAGTACGACATGGCGGGCGCGGCCACCATGATCGGCGTCATGCGCGCCATCGCCCTGCTCAAACCGAAAGTGAAAGTCACGGCGATTATCTGCGCCACCGAAAACATGCCCTCCGGCAAGGCGCAAAAGCCGGGAGACGTGCAGATTGCCATGTCCGGCAAGTCCATCGAAATTATCAACACCGACGCCGAAGGCCGCTTGATCCTGGCCGACGGCCTCTGCTACGCCCGCCAACTCGGCTGCACTCATTTGGTCGACGCTGCCACCCTGACCGGCGCGGTGGTCGTAGCCCTCGGCTACGTGAATGCCGGAATTTTCGCGAGCGACGACCAGATGTACGAGCGCTTCGCGAACGCCAACCAACAGGCGGGCGAGAAGATGTGGCGGCTTCCGCTCGACGACGAATACAAAGAAATCATCAAATCGAACATCGCCGACATCGTCAATTCCGGCGGACGCTGGGGCGGCGCCATCTCCGCCGCCATGTTCCTGAAAGAATTTGCCGAGGACACTCCGTGGATTCACCTCGACATCGCCGGCACCGCCTGGATGGAAGAGGCGAAACCATGGATCGCCAAAGGTCCCTCGGGAATCGCCCTGCGTAGTCTGGTGGAATTCGTTAGAGGATGGAGCGAGCCCCTGTAGAGACGCGGCTCGCCGCATCTCCCGCCACTCCGCGGAAAACTCTGATTCAGTCGGATTTGGGAAAGCGCCTTCCCAGTTAATTGAACAAAACCACTGTGGCCGCGGTCACAGACGTCGAGCAGAGTCACAGGCATGATCGATAAAGCCTGCTCATGCTAAACCGTGTTTCCTCCAAGCAGCCCCTGGAACGCGTTTTCATGTTTGCCAGCTTCGCGCTTGGCCTCTTGCACGCGTGGCTTGGCCGCGATGCCATGAATCGCGATGGCATGTCTTATCTGGATGTGGGCGACTCCTTCTATCGTCACGATTGGGCGAACGCGGTGAACGCTTATTGGAGTCCTTTGTACCCCTGGACAGTCGGACTCGTTTTGGGAGCGGCGCAACCTTCGCCGAGGTGGGAATTTCCCCTGGTTCACCTGGTCAACTTTGGAGTTTTTGTCGTCGCATTGTTTGCTTTTCGCTTCCTCTTGCACGCCTTGCTCGCGTTCGCTAGCGAGCGAATGCCGGACAAACGAATGTCGGACAAACCAACGGCGGACCGAAAACCGAATGACAATAACAATGACAGAGCGGCCTTGCCGGAATGGGCGCTCATAATCTTGGCCTATGCAATATTTCTCTGGACTGCCTTGGAAGTAGAAAGGATGTTTGAGGTCACGCCCGATCTCGCCGTGTTGGCCTGCGTTTGCCTGACGGCGGGGATGCTGTTGCGCCTCGGGCAGGGCGGCCCGCTCTGGAAGTTCGCGTTGTTTGGTTTCATCCTCGCTCTTGGCTACTGGACGAAGGCAATTCTGTTTCCGCTAGCCTTTGTGACTCTCGCCGCAGGCTATTTATGGAAACGTTCGCGCCCGGGCTGGGGACGCGGAATGGCAGTAGCCGCTCTGGTCTTTCTGTGCGCCTCCGCTCCGTTGATTTTTCTGCTGTCTCACCAAAAGGGCCGTTTCACGTTTGGCGATTCAGGGAAGCTGAACTATGCGTGGTTTGTGTCCCCCCGAACCTTTTGGAGAAACTGGCAAGGACAAAGACAAGAAGAAGGACAAGTCGCGGGCAGCGGAACCGCGGTTCATCCCACACGCCAACTGCTGCGGCACCCTCCGCTCTTCGTGTTCGACGGTCCCGTGGCGGCTACTTATCCGCCGTGGGCTGACCCCTCTTATTGGAACGAGGGGCTGCAAGGGCATTTCAAGTTGAGACCTCAATTGGAAGTGCTGGCCAGTACAGTCCCAAGCGAGGCACGACTCTTGTTTCGTGGCCGGCCGGAGTTGGTCGCTGGAGTCATCATCCTGGCATTACTCGGCGGGCCGCTGTGGCTAGCAGGCCTGCGCGAGCGGTGGCCGCTCGTGGCAATGTCGATGGCCGGCATGGGCATCTACCTTCCTCTTCTTGAACACGATCGTCATCTGGGAGGCTTCGTTCTGCTGTTGTTTCTGACCTTAATAGCGGCGGTGCGGCTTCGCCCCGATGTTGAAAAGAATCTTCAGAAAAGTGGCACCTACGTGGCCGCCGCGGTCTTTCTAGTAATGGCGCTGGGCACGGCGGACTATACGATTCGCGTCCTCACCAACCATCTTGCGATCGCCGGCAGCGGTCCGAACTCAACTTGGCAGGACCTCGTCGCCGCCAATGAGCTTCGGCGCATGGGGGCTCGACCCGGAGACAAGGTCGCGGTGATCGGCGATGGCGCATCCGCGTATTGGGCCCGCTTGGGCAAGCTGCGGATCGTCGCCGAGATCATGGATACAAACCAAGACTCCGAACAGTTCTGGGACGCTCCCAAAGAAGTGCAACAGAGCGTGTATCACATGATGGCGCAGGCGCGAGCAAAACTAGTGGTAACGACATGTCCACCTTGTCCACCAGCAACAGTCGACTGGAAACAAATTGCGAGCACGCCGTACTGCGTGCGTCCTCTACCGTAGAGACGCGGCTTGCCGCGTCTCCGTCCGGCCCGCTTTCTTCTTCGAGTGTTCGCGTTCAGCCTTGGGCGCAACCACTGAAAATCCCCGTCGCGAAGATAAATCCTCCGGACGCTGCACTGATCCGGAGTACCGCATAAATTTCTGGTTCGAACTCTTCCGCTTCGCCATTGCGCTGAATCCTTTGCGTCTCAGGCCCTATCATAGACATTAGCGCAATGGATCTCCCCGAGAAAATCCGCTCCCTGCCCGCATCCCCCGGCGTCTATCTCTACAAAAACGCTGAAGGCGAGGTCATCTATATAGGCAAGGCCAAAAACCTGCGCTCGCGCGTCTCCTCCTATTTCCACGAAGGCCGCTGGGAGGACGCGAAAACCGGCACATTAGTCCGCGAGGCCGTCGACGTCGACTACATCGTCGTAGCCAATAACAAAGAGGCGCTCGCGCTCGAAAATCACCTGATCAAGCAAAAGAAGCCGCGCTTTAACATCCTGCTGCGCGACGACAAAACTTATCCTTATGTGAAGCTGACTCTCGCCGAGCGGTTCCCGCGCGTGTACGTAACCCGCCGCCTGCGCAAAGACGGAAGCGCCTACTACGGCCCGTACTTCCCCGCCAATCTCGCCTATCGCATCGTCGATCTTATTCATCGCCATTTCCTAATCCCCTCCTGCAAAGTGGATTTAACCCGCAACCATCCGCGTCCGTGCCTGCAGTTCTATATCAAGCGTTGCCTCGGCCCGTGCGTGAAAGAGCTGACTACGCCCGAGATTTACACCGAAGCCGTGCGCGACGTGAAGCTTTTCCTCGAAGGCCGCCAGACCGACCTGGTGAAATCTCTGCGCGAGCGCATGTCGGAAACCGCCGAGGCGCAGGAGTTCGAGCGCGCCGCCCGCTATCGCGACCTGATCTCAACCGTCGAGCAATTGCAGGAGAAGCAGCGGATCGCCGCCGCCGAAGGCGACGACGCCGACGTATTCGGCTATCACTACGAAAATCAGATGCTGGCCGTGAACCTGTTCCACATGCGTGGAGGGAAAGTCCTGGACCGCCGCGAATTTTTCTGGGAAGAGCTCCCCGAGTTTGTGTGGGCCCGGGTCTCCGACCTGGGCGTGGCCGGGTCCTTCGGCTCCGCTCAGGACAGGCTCCGCCCCGCCGCCACACAAGAATTCCATCCCGACGAATTCTTCTCCGCCCTGGTCAAGCAGCTCTATCTAGCCCAGCCCTACGTCCCCAGGAACATTTACGTCCCCGTAGACTTCGAAGACCGCGAGGAACTGGAAGAAGTCCTGAGCGAGCAACTAGCCGGCGAGGGCGGACGAGCCACTCGAGTCCACATCACCGTCCCGCAGCGCGGAGAAAAGCGCGAGCTCATCGATCTAGCCGGCAATAACGCCAAGCAGTCTTACGACCAGCGTTTCCGGGTCCTCAAGCCGAACGCCCGCGCCATTCAAGAAGCCCTTCAGGACGCGCTCGCCCTCCCCGAACCACCGAAGCGCATCGAGTGTTTCGACATTTCGCACATTCAGGGAGCGGAAACGGTGGCGTCGATGGTGGTGTGGGAAGAGGGCAGGATGAAAAAATCGGACTACCGCAGGTTCATCATCAAGACCGTCGTCGGCGTGGACGATTTCGCCTCCATGCGCGAAGTGGTCACGCGCCGTTATCAGCGCTTGTGTGAAGAAAAAAAGCAGGAAGAAAAAAAGCCCATGCCCAGCCTGGTGCTGATCGACGGCGGCCTGGGACAACTCCACGCCGCCGCCCAGGCGCTCGAAGCCCTCGAAATCATCAACCAGCCGCTGGCCGCCATCGCCAAGAGAGAAGAGATCATCTACGTCCACGGACAGGAGGACGATCCCGTAGTTCTCGATCATCATTCTCCCGTCCTGCATCTGGTGCAGATGATTCGCGACGAAGCCCATCGCTTCGCGGTGAATTTCCATCGCAAGCGCCGCCAGATCCGCGACCGCGCCACCGAGTTACGGGAAATTCCCGGCATAGGCGAATCCACCACCCGCCGCCTGCTCGAACATTTCGGCAGCCTGCAAGCCGTGAAGCAAGCCGACGTAGCAGCGCTGTCGGCGGTAGTGAACAAATCTCAAGCCGAAGCTATCCTGGAACACTTCCAGAAGCTGGCTCCATGACCACGCAATGAGTCATATCGCAGTACGATGCTGTGCGTCTTTCCCGGCCGCGCTGGGTTTGGGTTCTCCGGAGGAGAGATTCTTTGTGATTATGCCGAGGCAGCTTCCCGGTTGTGCTCGGCTACGGCCGGCTTCGCACCAGAAACCGGTTTGCGAATCGGCACGACCTCGGCCCGAGTCGGCGCTCGCCGCTCGACTCTTCCGATGACTGGTTTGTCGGGCGCGCCCGCTGCCGACAGTGCAACGAATCTGCTCTCGCTCCACAGCCGATCGATCAATCGCAGTTCCCGCGGGCGCAGCACTTGTTGCGGCAGTGAAGAAAAATTCCGGAACGTCCACATCAGATACGCGCGTTGCGCGAAACTCGGTTGTATGTATCGCGGCCCGATCGGCGTGTCCAGCTCGAGAACGCCATCGGTCAGTTTTTCAATCCACACGACCTAACCCACCTGGGGTAAGGCGGCCAACTCCGCCTTGGCTTTAATTAGGACCGGGTATTATTGCACCAGAAATGGGCAATGGGAAGCTTTTTTTTGCTTCCAGAGAAAATACCCGTTACCGGGGAGCAGCCTGAGAAAAGGCGTCCGCCACCGGGTTTGACGTGGAACCCGATTCCGGCCTTCAGGTGATCTCCGGCAATAAGGCGATGCGGTCGAGGGTAGCGGCAATGCCCATACCCGTACCCTCCGATTTCTCCACCCGCAACACCGAGGCCTCGCAGAGCGTCCATCCTCCGGGCCCCAGTCCCAAGCCGGGGGGCAGCATGATGACAAGCTCCAGCTTCGAGCCCGCTTTCATCCCTGCCTCGGAATAGAGAAAAATGCCCGATGAACTCAGATCGCGGGTCAAGCCCGGGTGCTCACCGCCCTCGTGGCGCACCTTGACCGGGACACGAACCGGCATCCGCGGGCGCGAGCGCCGCTCAGGAGTTGTAGTTTTCTCAGTCATCCTGCTGAAGTTTACCCTAGTTGGGGGGAACGCGGGAGCCGGAAAGGTTTGCCAGGAAAACGCTCCTCCCGCAGTTCGCGGGAGGAGCCGTGGAAGAGCTGCCGTGAAGACTAGAACGGGTCCGTAGCGCCGACGTCGGGGGTAACGGTCAGGGGCAAGAAACCGATTCCTTGTCCGTTGGCTGCAACCCCGTTGTTACCCCACAGGACGTTGAAGCCGGGATAAAGCGGATTGCCGAAATTCGGGTGGTTAAAGACGTTGAAGAAGTCCGCCCCGAGCTTTACTGCGACCCGCTCGGTAATCTTGGTGTCTTTGAAAAAAGAGAGATCGAAGTTGCGGTAGTGGGGGCCGGAGAAGCCGTTGCGCGGCGAGGTGCCGAAGTGATAGTTGGGGGTGGTGGGATCGCAACCACCGACCGTACTGTTCCAATTGCAGGATGCCGCGAAGGCACTCAGGTTGAGGAAATTTGCGGGGCTGCTGGTTCCGGCCCAGGGATTGCCGACCAGATCGGGCCGCTCGTAGTATTCGCCGGTGTTGTTGTAATTGCTGTAATCAATCGGGGTGAAAGGCATGCCCGTGGAAAGCGTAACGACACCGCTCATTTCCCATCCGTTGGTCAGCCATTTCATAGTCGACCCTCCAGGAACTTTGTAGCCCCAGAGCCAAGTGAAGTGGTGGCGCATATCGAAGCCCGAGTTGCCGCGCTCCCCGCGGACATTGAAGCTATTCTGCGGCTGCGACTGGAAGGGAGCATAGTCCTGCCCGTCGCTGGCGGTATCGATAGAGTGGCTGTAGGTGTAGTTCATGGTGGAAGTTAAGCCATGCACGTCGCGCAGCTTGAGGCTGGTCTGAAGGGAGTTGTAGTTGGAAAGAGCGGACGACTGGAAATCGAGCACGTAGTAATACTGCGAGAGAGGGCGAACACCAGTGGCGGGCGGAGCCTGATTGAGATCGATGAAGCGGAAGAGCTTCCGTCCGGATGAACCGACATAGGCTACAGAGAGAGCGGTTCTGCTGGTCAGTTGCTGTTCGATGTTCAGATTGTAGTTTTGGACGTAAGGCGTTCGCAGATTCTGGTCGACCGTGAATACGTCAGTGAAACCGAAGGCGCCGTAGACTGGGGCGGCGCAGAGGCTGCTTCCGGGGATCGCAATGGTGCCTGCGCCGCACGCCACGGGCGTCAAGCCATTCGTGACCGAGCCATAGGAGATCGGTCTCGGGCCCACGTCGTTGAACAGGGGGCCTGCATTCGAGGATGTGTACGGGATCTGGCCAGCGAAGAAATCCTGAGAGAAAGCATCGTAGGCGAATCCGTAGCCGAGACGGAAAATTGTCTTTCCGGTGCCGAAGGCATCGTAGGCTATCCCGACGCGAGGTGAAAAGTTGTGGTAGTCCTTCGGGTAGAGGCTGCTCGGACCACCGCTCACGCCCACCTGAGCTAGATTGTCCGACGAGTTCAGGATGCTGAACAGGTTGCTTTTCTCGCCAATGACGCCGTAGTAGTCCCAGCGGAGACCGTAGTTCAGAGTGAAGCGGTGGGAGAGGCGAAAGCTGTCCTGCAGGTAGACACCGAAACTGTTCTGGTAGGTGCTGCGGTTGGAATTGCCAGCGGTTTGGCTGCCACCACCGCTAACGGTACCAGCAATGAAATCGTCCAGATCGTTGAAAGACAAAATGCCGCGGTGATTCAGGTCGAAGTACTGCGACACCGAAGTCCGGCGAAATTCAAAGCCAGTCTTCCAATTGTGCGAGCCGCGGTTGAGGGAGTAGTTGTTCAGGAAATGCCAATTGCTGTCCACACGCCCCCGCGGATCGGACTTGCTGGAACCAAAGCTCGCGAAGCGTCCAACATTGATTATGGGCAAACCATTGTCTTGGGGCGTGAAATCGGAATTGGCGGTGTTCAGGCCGAGGCTGGCGGGGCTGATGCTTATGTCCTCGGCAGAAAAGGTTTCGGCGAAGCGGTTCCATCCAAAACGGAATTCAGCCAGGAACGCAGGTGAGAATACGTGAGTGTAGGAAATCGAGACAACCT
>Ga0326728_10025019_pt1 | contig 10738 bp, 6 predicted proteins | sample MB3enrmetagenome_FD_207602 | JGI IMG/M metagenome (GOLD analysis project Ga0326728, IMG submission 207602) | Lab enriched peat soil microbial communities from McLean, Ithaca, NY, United States - MB31MN | ecosystem: Environmental > Terrestrial > Soil > Wetlands > Peat | place: USA: New York...
ATTCTTGCGGTGGAATGGGCCGCCGTTCCAGCATTAGGCAGGAAAAGGTTTCATAGGGCACCGCTACCAGACGTGGGTCGGAGGTCCAATGCCTATGCTCTTGCATGCCTGCCGTTGCGAACAGGACGATGCTCAGGACACCGGCCACGAAACGAAATCTTATGTGCACTCGCATACCATCATCAGACACCGGAACTCGTAACCGCGGATCTCCTTTTTAACGGCGCACGCTCTTTACAACAGTCCCTGAGAGACCATTTCCCGCACAACGCTTGTCATTCTGAGCAAGCAGGCTTACAGTTCACAGCTCACAGCTTGCAGCCAAACAAGGGCCCCGCAGGCCTTCTGGCTGCAAACTGTAAACTGCAAACTGTCAGCCTCTGGTTGCAAGCGAGCCAAATAGGTCGCATAGACACCAATAACGCGGACCAGAGCATCCGGCGACCACGCTCCCTCGGCGCGTGACGTTCCCAAGACGATAAGTGGCTAGCCGGTGCTTTTCATGCCGAAGGCGATGCCGTTGACGGTCAACGCCAGCAGCCGGCGGAGGCTCTGGTTCTCCCGGTCGCGGCGGAAACGCGCGAGAAAGTGGACCTGCAGATAGTTCAGCGAATCGATGTATGGGTTGCGCAGCCGGATCGATTCCGCCAGCACGGGTTGATTCGCCAGCAATCGAGTGCGGCGGGTCACGGCCAGCACCATTTTCACGGACCGTTCGTATTCGCCGGCAATCACGCCGGCGATCTTGCGGCGCACGCGGGCATCGCTTACCAGGGAAGCATACCGGCCGGCGATGTACAGGTCGGTCTTCGCCAGGGATAGTTCGGCATTATCGATTAATGCGGCGAAGAACGGCCAGCGCCGGTACATCTCGCGCAATCGTTCGATATCGCCGTGTGCCGCCAGCGCGTGTCCAATGCCATACCAGGCGCTCAGCAGATGCCGGCTTTGCGTCCAGGCGAATACCCACGGGATCGCCCGGAGTTGCCCAACGTCGCCGTCACCGCTGCGCCGGCTCGGACGCGAGCCGATGGTGAGATGCTCGATCAGATCGATGGGCGTGGCCTGCCGGAAGTAGGTCAGGAACTCCGGGGTCCGGTAAACCAGCTCCTGGTAGAAATCGAACGAGCGGTGCGCCAACTCCTCCATTGTCGCTTCCCAGGCCGGGTCGGTGGCCGGCGCGGGCAGGCAATTGGCGGCAATGACGGCCGTGGTAAGTTGCTCGAGGTTGCGTTGGGCGATGACGGGGTTGGAGTACTTGAGCGCGATCACCTCGCCCTGTTCGGTGATGCGCAACCGCCCGCCGTGCGCGGCGTGCGGTTGCGCGCGCAAACTCCGGTGGCTCATCCCGCCGCCGCGGTCGATCGAACCGCCTTTCCCGTGAAAAAACCGCAGCTTCACGCCGTGCGCATCGCAGCGTTCCGCCAGCCGTTGCTGCGCCCGGTAAAGAGACCAGTTCGCGGCCAGATACCCGCCGTTCTTGTTCGAGTCGGAGTAACCGAGCATGATCTCCTGAACATCGCCGCGCCGGCGCAGGTGTTCGCGGTAATGGGGGTCGCGCAATATGGCATCCATGATCTGCGGTGCGCGGTCGAGATCGTCAATCGTCTCGAACAACGGCACAATATCCACCCGCGCCTTCGCGCGCCTCGCCTGCGCGAGCAAGCCGGTCAGGTCGGCCGGATTGTGTGTCATGCTCAGGATAAAACGATGTGCGGCGGCTTCCCCGTGGATGCGTTGCAGGGTGCGGAGGCACTGCAACTCGCCGAGGATTTTCGCCGGCGGTTGCCGGCTGTGATCGCGGAAATCGAGTTGCGCGAGGTGGAACCCGCACGCCTTCGCCTGCGCGATCAGCCCGGCAATATGTCCGCTGGCGGCGCGATTCGCTCCCTGCCGGCGCAAACCCAACTGAATCTTCTCGAGGTCGCGTACCAACTCGCCGCTGTCCCGGTACGAGTTCCCCAGCCGGCGCCGAATGCCCAGCAGCTGCCGCCGGTAAATCTCGCCGGGTTGAAAGGGATCGTTCGTCGGATCCTTATGCCGTCGGCTGGCATGCGTCAATTCGCTGATGAGTCCTTCGCACTCGCACGCGTAATAACCGAGCACCCGGTCGCGTTGCCGTTCGGCGGCCGCGAGACTGATTTCCGGCGTGACCAAGGGATGTCCGTCCCGGTCACCGCCCACCCAGCTCGCAAACGTCAGAAACGGCCGGGTGCGTTTCACTTCCGGAAACGCCGCGCGCAATTCGGCATCAAAGGTCGCGTAAAAATTCGCAATCGCCGGCAAAATCGTCCGGTCGAAGAGAAATAAAACATTGTCCACCTCGTCAAGCGGACCGACACGGCGTTCGCGGATCTCCTCGGTTTGCCACAGCGCTTCGAGAATTTCGTCGGGCGCCTCGAACCGGCTGGCGATGCGGAGCAAATGGTTCAGCGTCGTCCGCCGCTTCGCCTCCGTCGGGTGCGCGGTCAAGACCGGCTCAATCTCCAGCGCGGCGAGACAGCGCTGGACGGCAGCGGCCGTCACGCCGGCATCCCTGAGTTCGCGGAACAACCGGCGCAACGATTGCGCCGGCTCGGGCTGCGATTGCAGATGTCGAATGCGCGCGCGCTCCTCACAGAGATTCGTGAGCTGAAAAAATAGACTGAACGCGTGCGCCACCGCGTACGCCTCGGGTATCGACAGCCCAGCCACTAATCGCCGCTTCGCCCGGATGCGCGCCTGGTCGGGCTGTGCCCGGATCGCCTTGGCAAACTGCCGGAGGCGCTCCACTTTCTCAAAAATGTTCGCCCCGGCCTGCTCGCGAATGATCGCACCGAGCCGCGTCGTGATAAAACGCACTTCCTCTCGCAGTTGACCATCCATGGAGTATCAGTTTGCACTCAGCGAATGCAGTTTTCCAACCCCATTCGCCTCCCCCATCCGCCTCTCTTTCGCCTGCCATTAAGCGCCATTCATTTGATTCAAAAGACAGTTCGGCCGCTTCCGGAAAACCGAAAAGCGGCAAATCATGGCTGATGGCCCAAGTCTTCCCCGTCCCGGAGGTCTCATTCCGAGTCAATCGCCAACCGCCAGTGGCGAATATCTTCCCCCCGCAAAAAACCCAGGTGAATCGTTCCCCTCTTTTTTTACCCCGGCCCACAACCAAGCCCGCCATTATTCTTTGAAAACTCGGAAAACTCGGGACGAGCCGTATCCAGACTTCTCCGGAAACCAAATATGAACCGCCATGCATTCCCACGTTTTGCAACGTGGTGCGATAAATCCACCGCGATCACCCGAGCGAACAGGGCCATGGCAAGGCAAGTTATCAGAAAACGTCTGACTTGTTCCCGCTTCTAACTGGTTATCCCCGGCAAAATGGCGGGTTAACCCGGCGCTCCCTGGTTCTCTAGTATCAATACGAGAGCCGCTTCTCGACAGCGTCAGGGTGCCTCAGGCCGTTCGGAACGTCCACTACAGGATCGTCGATTCTGGCTGCACGGAACTCGCTGGTGTAATGCACATCCCCAGCACCTGTGATCATAAAGCTCCGGGAAAACCCGCATGACCGAGGACGCTGCAGAAGGGTAGCTGTGATTTCGAAGGTGTCGATGATCCCGTCCTGGGTACGCCTGGGGTGATATTCGAACCTATAAAATTTCTTCGCCGGAAAGACCGTAGTCAAGCCAGGCAGCGCATCGGCGAAACCAAGCCGATGGTGTTCGGACTTATCTGCTTCGAGCGAGGACCGCATTTCCACCAGCGCTCCCACTGCACTCGCTTCCGCGGAAGGGATAGGCATTTCGAGCCACTCGCTCCCCCCGAGGCAAAACCAAATTGCGACGAGAACAAGTAATCCCAGGGCGACACGTCCCAGCCACTTTAAAGCCACAAAGAAAAACAGCCACAACCAGATCAACCCCAGCGTCAGTGCCTCTCTGCTCAATGGCAGATACGGGCACCGTCTCCACCACAGCACCAATGCCGGCAGTGCAATGGTGCTCAGAAGGGCTGCCCTACCCCATCGGCTAGACGACAAGATCCGGAACATGAACTCACATTTTATAGGAGTTAGGAGATAGGGGCCGCGTAAAACCAGGAGTTAGAAGTTAGGAGTTAGGAGTCAGGGGCCGAAACCCCCACGCCGTCCGGCGCTCAAAAAACCTGTTTCCACACTATTGCTTTTCGCGCCTTGCCACAGCAGAATCAACCCGACGACGTTTCGCCGGCGCCGCGGTCGCACGGACTCACCCGCTCCTTGAAGCAAGGTTTCAATGTTTCAAGGTTTCAGAGGTTTCAAAGTCTCGGAGGCATTCTCGCTCGGAGGCGCGGAGGCACAGCGAACCTGGAACAGAGCTTCCGAAATTACCGGGGCGAAAACCTGGAAACAAAGTTTTGGCCTGACGCATCCCTGAGTTCGACAAGGACACGGTTGACAACCGGCAAGTGTGCCAACCGCCTGACTGTCTCACCCAAGGGGTTCACCCCAGGGAAACTTGGCAATCTTGCAATTTTGGCAATCTTGATTTGAGACGGACGTCGGTCGCCGGCCACAGAAGGCCGGCTCACAGTTCACAGTTGACAGTTTGCGGCCAGCCCTGAGGCTGCCCGGAGCTGTGCTATGCGGCTGCTCCCATTTGGCTGCAGGCTGTGGGCTGTAAACTGTTAACCGTTTGGGCCAATCGCCAATTGCGGTTTTTTTCTGGCTGCAAACTGCAAACTGTAAACTTCAAACCTTAAGTGCCGCCTCGAGATTTGCCCAGGTAACGGCATCGTTGGCCGAAAGGGCCGACACATAAAGCTGCACATCTTCGGGCGCGAACGCGGCGCGAATGCGCTCCAGCGCCGTCCGCAGCATATCCGCCGTCGGGACCACGGTGTTGCCTTCGGGAATCAGGCCATCCTGATGCGGAATCTTGAGTTCCTCCAGGAACATGACCAGCATCGGTTTCTGGTGGGCAAAAAGATAGCTGCGGACCAGCGAGGCAGCCAGGAAGTCATCCACCTCGCCAATGGTCGAAAGGTATGCCGAGGCTTTCTCGGGCGGCAGCTTCGCGGCTTTCTGCGGCCGCAGGTTCAACTTCTTGGCGATCAATCCCGCGATTTGCCGCTGTTCACCGGCGGTTTCGGCGCTGTTAAGCAATGCTGTGGCGGCTTGGCGCCGCCGCTCCTGATCCATGCGTTTCCAAATCTGGGGGAACGTATTACTTGGCATATTTGACGTATCCACAGAATCCATTGTGCCACAGAGCGAGGAAACCATTCCCTGCGGAGAGCGCGGGTGCGTGTTGTCGATGAAGGATGAGAAGAGAAAGGTGAAACGGCGAAAGGTTTACAGTTTACAGCTCACAGTTTGCAGCCAGCAGACAACGGGTTTTGCTGGTCTGGCTGACAACTGCAAACTGTAAACTCCAAACTCCTTCGCCAATTGCGGATTTTGACGTGAAACGTGAAACGAGAAACGCCGGAAATGCTGGTGAGCGCGGAAGGAATCGAACCTTCAACCTACTGATTAAGAGTCAGTTGCTCTGCCAATTGAGCTACGCGCCCGACCTGTCTGGCGATGGACGCGACCATTCGCGGCCTGCTGTGGTGAGCAACGTCAGTGTAACAAACGGCGTGCGCCAGCCGCAAGAAAAGAACCGTTTCTCGTTTCACGTTTCTCGTTTCACGTTCAAAACCGGACACAAATCCATTTCGTTCAATTTTGTCCCTCTGCGTCCATTGCGACCTCCACGTTCGAAGCTTCCGGAAATGCCGGCACACCGACGGAAAACGTGAAACGGTGAAAGGTTTACAGTTTGCAGCTCACAGTTTGCCGCCAACAGACAACAGGTTTTGCTTGTCTGGCCGCAAACTGCAAACTGTAAACTTCAAACTCCTTCGCCGATCGCCAATCGCGGGTTTTAACGAGAAACGTGAAACGAGAAACGTGAAACGACCTTTAAAACGTGAACGCGAGGCCGCCGCGGAAGACGCGGGCCGATTCCGCCAGATAGAGGGTTCGGCCGCTGTTGCCGGTAACGGGTACGTACCCCTGGGCCATCAGGTTGCTTATATCGACCAGCGCTTCCATGCGAACCGGCATGAAACTGGTGCCGGGAATGGGCTGACGCACAAAAATGCTCAGGTACGGGTCCGCCTGGCCGATCGAGGCGTCGAACATATCCACGCGCGTGAGCGCATACGCTCCGTTAATCCATTGATACGAAGCCAGCCAACGGGTATGGCTTTGCCGGATCGAACCCGACATCTTGTACGTCACGGAATGGCGCTCCTGGGTCGTAATCGCCGAGCGCAAGTCCGGCCAGTCAACGCCCGGCTCCGCCAGTGCCAGTACGCCCCCATACGAGTAGTCCAGCGTCGCCGTGAGGCCGGAAGTCAGTTGCCGCTGGATCACCGCTCGCATTCCACTGGCAGCCAAATCCGGTCCATTCCAGGCAAAGGTTCCGGAGTAGGCATCCGGCATAAAGTCACCGGGATCGCCGGCCGCGAATCCGACGCCGGTCAACGCCGGATCGGAGATGCGGTCATCGAACCACGCCACTTGCACCTGATTCCTGCCGAAGTGGTGCGACAGGGAAATTTCATTGTGCCGGTCACGTTCCAAAACGGCATTCGAGTTGGCCAGCGAGAAACGCGGCGCCGAATCCGTCAGGCCGCCGGAAGCGGTATCGAAGTCGTTCGCCGATCGCGAATTCGGGACCAACGTGGTGTACTGATACTCCAGGATCGTATTCGGCGAAAGGCGAAGATCCACGGAACCGAAGGGACTCAGCGCGGACAGCGTTCCCCCGAATTGGATCGCCTGGAACTCGCCGCCGAACTTCAGTTCAAGCCGGCCGCCGTCCAGAGAAACATCGTCGGAAGCCGCCAGCGCCAGCGCCTGCAATGCCGCCTCGCGGCCGGCCGTCTCCGGAGCCGCCAGGCGCTGCAACGTAAAGGCGACCTGCGGGTCCGAACCGCCGGCCAGAGGATGCGAGTACGACGCCCGCAGCAAGGTTCCCGGCGCCACCGCGCCGGCGCCATAACCGACATCGCCGCCTACGACCAGCGTCCCCGAGGTGAAGAGCGAACGCTCCATGATGAACGCCGTGGCCATGTCATACGAGCTGCCCAACGCTCCGGAATCGGAACCCGCCACAAAGGCCACTTCGCCATTCACCGGACGTCCGGCCGCGGCGGCACGGGAAGCGGCCCCCAGAGGGTTGTCGTCCAGCACGCGCAGAATCGACCGATTGGCCGTGGAGCGCAGAATCCACTTCCAGTCGTCCTGATCTTGAGCGCCACTGCGCCTGGCCGGCAACGCCCGCGCCGCCTCAAACAAAGTGTTCAGGGTTATGTTGAGCACCAGGTCGGCGCCGGCCTTCAGGCTGAGGTCGGCATGCAACACGGGTAAAAAGGAAGGCGCCGAAACTTTGACGTCATAGGCTCCGGGAGTAAGGTTCGAGACGCGAAAGAAACCCGCGGCATCGGTAAAGACGGTGGCCGCCGGAACCAGAGAACCGGAAAAGAGCTCCACCCGCGCCGCCCCTTGCGCGATGCCGGCGGAATCCCGAACGGTTCCGGAGATGGCGCCGGGCGCATTCACCGCCCACAGCGGCGCTGCCAGGAGTATCCCAACCAGCCAGATAAAGTTTCGGGCCATACGCACCCCCACTCGTCTCGCCTCAACCAGTCCCTACCCGGCTGATTGAGGCCCCTTGAGCTTGCGGTTGCCTCTTCCCGTACGAACTTGATCCCTCGTGGAACCGTGGTGCACGCCGGCGCGCCGGCGGATGCACCGCTTACTCGACGGCAAATCGCGCTGTCGGTATCGGACTGATGCTCTGTTTGGAGATGTCGTCCGTCACTTTGATGGTTACCTGATAGTTCCCCGGAGCCAGATTGGTCAAAGGCAGACTTTTTTCCAGGGTCAGCTGAGTGCCCACATTGCCCATCTGGGCGGTATTTTCGACGGCGTGCACGATGGGTTTATTGGTCGCCATATTGACGATATCGTACTCAACGGTTGCGTCCGCCTTATGGGTCTGCTGATTGAGACTCAGGTTGTAAACCTGCATCCAGAAGTTGACCTTCTGATTACGCTTGAACGAAGCCGGGCGCCCGTCCGCCGGAGCCACCCGCGGCCGCACCTTGGTATCGCCGATGACGAAATTACCCGATCCCACCTGCCGGTTGGGAACCTTCTCCATCTGGTCCGCCAGAATCAGCGTGGAAGTTGCCAGCTTGTCCTCGCTATATTCCGGCACCAGGATTCCCTTGCTCCAGACGCCTTTCCGGTCGCCATTGACGTCCTTCAGCACGACGTCCAGGCGATACCGCCCGGGACGCAGAGGAACGGCCTTCCAGTACACCGAAGCCAGCGCCGCGGTCTTCTCCAACAGCTCGGCGGGAGTATCGATCTGCACCGTGTCTTCGAACGTCTGGGCGATGCGCCCCGTCAACGTCGTCAGGCGGCCGAAAATGTTCACGGTCCCGCGCTGTATGCCATCCTTATTCACGAAGGTGACGTCTTTGTTCTGCACTTGAATCGTAATCGGCACCAGAACGGTGTCCCCGGTGATCCTGACGAAATCGGCGCGCACCTCAAAGGGCAGCAGGTTCACCGTAATCTTGTGGGTAACCACCTCTTCCAGGTCTTTGAACTTCACCGGCGGCGCCTGATTGATCTTGGCGAACTGCTCGATGCGATCGAACTGTTTGGCGGATTCCATGTCGGTAAACGGGCCGGTGCCCAATCGCTCCAGACCGGGCGTACTGAAGCGGTCGGTCTTGCTGGCCATGCCCATCGCTTCGTAATCGGTCAAACCGGCGCCCGGAACTTCCAGCAGAGCGTCCTTCTCGGAGCGGTCCAGGGTCATGTGGTAATCGTTGCACATGCACGTATCCACAAACTCAATAATGACTTCCTGGCCCACTCCCTCGATATAGCGGTACCGCCAATCCTCAAACGGATAGGTGGAGGTTTCGCCGCCGCCTTCTTCCTCCGGGCGCTGATAGGTGCCGCCGCTGGGATGCGCATCGATCGAATCGGGCGCGCCAAAACGAATGTAAGTTCGTCCCCGATCGGTTCTCCACCCCGGAATGCCGGAAGCGAAGTGGTCGTTCGCATAAGCTATGCGCCGGTAGTGTTCGTCCTTATACTCATTATCTTCGCTGTCCGGGTTGGGATTGCGGCGGGCCCAGAACTGCTCGATGAAATTGTCGCGTTCTTCGTCGTTCGAAAGCTTGGAAAACGTCTTCCGTTCCTCGTCCGTAATAATCCAGACCACGTCTTCGTTGAGCCACTTCTTGTACGTGGGCTCCAGCTCATGCTTCAGCTTCTGGGCTTGCTCTTTCTTCGTTTTCTCGGATCTTGGGCGCTCCCGCAAGTCCGTATCCGTATCGGCTGGCTTGGCTGCGGCCGCATCGGCCTTGCTTGTCGTCGGGACATCGCCGGCCGCATCCGGTGTGGCAGCCGGAGTGGCTGCGGGCGCGGCAGCAGCGGCATCCTTGGCCGGCGTGGCAGCATCCTTCCCGGCGGAAGTGCTGCCGGAAGAGCTTTGCGCCACGGCTGCGCCCACCCCGAACATAACGGCGAAAACCAACAAAAAGAACGATTTGTGCAAGCCTCGGAAAGCCATATTGGAACTGCCTACTCCATGGAGGAATCGAGTGCTTACATTGTAGGTTCTCACTTGCCCGGAAGGCAAGAAAACCCCCTTCTTTCGCCCCTTACTCGAAGAAAATATGTTGCCTTAGATTCACGCGGCTCGTTTGCAGGTTGCCGGCAACTTGAAAGTCGCTGGTCATCGGCCTTCCCTCGCCCGCCCGGCAGGCGCCGCGGAATCGCCACGCCCCCCGGATGCCGGCAAGTATAATTGCAGGTGCCCTCAAATCCAGTCACCGCAATACTTAGGGAACCGCTGGTCCCGGAGTGGCGTATCTATTGTCAGGTTCCGCGATCTTCCGGGCATTCTCCGGAAGGCCGAAGGACGCCATCCAAGCTGGAAGAAGGCTCATCACAGGAGAACCGATGGCCACGGAAGTTGCCCAGTTCGGCCAGAACGTAACGGCTCCCCCGGAGGACTGCATCATTTGCACGCAGGACCTCTGGAAGACCTATGACATGGGATCGGAGCAACAGGTGCACGCTTTGCAAGGCGTGGACCTGCGCATCCACCGCAACGAATACGTCGCCATCATGGGCCCTTCCGGTTCGGGCAAATCGACGCTCATGAACCTGGTCGGTTGCCTGGACTCGCCCAGCAAGGGTAATTATTGGCTCAATGGACAGTTGGTGAGCGCGCTGAATGACGATGAATTGGCCCACATTCGCAACAAGGAAATCGGCTTCGTCTTCCAGACCTTCAATCTGCTGGCCCGGGCCACCGCGCTGCACAACGTCGAACTGCCGCTGATTTACGCCGGCGTGGCGTCGGACGAGCGCCTGCGGCGGGCCCGCCAGGCCCTGGAAGCGGTGGGCATGGGCTCCCGCATCAGCCACAAACCCAACGAACTTTCCGGCGGCCAACGGCAACGCGTGGCCATTGCCCGCGCCCTGGTCAACCATCCTTCCATCGTGATGGCCGACGAGCCCACCGGCAATCTGGACTCCCAGACCGGCAAGGAGATCATGGCGCTGTTCGACCGCTTGCATGAACAAGGCAATACCATCGTGCTGGTCACCCACGAGCATGACATCGCCGAGTACGCCCACCGCATCATCATGCTGAAAGACGGCGTGATCGCCGGGGACGTGAAAAAACGGTAG
>Ga0326728_10025020_pt1 | contig 10738 bp, 9 predicted proteins | sample MB3enrmetagenome_FD_207602 | JGI IMG/M metagenome (GOLD analysis project Ga0326728, IMG submission 207602) | Lab enriched peat soil microbial communities from McLean, Ithaca, NY, United States - MB31MN | ecosystem: Environmental > Terrestrial > Soil > Wetlands > Peat | place: USA: New York...
GGTACTGAGTGGGCCCAGGCGCAAGTCGATACCATCCGCCTCAAGCTGTTCAAGATCGGAGCCATCGTCAGGATCAGCGTGCGCCGCGTTACGCTGCAACTCAGTTCAACCTATCCCTGGAAAGACATCTTCGCGTGCGCATTCCATGCCCTGCGTTGTTGAAGCCCACTGCGGTTGCACAACCCATGTCTACCTTGCTCCATGTCGCCGGCCTGGCGGAGCTATGCGCAAAAGACAAGCTGCAAAACTCCAAACAGGATGTCACACATCAGAAGTTGCCTGGACCGCTCGTCTCAATGCCAAAAATCGAAACAACAGACTTACCGACCACGAAAACACACAGCCGAATCAGTGCCCGTGAGAAATCCGGGCTAGATGGCCGATTCCTCCGATTGCGCTGATAGAAATCTCAACGAATCGTAGCGTAAAGTTGTTCCTGTGAGGACTCAGGGTACAGCGTCGAACTGGATTACTCGACTGGCTGAATATTTGCGAAGAGCTCGTCAAGGGCGCTACCACGCCACAATTCTCGCGGACCAGTCCGGGATGACGGTGACTTATTCCTACCAAGACGGTTCCGCAGACAGAGGGTCAGGGAAATGGAACGACGTGAATAGCGCCGTCGCTTACAAGCGGAACTGCCTCACCGTCGATCTGATCTGCCTTGGATTCGTTACGGCTGAAAGCGCAGTCGTCATTCACGAAGAAATGGAAGGTTGGGAGGACTTGATCGATGCGCTTCCTACCTACTTACCGGGAACGCCGGACCACGCAAAATGGTGGGCAAAGGTCGCGTTTCCAGCCTTCGTCACAAATGAGACGACCCTTTTCACTGCAAAGTCACACCGAACTTCGCCAAAGACAACAAGCCCAACCGGTAGCCTCTAGTTGCTGCCCGACGCACCCATCCGCTAGCCTTTTAAGCCATGACTCCCGCGCGCCGCAATCTCGTCCTCTGCACTCTCTCTTTCGCCTTCCTTCTTCCTGCAGCCCAGCCCGCGCCGGCGCAGCAGATGCCCGCACCCGCCCCCATTCCCCCCGTCCCCTCCACCCAGCCCCCCAACTCCCTCACCATGCAGGACCCGGCTACCTTTTCTGAAGTCAAAATGGACTTCCCCATCGCCGCCGGCCCGTATGAGCCCACCTGGGAGTCCATCGCCAAGAACTACCCCGGAGGACCCGCCTGGCTCCGTGAAGCGAAATTCGGCATCTGGGTCCACTTCGGCCCCCAATCCGCCGGCCAAAGCGGCGACTGGTACGCGCGCAAGATCTATCAGCCCGGAACCCCGGCCTACTCCAACCACATTCGCGACTTCGGCCACCCCTCCGAGACCGGCTACAAAGACGTGCTTCACACCTGGAACCCCACCAAGCTCAATCCTGCCAAACTCGTCCGCCTCTATCACAATGCCGGTGCCCGCTTCCTCATCGTGCAAGGTGTCCATCACGACAACTTCGACAACTGGAACTCCACCTATCAGCCTTGGAATTCGGTCAACATGGGACCCAAGCGCGACCTGATCGGCGAGTGGTCCAAGGCTGCTCACGCCGCCGGCATGCGCTACGGCGTGGCCTTCCATCACGAGTACACCTGGTGGTGGTACCAGCCCGCCTTTGGCTCGGACACCACCGGACCCAAAGCCGGCGTGCCCTATGATGCCGCCACCCTCACCCTCGCCGACGGCAAGGGAAAATGGTGGGAGGGCTACGATCCCCGCCTCCTCTACGGCATCAATCTCCGCGCCTACAAAGACGTTGCCAACGTCAAGTATCGCCCCGAGCGGGGCATTTTCCAGGACCACCTCGACTACGCGCACTGGTACGCTACCCGCTGGGCCCTGCGCATCATGGATGTTATTAACAAGTACGACCCCGACTTCATCTACACCGACGGCGACTCGACCCAGCCCTTCAGCGGCGACAGGACCGGCACCGGCTACAAATGCGACGCCATCCAGCGCGTCATCGCCGACTACTACAACCGCACCCTGACCAGCCGCGGCAAGGTCGACACCTTCAGCATTGTCAAGTTCCATGCCGGCACCAATGGCGTCGTCAACACCGTCGAGAGCCGCATTCCCAAGGCCATCAACACCGCCGGACCCTGGATCGGCGAGAACGCGCTGGGCGACTGGTTCTACCGCCCCGGCTTCGTCTACAACGCCCGCTCGCTCATCCTCTACATGCTTGAAAACGTCTCCCGCGACGGCAGCTACGCCGTCAACATCCCGCTCAAACCCGACGGCTCGCTCGACGACGACTGCGTCCGTATGCTGCGCGAGGTTGGCGCGTGGATGAAGATCGACGGCGAAGGCATCTATGGCAGCAGGGCCTGGGTCAAATACGGCGAGGGCGCCACGGATGCGGACGGCAACCTGCGCACCCTACCCGGCGGCGCGCTCAGCCAGAAGCAGGCCGACTTCCAGTTCGGCCCCACCGACTTTCGCTTTACCCAGAAGGATGGCGCAGTCTACGCCTTCGCCCTGGCCGTGCCTCAACCCGGCGCGCAGATCACCATCGCCTCGCTTGGATCGAACGCCGGCCTGCTCCCCGTTCCCATCCACTCCGTCACCCTGCTCGGCAGCCGGAAACAGCTAATCTGGACCCAGCAACCCGGCGGCCTGGTCATCGCCTGTCCATCGAAAATGCCTTCGCAGATAGCCGTCGCATTCAAGGTTCAATAGCAATACACTGGGGGAAACCACACGCCGGCTCCTCCCCGCCGCCGCGATTTGGATCGCCTCAAATGAAGCAGGAGTCCCATGGCAAACACCTTTGGTACAGACATTCTCATTCAAGCCTCCGACCCGAAGACCGCGGCAGATTTCTACGTCGAGCAACTCGGATTCGAGATCACGGACGAAGACCCTCAGATGATTAGCCTTCATGGCCCGCGCATCAACCTCTTCATCGAGCGCGGCCCGGCCCTGGGGCCTGTCCTCGAAGTCACCGTCGACAGTGTTGAGGCCGCCAAACGCCGCCTCGTCAAAAGCGGCTGCCAGGTCATCAAGGACGAACCGGATTTCCCCAGAACCTACGTCAGGGACCCCTACGGCCTTATCTACAACCTGACAAGCTGAAATTGTTACCGAGTCCCGCGCCCGCGCATCTCAAGTGGTATGACCATCGAAAAAGCCACCTTCGGAGCCGGCTGCTTCTGGGGCGTCGAAGCCGCCTTTGCCGCTATCCCCGGCGTTACGGCCACAGCCGTCGGCTACGAGGGCGGCCAGCTAGCCCGCCCCACCTACAAAGATGTCTGCACCGATCACACCGGCCACGCCGAGGTCGTCGAACTGGACTTCGACCCCGCCCAGGTCACCTACGAGCGGCTCCTCGACGCCTTTTTTGTCCTCCACGACCCCACCACCCTCAACCGCCAGGGCCCGGACTGGGGCACGCAGTACCGCTCCGCCATCTTCTTCCACTCCCCCGAGCAGGAAGCCCAGGCCAACGCCAAAATCGCCCAGCTGACCGCCGAAGGCCGCTTCAAGCCTAAACGCATTGTGACGAAAGTCGAGCCCGCCCAGACCTTCTGGCGCGCCGAAGAGTACCACCAGCGCTATCTAGAAAAGCGCGGCCAGGCGAGCTGCCACATCTAGGAGAGCGGACACAACCGTGGGAATCCGCTACTCCGTTTTCTTCCCTCCGGCGTCCTGCGAATCGGCATCCGTCTCGGCGGCCGCTTCCGCCGCCTCTCCCGCGCCACCCTCCGCCACCTTAGGCGTCCCCGGCTCGTCTATCCACAGGCACACGATCCACCACACCAGCACGGCAACGAAAACCCCGCTGCTGGCATTGATCGCCTTTTCCTGGAACCCCACAATGCGCTCGTACTCTGCCTGGCTGTGCGGCGTCGCCGTCTGCGCGATTCGCTGCAGCAGCGTCTGAACGGTCAGTTGCGCAAGCGCCGCCGTCGACAGGCCGATCACAATCTGCTGCGTATGGCTCCGCCAGCCCGCCTGGTAACGCCGCCCAAACAGGACCACAACCAGGCACAGACCCACCGTCAGCAGCTCGACCAGCGTCTCGGCCCGCGCCGCAAAAAGTTGCATCAGCCGCAGCGCCGTCAGGTGCGAGTCCGCGGTCAGCGTCTTCCATGCCGGCCACGGCCCCCACGCGGCCAGAATTCCGCCCGCAACCACCACCATGCCCACCGCGTTCACAATCCAAAGCGAGCGCTGGGCCCCGGCAAACGCCCGCCGCGCCATCTCCACCAGTACCAGCAGTCCAACCACCGCCCCCAAATCGCCCAGCGCGATGAAGATTGCGCTCAATGTCAACGGCGCCATTCGCCCATACAGTTCCCGGCTCGCCAGCAGCCGCAGGCTCATCAGCACAATGCTCGTCGTGAACCACGGGTAGCGATGCATCCGCTCCCGTCCCAGCAAGACCACCAGCAGCACCAGAAGCGCCGCGATCGTCAGCGTCCAGATGACTTGGACCGTCGTAAAGTGAGGATTGAAGTGCATTCTTCCCTTATCCGGCTCGCGTATCGAGCTCCGCGCAAGCCCATTCCAGTCTAACTTCTTCCCAGCAGGATTCGCTCGCGGGCAGCGCACGACTCAAGAAGCAGTCAACCCGCCCATCCAGCCGCAGAGGGTTCTTTTTTCCCTCGTTCACCGGACCTTCACCAGCCAGGACAGGCCTCCCTGTGGATGCCGTGGCAGCCCGCCGCCCGCGCCGCCGCTTGTGCCTTCGCCTCCCGGTCGAATCGTCAGTCCACAAACATACGATCCACCAGGCCAGGGCAGCGGCAAACACGCCGCTGTTGATGTTGAAGAGCATGTCCCGCAGGCCCAGGTAGTAGGCACGTTCCGCGGCGCTGACAGGCGTCACCGCGAGCGTGATCGCGTGCCAACCCCCTTCGAAAATCAAACGCGAAGCTGCCGCCACCGAGAGGCCAATCACAATCTGCAAGGTATGGCTCCGCCCGCGCCCTTTCATGCGCCGCCCGATCAGCGCCACCAGCAGGCCCAGCTCCACCGTCACCAGGTCCACCATCAAATCCAGGTCCACTGCCGCCATTCCCAACAGCCGCAGCACCGCCCGTTCCGTGTCCAGCTTCAGCATCTCCGGCGTCGGCCATGGTCCCCACGCCGCCGCCACTGCTATGCCCCCTGCCAAGAGCCCCAGCGCCCACCACAGCCAGGTGCGCCGGTGCACTTTGTCAAAGGCCCGCCGCGCCATCTCCCGCACCACCATCAGCCCAAGCAGCGCCATCACATCGGCGAACACGATCAGGATTGTGCCTATCCCCCGCGGCCAAAGATGCCAGAACATCGGTCTGCTCATCAGCAATCGCAGAAGCGACAAGCCAATGCTCGCCGTGAACCACGGAAAGCGCCGTACCCGGTGCCGCTCGATCAGCACAAAGAGCAACGCCGACAGCCCCGCAAACCGCAGAAACAAAAGAACCTTTTCGGGACTAAGATCGATTGCCAAGCGATTCGTCCTTGCTGCGGCTCATGCATTCGAGCGGGACTCTAGTCGCCGCATCCGGAAAACAAGCCCTGCAAGCCGAATTCAGTCTAATCGCTCGCTCTTGACTCTGGAGCAGCTCAACCGGCAAAGCTGCGGTTGCGGCTCAAAAAGACCGGACAGCATGAGGAAGGGCTTGAATCAAAAGGAATATGGTGCGCCCGGAGAGATTCGAACTCCCGACCTAACGCTCCGGAGGCGTTCGCTCTATCCAGCTGAGCTACGGGCGCGCTTCTTCAGCATACCGCACTTTCCTTTTTCCGGGACTCATTCAGCCGGCCCGGCCGCTCTCCCCTCCCGGCCGTCTATTCCCTGTTTCCTATTCATGAGTCCGTGATCCCTGATCCCTGACCCCTGACCCCTGTTTGCGCAACTCCTCCATCACCGATTGGATCAGCTCTTTGGCTCCCCCCATGCCGCCCAGAACAGCCTGCAAATCCAGGGCCGGCTGCGAAGGGTTGCGGCTCGATGTGCAATAAACCCCATGCTGCCCCACCAGGATCAGCGAGTCTGTCAGCATATCCAGGGCCACCGCCAGCCGGCCCCGCTCCACGCCCATCATGAACTCGTGCCGCTCCAGCTCCGACTGTTTCTCGTCAAAGACACTCATGCTCCAAGCCTACCCGAAGCGCTCGCGCCTGGTCAGCCTCCGCGTAACAACCGCTGGGCAATCGCATGAAATAGTTTTGTCGACGAAACAAGTTCCTTTTCTCGGCTTCATCGGGCTGCGTTGCCCCGGAGTCCCGGAGGGACAAGTCGAGAATGGCCCAGGACAAGCGAAGCGCAGTCCTGGGAAAGCGAAACCGAGAGATGAAACTGCCCCGGAGGGGCAGTGCGAGATTGTTGCGTTGTACAATTCCCCCTTCATGCGATTGCCCTGGCAACAACCAGCTCAAACTCGAGTCTATCTTTCTCCGTGTTCCTTATTGGTCCCAGCCGCTTCTAGGGCAAGGCGTAGGGGAGCGGGCAACGTCGAAAGCAGCGCCACAATTGCCTTGTACCGCCACCCCGGCACAACGAACAGCTTTCCTTGACGCAAGGCTTTCAGCGACTCGTCAACCACGTGTTCCGGCTGCAACCAGAACGACGGCCGCGCCATGCTGTTCCGGTCGATGTGCGCCGTGTCGTGGAATTCCGTATACGTGAAGCCTGGACACAGCGCCTGGACCTTCACTGCGGATCGAGAGCTCCTCAATTCAAGGAAGAGCCCTTCGGTAAACGCCGTCATCCAGGTCTTAGTGGCCCCGTAGCTCACACTCCCCGCGCGCCGCACAAACGCGGCCACAGAGGCCACATTGATGATGCCGCCAGAGTTCTTTTCAACCATATTCCGCAATCCGGCATGGCTGAGCCGCACGGTTGCCAGGATGTGAAGGCGATACATCCGTTCCTGCTCTTCGAGGTTTGGCGCCCAGAACAGACCACGCGCTCCAAAGCCGGCATTGTTCACCAGCAAAGCCAGATTCTGCTCGGCGGCGATTCGCTCCGCGACCTCGCCGAGACCCTTCTCGTCCGTCAAGTCGGCGGGGAGCACTGTTACGGCGCAGGGGTATTGGACGGTCAACTCAGCCGCCAGTGCTTCGAGTCTTTCCTTGCGCCGCGCAACCAGCACAAGGTCGTTTTCCGCGGCGAGCCTCCGCGCGAACACAACGCCCAGGCCGCTCGACGCCCCGGTGATAACGGCCACAGCTCTGCCCAAGAATCACTCCCTCTTCAGCTCGATCCTCGCCCGCTTTGAAAGTGTCGCAGCCCGGCCAAGCGACCCTCAAATCTCCAGCTTGCGCATGTACTCCGCATCCAGCCTTAGAGCCTCCATCGTGTCGATGTCGAACTCCTCCTGCTCGATGAAGTAGTGCTTCAGCCCGGTGGCCGCGCGCAAAATCGGCCGGTAATCCACCACCCCGCGCCCCATCACCGTCGAGTGGTACTCACCCGTCTCCCCCTTCACCATGTCCTTCACGTGCAGAAGCGGGAATCGCTCCGGCGTCTTCGCCAGGTAGTCCACCGGGTTGCGCCCTGCCGCGGCCACCCACCCGCAATCCATTTCGAAGACCACCAGCTTGGGGTCGGTCAGCCGCAGCAGTTCGTCGTAGAAGACCACCCCGCCCTCCGAGCCGAACTCCGGCCCGTGGTTGTGATAGCCGAAGCTCATCCCGGCAGCCTTCACCTTCTCGCCAATGCGGTTCAGCTCTCCCGCCACCCAGCGCCAGTCCTCCAGCGTCAGCGGCCCTTTGAGCGCCGGATCGCGCCGCACCGGCGAGGGGCAGATCATGTAGCTGAGCCCCAGCGCCTGTCCATACGCGATCAGTTCCTCCAGCCGCTGCCGCAGTACGCTAAGGGGATGATGCGTGCTTACGCAGCTCAGCCCCGCCCCGTCCATCGCCTTGCGAAACTCGGCGGCTGTCCGGTCGTAGTACCCCGCTGCCTCCACTTCGGTGTATCCGGCTGCCCGCACCTTCGCAAGCGTACCGTCAAAGTCCTTCGGCAGCAGATCGCGCACGCTATAGAGCTGCAATCCGATCGGCAGCCTCAGCGGTTTGGCGGCCAGGTGTTCGGCGCCCATACAGGCTGCGGCGGCAACCGCTCCCGATGTTTTCAGAAAGGTCCTGCGCGTAGCAATGCTCATGGGTCGATTCTACTCATTCTCCCTTTGAAAGGCTCAAGGACTCTCCGGCAGATGTATTGAAAGTGCGCGGCCTTACTGCTGCGGAAAAAACTCGACCCGGAAGGAGGCGGGGGTTTCAACCCCCCGCATTAGGCCAACAGAATCAACGTCGGCTGGTCGGTTTGGCTTCAACCGGCCCACTTATCCCCGCCAGGACCCTTTCCTCCATTTTCACCTGCGCAGGGTAGCTGCCTAAGGAACCTCTGATTAGGTCATTGTCTTGAAGGGGCACGGCGGGGTACCGGGGAGCCCTCTGGGCCGGGTCCCGTGCCATAAGGGCAGTAAAATCAATGGGCTTTAGCCCCTGAGGAATGGCTCTGTCAAGGGGATAGAGCTTGTTCATGGCTTCCCTAAGTTATTGAGGGGAGTTGGAGGCGCGGGCCGGGATCGAACCGGCGCATAAAGGTTTTGCAGACCTCTGGGAGGCTTATAAAGGGCCTCCCTCATTTTTACCTAAGCCATTTTTATTCAATCATGTATGCGGATAACGGGAAAGACTCCTCCCCCACGAAATCTGCCCGAAAAACCGGCTGGAGTCACTACAAATCTCACTACAGTTCACCGGGCGGTTTTGACTCCCGTAATTGCTTGGGAGGGGTTTTCTGGCCTGGTGGGAAGCCTTGCTCAATCGGCGGGACATTGCGGGAAGTCCGTTCCCCTACACGCCCCTCAAGAAGTCGGAGATAGTCAGCTTGAAACTCTGGGCCAGAACGTCGATTGTGCCGATAGAGGCTTGCTTGCGTCCGTTCTCCAGTTGGCTGATGTAGATTTTTCCCAGCCCGGACAACTCCGCCAAGTACGCCTGATTCCACCCGTGCGCGGCTCGCAGTTCTCGAATTCGTCGGCCCAGCCGCACAGACACATCTATTGCCACTCCTCCAGTTTTGCGGTTATCCTATCGGCTACGTTTGCCTTTAGGCTAAGTCGAGCAGTATGAGCCAAACGGCGCACGTTCCCGCGCCAGTCTGAGGCAAATACGAGGCACTGGCAAGAAAGGAATGCCATGAAAAGAACCGTCCTGGCTTTTGTGCTGTTCGCGGTCTCCTCAATGACGGCCCTTGGACAAGACTCTCGCCGCCTGATGACAAATTCTGACGTGCTCGATATGGTCAAGTCGGGCATTGGAGAGCAAACAATCGTGCTCGCCATTAAGCAGGGGAACGTGAAGTTCGACACGTCTCCGCAATCGCTGATTGAGTTGAAAAAGGCAGGCACCGGGGAATCAATCCTAGACGCCATGATTGCTGCGATGGGGACAGGCGAGCATCCAGCCGTGGCAGTTTCGCCGGACATAGAGGCAAGGGAACTGCTACAAAAAGCGATTAACGCCTTTGGCACACGCGAGACAATCGCATCCGTTCGCGACATTCGGAGCAAGAGCAGCGAAGTCCGTACCACTCAGGGGAAAACCACGAATTGTGAATGGGACAAAATACGAGTGTTTCCCGATAGCTTCTATATGAGCGGGAATACACTGGGCGCAAAGCCATACATTCAGGTCATCACGCCTGACATTAGCTATAGGCGGTTAGGAAAGAACACTTCTCTGGTGACTGGAGACGATCTTGCTTCTATCCGCGAGGGAATGAAATTCGATCTTGCTTATATTGCCATGCACAGCGACCAATTTAACGTTACATATGCGGGTGAAGAACAGTTAGGGAAGGTCACAGTCAGAGCAATCAGGCTCACACTTGCCGGAACCCAAAGAGATACAGTCTGGAAAACTGACCCGCAAACGGGCAGAATCTTGTCTGCCGTCGATCATTCGCGTTCGGGGGATACAGTAACCGAATTCTCGGACTTTCGGACTGTGAGTGGTCTGGTCTACCCGTTTAAGAGACACGTTACAGCGCAGAGCATCACGTCCGACATAACAATAACTGATTATGCGGTTAACCCGGCGATAGATGCTGCGCTCTTTGACCGCCCTGGCGACTTGCCGACTGACCTGTTAACCATCCGAGTCTTGCAGTCGCAATCAGTTCCTTACACGCAACAACTCGGCAATAGCGCCAGTGCAAATTGCAGCATTTCTGGTACAGCAAACACCTTTGCTACGGCAAATACGGCGGGCAATACAACATGGGGAAATGGAACGACCAACTCCAATATGCAGATGAACTGCAATTCTTACGACACCACAATCCGCTGGCCGCATATGCTGAACATGATGCTCATAGAGGCGTCTGACGGCAATGCGTACATCATCGAATGCGATAAGGCGTGGAGATGGTCCAAGTGCGGGCCGTTGAACGCGGGCCAAACATTCAACGCGCGTTTCACGCCCAAAGGGATTGAAGTTGAAGCCGTCACGGCAAAGGGACAATCTATAAAACCGGTGTACGGAATTGTTCAATCACGCGCGATGCAGCAATAACCCTCAAGCCCAGCTAGGAATCAGACCGTGCTCTTTTTCCTCATATGCTGTATCGCCGCGCCGTTCGTTGGCCGCAAAATCGGCTGGGTACTGAGCCGTCATGTTTTTTATTCCACGCCGTCGGCAGTCGCCGTCCCGCTGTGCTTGCTGTGGGGCGTTGTCATCGCATTCGCTTTCCGATTGTCGATAACCGTGCTACATCCGAATCTCTTTCT
>Ga0326728_10025021_pt1 | contig 10738 bp, 19 predicted proteins | sample MB3enrmetagenome_FD_207602 | JGI IMG/M metagenome (GOLD analysis project Ga0326728, IMG submission 207602) | Lab enriched peat soil microbial communities from McLean, Ithaca, NY, United States - MB31MN | ecosystem: Environmental > Terrestrial > Soil > Wetlands > Peat | place: USA: New York...
AATCTCACTGCTGGGCAGGCCATCCGTGACCATGCCCACAACTTGCTCCTCCCGCTTGGTAAGCAGAGGGATGCCCTTCGCGTTGAATATGCGGGCCGGTTCCCTCTCCCCTAGGGCTCGGACGACCCCATTGCAGTCTTGAGCTGTCGCCAGACGTAGCGTGGGCGGATCAGCGAGCCAGTAAGCCATTATCACCCCTCAGTCCGTGCCACGGTGGCGTCCTTGCCTATGAGTCTGGCAGTCCAGGGGTGAATTGGCAGCTAGGTTGTTATGGAAAGAAGATCAATTGCTGGAATCGCTGTGATTGATCGAGGCTGCTAGTGACGGTCCGGCAGCTTTTCTCCTCCGTGAGACAGCAGGCGCTGAATGTATTTGGACCCGTGTTTCTTATAGGTTTCAATGCCTCCACTCAGAAGAGCTTCACAAATCTGCGAAATACTCCGCCCCTCTATCAGAGCAACCCGTTCAAGCTCTGCTTTGAGTTTTTGCGGAACCCGGAACGATAGTGCTGAGTCCTTTCTCATCTCCACTGCATTCTACTAAAGGGCGCCCTTTTTGCCAGAAAAAAATCCTTGACAAGAGTGCACACATTGTGATACATTGTGTTTCGTTGATAGAAAGGAGAACAAATGGGCTAGCAGAGGATGACCTCCCAAGACAAAACTGCGAGTCTCGCTCTGCGAGGGGTGTCTGTGCCATGCGTGACACACGCGGATTTGTTGAGAATCGCGATGAAGAAGCAGTGTGCAGGGATTAAGACCGGACCAGTTCTTGTACTGTGTCGCCCCGAAAAGAATTTCTGGGTGTTTAAGGCGACAGTATTCAAATCTTCTCGGTGCCGTGGCTTCGTCGGCTACGGCCGTTTCGATCGCCACACCGGCCGGTTTAGGCTACGAAGGAGTCCCGCCACGGAGGGAATGTACCGCCGCGAAGTTGCTCAGGGAAAAGTCTGGAGACAACACCACAGAAAAGCGGCCATGCGGAGGAATGCGGCGCGACAGGGATTTGGCGCTCATGAAAGAATCCTAACTGTGCCGTGAAAGAAAGGCGTTCGAAGGTTACAAGCAGATGCACAGCTCAGCACCTCCGCCGAAGGTCTTCAGGGCAGCGCGCTCCCTTGCGCTTTTGTTAAGTGGAGGCATTTATGACCATGGCACAATGACTATGATAAGGAGCACAGCTTGAGGACAATGGTAGCAGGTTCGTTCAAGGCACAATGCCTAGCGGACAGGGCGGGGGTAGGGGAAGGGAAGTGGCGACAGCCAGCAAATGCTGAGGAAAGTGAAGCGAATCAAGCTGGGGAAGCAGATTTACCGGCGGTTGATGGAGCGGGTGCTGGAGCGAGACGGATGGCGAAGTCAAAAGTACGGCTCGCTCGAGAATCTGCAGATCCACCACAAGACCGAGATGAGTCAACTGGGCAGCGACTTGCTCGGTAACCTTGCGGAGAGTCAGTCGAGCTTGCCAGGATAGTGTCTCTGAGTCATAATAAAGAATGGTAGACGATGTTACAGAAGGGGAGAACCGCCATGAGCCTGAATGTCAAGAACCCGGAAGCTCACCGTCTGGCTCAAGCTATTGCCAAGGCCACTGGCGAGACCCTGACCCGTGCCGTCACGGAAGCTTTGCGGGAACGCTACGAACGCCTCCGGGTCCGCCGAGGCAAGGCCTCTGTCGAGGAACTTCTCGCTATTGCTAAGCGAGCCTCTGCCCAGGTCAAAGGTCCCTATCTCGACCACGCCGAATTCCTTTATGATGAACGTGGTCTCCCCAAATGATCCTTGACACTTCCGCACTTGCCGCCATCTTTTTCGGGGAACACGAAGCCGCCCTCTACACCCAGCTCATCCACGAGGCCGACCACTGCCTGATGAGTGCCGCAAGTTTCGTCGAGCTCTCCATCGTCATTGAAGGTCAGATCGGGCCGGACGCTGGCCGTCAATGCGATGCTTTTTTCCGCAGAGCTGGCATCGCCATCGAACCTGTCACCGTCGAGCAGGCGCACCTGGCGCGGCAGGCATTCCTCGACTTTGGCAAAGGCCGCCACGCCGCCGGACTGAACTTCGGCGATTGCTTCGCCTATGCGCTCGCCAAGATCACGGGCGAGGCTCTGCTCTTCAAAGGGGAGGATTTCAAGAAGACCGACATCACCTCCGCTCTCTGACTGGAAAGTCCGAGAGCCAGTTACCGGTGGTGGAAGGGGCCCTGTACGTTGCCTCGCGGATGGTGGGGACGAAGCGTTCGCGGGGTTACGGCCCGGAACTGGTGTGTGCGGATTCTCTTGCCGGGGGGGCAGGGGGCATCACCCAAGGTGATCCTGATGGCGATTCACCGGACTGTGCATCTGCTACCGCTAGATCGCCAGGCGTGTCTTGGCGACCGGAGCGGGGGCAAGGAAGTGGAGACCGCCAGCAAATGCTGAGGAAGGTAAAACGGATCAAGCTGGGAAAGCAGATCTACCGACAGCTGATCAAGGCGGTGCTGGAGCGAGACGGGTGGCGTTGCCAGAAATGCGGGACGCTCGAGAATCTGCAGGTCCACCACAAAATCAAGAGGAGCCAGTTGGGCAACGACTCCCTCGATAACCTTGTGACCCTCTGTGTCTATTGCCACCTGGCAGAGCACGGGCAGCTTTTCTATACAGTGCCAGCGGCGAGAGTTTGCAGCCAGCCGAAGCTACGAAAGAAGTGAAGACCCAGACTGCCAGCTAACAGGCCAATCACCAGCAGAAGTCGGCATGAAGCTCGAACACAGCACGGCAATTACGTCTGACGGCAAGAGAATCGTCACCAGCACTTGACGCACCGACAGCGGCAAGCCGACCTCCCAGACGATCACGGCGACGGATCTGAAGAGTGGCAAGGTGATGGTGACCAACGTAAGCGGCGGCAAGCTGCTCCCGTAGCTTGCAAGCCCGCAGTTCGTGCCAGCGAGAGCCCTTGGACGAGTGCCCCTGCCCCCCAGCGCTGTCGCGGACCGGGGACAGCGGCAAAGGAAGCGAGATGAGCCATCGGCATTTCTGTGATTCCGCTGGCCACTGGTGGACATGCGAGGGGACAGCCCTTCGCCTCGGCGGCAAGGAGCCCTCTGTTTGCGTGTGCCTTCCGTGCGGCCTTCCGCTGGAGGGATTCGACCACAGCAGGTGCGCAGGATATCGTCGAGCTTGTTGCGTGCCCTGAGCACCAAGCTGAACAACGCCGCAGGATGAAACAGGCCAGGGTGGAACGTGGGCGGCATGCTGCCGAGTTGGGGTCCGAGGAGACTGGCGTCGGCTTGACAAAGGCGGAGGAGAGCGAATCCCCTGCCGTAGCCTCTACTGAAATGACATTCCCCATTGCCGACGAGACGGTCCGGCCTTTCGAGCGCTTCCCGCTCGTGCCCATCGGGCCGGACGACCCGTTCTGGCACTGCGACTGGTGCTGCCACTGCGGCTGCCGCCGCATGCCTCCAGAATTGTCCGCGGGCTTCTGCCTCCATTGCTTCCATGTGTACCAGCGGAATGACCCTGAGTTTTGGCTGGGCGAGGAGTTTCCCCACAGCCAGGCCGCCCACCTCAAGAGCTGCGTCAACTACCAGGAGTACAGCAAGAAATCTGAAGAAGGCTGGGTTAAGTTCCACGCCATGACCAAGAACACGGATGCAGAAACATTTTCCAAGCTCCTGGCCGCCTGCTATTCAAAAGCCCTTGACGACCACTACGAAGCCTACATGAGCGCCCCGGAAGGCAGCCCGGAGCGGGCGTCCATCGTCGAGAGGATTGCCGCCGCCAACGCGGAGGAGATTGCGGCCAGGCGGCAGGAGCGCGATGCCGTCCTTGGAAAGAGAAAGGGCGAATGACTGGCCCAGGGCCGGAAGGCCGATGGCGAAGTCACCACAGACAAATTCTTCGAGAATGTCCTGATAGGGATGAACATCTTCCCCCCGTCGGTGCTGGATGCCGAGTGGGGCGAGCATGCCGTGATGACCAGGAGGGCAAGTCATCGAGAAGGCGCTCAATGACCCGGGCGGGTATTGGTGCCGGGGCGGCGGCTGGAAGTTGGCGGCTGCATTCAAGTCACATGCGACAAACACGCGCATGAACCGCGATTGCAATCAGGCTGAAAGACGGACCCCGCGGTGGCGGGATGGCCCTTATTGCTGCGGGGAGCAGAAAGTTCAGCCAAAGTTGCCACCGAAAAGCTGTCCGATCAGGAAGGAATCCGAGAAATGGAAGGGATCAGAATCGTGCCCCGAATCGACGCCCTTGAGATCCATGAAGCGGGCCCGATCCGTCATATGCGGTTGGTGTTCGCGTCCGGGATGAACATCCTGACCGACAAAAGCGGCGGAGGGACGGGGAAAACGACGATCCTCAATTGTGCGGCAGCGGCGGCCACCGAGCACCACTCTTCCCTGCGGTCTCAGACCAAATTCATTGCGGAATCGGGCGCCAACGTATGCAGGTTCGAGCCAAGCGGATGGGCGAAGGCCCCGTACCCGCCAAACCGGGGCGACCACCGATCGGGCCTGCCAGCCGGAGCCCGCGCGCTCGGTTCGCTTCGTCGTGCTCTGATGTCCGCTCCGGCACATTCGCTCCTGCTGATGGACGGCGAGATCCTGGGTGTCATGGACCTTGGGCGTCTCCGTTGTGCCATTCAATTGCAGGCGGCTTCTCCCGCCCAGAAACTCGTGGTCGTGGTGGAACCTTTGGTTGGCTACTTCAGCGCTTTCCCATGCCGACTTTTCATCTTGGAACTCAGGAATGGGACGGCGCGCTGCGCCTTCGCCGGTCCCTGAAGCGGGCACGATACCTTGGCGGTTGGCGAAGCGGTGATTGCAACCTCCCAGTTGTCAATGAGGACCTGGCGACCAAGCAGGCTCCATCTCCCCGAATGATGTTTTTGGGTACAGCGCCGCATATCAAGCCGAGTTACCCCCAAACTGAATTCGTAGACACTTCGAAGTGAGACTGGATTGACATACACGAGGCGCCATTTCGCAGCGAGGGGACTTTCTGCAAGCTTCTGGGGCACCCAAACGTGAGTCGGAGAAAGGATACCAAATTGTCGTGTGAGTGTCGACGATGGCAACGATCATCAGAAGTCGGAGCTCGGGAAATTCCGAAACATGTCCGCGCGGTTTTGATCAATCTCTTCGGCCGATGGCGCAGTGCCGTACTTGGCGAGCAGCCCACGTAAGGAGATCGTCGGTTCCTTCTGGGTAGTCGCCTCGGGTGCGTCAGATATGATTTTGTCGATCGCTTGGTTTACCAAGTCATTGGCCGTCATACCCTTTGACTCCGCTGGGCAACGGGAAAGTGGTGATGATTGAGGGAGAAAACGCCTCGGCCGCAAACCCCTACATCCAATGCCTCCGCCTCAACGGCAAGCCGGATGAGCACACGTGGAACCCCCACGAGATTTTCAAGGAGGGCGTGACGCTTCAGTTTGACCTCGGCCCATCCTCCAATAGGGAGTGGGGAAGCAAGCCGGAGGATGCGCCAGCTTGAGTCCCGGAAGGTATGGAAGATCCCGATGCCTGCAGCCGAGCCCTGGAGCTGACGCACTGACGTCTTCGACGTTAGAGGCCGACAGTCATTGCCTTGATCCTCCGCTTCTAGAGGGGCGCTGTGAGCGGAAGGACATAATCAAAGGCCTTTCTTCCTGGAATGGCTCTGGTTCACGTCCCCAGAATTCCAAAGCAGGCAGGCTAGGGCGAGGTTGAATCCTCCCCTGGCAGGCGTCGCCGGAAGAATCCCCGGCGATACCGAGGCCTTGGGCTTCCGCGCTGCCGCCAGAGCAGGTGGGATAGACGAGGCACAGGGCTGAGCCGTTCCAGTTCGGTCTGGCCACGAACGCGTCCTCCGACCCCCAAGCACGTCTGGAGCGGGATGGGTGCGGGAAAGTCGCTCGGCCCAGTGATCCCCCCCCCACGCAGGAGTTAGTCGCCCGGGATTTGGTGGTCAGCTGTTAGCCGACCTATGGAGGCGCCGGACCCCACCCATTGGCGCACTAACACCAATCACCAGTCTATGCGGCGAATGCCAGCCACCACGTCGAAATGACGGTCCCGGCTTACAACCGGCAGGGCATGCTGGCGGCAGAGCGCGGCTATCCAGAGGTCATTGGCAGGGATAGGCTTGCCTTTTCTTTTCAACTCCAACCCAATGGCTGCGTAGAAGTGTGAAGTCTCCTCGTCGATTTGGAGGACCGCCACCGCCGCTATCCACTCCCGGAGCCAGTTCTCGTAGTCAGTCCGATACCACGACTGCGCGATTCCAAGCCGATATTCCCCCAAGACAATCACAGGGACCGATAAACGCTCGGCGCTCGCGACCACTTCTAGCGCGGCGGGATCGCATTCCGCAGCGGCTGACAGGGCGTTTGTGTCCAGGATCAACGCCACATCTCCGGATCGGTTTTCTCGGAATTCTCATCAATCAAACGATTGAGGCGCTCAGTTTCTTTGTGCAGATGCTTAAGTCTGCCCATAAGTCTTACCCACGGCTTGTTGCCTATCTTGGCATTCACGGCGAGCTTGTCCTTCACCGCTTCGGTTACAAATTCACGCAGCGGGATCCCCTGCTCGGCCTCCACGGACTTAGCGCGGCGAAATACGGAGTCGGGAATTTCGAGCGTAGTCTTCATGAAGTTACGCTCCCATATTTACGGCCGACCCTCATGTGCAAACAGAGCCTGTCCTTTTTCAAGGTGGATATATCTCATTAGGCGGAAGCCGGGGCCATAAGTTCGAACCTTCGAACCTTGGGCCCTGGAGAGAGGGCGCCCCCCTCCACGGCAGACTTCCTGAGCGCGCGTGGATTCCCCACCGGGGGGTGGCGCGGGGTAAGGCGCTCAGTTCTCACGTTCAGGTCGAGTTCCACCGCTTCCAGTCCCCTATATAGGGGGCTAGAACGAACTGGGACGACCTGGAGGTGATTCTGGCCTTTACCTAGAGGAGGTATTTCAGTGAGAGACAAGCTACATGAGGTTTCGCAAGAAGAACGGGGCGCCAGGCTGGGCAGGCATCAAGCCCAGTGCAGCGTGTGCCGTCATCCCCAGTGCCAGGAAATTGAAGAGGAATGGATTAACTGGGGCAACACCACCCTGATTGCTGAGCGGTCTGGTGTCAGCAGGTACGCCATCTATCGTCATATGAGGGTGTTAGATTTGTTCAAGGAGCGCCAGAAGAGAATCAAGTTCGTATACGAGAAAATCATTGAGCGGCTGGACACGGCATCGTGCAACGGTGCGACTGTTCTGGCGGCTCTCAGAGACTACGTAGCGCTTTGCGCAAGGGACGAGGCGGACGAAGCAAGCGCTCTGGCGTCGCAGAAGGCTTCAGGCTTGATGTCAGACGAAGCGTCAGAAGTGCTTGCCAAGGATGAGCCCATCCCAGAGGAGGGAACAGCAGCCAGCCCGCAGGGCGAAACAGGTGGGGCAGCTGAAGGTCGTGAGCAAGGTGAACAGGGTGCAACACCTGTGCCCAGCCAGGATGGGCAAAACGTGGAACCTACTGTAACTGTCACCTTGCAGTAGGGCGCAAGGGTGCAACACGGCGGGCGGGAATCCCGCTGGGGGACGGAGGTGAGGTGTGTTCGCCGTTCCAATCGGCGGGAGCCCCGCCGTGCAAGCCAGCCATCGCGCGGTGTCACGACTTTGAACCTCATAAGCAAGAGGCCGCCCGGCGGCGGTTGGGGGGCCTGGGTGGATCCCACGGTTCGCTACCCCCCGTCGCGGTGGCCATTCAAGCTGGGCTGTGATCGCGGAAGGAGTAGGGTATGAGCACAGACGTATTGGACAGGGGTGTTGCGCAAGCAGAGAGGGAAGGCAATGAGGAGGGGAAGCAGGGCGCCCGCGGAACTGCTCTGGACCTAATCTGCGCCAAGCTCCAAAGCCCAAACTACCAAGCCTACGAACTGAGTCGCCTGGTGACGCTGGAAATTGCCACCCAGGTGGTGCACATGCGCTCGCTGAACTTCACGGTGGAGGAAGTATACATCATCCACTGGCTTGGGGAGGTGATAAAAGCTCTGCGGGAGCTGAGGCACTCCATTATGGACACGGAGATGTTGAGAGAGAGGGGGGACGTCGTCAACTGGGAAGGGGAGGCGATACAACACCTAATAGCCACGCTGGTGGACTGGTTTGTGGCAGCGCTGAAAGAGGCGGGGCTAGAGGAAGTGGAACGCAACAATGTGATGCGGCACTACAGGGATTTGGCGCTCATGAATGAAGACCAGTTGCGCCGTGAAATAGAGGCCTTCAGAGGCTGCACACAGTGAGGCAGCTCGGCGCCTCCGCAGGAGGTCCAGTGGGCGGCGCATTCCATGGTGGTTGCAGATTGCGGCCGACCAAGGATCTTCTGACCACCCGATGTGGCTGCGCGGAGGGTGGAAGCGGAGTGGGAGAATTGTCCGGAGCTGAGAAGTGCGGATATTGGGGCCGGCCGCGCGAACGAGTCAGCGGCGGTGAGGAGACACGGTCGAGGAGATGCCGCTGATCGAGCGTTGAGTTAGCCTTGTGCCGCTGGAGTACCAGGCGCGTCCTGCTGGTCAGGGCCGGGGCCAGGAACCGATATGGCTGGAATGATGGGGTGAAGCAGGCCAAGCGAGGGAGCCAGCTTTACTGGCACCTAATGTAGCCGGGCAGCTGGCCGTGTCATAAGTGCGGCCCAGTGGTGAATCTCCAGAACCACCACAAGATCACGCGAAACTAGCGAGGTAAAGATTCTCTCGAGAATCTGGGGGCCCTCTACTCTCATTGCCGCATGGCCGAGCACGGGCAGCTCTTCTATTCAGCCCCAGCGGTCACAGTGTGTAGCAAGCAAAAACCACGAAGGAAGTGAAAACCCTGCCAGCAGAAATCTTTGGAGTTGACAATCCGCGCTCGCCGGCAGTTACCCGAGAGGTTTTCAAGCGCAATGGGCGCAACACCAAGTGACGGTTAGGGGGGTGAAAAAGAGGGCTAAATTACTGAAACCAAAAGGTTCCAATGGTGGGTAAGGTGCAACAATTACGCCTTCAAAACCTGGAGATTCTCTCCGTGGTAAACCACAGTCAAGGGCAGACGCCAGAGTCATGCTGAGCCGAAAGACAGCACTGAATCCATATGAGTTGAATTGTTACATCCTATGGATCCCTCGATCATCTCCGGTGCGACGCGGCGAGAAGTGGTGAAGTTCGGGGCTCAGGAAGTCCGGGTGGTGGGGTGTGCCGATAATATTTGGGTTAGACTCCGTGCCCTGGAGACAGTGCGTGACCTGCTCTTCCGCCGTGGCGCCGAGGATTCACTCTTCACGCCAGTGGACTCGCCCTGACCCCGCTGAGTCCGTCGTTCAGTTCTAACGGTCTGATGGTTGATTAGTTTGATGTAGAGGCGGCTTTATGCCGCCATCGGGCGAAGTAAACTCGCCGCTACAAGCCAAACACGGGCTGAAGAACTGGTCCACTCGATCCAGGACTTCGCGGGCGTCACGTGCGCTTTGGATCGACTTGCGAAGTTCTGCTCCCTTGCGGACTCCGTGGGTGAACCAAGATGCGAATTGCTTCATCTTGCCTAGGGCGCCGGGAACTTCTTCGCTCACCAACATTTGATAATAGGAACGAATCAACTGGTAGCGGTCAGCTTCGGTCGGTTCCGTGAATGTGCCGGAGCGGAAAAAATCGGAAAGTTGGCGGAATATCCATGGATTGGAGGCGGCGGCGCGTCCCACCATCACCGCATCGCAGCCTGTCTGCTGGTAAAGGGCCAGGGCGTCCGGCGGCGTCACCACGTCGCCATTACCGATCACCGGGATGCGCGCCCGCGACTTCACCTCCTGGATGATCTCCCATCGCGCTCGCCCGCTGAATCCTTGCAGGCGCGTTCGAGGATGAACGCTGAGCGCCTCCACGCCGCACTCCTCCGCCATTCGTGCCACCTCGAGTGCCACAATCTCGGCCTCACTCCAGCCTGAGCGGAACTTTATCGTAAAAGGGATTCGCACCGCGGCGCGAATCTTTTGCAGGATCTTGGCGAGCAACGGAAGATCGCGAAGCAAGCCTGAACCCCCGCACTTGACCACCTTCTTGGCCGGGCAGCCCAGGTTCAGGTCCACCAAGTCGAAGCCTAGCCCTTCGATCATGCGGGCCGCCTCCGCCAAACGGTCCGGATTGGCGCCAAAAAGCTGGCCGGATATCGGCCTTTCTTCCTCGGTGTAATACAAGTAGCGCTTGGAGCGCAGGTTTTGTCGAAGCATTCCTTCGCTGGACACGAATTCCGTCATAATCAGCCCGCATCCGCCCAAGCGCTTGATAAAGCGGCGGAAGACAGTGTCGGTAATGCCGGCCATCGGCGCCAGAATATGGGCTGGCCGGACCACCACATCGCGAATTTGCAGTTGTCCGAAAAGCATGAAGCAAAACAGGAGTCAGAAGTCAGAAGAAAAACCGACGCCCCAGGATTCCTAGCGTGGGTGCGGCAATGGGCTACTTTGGACCGACCTTACGTTTTCCGTGTTTATTGCACCGTGGAGAAAGATCGCGGATTAAGAACTGTTCTAAAGCCAACGCAAACGGCAGATCGGGTTCAGCAAGAAAAATGAGGCCAACGTTCATTGCAGGTTTTTCAATAGAGTTACGCTTGACAGCGTTTCTTACCCTGTAACCCACGCCGTTGTCTAAAGTGGTCCCTTCGCCGACGTAATGAACAACACCGTCGTCTGAATATAGGTAGTAAACGCCCGACCAACCACCATAGTGCTTCCAAATATCTCCCTG
>Ga0326728_10025022_pt1 | contig 10738 bp, 5 predicted proteins | sample MB3enrmetagenome_FD_207602 | JGI IMG/M metagenome (GOLD analysis project Ga0326728, IMG submission 207602) | Lab enriched peat soil microbial communities from McLean, Ithaca, NY, United States - MB31MN | ecosystem: Environmental > Terrestrial > Soil > Wetlands > Peat | place: USA: New York...
AAGGGCATACCCCAGCCGCTGCTCGACAAGGCCGAATGCGTGGTGGCGATCCCCGGCGTCAAGAAGGGCGCGTTTATCGTCGGCGCCAAGTTCGGTCGCGGCTTCTTCACTTGCCGCAGACCCGGCGGGGGCTGGAGCGGCCCAGCCGGCGTGCGCGTGGAAGGCGCCAGCTTCGGCCTTCAGATCGGCGGTGAGGAGACCGACGTGCTCATGCTGGTGATGAACAAGCACGGCGCCGAACGGCTGCTCTCCAGCAAGTTCACCCTGGGCGGTGACGCCTCGGTGGCCGCCGGCCCGGTGGGCCGTACCGCCACCGCCGAAACCGACGCCTCCATGACGGCCGAGATTCTCACCTACAGCCGTTCGCATGGTGTCTTCGGGGGGTTGTCGCTGTCAGGCGCCACTTTGCGCCAGGATCTGGACACGAACAAGGCCCTGTACGGCAGGACGCTGCAGAACAAAGAGATCGTCGAAACCAACGTCCCGCCGCCCGCCTCGGCCGCGGACTTCCTCGGCACGCTGAACAAGTACTCGAGCCGCAAGTAGACCGCACCGCCCGCCTGATCGGCTCAGAACTTGAACTTCGCCGAGATCCGGCGCGTACGCGGATCGATCGAGAACACCATGGCGGGCCGATCGGATGCGCGCCCACCGCCGGGCGGCACTCCCTGGGGCGCCTGAGGCTGGCGTGCACGTTGTGGCTCCAGGTGCAGGCTCCTACACAGTACTTCGACGGTGGAAGCGGGAGTTCCCAGGATTTCGAGACTGAAAACACAAGAAAAGGGGCCGCTTGCGCGGCCCCTTGAGAAACTACAGGCTCTGGCGCGCGCCGAGCGGCGTCAGAAGATGAACTTGGCCGAAAGCTGAATGTTGCGGCGGTCCGAAGCCGTTCCCGTGCATGCCTTGCACGACTCGATCACCGTCGCGGAGCTGAGATCGGCGCCCGCAGCCTGCACGTACATGTTCGCGTGGTTGAAGAAGTTGAAGGCCTCGCCGCTGAATTTTAGCTTGAACCTCTCGGTGAACAGGAAGGTCTTGGAGAGAGCCATATCCATGTTCCAGATTCCCGGCGCGCGGAACTCGTTGCGGCTGGTCATGTCCGAGGGGAAGGGCGGCAGATCCGAGTAGAAGTACTTCGGATTGGTGTAGTGATCCACGAGGTTTACCGGCACGTTCAAGAAGTTGAACTCGTTGGGTGCACTGTTGTTCACGGTGGGACTCGAGTTCGCGCTCGTCGACACCGGTCCCGTGAAGGCTGCCAGCGGGCAGACATACTGGGCGTAGCTGCAATCGAAGAGCGAATAGGGGGAGCCGGTCCGCATAGTCAGGATCGGCGCCACGGTCCAGCCGCCCAGAAGCTTGCGCGCCAGGCCCTTGCCGGTCCTTAAGAACGGAAGCTCCCACACCGCGCCCACCGTCAGGCGCTGGCGGATATCGAAATCGGCGTTGCCCTTGTTCAACTGAGGATCGAAAGGATCCAGCATGCCGACCTGGAACTGGCCCCAGTTATTGGAGAGAAGGTCGGTATCGCTGAACGTGGTGCTGAGGTTGTCGATGGCATGCGACCAGGTGTAGTTGGCCGTCAAGGTGAGCCCGCTGTTTCCGATGTTCTTGAGCGACGTGCGCAGGTTCAGCGAGTTGTAGTCCGAGAAGCCGTTGTTTCCGCGCGTGTTCATGCCGCCGTACTGCGTGTTCAAGGGGTCGCTGCAATCCTGGGCGGCGTAACTGCAAGGCATATTCAGGAACACGTCGCCATACCCGGGCCGGTTATACAGGGAGATGTCGTACAGCCGCTCGCCCTTGGATCCCGAGTAGTCCGCCCCAACCAGAAAGTTGTTCGTGACCTGGTGCTCGAGCGAAACGCTCCAAGTATGCGCGTATGCGGTCTTCAGGTCCTGCAAAGGGACGCGCAGCGTGGCCGGCGGAAGGACGACGGTGCCGCTGGTTCCCGAAAACGGTCCGAAGTTGCTGACCGACACCGGAAGCGAGTACTGCGGCGACTCTACGCTGATGGTCTCGTAGTTCGGCGGGTTCTGGATGGCGTTGAAAGTCACGTTGCCGAAGTTCCGCTCGTAGCCGATCCCATAGCCGCCGCGAAGAGACGTCTTGCCGTTGCCGAAGACATCCCAGGCGGCGCCCACCCGAGGAGCGAAATCCTTGTAGTCCGGGGCCCACAGGCCGCCAACCGTGCTATTGGGAGCGGGCGAGACGGCGCCGTCGGCGTAGCCCTGCGGAGTGTTGATCTGACCGGACGGGAAGTAGAAGTTGGAATCCAGGGCCGGATTCGAGTTGTGCGGAACGCCAAAGAACTCCCAGCGCAACCCCAGATTGACCGTGAATCCTGGGCGCACCTTCCAGGAATCCTGCACGTACAGCGCGTCCTCCTTATAGCGGTTGCTGCGGCTGAAGTTGGGTGGGCCAAGCGGCAGATTCACCGTGTCGCCGGGATACTTTCCCTGGGGGTTAATCGCCGCCTGGAACTCGTGCAGTTGACCGGACAAGAAACCGTTCAAGGCGCTGGTGTTGTCCGTGCCCAGGTACTCGCCGGCCGTTTCGTAAGCGCCAAACGTGCGGTTGTCCTGCAAGTATTCGAAACTGCCTCCGAAGCGCAGGCTGTGTTTTCCGAAGTTGTAGGTCAGGTCCTCATAGATCTCGATGAAGTTCTGCGGACCTCCAAACGGAATCCCTTGGCCCGGAGCTTGGGGGGTATAGCCCGGATAGAGGATGGACTGCCCCAGCAAGGTCCCCGAGCCGTTGGGCGTCGTGTAGAGCGTAGGCACGGCGGCGTAGGAGGGGCCAAAAGGCTGGTCCTGGTTCAGCCGGTTGAATACCAGCTTCGTCTGGGATATCAGGCGCGGCGAGAAAGTGTGGATGGCGGAGACCAGGGTGTTGCTGTTGAGGTCCGTCTCGCCCGTGTTGTAGCCTTGCCAAGGGCTGCTGGATACATATCCTGGGGTGAAGGTGTCGCCTTGCATCGCGAGGCGCCCGTAGATCTGCGTCTTGTCGCTCAAGTTGTAATCGATCCGGTTCACGGTTTGATACTGCTGCTGCGGCGCGCCGCCGCCGGCGTCGCTGGGCAGGCTGAAGTTGACCAGATCGTAAACCGCCATGTTCCGGTTCAGAGCAGCGCAGGGCCCCGTGGTGCCAGGGGGGCACGGATCGTTGCCCGCGGCCGCGAGTTGGTTCAGGCTGTATGTCTGGACCACCTGGGAGCCCGCCGCCAGCTTGCCGTAAGCGGTAAAAAACGCTTGCGTGTTCGACGCCGACGCCGCGATGAGCGCCGGATCCGGGACGATCGCCTGATAGGTAGCGTTGCTGGCGACGCGAGTCCATTCCGTGTTGCTGAAGAAGAAGAGCTTATTCTTCTTGATCGGTCCGCCCACCGAGTACCCGAACTGGTTCCGTGTAAACACCGACTTGGGAATATCGTACGCGTTGTTGTTGAAGGAGTTCGACGAAAGTGCCGACACGCGGTTGATCTCGTATGCCGTGCCGTGAAACTCGTTCGTGCCGTTCTTGGTGGCGAGGTTCACGATTCCCGCGGACGCCCGTCCGTACTCGGCCGTGAAGTCGCCGGTCACCACGCTGAACTCCGCGACCGAGTCCTGAGGAACCTGCTGCCCGACGGAAGCCGTGAATTCATTGTTATTCGCGGCGCCATCCAACAGAACGTTGGTGCCCGATTCGCGCTGGCCGTTGATGGAGTAGCCGACGCCGCGCGCCCCGGCGCCCGCGTCCGAGATGTTGCCCGAAAGCGCAACCAACGCGTACGGGTCGCGGTTCAGGGTCGGCAGGTCGTTGAGCTGCGCGCCGGTGATCGTCGTACTCAAAGACTGGGTTTCCGTGTTCACCTGAATGGCGGACCCGGCTACCTCGACCACGGTTGAGGCCTTGCCCACCTCTAAATGGAGATCGACGCTCACCTTGCCGCCCACTCCCACCGTGGCCCGTTGCTGGATCTGCGAGAAACCCGCAGCCGTGGCCGTCACGGTGTACTCGCCCGGGAGCAGGTTCGTAACGGTGTACGCTCCGCTCACCGAACTGGTGGCCTCGCGGGCTGCGCCGGTCCCGACCGACTTGACGGTAATCGCCGCATTGGGAACCGCTGCGCCCGATGGATCGACGACAGTCCCCGTAATCTGTCCGGTTTCCGTTTGCGCGAAGATCGCGGTCGTGAGCGCAAACAGAGTGAAAACGAACACTAGGATGAGTTGTTGGCTCTTCATGTTTCCCCTTTTTTCCCGCCCGCCCAGTGGTTCACGGCCAGGCTTGATTTCCCTTGCTTTCCGGATTCCGCGACGATCCCTCGTGCGGATTCCCTGTTCCTATCGCCGCCTTCCACAAAAACCCGTTTCCCCGCTCCGGGCAAACTGGCACCCCCCGGAGGAAGATCCCGCCGTTCCGGCGACCGAAGCATGGGGCACCCACGCCATCGGGCCCCCTCGCTTCCCGGAAGCGGCCGGCATATTAGTCCGAATCTCCATGCTCGTCAGGACTTACCGGTCAGTATACACCTACCCACAGTCGCTTGATTCTCCGAAGTTGCAGTCTTCGACCGGCAGTTGTTTTCGGCTTCGCTGGACCCGCTACGTAGTGACACGGCAGACTGGTCGTTTCGACGGCCTGACTGTGTCCCCGATGCCCGGACCCCGAGATCGTGGGCAGGTCCAACGGACCAACCTCCTCACGCGGCAACGGCAAGCATTAGGCATCCGCTGCCCCGCACCAACCAAGACCCTTCGAGCGCGATAACCCACCTCACTTCATGGGAGGTGGTTCCCTAATCCTGACCTTATCACTCCATGGAGAAATCTACAAGAGTTTTTAGCACCACCGGCCGGGGGTGTGGGGCGTTTGCCTTACTGGCGCCTTAGAGCGGCCAGTCGGTGGGCTCGGCTGTGGAAATCTCCAGCCACCCCTCCTGCGGAGTCGCATCGACCGGAAGCCCTTGTTTCCAAAGGGATAGCTGCAGGCGAAGAGACTGCCCGCTTTGCACCCCCAGCGCCGCCAGCGACAGCCGCACCTCCAGAATCTTTCGAAATGCAAACTCGACTGCCGCGCCACCATCCGCTTTCGCCAGCCGCACTTCACCCGGGATGACCAGTCCGTTGCGAAATCCCAGCACCACGAAACTGGCCAGGGCCGGGTCCGCGCTCGCCTGGATGGTGAGGTGCGCGTCCATGCCCGAAAGCTCGGCCATGGCGCCCGGCTCGAAATCCACCCGCAGATACAGGTTTTCTCCATCGCTACCGTAGAACAACTCCTGAATCGTCAGTCGTTTGCCGTGCATCGCCCCAGAGCGCTCGTCCATCCGGTAGACTCCCGCTCCCAGCCATTCGAAGTAGGATGTCACCAGTCCGTCGATCTTCGGGTGCAGCGCTCCGCTGGGCGGCGTGTGCATCTCCGCCGACCCCGCCTTCAGAATCGGGCGGGACAGCTCCTCGGGCGGCGTGAGGTGCAGCGCCCGATAGACGTTGGCCAGGTGCGCGCGGTACAGTTCGTCGAACTCCGCCCGGAAGTCGGACTGGTGCTCCGGCCCATACCACCAGTTCCAATCGCTGCCCTCCGCAATCAGTAGCTCCTCGTAAGCCAGTTGCCGGTCCTGTTCGGAGGCTCCGGGAGCCACCCGGTCGTAGGTCTGCCGCGCCCGCAGCAGGTACTCCCAGGCGCGGTTGTCCTCCTCCGCCCCTATCCACACGTCGAAGTTCGCCCCAATCCAGGAGCCTGGAAAGATGTGACTCAACGGCTGCGGCTCCAGACGCCCGATCGCCTCCCCAACCGTCAGCGCGGTGATCGAGGGGTCCGCCGAGATCCTGCGATACAGCTCCCTCAGGAACGGCCGGCCGTTCTGCTCGTAAAACTCCCAGGCATTCTCCCCGTCCAGGACGATGGGGACGAAGGCGTCGCGGCCGCTGGTCAGGATTCCCCGGCAGTTGTCCCGTATGCGCCTCAGGAAATCGTCCGCGGCCTCCGCCGCTCCCAGGCGCGAGTACACGAACCCAACCAGGTCGCTGAGGTAGTGGTCGCGGAAGATCAGCGCCATCTCCCGCCCGCCCTGCCGCCAGAGGTAGGGCCGGTAGGTCTCGTCTATCCCCGCCGTCCGGCCCAGCGTGCGGCTCAGCACCCCATTGTCCGTGCCCGCCCAGCGAAACCCCGCCTCCGCGGCGATTCCCAGCGCCTCGTCCGAGACCGAGCCCTCGGAGGGCCACAATCCCGCCGGCGACGTTCCCAGCCGCTGCTGGCAGAACGTCCGCGCCCGCTCGAGTTGCGCGCGGGCATCCTGCGGATACCGGAATCGACCCGGTAGCGGCACGAAAGGATGCGATACGCCGGCGATGTTGGAATCGCAAATCAGCGGCAGGATGGGATGGTAGAACGGAGTGGTCGAGATCTCGATCTGGCCGCGCTCGGCGAACTTCCGGTACACCGGCAACACCATCCCCAGGATCTCCGACTGCTTCCGGCCGGCCAGCGCCTGGTCCTCCGCCGTGAAGTTGCGGCCGCGCAAGGCCAGTTCGCGGATCTCCGGGTCTTTGGTTAGAAACTCTTCGTCGAACCAGGCCAGTTGGGAGAGCACCTGCAAGTCCCGGAACGCCCGCACGCCGAATTGCCGCTTGGCGCGCCCCACGTTCCGGTCGGCCGCCCGCCAGGCCTGGCACAACTCCAGGTAGCGCGGGAACCGCGCCACGCTCCGCGAGGGATTGAGCGGCACGAAGTTGCGCAGCAGGAACTCCTGCTCGGCTTCCGTCAGGCTCTCGGCGGGCTGGAGCGATACTCGCAGGAAAGGGTCCTGGGCGCTGCCTTGCGCGTACTCCTCCACCTGCAGCATCAGCGACGGCACCAGATTGAAAGTCTGGTGAACTTCCGGGAACTCCTCCAGGATCTCCACCATCCCGTAGTAGTCCTTGAGCGCATGCAGGCGCGTCCAGGGCATCCGGTACTCGCCCGAGATCAGGTCCTTGTAAAACGGCTGGTGCATGTGCCAGAGAACGCAAAGATAGGTCTGGGGCATGGCGCTGGCGCTACCTGTGCGCCCTTTCGGCGGTGTAGGGCCGCATGTCGGCCGTCTTCTGGAAGCAGTTGGACATAGGCCGGGCGCCGCCGTCGAAGACGGTCATCGGGCGCAGGCCCAGAATCAGCTCCATCGTGCGCAGCATGGAGGTCGTGTCGTACATCGTGCCGTCTACGGTTCCGCGCTTCACATATGGCGAAATCACGAGCCCCGGCAGGACGAAGATGGCCGTGTCCTTCCAGAAGCGGCTCCTGGACACCGCCTCCACAACCTGCCCCAAAGCACTATCGTCACTTAGCCGCATCAGGATCAGGGCGGGCATCTCCCCGGTCTTCTCAAACTCCGCCAGATCTTCCAGAAAGACCCGGGTGCGCTCCGCATCCGGGTAATCCGGGTCCGGGCCGCGGTAGCGAAGGTTGGTCGAGTGATTGAGGACCGGGTCCTTCACCACCTGCACCTGGATGCCGTCGGCGACCTCCTTCAGTGGGCGGTTGACGACGAAGTAGCCGTAATTCCGCAGCGAGAGGCCCGCCGCGGCGGCGTTAGTCCACAGGTAACCCGAAGCCGGTTGGGCGGCGGGCTCCCCCTCGTAATCGAACGGGCGAGGCGCCATCTTCACCGTGAAGTCGGGGGCGATCGCCCCAGTGGCCCACTGCTCGCTCTCCGCGCCCGCCTTCCCGTTCACTCGGAAGTTGTCGAGGCGCACGAACTCGCGTGCCAGTTTGCGATAGTTCGCTCCGTCCGAGCCACCCTGTCCGGCGATGTAGAGCACGTGCCGGATCGGCGAAGCCTGGTTAGGAGCAGCCGGAATGGGGCTGTCCGGACCGGTTCCGGCGTCCGACAGCAGCGCGTCGCGATAGGGCATGTTCTCAAGCACCGTCTTCGAGTACGCCTCCCACGCTTCGTCTCCCGGTGGGTCGAAAATCGAAGCCGTCCCCGGCGCCCCCTGGCCATTCAGCACCACCACCCGGCCATCGCGCAGAACTCGGACCGCCGTCGGATACCCGCCCGTCGGCAGGAATCCCACTGTCTGGGCGCGCGCGCCGCCGATCTCTTCCACCGCCACCGCATTCACGTCCGAGCAGCCCACTAGCAGCCGCTTGCCATCCGGGCTGAGCGCCAGCGCGCTGGGCGTCGACCCGGCCGGCTGCCAAGGCGTCAGCGAGACGTTGATCGTGTCGATCTGCCGCAGCTCGCCGCTCTCCGAAGCCCCCAGCACGTACACGTTGTTGGTGTTCGCGGCCGCCACGAACAGCCGCGCCGTCACCCACTCCAGTTGCCCTTCCGTCTCCATCTCCGGCTTGCCGGGCAGCCATAGCATGTCCGTTGGATGCGCGCCCAGCCGCAGTTTCCCGATCACCACGCCGTTGCCGGCGTCGTGCTGATAGACCGTTCCGTCCGCCCAGCTCGAGACCAGGAACGTCTTGCCGTCCGGCGGGAACAGGATGCGGTACGGCCGCCGGCCCGTCGGGAACCGTTCGACCACCGTGCCGGATTGCGGGTTGATCGCCACGATCGAGTCGTGGAACAAGTCGGCCGCGTAGAGCAGCCGGCCGGCGGGGTCGAACGTCACGTCGCCGATGAAATCCCGCGGGCCGCGCTTCTCCGGCGGCGTCACGCGCAGGGTTCGAATCGGCCTCAGCTTGCCGTCCACGAAGGCGAATTCCAGCACCGCGGCCTGCGATCCGCCGCCCACGTACACTCGGTCGCCCTTGGGCGAAAACGCGAGGCCCAGCCAGGCATCCGCCAAGGGCTGGTTCGCCACTACGCGCTCGGTCGCCGTATTCAGCACGCTGAGCGACGCCGCTCCGGCGCCCCCATTCAGCGCCACCAGATACTTGCCATCCGGCGAAACCGCCGCCGCCATGGGCAGTTGCCCGAGGGCAACCTGCCGACCCGTCGGCCGCAGCCGCCAGCCGCTCGCCGCCGCGGGTCCCGTCTGCCCCGCCAGGGACACAGCCATCGACAACACGATTAGCGCAGTTTTCATCCTGATCGGCCCCAAGACTCTATTGTATTGATTCCCGGCGCCAGGGCTACCGGATTGCTCTGAGGGCTTCGACGAAGCGGTCCGGCTCAACCACGCTCGCGAGCACCGAGTACCCCGCTCGCGTGGGAATGTAGACCACGCGCCTGGCATCGGTGACAAACACCAGCGCCTTCTCGCCGTTCCTCAGCCGGAACCACCCGGACCTGTAACCGGGCAGACCCACCCCGTTGGTTCTCAAGGCCAGCGCGTGATCCCGGTCCAACGTCAAGTCCAGCGCGCGCGCCTGATCGGCGATCAACTCGCGCGCCGGAATCGTCCGCCCGTACACGTCGCCCACAATCTTCAGCCCCTCTTCGCCCACCTCGAGACGGACGTGCCGCGACGAGTACGCGAAGTAGGCAAACAGCACAATCATGGCCAGCATCAGAATCACCACGGGGATCAGGACGGCGAATACCCCGCTCGCGGCCGGAACGATCGGAAACACCTGTTTCATGGCGAGTCCCCCTGTGAGATCTTAGCACCCCAACAGCCGCTCGATCAGCCGCTCCGCGTCGCTCTCCCAGATGAGCAGCGCGCGGTTCTCCGGGCGCAGGAAGCCCTCGGCCACCGCGTGATCCAGCATCGCCAGCAGGCCGTCGTAATACCCGGCGACGTTCAGCAGCCCGCACGGCTTGCGGTGGATGCGAAGCTGCCGCCAGGCCAGCGTTTCGAAGACCTCTTCGAACGTGCCGAAGCCGCCCGGCAGCGCCAGGAACGCATCCGAGCGTTCGGCCATCCGCGCCTTGCGTTCATGCATCGACTCCACCACGCACAGCTCGCTCAGTCCGCGGTGGGCGATTTCCTTTTCCACCAAAGCGCGTGGGATGACCCCGATCACCTCGCCGCCCGCCGCGAGCGCGGCATCCGCCAGGGCACCCATCAGGCCCACGCTCGCGCCGCCGTAAACCAAACCGATGCCCCGCCGGGCCAATCGACGACCCACCTCCAGCGCAGCCTCGAGGTACGCGGGCTGGGCCCCGAAACTGGATCCGCAGAAAACGCAAAGGCGCCGCACGATGAGGGGCCGGACCGCTAGCGGGTCCGCTCGTCCCGTTCCACTTTGCCGTCGCGGAGGTGGATGACCCGGTGCGCGTGCATGGCGATATCGTGTTCGTGCGTCACCAGCACGATGGTGTTGCCCAGTTCGTGCAGCCGGGCGAACAGCGCCATGATCTCGTTGCCGGTCGCGGTGTCCAGGTTGCCGGTGGGCTCGTCGGCCAGCAGAATCGACGGGTTGTTCACCAGCGCCCTCGCCACGGCCACCCGCTGCCGCTGCCCGCCCGAGAGCTCATTCGGCTTGTGGTACATGCGCGCTTCCAGATCCACCTGAATCAGCGCCCGCTTGGCCTGTTCCAGCCGCTCCGCCGATCTCATCCCCGCATAGATCAGCGGCAGCTCCACGTTGTGCAGCGCCGTGGCCCGCGGCAGCAGGTTGAAGGTCTGGAAGACGAACCCGATCTCCTTGTTGCGGATGCGCGCCAGTTCGTCGTCGTTCATGTCGCTCACCAGCCGCCCGTTGATGTAGTACAGCCCGCGCGTGGGAGTGTCCAGGCAGCCGATCAGGTTCATCAGCGTGGATTTGCCCGAACCCGAGGGACCCATGATTGCCACATATTCGCCCCGCTTGATCTCGATATCCACGCCCGACACCGCGTGGATCTCCTGATCGCCCATGACGTAGGTCTTCCACAGGT
>Ga0326728_10025023_pt1 | contig 10737 bp, 5 predicted proteins | sample MB3enrmetagenome_FD_207602 | JGI IMG/M metagenome (GOLD analysis project Ga0326728, IMG submission 207602) | Lab enriched peat soil microbial communities from McLean, Ithaca, NY, United States - MB31MN | ecosystem: Environmental > Terrestrial > Soil > Wetlands > Peat | place: USA: New York...
ATAATTTAAATTGGTTGGTCACCTAATCTCCAGGGCAATAATGATATTTCTTAAGGTAATCGACATTGCCTATTTCTTTTTGAGTCTTCCGTAGTACTTATTATTCTGTCCTTCGTTGAAATTAATGGAAAGTCAATAGTTTTACTGACAAATATTCTGTTTCTTATTTTTAATTAATGTATAGGTCGTAAATTAAAATCTCTGCATCCAAAGAGTGTACCGAATAAATAAAAATTTACAGAAGTTTTGATCGACTCTGCATCCTGTTTCTTCAACACAAAACAGCGTTATGGCCAATGAGTAGGCTTTCAAAACTGGGATTTCAATGCAGATGTTTGCTATAAAAACTATGCATCATTGTTTTTAGATGTCATTTTCTATCCATTCCATCTTATTCTTTGCAAATTAGCTACCTAATTTGTTTAGATTTAAGTTACATTTGAAAAAAGCATTTTTTTATCAAAAACTTAATATATATCAAAAAATATAAACTAAAACCAAAAAGCGGATTGTTATTGTGCGTAAGTTTTTCTGGGTTCTATGTTTGACTTTTTTAATTGCTGATGCAGCTTTAAGTTCAATTAGTTTAGCACAAGAAAACTCATCAACACTAGTCGAAACACAAGAGCAAGCTTTTAGATTGGGACCAACAGTTACTTTTCAATCTCTTAATTCTTAAATTAATAAAACGCAAAATGGAACTATTGAACTCTTCCTGAAAAATCCAAGCCTTAATAATGTAACATTGGAAGTTGATATTAATGTTAGTGTTCCATCTGACGTCCAAATCTATTCAGAAGATAGTAGTATGTCAGGTGGGATAGGTACGGTAAACGAGCATTTTTCCTTGCTACCTGGATCATCAAAAACAGTCACTTTGCATATTATAGGAGAGAGAACAGACACATTCTCTGTACATTCCAAAATAAATTATTGGCCAGGTAAAAATAAAAATGACTTAAATATAATAAGTCAGGATAGTTCATTTGATGTTACACAATTCTCAAATAGCAAACAATCACCATCCTGGCACATTCATGACACACCTGGACCTGGAGTAGCAAGCTCAATACTCATATTAATGATGATATTCATCTTAAGAAGAAAGTAATCGTGCCCATGAGTTATTATAATAGATTAATATACCCCTAAAATTCGTCATAGATTGAGAAAAGTATATAAATGATTCATGAAAGTCGACGGTTTATTGAAATTCTTATCGATCGATACTTTTAAATCAATATTTTTAAAATAGCATAGTCTTATACACCGTTCTTTGCTATAAAACCTATGTATTAATGAAACCGATAAATCCTATTTTGGAATGAAAGAAAAGGATGGAACAGTCATTTTTACATAAATTTCAGTACACTAATAACTTTAGTAGTGTTCAAAATTTGCTGTGAATTGGAAGTTATATTTTGCATATGGAATCTAATTAGATTTTTCTGATGTGAGAATTTCTTGTTATTACTTTTAAGATTTATTCAATGACCCTGGGACACTACTTTACATTGAAAATTTTTTACTTTAATCAAATAGTATTGATAATAATCCTTATCAAGCCTTTAAAATCTGGAATTTGGTCTAAGATTAATCTACAGTGCTTTTAGTGAATAAGTTAGCACTTAATTTCACAGATCATAACAATAATAAAATAATCCGTTCATTTAAAATTAAGCATTAGTGTTAAAACATTCATGTGGAAGTAATTTTTGCTCAGAAACTATGTTTCATATACCTAAAAATAGTGGAGAGAATCATTATAAAATAATAGCTTCCTAATAAATTTGTTAATGATTATTGTCCTGGAAAACTAAAAAATTATGGCGTATATCAAATTGAATATATGAAATTAATTAAAAAATCAAAGCATTACCTATCAGAAATTAATGAGGTGAACAATAAATGAGATTTATAAAAATAATAACTATTTCGCTGGTAGTCCTTTTATTACAAAGACGCCTACAAAAATGGCTACAAAAAGGGATATCAAACTGGATACACAGACGGTACCAATGGATAGAATAATATTGCGGAGTTTAAACATTATAAGCATCGCAGTGAACATTTCAACCCTATAGACTACGGAAGTGGTTACAAAGATGCTACAAAGTGGATTATGAAGAAGAGTACAATGGCAGTTTCAAAGCAGGCTTCCAGAATCTGATAAATGATGGTTCCATAGCTGACGCCAAAAACACAGGTCCCAATGCCGGTTACTAGCCTTGAAAATAAAAGTTGCGTCTGGACAATTTTTGGCAGTGTACCAACAGTCCCGTAAAATCTGATTGAGTCTGTATCTTTTTCCTTAATTGTAAAAAATTGATTACAAAGCCAATAGTTTTAATGACAAAGCTTCTGTTTCTATTGTTTTCATTGATGCATAGGTTTTAAAGGAATTACATATAGATATATCAGAGAAAAATAAAAAAAACAATTAAATATTAATAATGATTTTTTATTTCTTTCGAAGTCTTCAGAATCAAACATTACGTTATTCCTAATGAATGAGCATCAATTAATTTTATAAGTTCTTTACTATTAAGGTAGAAAATTATACTTCAACTTTCCAAATGAATGTGCGATATGCATAATCCTTCACAAAATGTATCGTGAAAAAATCAAGTTTCTATTAATATGTTAATCTCTTTGCGTGGTCACTTTTCAAATGGATAATTATTTTCAATCCACATAAAACAGCAAAGAACAAAAGTTTTGCCTATAGTATATGTAAATCGATCATTCCATAAATTAATACAAGTTTCTACCAATTATATACCCAGTAAATACAAAAAGTATTAATATTTTTTTAACGGACATCAAAGGGATATATAGCAACATGCGCTTAAAAAGAGATTTTTATAAAATAATTTTCTCAAATTGATTCAAATTAAAAATCGATAGCAAGCAAATTTTTTAAATTTTGCTATGCTTTTCTAATATTTTTTTTGTATTTTTGACCGTATGAAGCCACCAATTACTGCAGTAACAATACCACAAGCTACTGGAAATAATGGGTGTTTAAACATTGACTCATTTTTAACAGTTAGTGTAAAAGCAGATGATGTGCTTGGTTTGAAGTTATTATTACCAATATATTGGGCTGTGATCGAATGTGAGCCAACTGAAAGTGATGAAGTAGTCAAAATTGCCTGTCCAGAATTTACAGTTTCAGTTCCTATTTGCGTGTTCCCGTCTATGAAAGTAACGATACCGGAAGGCTTTTCGGTTCTTTGTGACGTCGTATCAATTTTAGCAGTAAATGTTATTGGCTGGTCAGATGTATACTCATTAGCCGAAGAAGTTACAACAGTCATTGTATCGAACATAGGGTTCTCTATTTGAATAGGTTGTAGTTCTAAATCAGACTGATTTAGAATCATTATTGTTAAAATAGATGATGTGCTGGGTTTGAAGTTATTATCACCGATGTATTTAGCTGTGATCGAATGAGGGCCAACCGAAAGTGATGAAGTAGTCAAAATTGCTTTTTCAGAATTTATAGTCTCAGTTCCTATTTGCGTGTTCCCGTCTATGAAAGTAACGGTACCTGAAGGCTTTTTTACTCCTTGCGACGGCGTACCAATTGTAGCAATAAATGTTATTGACTGGCCAAATGTAGATTTATTGGTTGGTGAAGTTAACTCAGTCATTGTGTCTATAACATTCTCTGTGTACCTAGGTTGTGGATCCGGACCAGGCTGATTTACTGTTAGTGTAAACGCAGATGAAATGCTAGGTTTGAAGTTATTATTACCAATATATTGGGCTGTGATCGAATGTGAACCAGTTGAAAGTGATGAAGTAGTCAAAATTGCCTGTCCAGAACTTACAATTTCGGTTCCTATTTGCGTGTTCCCGTCTCTGAAAGTAACGGTACCTGAAGGCTTTTCTGTTCCTTGTGATGTCGTATCAACTTTAGCAGTAAATATTATTGTCTGGCCAAAGGTATATTGATTAGCAGAACAAGTTAATTCAGTCATTGTATCGGACTTAGATCCTATATTAGATAAAGCACTTTTACCTTTCAAAGCTATTGAATCCTGTGGGTTAATTTCAATTGCTCTGTCATATGCTTTTATTGCTTCATCTAATTTGCCTAATTTACTTAAAGCTAAGCCTTTGCCATCCAAAGCTATTGAATCCTGCGGATTAATTTCAAGTGCTTTGTCGAATGCTTTTAGTGCTTCATTATGTTTGTTCAATGCAACAAGCGCAACCCCGTCACGATCCCAAGCTTCTGAATCATGCGGGTTAGTGTTAATTGTTCTTTGATCTGGAGAAAGTGGATGAGTAGCCATAAACTGGCCATACGCAACAGGGTACTGTCCAACTTTTACTTTGTTTGGAACTGTGTTAGTTGCTGCGTCAATCACAGGGACATTTCCATCTTTAAAGTTTGTAATGTATGCATATTGTGGCGCAGGCGAGTTACTTTGTGCAGTGACTACAGATACCATCGATGTAATGATTATTAAAAATAAAAAATGGATTATTAAAACTGAATAAATTAGAACTGATTTTTCCGATTTTTTCATTATCTCTAACCTTTTTATTATTTTTATTTATAGTTAAGTATCAAAATTTTTCACTAGTTCAAACGTAAAAATTAATTCCGTAAGGACACGGAAAAATCAATTTACTATTTATAATTCACTTACTTTCCATTATCATGGAATATAAATAAATTCGGTATAAAGATTCACATTAGAATATGACAAAAATATATTACACACACAATGTAATATTAAATAATTTATATAATTTTCTATTTGAATATTAAGGATATCAAATTAAATCTTAAAATTCTTGATATAATTTGACAACGGTTTCTTTAAAAGCATCTTCAAGACGAATTGTTGTCTACAACCTTGTTTTACATTTCTACCAGCACCAGTATTTGATGTGCTATGAACTGATTTTCCGCCGATTTCATTCTAATTCTCACAATTATTTCTGCTATTGTTTTTCTGAAACGGCTTGCTAATTCAAAAACACTCTCCTCAGACATCTTCAAAAGAATAATGTTCCCATTGCCATCGTTTTTTGAAAATGATTCATAAACACATTTGTTAATAAACAAGGAGATTTACAAAAAAGCGATAACAGAAATCAGTGCTAAAATCAAAAAAATATCTATGGATAGTAGATAATAATACAGTTGTTTTTATAAAATCTATGTATTATTTCATAAATTTGACTTAAAATATTCTATAATTCCGGCTGAAATTAGAAAATGCATAGATTTTCGCACAAAAAAACCTATGTATCAGTTAAAACAAAACTGAAAGAAGCTTCATCAGTATAACCGTTGATGTTGCATCTGTTTTTTTGTAGTGAACGAAAAGGATTCAGAATCGATTGCATTTTACATAACTTTTGGTACACTATCAGATATGTGATACATTATCAAAAATTGTCTATGATTCTTATGCTCACACCTCATATTTACAAAAGATAAATAAATTGTCAAAGTTTATTAAGTATTTTATGATGAAATTATTCAAGTTTAGGCTATATTTAACAATTAACCAATCTAGCCAACTTAATCAACATATTGTTAGTTGTAGGCTTGTCTATAATGGGCGCTTGATCAGAATGTAAAAACATATGAGCAAATCGGGAAAGCAATTTCTAGGTTTGATTAAACAAACTAATTCCAAAACTTAAAAATCAAAATTAGTTGTTAGGATAAGTCAATTTCCAATCACTTCAGGATATGACTAAAAAAGTAGAAGCTGCATTCACTAGATTTTTTCGAGAAAAAATGTTTTTCCTAAATTCAAATCAAAGAAAAATCCAATTAAGTCATTCCAAACACCATAATACTACAATGTGGATTTTGAAAATAATACTGTCAAGTTTCCTAAGATTGGAGAAATCGAAGTAGTTCTTCACAAAACATTTGAATGGGAATTAAAAACCACTACTATTTCGGAGTCTAGCACAGAAAAGTACTATATCAGCATTTTAGGAAAAATGGAAATGAATTTCCAGTTAAACAAGTGCTTTCTGAGTCTACGACTATTGGTGTAGACGCTGGAATAAAAGAATTTGCTGTTATGTCAACTGGAGAATAGATTGAAAATTCGAAGTACTTGAAAAACTCTTTGAAGAGATTTAAAGTACTTCAAGAAGAGTTAATCGAAAACAGAACGGTTCTAAAAAAGAGAAAAAGCCAAACAAAAAATTACTGTACTTCATAAGAAAATAATAGATCAGAGAAACGATTTTCAACACAAACTCTTTTTTAACTTGTTAGCGAGAACCAAACAATATCTGTTGAAACTCTGAATGTTAAAGGCATGATTATGAGCCACCATTTAGCACAGTCTATAGGTGATTTGGCATAGAGTAGTTTTGTAACAAAATTAGAATATAAATCAGAATAGTTCGGAAAAACCATTCTTGTGATAGGTAAATTTGAACCATCATCTAAGATCTATCGTGTTTGCAGATACCATACCTCTGAGCTGACACTAAAAGACAGAGAATTAAAATATCCTGATTGCAAAACAAAACATGGTAGAGACATTAATACTGCAATTAACATCAAAAAATTTTTTTCATTGATCAAAATCTAATTGGAATCTGACACCATTAGAATGTGGAAATGGGCGGAGGAACTTGTTCTCAAAAGAGAAAGGCATGAACCAAGAAGCAACTTAGTCTTCAATTGAGTGGTAGTTCTCAAATATAAAGGAAAGATGGACATTTTTTCATCACATATAATGGGATATGAAGGCGTTGTTTATGAGTGAGTTGAATTTATTGATATAGTCATTTTATGATTAACGGAGGGATTTAATGCACTTGAAGATAAATTCGTTTTCTAGTTTATTAAGTGCCAATTTTTACTTTGAAGAGTATTTATATTCATCAAGTTATATGCTTCAAGGCTTCTATATAGGCATTAGTTGGGGAAAATTAAAAAGGAATAAAAGGGGCTGAAATTTAGAGAGGGTATATATTTTTAGAACATGTGTACTTGCCTTCCAATCCCTTTACTGATAGCCCTTTCATAAACTAGATGTGCGCTTGCAACGTCCTGAATGGCAAGGCCTGTTGAATCGAAGATTGTAATCTCTTCTTCATTGGTCCGACCAGGTTTCAGATCTACGATCACTTCACCGAGCTGAGCATGGATATCATTTTCAGAAATGTAGTGCTTCGAAATAGGAACATTTACTTCGCCCGAATGAAGCGCCTGGACCATATCATCTACAATTATCTTGGAGTAGATAATAAGTTCGGGGTCAAGTTCTTCTTTTCCCACCGCATCGGCTCCGATTGCATTTATATGAGTGCCTTCTTTAATCCATTGGGCTTTCACGATCGGTTTGCGGGTTGGAGTTGTCGTTACCAAAATATCACAGTCACATACATGTTCTATTTTTTCTTCGTAGCGGATATCTGAAGGCATAATGCCTCTCACGTCCTGGATAAAGTGCTCACAGCTTTTTTTCGTTCTGGAATTGACTTTCACCAATTCGGGATCAAATACCTCACACAGAGCTTCAAGCTGGGTCTTTGCCTGGTTTCCGGTCCCAACCATCCCTATAATTTTGGAATCTCTTCTTGCTAGGTATTTCGCGGCAATTCCCCCTGCAGCTCCGGTCCTGATATCTGTCAGCCAGGTTCCGTCCATAACTGCCATAGGAGCACCTGTTTCTGCGGAAATAAGGACTATTAGCGCCATTACGGTAGGGAGCCCAAGAGTTGGATTTTCGGGGTGGACATTTACAATTTTCACGCCCGTAATATTCTCTTCTTCAAGATATGCAGGCATGGTCCTCAGATCCCCGTTATAAGCAGTATAGTAAATATAAGATTTGGGAGGCATCTGTACTTTACCAAGCCCATGCTGCCTGAAAGCTTTTTCCACAACTTGCATAACAGAACGCATATCTGTAACACTTTTTACTTCTTCCTGAGACAGCCATAATACTTCCATAGCATAACCCCCAGACTGAGCCCTGAACTGGCTCAGCTGAAAACCAATTTTAGAGGATTTCGATAGACCTCTTATTTTTCACGAGTCATTTAATGTACCATTTATGAACAGCATGTGAGAAAATGAATGGGCATGTCAAAATTCTCTTTAAATTGAGCAGAACCGGAGCAAAAAACTTCACATGATAAATACCTGATGTCATATGTTGCCATTTTTATTTGCGCAAATATGTATATATAAGATATCCGTTCATTCATTTAAAGTACTCCCTTCCTAAAAGGAGACAAGTATGTATGAAAGGTACGTGTGAAGGTCCCTTTTATTTATATGATTCTGATATGAGAGAAAAGTTACTCAAGCCTGTCAGAGATATTCGAAGAATACTTTTATTGGGTTACCCAAAGTTTGTGACCATCCGTTTCGTAGCTGACCATTTTCAGCTCAACGTAGAAGAACGGCACATTCTTACAAGAATAATTGTACCTCCTGACAGGATAGCTTCGAGAATTAGTAAAAAAATAACCTATATAGACACAAGGTATAAAGATATTCTACTCGATGGGTATAATGTCCTTCTTAGCGTGGATAGTCTTCTAAGGAAAAAACCCATATGGTTATGTGATGATGGTTATGTAAGAGATACCCGCTGTTACTTCAGTAAAGCAAAGCAGATAGAAAATCTAGAGGAATCCCTGGGCCTAGTCATTGAATTTCTTTGTGAAGTCCACTCTAAGTCAGTCATTTTTCTACTGGATGCTCAGATCAGCCGGAGCGGGGAACTTGCAGGTTTCATTCGCTACAAAATGGAAGAACATGGAATTCCAGGTGAGGCTCGAATCTCAAAAACTACTGATTTCGAACTTAAATCATATGAAGGACGTCCGAAAAATGACCTAGTTGTGGCAACTTCTGATGGAATTGTGATAGATTCCGTTTCGCAAGTAATTGATATCCCTGCCTTCTTGATGGAAAAAATGGGAATTGAGCCGATTAGACTTTATTAATTTGCTAATAGATGCTTTTTTTAAGAACTCTGCCTACCTGCAAATTTCTTTTGTTTCGCTGCTGTCTTTACTTTAATAAGTTTAAACTATCAAATGTACTATAAAATATCTGGAAATTACATATTTTTCCCTGTATATCTTATCCTTAATCTGCATTAGCCAGTATTAGTGAAACATTTTATAGTTTTCGCATAAAATATTAACATTTGTATAAATATCTTATACAGACACCAAGACCTGAAAATTATCATATTGAACAAAATATTGCACTTGACCAAAATTATTGGCGCATAAGGGTAGAACAGCATACCAAAGTACAAAATAAAACTATACTTCATTTGGTTTAGTTATACTGAGTAGTTAAGTATTTCAAATTTGTTGTAGTTCCAAATGACTATTTTTATTCCAGTCGAAAACATCTCATCTTGCTACGGGGATGAAACTTCCCCGAGAACTGATATTAACTAACGGATTTATATTCCAAGTACCTTTGTCTGTATAATAGAACTATGTCATTAAAATCATTGTGTCTATAAAACATAGAGGATTTCGATAAACTTCTAAATTTTTTCTATGCTGATAAATTGTATACATATCAATCTTGAAAATCAGACGTTTATAGAGATCCTCTAAATACATCACATGTTTTTTATATGAAGCATCGGGGAAAAATTTCTTTAAAACAATGATATCATAAACTATTTGAAATATCTATTCTTTGAGATTGGTAAAAGGGGATTTATTGAGCTGAATTCAATATGTAATGATAGTGATTATCTAATATGTTAGTTGTTGTTGAACCAACATAAATACCTATATTGTTTATCTATGATAAATTCTATTAAGTTAGTATGGATAATTCAAAGATCTTAAAAGATTACTTAAGGAAGTGTCAGGCAGATGGACTGACGGAAGAGACAATTGCAACTGCTGAATATACACTTATAAAGTTCATAGAATGGTGTGGAGATAGAGAATTAAAGGAGTTTATTACAGACGATATTTATGATTATCTGGATTTTATAAATGCCTATACATACATCAAAGCTGGTAAGGCAGTTAAGTACTCGCCTGGTACACAACAAAAAATCCGAACGGTTTTAAATAAATTTTTGACCTTTATAAATCATGAACTAGGAGCCGTAATAAAATTGCGAACGCTAAAAAATGGGGAAATCCCCGAAGATATTTTGACTCGCGAAGAAATTGAAAAATTAATTGATTCGTGTCTAAGTAACAGAGATCGGGCTATAATTGCTACCTTTTATGAAAGTGGAGCTAGAAGGGGGGAATTACTAGCCGTCCAACTTAAGCATGTGACTTTTGACGAGAATGGGGCAATTCTTAATATACAGAAAGGGAAAACAGGAAGTCGTCGAGTTAGGCTTGTATTAGCTTCATCTTACCTTAAACAATGGATTGACACGCATCCATTAAAGAACGAGCTTGATGCGTACCTATTCTGTTCAACTAATTCTCCTTTTGGAGTCGTCACATTTGTAGGACTTGCAGATCGACTCCACCAAATAGCTAGTAGAGCGGGTATCCAGCCTAAAAGAGTTTATCCACATGCTTTTAGACATGCCAGGGCAACCCACTTAGCCGAACAATTACCTGAACAACTTTTAAAAGATTATTTAGGTTGGACTAAATCAAGTACTATGGCAAGTGTATATGTGCACATGTCAGGGCGAGATGTGGATAATGCTATACTTAAATTGCATGGGATCGAGACCGAACAAGCCACAAAAAAATTTACTGTTAATAAATGTCCAC
>Ga0326728_10025025_pt1 | contig 10737 bp, 8 predicted proteins | sample MB3enrmetagenome_FD_207602 | JGI IMG/M metagenome (GOLD analysis project Ga0326728, IMG submission 207602) | Lab enriched peat soil microbial communities from McLean, Ithaca, NY, United States - MB31MN | ecosystem: Environmental > Terrestrial > Soil > Wetlands > Peat | place: USA: New York...
GGACGACAGTTGTCGCCGGTAAAGAAAGAGCTAGCATACACCAGAACGCTGTCCATGTGATGAACCAGTTCATGTGGGGTGCGGACCTGGAGCGCTGCTCGGAAACCGGCGAATTCAGGCGGCGCGTCACGAAGCGCTTTCTGGGTTCTATAAGCGAGTGCGGCGAGAAAATGGCGGAGTAGTTTGCGCTGGGCTTCCATGGGCGGATTAATGAGTGTGGTCGTTGTGATGGTGGTGGCCAACGGCTTCGGGCCCCGGCGGGGCAGAGCAACCGTGGGTGGTCTCGCAGCCTATGATCTCGAACTGGATGGTGGTGTGGGTGATGTGGAAGCGGTCGCGCAGGGCGCTATTGATGGCGTCGAGGATGGTTGCCGAGCCGGAGACGGGCATCTCGGCGATGGTGACGTGGCTGGCTAACGCGTGGGAGGCTGAGCCGAGCGACCAGACGTGCAGGTCGTGCACGTCGAGGACGCCGGGAACGGCGTTGACGGCGGCGCGAATCTCGGCCAGCGAGAGGGCGCGGGGTGTGCCTTCGAGCAGGATGTTGAGCGTCTCGCGCACGATGGATGAAGAGGACCACGCGATCATTGCGGCGATGACGAGTGAGAGAGCTGGGTCAAGCCAGAATGCGCCGGTGGCCAGGATGCCCGCGCTACCGGCGATGACGGCGGCGGTGGAGAGGGTGTCGCCCAGCATGTGCAGGAAGACGGTGCGGATGTTGACGTCGCCGGAGGAGTTCCAGAGCATTGCGGCGATGGCCCCGTTCATCATTACACCGGCGGCGGCGACGGCCATCATGATGCGCGGCTGGACGGCGACTGGCGCGTAGAGGCGATGGATGGCTGCGAGAGCGATCCACGCGGCGAGGAGGATCAGCGTAAGCGCATTGACGAAGGCGGCGAGGACGCCGGCGCGCTGGTAGCCAAAGGTCTTCTGGTCGGTGGCGGGGCGCGTCTGGAAGTAAACTGCGGCGAAGGATAAAAGGATGGCGAGGAGGTCGGAGACGTTGTGGCCGGCTTCAGAGATCAACGCCAATGAATGGGCACGGACGCCGAAGTAGAAGGTGGCGACGACATAGGCCGCCGTAAGCGCCATGGAAATCTTGAGCACCCGCTGCATCTTCCGATTTGGGCTGGTGACCATGTGCATGGGTTCGAGTATACGAGGTTCAATCCTGGCAGGCGATATACTGGGAGTTGCTCATGAAATCGACTTATGACGATATTGCGAAACTCTCGATGAAGAACAAGATTGCTGGAACGGACGCGCATCCGCTGGATTTGGGCAAGCGGCGGCGTGTGCGCTCGACGACGGTGCTGTGCGTGCGGCGGGGGGACTCGGTGGTGATGGCCGCGGACGGGCAGGTGACGCTGGGGCAGAGCGTGATGAAGCACTCCGCGAAGAAGATTCGGCGGCTGTATCAGGACAAGGTGCTGGCTGGATTTGCGGGATCGACGGCGGATGCGTTCTCGCTCTTCGGGCGGTTTGAGACCAAGCTGGAGCAGTACGCGGGCAACCTAGGACGCAGTGCCGTGGAGCTGGCCAAGGACTGGCGCACGGACCGGATGCTGCGGCATCTGGAGGCGCTGCTGATCGTCTGCGACACCACGGCGACGTTTGTGCTGAGCGGCACGGGAGACGTGATCGAGCCGGACGATGGGATTGTGGCGATTGGGTCGGGCGGAAGTTTCGCGCTGGCCTCGGCGCGCGCGCTGATGGAGAACACCGACCTGAGCGCGCGGGAGATTGCGGAGAAGAGCTTGCGGATTGCGGGGCAGATATGCATCTACACCAACGACCAGTTGACGATTGAAGAGCTGAAGAAGGCGTAGGGCAGGTTCGAGATTCGAGGTGGGGGTCGCGGCACGGAGCATAGTCTTAGCGCGGCTTGAGTGGGGACGACGAGGAAAAGGTTAGATGGCGATATATTTACCGGGGACGGCGGACGACCAGGCGTTGGCGCTGGATGAGATGACTCCGCGCGAGATTGTGGCGGAGCTAGACAAGTATGTGGTGGGTCAGGGCGCGGCCAAGCGCGCGGTGGCGATTGCGCTGCGGGACCGGATGCGGCGGCAGAAGCTGTCGCCGGAACTGGCCGAGGACATCATGCCCAAGAACATCATCATGATTGGGCCGACGGGGGTAGGCAAGACGGAGATTGCGCGTCGGCTGGCCAAGCTGACCAACTCGCCGTTTCTGAAGGTGGAGGCGTCGAAGTTTACTGAAGTGGGGTATGTGGGGCGCGACGTGGAGTCGATGGTGCGCGACCTGGTGGAGATCGCCATCGACATGGTGCGCGAAGAGAAGATGGAGGACGTGGAGGACAAGGCGGAGTTGAACGCCGAGGACCGGCTGCTGGACCTGCTGCTGCCTGCCGCGCCCACGCAAGCCACGGCGACCTCGGCGAAGAGCGCGGGGCCGACCGCTGTGATGATGACTCCGACCGGGATACGCGCGATGCAGGTGATGCAGTTGAAGGTGCCGGAGGAAGCCGCGGATGGAGCGGTGAATGCGAACGCCAACGAGACCGAGGGCAAGGCGGGCGGCGACAAGGCCGCGCAGCAGGAGAACCAGACGAGCCATGAGCGGACGCGGGAGAAGCTGCGCCAGCAGTTCCGCGAGGGCAGGCTGGATGAGCGCATGGTGGAGATTGACGTGCGCGACCGCAATCAGCCGAGCTTCGAGTTCCTCTCTGCGCAGGGGCCGGAAGAGATGGACATGAATATCAAGGACATGCTTCCGGGGCTCTTCGGGCAGAGGACGAAAAAGCGCAAGATGAAGGTGGCCGAGGCCTTCGAATACCTGGTGCAGGAGGAGGAGTCGCGGCTGATCGACATGGACCAGGTGACGCGGCTCGCGGTGGAGCGGGTGGAGGACTCGGGAATCGTATTTTTGGATGAGATCGACAAGATAGCGGGGCGCGAGACCGGGCATGGGCCGGATGTGAGCCGCGAGGGCGTGCAGCGCGACATTCTACCGATTGTGGAAGGAACCACGGTGAATACGAAGTATGGGATGGTGTCGACCGACCACATCCTGTTCATCGCGGCGGGCGCGTTCCATGTGTCGAAGCCAAGCGACCTGATCCCGGAGTTGCAAGGGCGGTTTCCGATTCGCGTGGAGTTGAAATCGCTGACGGTAGAGGATTTTGTAAAGATTTTGACGGAGCCGAAGTCGTCGCTGGTGAAGCAATCGACGGCGCTGCTGGAGACCGAGGGGCTGAAGCTGGAGTTTACGCCCGAGGCGCTGGCGGAGATGGCGCAGTTCGCCTTCCGGGTGAACGAGACGACGGAGAACATCGGCGCGCGACGGCTGCACACGATCATGGAGCGGGTGCTGGACGAGATCAGCTTCCAGGCGCCGGAGCTGTTCAAGAGTCCGCGGGGCGAGGCTTCGCAGGAGGGTGTGATCGCCGAGGTGGGCGCGTCGGCCCCGCTGACCGGAGAGCCTCAGAAGCCCGCGCCTCCGCTGCCTGTAATCGAGCGCAAGAAGGACGATGGGACGGTGGAGAAGGTGATCGTGGTCGATCCGGAGTATGTGAAGCAGCAGGTAGCTTCAATTGTGAAGGACCAGGACCTGAGCCGCTATATTTTGTAACGCAGGCGGCGCTGGAATTCTTGGAGGGCGCGCTCGGCGTGATCGGCAAAGCGACGCGGAAGCATTGCGGAATTGCCCAACTCGACGGTTGCGGCCTCAGCCAGGATGAGCCAGTCGTGCCACTCGCCGCCAGCCTGCTGCAGTGCTTCAAATCGCGCGGCGAGCTGATGGGCTTCCAGGAAAGACTGCGGAGCGGACTCGGCAAGATAACGTGCAAGCTTGGCGCGCTTGCGTATCTGGTGCAACTCAGCGGGTCCTTGAGGGGCCGTATCCGGCAGGCTGGGTACACGGCGTTTCCGGAAGCAGTCGCGCGCCAGGGCGATCAGTTCGGCTTCGCGGAGCGCGACCGATCCAGCCGGTGCCAGTGCATCCAGCAGCTCTGCGAAGACGATTGGAAGCCGCGCGCGCTGCTTGTGGAGTAGCCGCAGCAGACGGTCTGCCGCTTGCTCTCCGTTGTGTTTGAGAACGCGGCGGAGACGGCGGGCCTCGCGGCGCAGTTGACCATCGGGACTGGGTTCGCCCTCTGTCTTGCTAGATGCGACTTCGTTGCGAACCAGATCGCGCTGCACATCGATGTCACGGACCTGGCCGGCGGCCTGACGAAGCCGCTTCAGCAAACGGACTGCTTTGTCTGCCTGAAGCTGGCGTGGCGGAAGACCGGGAACCATAGAGAGCAGTTCGAGCTGGGCTTCCACGCGGCGGGTGGAAGTGCGCAGGCGATGGACTGCGACCTTTCCCGGCTTGGCCAGGCAGAGCAGCGCCGATGCCTCCAGAGACGCGACGGCATCGCGAAGCTGTTGCACCGGATAGGCGGAAGGGTCTGTCTGGGCCATGGGAGTTGGATGCATGCATCCTGCTGGAGAAAGAAGGAAAAACGGCGGCCCATGAAGGACCGCCGCAATCTGTTCCTGTCGAATTGTGACTCAGCGCACGCCGACGGCCTGCTTCTCGCCGATCTCGGTGAGGCGCTTGACGAGAAGTATTTCCAGGTCTTCGAGGGCCTTGGAAAAGCCTTCAATGCCTTCCTTCAATTTGTCGTGGGCCATGCGGTCGGCGTCGTGCATGCGGTCGAAGGTGGCCTTGTCGATGGTCAATCTTTCGATGTTCATAGAGGCTGCCTTGGCTGGGTCGAGCTTGCGCGGCAGCGGTGCATCGCTGGCTTCGAGTTCGGCGAGCAGCTTGGGAGCGATGGTGAGCAGGTCGCAGCCGGCGAGTTCGGTGATCTCGCCGATGTTGCGGAAGCTGGCGCCCATGACTTGAGTCTTGTAGCCGAACTTCTTGTAGTAGTTGTAGATGGTGGTAACGGACTGGACACCGGGATCGTCGGCGCCGAAGTAGTCCTTGCCGGTGTCCTTCTTGTACCAGTCGAGGATGCGGCCGACGAAGGGCGAGATGAGGGTGACTTTGGCCTCGGCGCAGGCGATGGCTTGGTGCAGGCCGAAGAGCAGGGTGAGGTTGCAGTGGATCCCCTCGCGCTCCAGAATTTCGGCGGCCTTGATGCCCTCCCATGTGGAGGCGATCTTGATGAGAACACGCTCGCGGCCGATGCCGGTCTTGTCGTACTGGGCGATGATCTCGCGGGCCTGCGTCAGGGTGGCTTGCGTGTCGTAGGACATGCGCGCATCGACCTCGGTGGAGACGCGGCCGGGGACGATGGCGAGGATCTTAAGGCCGAAGGCGACGGCAAGCTCCTTGAATGCGAGGGCTGCAACGGCCTGGCCGGAGGCAGAAGGGCCGGACTCTGTACGCGCCTGCTGCAGGACGCCGTCTACGATGGACTGGTAGGCGGGCATCTGGGCCGCGGCCGCGATGAGCGAGGGATTGGTGGTGGAATCCGTCGGCTTGAACTGTTCGATGGAGTTGATGTCGCCGGAGTCGGCGACTACCTTGGTCATGCCGCGGAGCTGTTGGAGAAGTGTTGCCATGGAACTCCTTATGGATCCGTCACTCTGATTTTATCAAGACGAGGCGGGTTGTGCCGATGCGGGGGCAGTGCTACCCGCGCGAGCTGCAACGGCTGGGACTCCATTGTAGGATGCCGATCGGGCAGATCTGTGTTGTAAACGGAGGAGAGGGCGGAGTGAATCTCCCGTGCGCTCCATTCGACCGGCTATACTGACGCTCAGCAAGCGAATCCGCTCACGATTGGAGCTCTCGATCAATGAAAATGCGTCGCATGGTCCTGGGGTCGCTTTTGATGCTTCTGAGCAGCCTGCCCACGTTTGGGACTACATGGTATGTGCGCAAGGATGGAGGGACGCGGTATTCCGCCAAGTCGCCCACGGGCCAGTGCGATGGTAAGGCGGATGCTGCCTATCGCGGCAGGGGAGTCAACCAACCCTGCGCTTTCAAGGACTATCGCTATCTGTGGGATGACCAGAGCTACGGGAACGATGCGTGGGTGATTGCCGGCGGCGACACGGTGATCATTCGCGGCGGGCCGTGGCGGGTTGGGTTCGATGCAGCGACCGGCAAGGGTGCCGGTTATACCTGGTGTTATGGAGGACAGGGGCCATACGCGTGCCACAACCCAACCATCCCAGCAGGCACACCGGCCCGGCACACACGCATCCTGGGCGAGAACTACGCAAGCTGTAGTGTCGGAAACGCGGTAGACAAGACAAAAGTGACGCAGATCTACGGCGGGTTTGCCGTGGGCAGCGCGCTCAATTTGTCCGGAGCACAGTATGTGGATGTGCAGTGCCTGGAGATTACCAGCCACGCGCAGTGCGTGTCGCACGGCGATCCGATGCTGCCCAGAGGATGCAGCAGGGGCGGCCCACTGGACGACTTCGATTCGGACGGCGTTGCCACCGACGTGCATACCCACGATGTGTTGATGCAGGACCTATGGATCCATGGGCACACGGACCGGGGCGTGATTGGAGCCATTGGAGGAGTGGTTACCTGTCTGCGCTGCGATATTGCCTACAACGGAATGGCCGGGTGGGACTTTGACGATGGCCGGCAAACCCCGAGCGTCAATGGAGTGTGGAACTTCAACTACTCTACGATTGAGTGGAGCGGATGCAACCAGATCTATCCGGGCACTGGTGCCTACTCCTGTTATGGCCAGAGCAACGGAGGCTATGGCGATGGAGTTGGAACGCCGCCGGGAATCTGCCTGACGGCGAATGTGGACCACTCCGCATTCAACTACAACACGCAGGACGGGCTGGACCTGGGGCATGTCGACACAGGGCGATGCACAATGACGGTCACCAACTCCACGGCCCAAGGCAATAATGGACAACCGTTCAAATGGGGGCCAAACGAGAATCCGGCAGTGTTCACCAACAATACCGTGATGGCGAACTGCCTGCGGATGTCTCAGCCCATGGCGGGGCTGCCGAGCACCTACAACGCGCATCTAGGCGATTTCTGCCGCTCCAGTGATGCGCTCTCGTTCAATTTCCGCCAGGGCGGTACGGCGCTGATCGCCAACAACACGATTGTCACCTACGCCCCGACGACCTTCGATATCGGGTGCTGGGACGAAAGCGGCTGCTCCGCCAGCACACTGACCGTCAAGAACAACATTGTGCTCGGGTTCGACAATCCCGGGACCTACAATCTGGGTGGAAAGCCGGGAGGGCCGGGCGGATTCTACTACCAGAAGCCGATCGGGCATGTCATTCGCACGGATAACCTGTACTACGGGATACGGAATGTCGGATGCCCGATCGGTTATATGCACGAGAAATGCGGAGACCCGAAGTTTGTCTCCGAACCTCGTTTTTCCCGGGAACAGGACCTCGACCATTTTGACTATCATCTGTCGCCTGCAAGCCCAGCGCGTGGTTTAGGGGCCACTCCGCAGTAAGCGTGTGTCGTCGATGGAACGGTCAGCGATTCAGTCCCGCGCAACGCAGGAGCAAGGATCCGGCGGCGCGAGCGGTGCCGAGGTCGAAGGGATAGAGCGCCAGGGCGCGCAGGGAGCTGGTCAGGGCATCCCACGGTTGACGGCGGGCCGACAGGGCATCTGCACGCTGTCTATAGCACTGGCTGAGGGCCACGCGGCGCGCACCCCAGCCGCAACCTGGGGCGCCATAATTTTTTTCGATGAACTGCATCTGCGCCTGAAACATGCGCTGCGGATCGGTGGTCATGGAGTTTGCAGACACTCTATATTGCGCGATGACCCTGGGGACAACGGCAACTTCGTAGCGCAGGGCGATGCGCAGGCAGAGGTCGCGATCTTCGGTGGCCCGCATGGTCTCGTCGAAGAGGCCGACCTGCTCGATGCAACTACGGCGGAAGGTGAGCGTGGGACAGGGCAGAGCGACCTTTCGCATGTAGATTTGCGGTGCGATACGGCCCTCGGCGTACTGCGTGTTTCCCTCGAATGTACCGGTTGTCCGGCCCTCCTGGTCGATGCTTGTGATGCCGCCATAGGCGAGGCCGGCCTGCGGCCTCTCTCGCAGGACCTTGACCGACTCCTGGAGCCGGCAAGGCAGCCAGACATCGTCGGCATCCAGCAGGGCAAGGAATTCGGTGGTGGAGGCGCGAATGGCGGTGTTTCTTGCCGCCGGCAGACCACGATTCTCCTGCATGATGTATTTAATCCTGGGGCCGAAGCGTTCCAGAAACGGGGCAACCACCTGAGCGGTGTCGTCGGTGCTACCATCGTCCACCAGCAGAATCTGCCAGTCGTCGAAGGTCTGAGAAGCGACGCTCTGCAGGGCGATGGGCAGAGTTTTTGCAGCATTGAACGCTGGGACAATGACGCCGACTGTAGCCATCCTGCCTATCTTCCCACATTCGCGGAGGGTTGCCCTGAAAATTCGCGTTGGTGTGTAGGTCTCGGTTCGCTCGTATGCATTGCTGCCGGCTTCGAGTGGCGCTTAAAAATGCTGAATGCCATTCCTTGCAGAAAGCCCGGAGCTGAAGCCCAGTTGAATCCATTGGCCTTATTTAGGGGGCTGATGCCCCCTGCTCCCTCCGAAAGGCTAATACCGAGTTTTTCAGCACCCTCTTAAGACCGAAGAAGGTCAACTATACTGACTGAGGTTACAGCGCTGATTTCAGTAAAAGCGGAAGCGAGACAAAGGGAAGCATGAGAGCACTTGTAATCGACCGGCCTGGCGAGGCGCGGGTGATCGAGATGGAACGTCCGGCTGCCGACCCCGCGGAAGCTACGATGCGGATACGGCGCATCGGATTGTGCGGGACCGATCTCAGCACATTTCTGGGCAAGAACCCTCTGGTGACCTATCCGCGGATACCGGGACATGAGGTGGCGGCGACGCTGGAGCATGTTCCGGAGAACGACTGCGGCCTGACGGCAGGAATGAACGTGACCCTGTCGCCCTATACAAGCTGCGGCAAGTGTTCGTCCTGCAAGCAGGGGCGCTTCAATGCGTGCCGCACCAACCAGACGCTGGGCGTGCAGCGCGATGGCGCTCTGATGGAGTACCTGAGTATGCCGCTGGCGAAACTTTATGCTGCGCCTCTGCCGGTGGAGGAACTGTGCCTAGTGGAACCGCTGACGGTGGGCTGCCATGCGGTTGCGCGCGGTCTGGTGACGGCGAAGGACACGGTGGCCATCTACGGCTGCGGCGGCGTGGGGCTGGGCGCGGTTGCGGCGGCGGCATTTCGCGGCGCGTGCGTGGTAGCCATCGACATCGACGATAAGAAGCTGGCGATTGCCAAGGGCTGCGGAGCGCGGGAGACGATCAACTCCACGCGCGAGGACGTGCATGTCCGGCTGCAGGAGATCACCGGCGGCCAAGGGCCCGATGCGATCATCGAAGCCATCGGCAGGCCAGACACCTATCGCGCTGCGGTGCAGGAGGTGTGCTTCGCCGGGCGCGTCGTGTATATCGGATATGCCAAAGAGCACGTCAGCTTCGAGACGCGCCTGTTTGTGCAGAAGGAGTTGGACATCCGTGGCTCGCGCAACGCGCTGCCCGAGGACTTCCGGGAGGTGATCCGCATGTTCGAGCAGAAGCGCTTTCCCACCGCGGAGGCCATCAGCGCGACGGTTCCTCTGGACGAGGCACCGGCGATTCTGCGCGCCTGGAGCGAGAACCCGGCTGCCTACACCAAAATCATGATTGCGTTCGATTAGACCTGTCTGGATCGCGGCCTGGAGGGTGGGGAGGGTGAGTTGTGCGTGATGAGTTGTGAGTTGTGAGAGGAGAACAGGCAGGGGCAAGGGTGGGGATTATGCGGAGAAGAAAGGGTCTAAGGGCTGAGGTTAAGTTGCGTTCCTGGGGTCCTTCGACTGCGTTTGGAGCTGACGCGCCAAACTGTACTCAGGATGACGACGCAAAACAGGCAACGGACTTCAAGGGAGGGTGAGGGGTTGGTGGTGAAGGAATTGTTCGACGACGGAGTGTATCCGGATGATGGGCCAGGAGGTGGAGACGGTCCGGGGCTGCGATTGCGAGGGCTGGTGGATGAGGAGGGCGGGTCGGGGATCGAATAGGCCGCGGGAGGCCTGCTCGTCCTCCACGGTCCAGGCGGGCAGGCCACGCCACATGGAGGTGCGCCAGCCGTGGTCGCCCTGAACGATGAGCGCGGTCTGGCTCCATCGAGGCGATGACTGGAGAGTGGCGAGGATCTGGCCGAGGACGCGGTCGGTGAGGGCGAGGTTGTCCAGGTAGGAGCTGCCGCACTGGTTGGTGAAGGTGTTTCCGGCACGGCTCCAGGTGTTGGGGCTGTGGGGGAGGGAGAGGTGGAGGAAGACGAAGTCGGCCTGATCGGAGCGCAGGAGCTGAAGGGCGTGCTGCTGCAGGTCGATCTGTGTGAGGTGGCGCAGGCGGAGGTCGTAGGCGCATAAGTCGCGGTCTGCGCGGGTGGGGGAGATGAGTTCGACGGCGAGCTGATGGAGCGGGGAGGCGATGTTTTCGGCGAGCGTGGCGCTCTGCGACATGGGGCCGTCCTGCATGTCGTGGTCGGTCCAGTAACAGTTCTGGATGTCGGGGGCGTAGAGGGAGCAGTAGGGGTTGTACCATCCGACGGCGGCAGTTCGCCAACCGGATTGCACCGCGTCGCCAAAGACTGAGCCGGCGCCGTCGATGAGCTGGCGACCTGATTCGTCGGCGTGATGGACCCAGAGGCGATTGCGGAAGGTGTAACGGATTCCGTCGACCTTGTTGCCGGTGAGCAGCGAGGGGAGGATCTTGACGGTATGAA
>Ga0326728_10025026_pt1 | contig 10737 bp, 9 predicted proteins | sample MB3enrmetagenome_FD_207602 | JGI IMG/M metagenome (GOLD analysis project Ga0326728, IMG submission 207602) | Lab enriched peat soil microbial communities from McLean, Ithaca, NY, United States - MB31MN | ecosystem: Environmental > Terrestrial > Soil > Wetlands > Peat | place: USA: New York...
ACGGGGCTTCCAGCCCCGAAATGGGCGGCTGGAAGCCGCCCTAACCGGCAGGCAAGATGCCTGCCCCACGCCGGACGCCTTCAGAATGAGAATTGCTGACGGCGCGGCTGCGGGCCTTGACGGGCGTGGTAGTGTGGTGCCCAAATGCGACGGAACGACCGTGAAATTGTGGGGCGCGAGGAAATCGAGGAGGTCATCTCCCGGTGCCAGGTGTGTCACCTGGCCTTGTCCAGCCCGGAGGGCAGGCCTTATGTGGTGGCCCTGAACTTCGGCTACGCGCCCGGGAACGCCCCGGCCCTCTATTTCCATTGCGCCTTGCAAGGCCGGAAGCTGGATTTGCTCCGGCAAAACCCGCGCTGTGCCTTCGTCCTGGACCGGGCGCTCGGGCTGGTCGCCGGGGCGACAGCCTGCGGTTGCAGCATGAAATACGAAAGCGTCATGGGCTCCGGCTCGATCGGCGTAGTGGCCGAGGCGGCGGAACGACGGCTGGGGTTGGACCTCATCCTGGCCCATTACGGCCACCATCGGCCGGCGTACGATTCCGCGGTGGTGGAGAAGACCCTCGTCCTCAAGCTGACCATCGAGGAGCTGAGCGGCAAGCGGAACGGCTAACAGCCTATTCCCTCAGCCGGAAGAAGGCGGTGTTGGTGAGGGTGAAGGAGTACGGGCTGACGGTGATTGGGCCCGGCACGTCGGTCCAATTGGCGGGGCCCGGGCCGAGATGGTCCGCCTGCTGCAAGGTGAAGCCGGCGCCGCTCCAGGAGAGGGTCAGAGTTCCGGGGGAGGACTGCCAGCGGAGTTGGGGCGGGGTGGTGGTGAAGCTGCCGTCATAGGAGTAATCGAGTTCTCCCAGCGTGGACCTGGCGCGAAAAAAGTAGGTCGTGGCCGGTTGGAGCCCGGTGAGGGTGACGGCGTCGTCGAGGGCCGGCTGCGAGTTGGTCTGGGAGAAGAAACCCAGGCAGGAGTTGGGGCCGTACTCGACGAAGGCGGTCGCCTGGGCCGGGGTCTGCCAGGAGACGGTGGCGGCGGCGTCCAGAGGCAGGACCTGGACATTGGAGATGAAGCCGGGCAGGGGGAGGATGAGCGGGGACAGTTTCACGACATCGGCCACGGCGAAGAGGTTGGTCTGGCCCTGGGCGCTGACGACCATCTCGAGGACATTGGTTACGCTCGGGTCCAGCAGCGGCGTGCCCAGATAGACCCACTGGCTGGGGGGCAGCGGGCGGGGAAAGAACACCGAGAGCACGTTGCTGCCGCCGGCCAGCAGGTTGTACTGGACCTGGCCGGCGGGATTGCTGACGGCGGGCACTTGAACAAACGTGTTATAGGGAGCGGCGGCGGAGATGGGCAGGACCCAGACGGCCCGCGCGGTCGGGTTGGTGGCGAGCGAGCAGATGCGCGCGTCGAAGCTCCAGCAGCTCTCATTGGTGATGGAGGTCCAGACCCCGCTGAGTTCCTGGTAGCCGGGATCCAGGTTATCGAGGAAGAGGTCATCGGGGACGTAGCGCACGAGGCGGGTGGTCAGGTTGCCGGCCAGGTCCGTCACGGCGACCCCGTATTTGGCCACCATCCCGGGCGGCAGGGGCAAGAGGCTGGTCCAGGAGTTGGTGCCGGCGCCCAGGCACGGGACGATGGAGTACTTCCCATAGAGGTCTTTGACCGCGACGAAGGGCTGGGGCTGGAAGATCGGTTTGTCCGTCTGCAGCAGCAGGGTGAGGGTTTGTCCCTGGACCTGCTCGGAAATGTCCAACTGCGGCGGCGCCTGGCTGGCCAGCCCCCGCCAGCGCTGCATGGCCTCGACGGCGGTGCAGTAGCGGAACGGGACGGTTGGATAATTGGTGGCGGCGGCGTGCACGAGCTGATCGACCTGGATCAGGGCGGAGAGAAAATCGCTCTCGGCCAAATGGGCCCAGAGCGAGGCCACCTGGTTGGTGCCCGCGGCCGCGGCGGCGAAGGTCTGGTCCATGAGGTCCTGGGTGACATTCTGCAGCTTAACCGAGCGGACGTTCCAGCCCGGGCTCTGGCCCGGCACCTGGTAATTGGTCGGGCAAGGGTTGAAGGGCACAAAGTCCAACGGGGCCTGGGACCAATCCAGGACATCGAAAATGATGCCGTTGGTGTACCAGGCGCAGTAGTTCGGGGAGTCATTGTCCATGCTATAGAGGAGCAATTGGTTGAGATAATTCTGCCACTCATTGTCCATGTAGTGCCAACCGCTGCGAAAGGAAACGGGAAAGACTTGTTCCTCGAGCAGGCTCTGGGCCAGGGCCTGGTCGAAATCCCCGCGGCAGACATCGAAGCATTGGGCCTCATTCCAGTAGCAGACGCCGGAATCGCTGTAATCGCTCCAGTAAAAGGTGTGATAATGGAGGGTCAATTCGTCGCCGAACTGGCGGAGGGCCTGGCCGTGATACTTTTGCATGAGGTAGAGCGGCATGAGGTTGTCTATGGGCACGTCGGTGTTGTCCGCCTGGCCATAGACGCTGCCGACGAGCATCCACCAGGTCAGCTTGAGCGGCTGGCCAAAGGAATCGGCGAACTGCTGCCGAAAGGCCGGGTCCATGGCTTGGTAGGCGTTCTGATACGGCTGCAGGTACAGGTCCAGGCTGAAATGGTTGTGGTAATCATAGGGGTTGATGCCGCCGGGATAATTCCACAGGGCGGTATCGGAGCCGAGGACCAGATAGACGTTTGCCGGCGCGGTTTGCCCGCGGGCAGGGCCCGCCAGGCAGAGCAGCGCCGCCGCCGCAACACCTGCCAATCGCCACCTCATAACCTAAATCGAATCAACGCAGCCAGAACGCCACGAACGCGCCCACCGTCCCTAAGGCCACCAGCCACCAGAACCAATGAAGGCCGCGGGGCAAAAGCCGCCGTTGGCCCCCGAACTCTTGCCGGACGAAATCCGCGTAATCGAATTCCTCGTCCGGGAGGTCCAATCCCGCGGTGCGCGCCTCTTCGGACCAGCCGGTACGCTCATCCGAACCGCATTCGGGACAAGCTCTGGCATGGGGCGGCACTTCCGCCCCGCAATGTGGGCAAATCTCAGGGGCCACAAAGGGAGGGTAAAGGGGCGAGAGGGGAGTGTCCAGGAGAGAGTGGGGAGGAGCGGGGCGGGGGTGGTATCCCATGAAAAACTGGTGTTATTTCCAGTCCTCCCTCAAAGTTCCTATCTGGCGTGATGAACGCTCGGCAGTTGCCGGGCCATTGCCGGGCGCGCCGGAACCTTGTTTCACCGCGTAGCGGTGCCTGATGGTAGCCGTGGACTTCCAGTCCACGGACCTGCGGCCCAAGCGCGGCTGGCGTCGCGTAGCGACGCTCGAAAACAGGATTCCCTCGGCTGCCCGAAGGCCGTCAGGCGTCGCTCCGCGACGCGCGGCCACGCCATCGCCCCCAACCGTGGACCGGGGTCCTTGGCATTACCCACATCTTCTTCGGAGATGATTAAGATCATCTGATGACATAATGCATTGGGCCTAAATAACTTACGTATTGACTCAGGCGTCGCTGCGCGACGCTTCAGAGATCCGGGGCATCCAACCGTGGGCCGAGGCCCACGGCTACCATCGCGCTGCCGCTACGCGGCGCGAAAAAGATCGCCAATTTCGGCCGATTCGGCAGGCAAGCGGGCCGTAAAGAAGGGAAACTCATGTAGTGCTCAGAAAGATGTGGGTAATGCCAAGGACCGGGGTCCACGGCTACCTTCACGGCGTCGCTGCGCGACGCAGGTTTCGCGGCGTTCATGCCGCAGGGGCTGGTAGGCAGAAGACGAAGTCATCGCAGGAAGGCGCGGCACCCGCTCCCCCACAAACATCCTCACGAAGCACCGAGAATGGCCCCAGCCGTTTGCGAGACACCGCACTAATATCGGCGCCGCGGTTCTCCGGCCAGGCCGCGCTCGTTTTCGAGGAGGCGCTCCTCGATGTTGGCGGGGTCGAGGCTCCACAGGGAGGCGAGCCGGGGGACTTTGTCAACGTTGGCAGCCAGCACGTCGGGCTCGCCAAAGGCCGAATGGGGGAGGGGGTCGGTGTAATCGAAGCATTTGAGGCCCAGTTGCTTTTCGGCAGCCGTGGGACGGCCCTGCAGCCAGAGGGTCCGGCCAGCCCAGGCATAAGCACGGACGACGCGGCCGGCATCGGCCCGGACCCAGGCATGATGGAGCAGAATCCTGCTGGCGCTGAAGAACTGGACTTGGCCCAGCTTGCGGCTGAGGTCGACCACGAGGCGAAAGCAGGCATCGACATCCTCGCTGGGCTCGGGCAATCCGGCGCCCATCACGAGGATCCAGCCCTTGACCGGCGGGGCGATGAAGAGTTTTTCCTCCCCGGCGAGCCCCTCGAGCCAGGAGCAGGGCTTGACGTTCCGCAAACCGAGGGCGGACTGGACGGCGAGGACATTGTGGCCCTTCACGGCCAGCCAGCAGGCGGGCCGCGGAAAGCCCGCGCCGCCGGTGGCGGAGGGCTGGGCGTTGGCGGCCCGCTTGCGGCCGGACCGGGCCTCGCCGGAGCCGCGGCGCAGGACCCGGAAAGCCAGCCCCCCGCCGACGCTCAAAGCCAGGCCGAACAACAGCAACAGCACTACCGGCATGCTTGCCCACGCATTCACCCATCCTCACTCTACGCGCGAATTCAATTCCTTCAATTGGGAGTTTGCCTTAGAGTCCCTTTCCCCGCAACGCGGGCAACGCGTCCAAACCGCTTTTGCGCCTTCAAGCCTTTGCCGCGTCAGCCAGCGGCGCAAGCGGCGCTTTCCGGCGGGCCTTTAAGATTTCGCGCTTCCTGATCATCGCTTCCTGCTCCGGGCTGCACGCTTCCAGCAGCGCCATCTGAGCGTCGAGGCGGCTGATTTCCAATGTCAGGTGCTCGTTACGCAGGCCGGTAACCAGCCCCTTCATATCTACCGTTGGGTCCTGCAAGGCGCGATCTCTAAAGTGGTCGCGCGACTCCTTTTCGAGCCGCCTGGCGGCCATACCCTCCACATAGCTGGCTGCGATAGCCCTGGCGATGAGACCCTGAGACTCCGCGTCGGCCAGGGCATCCAGGAACGAGGGCACCCCTTGCCACGTCCCCGCGCCAAACGCGCTGAATCGCTCGGTCACAATCCTTCGGACCGTTGGATTCCCGATCCAAGCGGGGTCCAGGTGGGCGGCGGCCCATTCAACAAGGTCATCCTCTTTGAAGAGGAGATGCAGCAGTCTGAATTCATCCCGCGTCAGGGCCGGCGCCTGGTTTTGCGGCGGCTGCGCCTCCTCGCCCTGGCGTGGCTCGGGAGCGCCGGCGTGGCGCAGCTTGGCGAACTCGGCGCGGACGGCATCGGGGGCGACGCCCAGGCGGAGGGCGGTTTTCTGGGCATAAGTGTCGATGAGGACAACATTGGCGGTTTTGTGGGCGGCCTCGGCCATGGCGCGAAGGACGGCGATGCGGCCGCGGTCAGTCCGGACGTCGTTGGCGGAGCAGAGGCGGTTGAGATAGTAATCGAAGAAGCCCTCGGCGCGGGCGATGAGTTGCTGGAAGGCGGGGCCGCCCATGGCCTTGATGAAACTGTCCGGGTCGTGTGGGGCGGGCACGACGGCGACGCGGACGGCCAACTCGGCGGCGAGGAGATGGTCCAGGGCGCGAGCGGAGGCGTTCTGGCCGGCTTCGTCCGAATCGAAGCAGAGCACGACCTCGTTGACGTAGCGTTTGAGGAGGCGGGCGTGCTCGGCGGTGAAGGCGGTGCCCTGGGGGGCGACGACGTTGCGCACGCCGGCCATGAAGCAGGCGATGAGGTCGAGCTGCCCTTCGCAAACGATGGCGAACTCGGCTTCCAGCAGGGCGCGCTTGGACTTGTCCAGGCCAAAGAAGACCTTGCTCTTGGTGAAAATGGGCGTCTCGGGCGAGTTGACGTACTTGGCGGTTTTTTCCTCCGCGGAGAGGACGCGGCCACTGAAGCCAATGACGCGGCCTTGCTCATCGCAGATGGGGAAGATAAGCCGCCCGCGGAAGCGGTCGTAGAAGCGGTCGGTTCCTTCCTTGCGCAGAATCAAGCCGGCCTTCTCGACCAGGCCCAGGTCGAACCCCGCGCCGCGCGCCCAATTGACGGTATCGTCCCAGGCCGCGGGTGCGCAGCCCAGGCGGAAGAGCTTGACCGCCTCGGGGGGAACGGCGCGGGAGGCGAGGTAATCGCGGGCGGGCTGGCCGGCCGGCTCGCGGGCCAGGGTGTTTTGCCACCGCTGGGCGATCTGTTCATGGATGCGCAGCAATTGCTCCTTGAGATGGCGGGATTGCTGTTCCTGGCCGCCGCCCTCGAACTCGAGCGGGATCCGGGCGCGCTCGGCCAGCCGGCGCACGGCCTCGGGAAAGTCCACATTCTCGAACTCCCGGATAAAGGCGAAGACATCGCCACCCTTGTGGCAGCCGAAGCAATAATAAATTTGGCGGTGAGGATTGACGCTGAAGCTGGGCGTCTTCTCCTTGTGAAAGGGGCAGAGGGCGACAAAATTGGCGCCCGCCCGCTTGAGCGGCAGGTACGACCCCACGATGTCCACAATGTCGCTCGCCGCGCGGACCTGTTCCAAGGTGGCTTGGGAGAACAAACCGGCCATGCCTCATCCTGGCACGGAGCGCGCTCTCCGGCAAGATGCCAGTGACCAAACCAGGCGCGTCTTCCGGGTACCACCACGCGACGGCGTAGCGGAACGCCGCCTTCAGGCGGCAGTGGCTCCGCAACGGGGTGCGCTGCCGAGCACTCCAATGTCTCCCACCTTGCCGGCGCGCTGCCGCCTGAAGGCGGCATTCCCGGCCCCTGGTGGTGCTGGCCGGATGCCCCCCAACGAAACCGGGCGCTAAAAGGGCGGGCGCACCTCCTGGAGGTGGTGTGGTTGCCGGCTGGGTTGGGTGGGTTTGATGAGCAGGAAGCTCAGGTTTCCATGGATCCAGGGGCCGGCATAGGACCGCTGGAAGACGGCCATCTGGATGGAATGGAGGGTGGGGAAGAGCTCGTTGCCGAACTGCTCTTGCTGGAATTGGCGGATGGCATGGACCTCCGCGGAGTTGAAAGCGCGGGCATTTAGGAGGGCCAGGGCGGCAAGGAGCACGCAAGCATGGCGGACCATGCCGGAGACCATGCCCAGGTAATACTCACCGCGTCCAAAAATGTCACTGCCCAAAAGTTTGCCACCGACGGCGCGTTTGAACAGGGCAAAGAGGAGGAAGATGAACAGGGCCAGGGCGAGGTAAGCCAGGAGATAGCAGGAGAGCAGCCCGAAGATGCGGGTGCTCTGGGCCAGTTGGCGGCCGAGGCCCTCGTAGAAGGCGGCGGCGCCAAAGAGGAGGGCGACCCACTTGGCCAGGTCGAGCACCTCGACCGACATGCCGTGCTGGCGGCCGCTCCACAGGCCGGCCGCCAGCACGGCGACTAACAACAGATCGAACAGGCCGATGGGCGCATTGACCAGGCTCATGCTTCCGGGCTGCTGTGAGCGAGTCTTGTGCCACAATTGTTTTGACCGGGGCGTTCGATTCCGTAAGTTGCTCGTTCGGATGACAACCACGCAGAGCGCCCATTTGAGCCCGGAGGCGAAGGCCTCGCTGCCCAGGCACCTGGCCATCATCATGGATGGCAATGGCCGGTGGGCCAAAGAGCGGAGCCTGCTGCGGGTCGAGGGGCACCGGGCGGGCGCGGAATCGGCGCGGGTGATTATCCGGGCGGCGGGCGAGCTGGGGATCAAGTACCTGACCCTGTACGCCTTTTCGGTGGAGAACTGGAATCGGCCCAAGGACGAGGTGGACGCACTGATGAAGTACCTGGTCCACTATCTGAAGACCGAGACCCCGGAACTGAACAAGAACAATGTGCGGCTGGAGGTCATCGGCCAGGTTTACCGCCTGCCCGAGGCGGTGCAGGAGCACCTTAGAAAGTCCATTGCCACGCTGTCCAGGAACAACGGCCTGACGCTGATCATGGCGCTGAGCTATGGGGGGCGCACCGAGATCGTGGATGCCGTGCGGAGCATTGCCGAGGAGGTCAAGGCCGGGGAACTGGACCCGGCGGACATTACCGAACAGGCCTTCGCGCAGCACCTTTACACCCGAAACCTGCCCGACCCCGACCTGCTCATCCGCACCAGCGGGGAGATGCGCGTGAGCAATTTCCTGCTCTGGCAGATTTCCTACACCGAACTGCTGGTCACGCAGACGCTATGGCCGGACTTCCGCAAACCCCAGCTCTACGCCGCCCTCGAGGAATACAACCGCCGCCACCGCAGGTTTGGGGGCCTATAACGGACCGAAATGGCTGGACAGGCCGGGGCGGAGGCTTACCCTGGGCGCGACATGTCTGAGGCAATCAGGCCGGCGCCCGCCCCCGGCGGGGCGCCCTCCAAGCTGAGAATCTTCTTCCGGCGCCTGCTCAGTTCGTTGGCGCTGTGGACGCTGGTGCTGCTGGCGCTGCTGTGGAGCGATGGGTTGGCCTCGAAGTGCGTTTTCGCCCTGGTAATGGTGCTGCTGGCGGTGAGCGGGCTGGCCGAGTTTTACCGGCTGGCAGCCAAACGCGGTTTGGTCTGCTTTCCAGGCTGGGGGGTGCTGGGCGGGGCGCTGCTCATCCTCGGCACGTTTCTCAACTTGATCGGGGTGCTGGGCACCAGCGGCTCGCCGGCGCGGGTCAACGACTTCGAGACCAGCTTCCTGATCCTGTTCGTGCTCGGCCTGTGCGCGCGGCAGTTCGCTTCGCGGTCCAACCCGGATGGGTTGCTGGCGATCTCGACCACCTTGTTCGGCCTGATGTACGTGGCGTGGCTGCTGAATTTCATCCAGAAAATCAACTTCTTCCCGAGCGTCGAGGGCCGTTACTGCGTCGAGGGCCGTTACTACCTGCTTTATTTCGTGGTCCTGACCAAGTCTGGCGACAGCGGGGCCTACGCCGTCGGCTCGCTCTTTGGCCGGCACAAAATGATCCCGCGGATCAGTCCGGGCAAGACCTGGGAGGGCTTTGCCGGGGCCATCGGCGCGACGGTCCTGGCCAGCCTGCTGCTGGCCCATTTCCTCGGACCCAGATTGTGGGGCATGAATCGGCTCCATGCGGTGGTGCTGGGCGTGCTGTTGAGCCTGGGGGCGGTGCTGGGGGACTTGATCGAGTCCCTTTTCAAGCGGGAGGCCGGGCTCAAGGATTCGGGGCGGTTGTTTCCGGGGATCGGGGGCATGCTCGACTTGCTGGACAGTTTGCTGTTTAATGCGCCGATTATGTATTTGTATTTGCGCCACGTGTTGACGGCGTGACGGTGGGCGCGCCGCGCATGAAGAACGTTGTATTACTGGGCAGCACCGGTTCCATCGGCGGCAGCACCATCAAGGTGGCGGAAGACCTGCCGGGACGGATCCGCCTGGTGGGGCTGGCCGCCGGGAGGAACGCTCCGCTGCTGCTCGAGCAAGCCCGCAAGCACCGGCCCGCGGCGATCTCGATCAGCGACCCGGCCAAGGCCCAGGAACTGCGCGAGGCCCTTGGCCCGGCCACGGAGGTGTTTTCCGGGGCCGAGGGCCTGGTGAAGCTGGCCACGCTGCCGGGGGCGGACATCGTGCTGGTGGCGATCGTGGGCACGGCCGGGCTGGCCCCGGCGCTGGCGGCCATCCGCGCGGGCAAAGACCTCGCCGTGGCCTCGAAGGAGGTGCTGGTCATGGCGGGGGAAATCGTCATGAGCGAGGCGCGCAAACACGGGGTGCGGGTGCTGGCGGTGGACAGCGAGCATTCGGCCATCTTCCAATGCCTCGAGGGCAAGCCGGCGGGGTCGATTCGGCGGCTCTGGTTGACCGCCTCGGGGGGGCCGTTCCGCGCTACGCCGGCCGAGGAGTTCCCGCGCATCACCGTCGCGCGGGCCTTGCAGCATCCCTCCTGGGTGATGGGCCGCAAGATTACGATTGATTCGGCCACGCTCTTCAACAAGGGCCTCGAGATGATCGAGGCGCGCTGGCTCTTCGACATCGGGATCGACCGCGTGTCGGTGGTGGTTCATCCCCAGAGTGTCGTGCATTCCCTGGTCGAGTTCGTGGACGGCTCGATGCTGGCGCAATTGTCCAGCCCGGACATGTGCCTGCCCATCCAATACGCGCTGACCTACCCCGAGCGCGCCGCCAGCAACCGCGTCCAAACCAACCTCGCCAAGCTGGGCACGCTCGCCTTCGCCGAACCGGACCCGGTGCGTTTCCCGGCCTTGACCCTGGCCCGGAAAGCCGGCGAGGTCGGGGGCACCCTGCCCGCCGTCCTCAATGCCGCCAACGAGGTGGCGGTGGAGGCCTTCGTCGAAGGTCGCATCAATTTCCCCCAAATCACCGCCACCGTTCGCCTGGCCATGGAACGGCACGAGCCGATTCCCCACCCCACCCTGGACCAGATTCTCGAGGCCGATGCCTGGGCCAGGAAACAAGCCGCCCGGGCGGGCTCCTTCTGAACGGGCTGTCACGGGCGCATCCATCCAGTACTACCACGGGCCAGGAACGCCGCCTTTAGGCGGCAGCGCCCCGGCAACGCGGAGGACTTCGGAATGCCTGGCAGCGCAGCCCATTCCAGCGCTCCTGCCGCCTGAAGGCGGCGCTCCGCTGAAGCATCGCATGGTGGTACGGCGAAAATGCGCCCGGCTGTCACTGGGGCCTTTCGCCCTGTCGCCTGTCACTCGTCCCTCGTCCCTCGTCACTTCCCCTTTCGACCTGGCTGCCACTGCGGCCTTTCGCTGCGGCACAGGCCCTGCTATATTCTCGGGCATTATAG
>Ga0326728_10025027_pt1 | contig 10737 bp, 7 predicted proteins | sample MB3enrmetagenome_FD_207602 | JGI IMG/M metagenome (GOLD analysis project Ga0326728, IMG submission 207602) | Lab enriched peat soil microbial communities from McLean, Ithaca, NY, United States - MB31MN | ecosystem: Environmental > Terrestrial > Soil > Wetlands > Peat | place: USA: New York...
ATATCATAACATCTAAATCGTTAAAAAAAATTGCTCATCCATTACAGAAACCAACACATCGATATCTATGTTTCGAGGTATTGATAGCACCTGAATATCAAACTCACAGATCTGTTCGAACACGATAGATGGGTCATACTTCATCTAAAATATGCCGATAATCATAAGATGGACTCTTTGAGAAAGTATCATAGATTTTCATTATCATCGGTCATTCAATCTTTATCTCTCTCATGCTGCCCTTATCTGAATGCTATTATTCTTCTCATGAAATTTCATATCGAGGTTTAATCCTATGACAGGCAATACAATGGATAAATGTCCCAAATGTTCAAGTAAGATCACCAATGAGCATGAGTGTGAAGCATGCGGACTGATCTTCGAAAAGTATTTTCAGGCCGAGGCTCGGAGAAAGGCCGAGGCCGGACTGGTTGTAACCGTGGAGAAACAGCCAGTAAGCCGTAGCGTCGTGCTGGTGGTCGGACTCATGCTTATCTCGGCCATTGCAGCCAGTGCATATCTCATAGGCCGGTCACATACCCCGGCTGTCATCGTTCAGGTCAACCCGCCTCACATCATACAAATGTCCCGCAGCGTTCAAGTAAGGCCGACATATGTATCATCCGCCACAAGAATGGGAAATATCGACAGCAACTCTGCAAACGAATATTTCATCCAGAAAGCCCTTAACGCCACGGTATCGGTCCGCACACCCTGGGGAAGCATCGGCTCGGGATTCTTTATCAACGAACATGCTATTGTCACGAACAGGCATGTGGTCGAGTTCAGTGACGTGGCCTATGAGGCGATGAAAGCCAGGGTCGAGCAGAACCGGAAAATGATCAATCTCGAAATCGAGAAGATCAACGAATTGAAATCGAGAGCACAGCAGATGCCTCCTGGGCCCATCAGGAGCCAGTTGGAGATGATCGTCCAGACCAGGGGAGCAGTGGCAAACAGGGCCTTGTCATTGCAGCGCAGCGACGAGGAGAGGATTACAAACCTGGCAGTCCAGATATCCTCTCAGGATATCAAGATAGTCACTTCTGACAATAAAGAATACACTGTCGATTCCATCATTAAGAGTCCCAACCACGATCTAGCACTCTTGAGAGTCGATTCCGTATATGGCAGTGCCCTGAAAACCGGTGCAGCGGGACAGTGCCCGGAACCGGGCCAGGCCGTCTATGCCATCGGCAGCCCTATGGGGTTGAGCAACACCGTGACCTCCGGGATCTTGTCAGCCTATAGGAAAAGAGAAAATACCGATGATGTCTATCTGCAGACAGACGCCGCCATCAACCCTGGCAACTCGGGCGGTCCCCTCATCAACAGTCATGGCAATGTCATAGGCGTCAACACCATGAAACTCAAAAATGCCGACAGGATGGGGTTTGCAATCCCCATCGATGTCGTGTTGACGGATTTCTCTAGCTGGCTGTAGGGTCTATTGGGTGGGCGGTAAGGATTCTGGTAAAAACACACTTTGCCTACTGAACAAGGAGTGGCCTTATTCTGATTTTATTAAGAGAACATTAACTCTTGATAAAATTCAATACTTTATTGCTACGGCAAGTAAATATATCTACTCGAAAACATGTCTTCCCAAACACAAAGCTAGCCTACTCCCAGGGCAAGCCCAATATTTCTTAATGTGTTTAATAGCCGGATCAATAAATGATGTTTTTCCAGAATCCTTACCTTACCATGACCCTTCACAGCTTAAAAAGACCAGATATCTTGTGGAGATAGAAGCTTTCCTTGGCGTGCTGGAGTTACATGTATCGTAGTATCATAAGCTTGGATATGATGCCGCTACGTGTAACTAGCACCTGATATCTATATTCCTGTTTAATTAATTTTACGAATCATATTATTGAATATATCAGTCACATAGAGATTTGTTCCATCGGTGGTAATACCCCAAGGCCCATTAAATTTCGCCGCAGTTCCGATACCATCTGCATCCCCATAAATCCCTATACTGCCTGCAAATGTTGTAACCACTCCTGAGGAGATTACTATTTTGCGTATTATGCCATTATTATAATCATTCGCATAAAGATTTGTCCCATCAGTTGTGATACCCGTAGGATAATTAAAACGGGCTGAGGAACCGTTACCATCTGTTGAGCCATAGCTACCTGCAGTACCTGCCAAAGTTGTAACACTGCTTGTTGAAATCACAATCTTTCTAATAGTGTCATTTATTGAATCAGTGACATAAAGGTTCGTACCATCTGTAGTTATGTCACAAGGGTAATTGAATCGAGCAGAAGAGCCAATCCCATCTACTGTTCCTACAATTCCAGCAGAACCGGCTATGGTTATGACGGATCCGCTTTCAATATCGATTTTTCTTATCGTGTTATTGGAACCATCCACTACATAAAGGCTTGACCCATCGGTGGTGATTCCGCGAGGATGATTGAAACTGGCTGTACTTCCTATACCGTCTGCTGATCCGGAATTTCCAACTGTTCCTGCCAGGGTTGTGACAGCTCCTGTAGAGATTTCAACCTTCCGGATATCGTTGTTTCCAAAATCCGACACATAAAGATTTTTCCCATCGGTAGTTATACCATCAGGGTAATGAAAGCTTGCTGCTGGGCCCACTCCATCAGTCGATCCGGAATTGCCTGCAGTGCCTGCCAGTGTTGTAACTATACCAGTCGAAATTTCCAGCTTACGAATTGTATTATTTTGCTGATCCGCTATAAAAAGATTTGTACCGTCTGTGGTAATGTGTGCTGGTTGATTGAATCTAGCAGCATTCCCAATACCATCTTCTGATGCCGGGACACCTGCCAGAGTTGTAACGGATACTGAAGAGATGACTATCTTTCTAATCGTGTTATTTCCGCCATCCACAACATAGAGGTTTGTTCCATAATTAATGATACCCCAAGGGTGATTAAAGCTGGCTGAAGTACCGATCCCGTCTTGACACCCATTAACACCTGCAATGCCAGCAAGTGTTGTAACATTTCCCGTGGAAATTTCTATCATTCTGATTGTGTTATTATTATCATCTGCCACATAAAGGTTTAGTCCATCGGTTGTTACATCCTCAGGATGATTAAAGCTAGCAGAAGTTCCAGTTCCATCATTTGACCCGGAAATTCCCACTGTTCCTGCTAGAGTCGTAACATTTCCTGTGGAAATGACTATTTTTCGGATCGTATCATTGTTCTCGTCTGACACATAGAGATTTGCCCCATCAGAGGTAATACCAGATGGATTGTTGAAGCTTGCTTGAGCTCCAATTCCATCATTTGAACCTGTTATACCAGCGGTCCCAGCAAGTGTACTAACAATTCCCGTTGAAATTTCGATTTTTCTTATAGTGTTATTACCTGCATCTACTACGTAGAGGTACGATCCATCTGTGGTAATGCCGCGAGGACGGTTAAAAGTAGCTGCGACTCCTTGTCCATTTGCAGATCCATAAGAAGATGAATTACCTGCAATGGTTGTAACTGATCCGCTAGAAATGTTAATTTCTCTGATTGTATTGTTCTTATAATCAGTTACATATAAATTCGTTCCATCAGTGGTAATGCCATCCGGCGCATAAAAACGAGCTGTATTTCCTATCCCATCGGCTGATCCATGGATGAATGGATTGCCTGCAATGGTTGTTACAGCACCAGTAGAAATCGTTATCTTTCGAATCGTGTTGTTGAGTTGGTCAGTCACGTAAAGATTTGTTCCATCTGTGGTGATATGTGCTGGGCCATTGAAACTAGCCTCTGGTCCAATTCCATCGGTTGATCCTGGAGATCCTGCAAAAGTGGTTACATTACCAGCTAAAGAGAGTGGGGTACCCTGGATTCCTCCACCCATTTCTATTTTAGCAGAATTGCTACTGGCGGCACCTCCATTATTACTGCTACCGCCTCCTCCTCCACATCCTGTAAAAAGTAAGAAAAAAGTAGAAAGAAGTATAATTAATGGGATGATCCGGAAATTACTCACGGTGATATCCTCCTCTAACTGATAAAATAATTCATAACATTTATTAAGCTATTCCCATTATACGTTAGATATTTAACTATTACAAGCTATTAATCATTAATTTGAGGTAGAAATTTCCTACAGTATACATAGTGCCAAGATCGAAAGTCTGAGGTCTCTATCAAAAAAGTATAAAATATAGGTAGTCAGGTGCAGGACTGGTTGAATTGCAAAGCGATAAACATCCTCAAAGTCTTCTGAGAAGGGCATTCCAACGAAAACCATCTTCATATTGGTATTTTGGGCCGGGAGTTTACAGACCGAGCTTGTAAATTGGCAGACCAGTTCTCCTATTGCTTCCCCCCGCTTGTTTTCGAGAGGTTCGTGCTCCTTTTTGGCCTCTTTCTCATGTGTATCTTTCTCCAGCTCACGAAGATAGGTGTCATCAATGACGTGGTCGATCTTTCGATAGAAAAGCCTCAAATCACGTAGATATACCCAGATTGAATCGAGAGCTTCATTAACTAGAGAAACGGTTCTATTCAACGCGTCCAAAGAATCAAAGGTTTTAGGTGTAGAATAGATTATGATGTCCCAGACCGAGTTATTGATTTCCAAACCGTCGATGCTTTCCCTTACGGTCCATTTCTGGTTTGATTGTATTTTCGAAAGTCTCTTGACTACGTCTGGGACGCGCCGGTAGTCCATATCAAGCTCATCGGCGAGGCGTAGTAAAGCCGCTAGTGGCCTAATGGTAACTGCTTGACCTATCCCAAGGCCCTTCTTCTCAGGGAGTTCGCCCAGATCAGAGAGAGTGTGCCCTTTTACAATATAGGCGATGATAAGAGCTTCCTTCTCGTCAAGGCTGAGCTTTTCATTGAGCTTGACGATAAATTCGTAGCTCCTGTCTGCATGGCGAGATCGGATTTCTTTAAAGGAAAGGCTTGCGTCATAATCCTCTAATTTACCAACATCATGCAGCCAAATAGAGCAAAGCAATAAGAAGACATCAATCAGAGACCACGCTGCCTTTTGATCATCGGGAACCAACATGTCTACATTATGAAGAACCTGTCGAATATGATGTTCTGCTGAGTGTGTATCGAAATGATCCTGTTGATAGGGTAAAACATTAATCACAGTATCCACGAGACGACGATATTGTGCCCACCTCTCTGGTGCCCCCTCCATCAGTATTTTTTCAAATTGAGTCATGTTACTTGCATTAATCGCCATTCACACTCCCCTTGATTCATTTTTCTGGGCTAACAATAATTATACTGCTTGCCGTGTTTTTTGAATACTCACACCCATAATACTATCTCGTACTGCGAATGGCTCAGATAATTTGCAATAAATACGTCTTGATCTCCTTGTTTAGGCCGGAATACATACCATATACGGCAAGCAGTATATCCTAGCGACAAGATACCAGGATCTTCACTCAAGAAATAGTATAACTATCTACTGGAGTTGTAAAGAAGGAGCACAAAGCGACAGACTATATAGATCTATAAGATATCGAAGCATCAGTAAAACCAAAAATAATTTCGATTTATGCCGGTTTTGAGATGCCCTAATACCGATTATTTTGTCCACAAATATATGCTATTCTGGCCACAGGCTCAGAACACTGGCCTTGGCACATGATCATTAGTTTGTCAGGATGTGTGAGACCAATGATCTATAGCAAAATGATCATCGCTTCTACAAAGAAAAACCTGTGGGATGACTGTGCTAAAATTGTGATAGAATCCAAGGAAAAGCAGTGGAATAGATAGAATGTAGAGGAATAGATGGAATTCAATAATTGATTTGAAATAACTATCCACCGGCAAAGCCGGTGGTTTTACGTTTGCTGGCCCCTCAAAAGGGCCTTTTCGCAAACGATAAAACCCAGAATCAATGCCTCCACGCTTGTACTGAAATATCTAAATCTTCCTCCGCCGTTCATCGTTGATCTCTTTATTCCGCTTCCCACTCCCGGAATTGTCAAACTTTGTGAGTCCCCCAGCAAAGCTGGGAGTTTACCTAATTGAAATTAAGCTATTACGGGAAATCAGACCTAAGATTGAGGGGTTTGTTTTTTTGATTTTTCGGACTCAAAATCCGAAGTCCCTTATGGGTAGGGATTAGAAGCAAGATCTTCAACGTAGGTCATCTATAATCGCCGGGAGTTGCAAAGCATCTACGGAGCCGCATAAACACTTTGCGGTCGGGGGTTCGATCCCTCCCCCACGTCCATGTGTTATATAATAGATATAGTGGTGCCTATGTGGTGCCATATTGCTATAAATCTAGGCTGGGACTGGTTGTCAGGAGGTTCAAATCCTCCCCCCGCTACCAGTAAGCTCCTAGCTCTTCAGAAAACAGATAAAATAGTGATTTATGTTTTCCAACCCTATTTCCAACCTTGACAGAGGATTTATCTTAATCAGAAACTGCCTCTCACACCATAAAATTGAATGAGATCCCCACCACTACTACCTAAGCTTATGAATCACATAAGTCACCTTCCAAAGTCAGGGTTATCAGGCACAAGATACTTCACGCCACATTCACTGATAAGTCTCTTGACCAGAAATTCACCTCCAACCACAGCGATCACGATGTTGTTGGGTAACGGGTCTATAGATTTGTCCACGATCAGGATATCACCAGGATGTATCCCGGCATCGATCATGGATGTACCGGATGCACCTTTGATGAAATGGCATCTGAAAGGGGGGCTTCTCATGCCGAAAGATAAGAACAGCTCTTATGATGTCGGTTATGGGAAACCGCCGCAGCATACCCGCTTTAAACCCGGACAATCCGGTAATCCTAAGGGGAAACCCAAGGGGGCCAAGAACCTCGCTACCATCGTGGATAATGCGATCAAGGAAAAGGTGGTGGTGACTGAAAACGGCAAGCGTAGAAAAAGAACCAAGATGGAAGTAGCGATCAAACAAGTCGTCAATAAAGCGGTAATCGGCGACCAAAAGGCCTTTGCGCAGCTAATCCCACTGGTAAAGAGCAATGAAGGCCTTGCCGAGGTTGATGCTGCTACAACTCCCATCCTTGACGAGGCGGATGAGCTGGTGATGTCCCATATCAAGGAAAGATACCGGCAAGGTGTCCTTCAGGAGATAGAGAATCAGGATCAACAGGCAACAACCATAAAGACCGGTACGGAGGAAGAGTCATGACCACCCTGACACAATTAGAGTATGAGATGATACTACGCCAGGACTTCGCAGGTTTTATCGAACGTTCCTTCTACGAGATAAATCCCGGGAAGAAGCTCATGATGTCTCGCTATATCGATCTCATTGCCTCCAGACTCGAGGCCTGCCGTCAGGGGAAAATACGGCGGCTGGTCATTTGCGTACCGCCACGATACTTGAAGTCCCACTGTGTAACCGTAGCATTCGTTGCCTGGTTGCTAGGACATAATCCGGCCACGCAGATTATTTGTGCCAGTTATGCACAACCCTTGGCGAGCAAACATGCCCTGGAGTGCCGGACACTGATGTTGAGCCCGTTGTATAGAAAATTATTCCGGACGCGCCTGTCGCCTGATAAACAAGCGATAGATGACTTCATGACCACACATCATGGGTTCCGAATGGCCACCTCGGTCGGCGGCGTTCTGACCGGGAGAGGAGCCGATTATATCGTGATAGATGATCCCCTCAAACCCGAAGAGGCATTATCCGAGACACAGCGCACCAATGTAAACCGCTGGTATGATAACACGTTGCTCAGCAGGCTCAACGATAAGACACATGGCTGCATCATCATCGTTATGCAGCGCCTTCATCAGGACGATCTGGTCGGCCATGTGTTGGAACAGGGGGTGTGGGAAGTATTATCCCTGCCGGCCATTGCTGAACAGGACGAAGAATATCTCATCGAGTCGCCCCTGGGCAGCTACCGCTATTGCCGCCCTGTCGGCGAAGCACTGCATCCGGAGCGCGAATCTCTCTCAGCGCTGACTGTCATGAGGCAGACCATCGGTACATATGACTTTGCGGCTCAGTACCAGCAAAACCCAGAGCCGCTTGGCGGCGCCATGGTCAAAAAGGAATGGCTTCGCTATTATGTACAGGAGGAGTGTCCAGCCCGATTCGAGCGTATTGTGCAAAGCTGGGATACCGCCAATAAGGCCGGCGAGCTGAACGACTACAGTGTCTGCACGACCTGGGGCGAAAAAAACAAGCATTTCTATCTGCTGAACGTCTTCCGCCGGAGAATGGAATATCCCGACCTCAAACGCGCAGTGAAAGAACAGGCGAGGATTCATAATGCCAATACTGTGGTTATCGAAGATAAAGCCTCTGGTACGCAATTGATTCAAGAACTGATCAATGAAGGTATTCCGGGCATTACCCGCTACGAGCCACCGGCTTGCGACAAGATCATGCGATTCCATGGACAGACTGATGCGTTTGAAAACGGCCTTGTCTTGCTCCCCAATGATGCTCATTGGCTTGCAGAGTATGTACACGAGATAACCACTTTTCCGGGCAGCAAACACGACGATCAGGTCGACTCAACCACGCAAGCGCTGGCCTGGATGAGGACACCAATGCCAGGATCGGGAATCTTTGAATATTATAGAAGGGAATATAATAGAAGGCATGCTACAGAAGAATGATGAACTACCCCGCAGCTCGTCACTACATCATTTTCCATGCTGTAACTTTTCCCCTTACTTTCTTTTCATTCATCCATCAAACAGGAGTGAAAACGCACAATGATAAATGACGATAATTGGATTGATGCAGGATTCCGGATGTCTTTCACTTTGAGGCATCCAGCTCTCTGATGCGCTCTACAAACATCCGGTAATTATCCTCAGGGTCGCCGTGAAGAAATATCCTGCTCCCGATGCACACACAATCGACTCGTGCATCATACAAGAGTTTCAGGTTATCGAGAGAGACACCACCATCAACACAGATCTTCTTGTCAGGAAACTCCTGTCGTGCCCGAGACAGCTTCCGTAAGACCTCGGGCCTGAAGGGGCTTCCGTATCGCCCGGGATCCACGGTGAGAAACAGGAGCGTATCGCATCGAACGGCAATGTCCCTGAAATCATCTATCCGGGTTTCAGGCTTGAAGGCCAGACCTGTTGATAATCCCCTTTCCCTGGCCTTCTCTATAAATCCGGCCGGGTCCCCTGCTGCCTCAGCATGGAATATAGCCTTCCTGAGAGAAGGGTTATGGATATCCATCAAGACGTTTATCGGCTCCTGCACCATGAGATGAACTTCAAAGGACAGAGACGTTCTCATGTTATTGATCATCTCCACATCAAAACTCCTCGTATCGACAAAAATTCCGTCCATGATATCGACCTGGACATAGTCGGCGATTTTTTCCGCCTGGTGCATGCGCATCACAAATTCATCAAGGTTCTCGGCAAGGATGGCCGGGATGATCTTCATGGTTCACCCCTTGTGTAGGTATTCTCTGTGAGGAGATCGGCCGCTTCGCTGTATGCAACGAAAAGGAGCTCGCCGTCTACCGGGTTGATCCTGGCTGCAGGAAGGGTTGTGTCCTTCTCTTCAACGACCTTTTTGAGAGCGAGCGCCTTATGCGCTCCCTGGATGAGGAAAATGATATGCCGGGCATGATTTATAACCTGCACGGTAAGGGTGATGCGGTCATGGCGTTCACTATCGAGCATCACGGCCTGCGCCAGATGATTTGTGTCATCAGGAAGGGGACTGCCCGGGAAGAGTGAAGCGGTATGGCCATCTTCCCCGAGCCCGAGCATGATGATGTCGAACCTCGGGAACTCTCCGGGCTGCAGTCGGAAAAACCCGGCCAGTTCCTGCTCATAGGCCTTGGCAGCATCATCGGGGCTCGGCTTGCTTGTATCCACAACATGAATATTTTCTTTCGGCATTGAAAGAGGGTCAAGGAGAGTCTCCCGTATCATGCGGTAATTGCTGTCCCTGCCATCCTTGGGCACAAACCTCTCATCGACCTGAAAGATCCGGATATTTTCCCAGGGCAAGTCGCACTGGGCAAAAGCCCTGTATATATCGACCGGTGTATTCCCTCCGGAAAGTGCGGCCGTCATGCATCCCCTTTTATCCAGGGATTCCGCGCAAATCCCCTGCCATTTTCTTGTGACAAAAGACACAAGCCCTGCCTTATCATCGAAGACGATTACCTTCCCGACATCACCCATGGCACGGATCCTTACGAGTTCATTCCTTGAGAGAAAGCGCCTCATCTTCAAGCTCTACCCTACGCCGTGATCCAGTTCCTCCCGTCCTGTTCAATGAGTTGCCGGGCGCACGCAGGCCCCCATGTGCCTGCTTCGTAGTTCGGGAAATCCGCAGGCTTGTTCTCTTCCCAGTTCCTTATGATCGGGTCTACGACCGACCACATCGCCTCGATCTCATCCTCTCTCACGAAGAGGGTGAGATCTCCTTTCAGGATATCGATCAACAGCCGCTCATAGGGTTGGGGGAGATTCACCTTGAAGGCCTGCTTGTAGCTGAAGACCATGCTTACGGGGTAGATCTGGTTGCTCGAATAGGGGTATTTCACCCCGAATCGCAGCGAGATCTTTTCGTCGGGCTGTATGGTCAGTCTCAGGATGTTCGACTCCAGCACGTCGCAGGTCCTGCCGAAAAGCCTCAAGGGCAGGCGTTTCAGCTCGATGCATATCTCGGTTATCTGAGAAGGCATCCGCTTGCCGGTCCTGAGATAAAAGGGCACTCCCGCCCACCTGAGGTTATCGATGTAAAACTTCCCTGCAAAAAAAGTGGCCTGGGTCGA
>Ga0326728_10025028_pt1 | contig 10736 bp, 5 predicted proteins | sample MB3enrmetagenome_FD_207602 | JGI IMG/M metagenome (GOLD analysis project Ga0326728, IMG submission 207602) | Lab enriched peat soil microbial communities from McLean, Ithaca, NY, United States - MB31MN | ecosystem: Environmental > Terrestrial > Soil > Wetlands > Peat | place: USA: New York...
GCTTTGGACCGGTCGGACTTGCCGTTGCTTACCGACTCACCGACTGGGTAACGTCAACGAGTTTCATTCACCTCCTTATATCCCCTCGTTTCGAGTTTATCTTGGCGCGAGAAAAGTGAAGATTACGACGAGAAAGCGTGCGTGGCTCTGCTACGACTTGACGCTTGCGGGAACAATCTAAAGTCCCGCCGAAATCTTGCGCGTCACGGCCAGCCAGTAGTCCATCCCCATTTCCTGGAACATGGTCTCTGCTTTTGCCAGGTTCTCCAGGGCTTTTTCTTTCTGCCCCCCATGGGCATAGAGCTCCCCGAGAAAGAGATGACCTTGAGCGGACGTTGGTTGTGTTTTCAGCTCATCGGAGAGCCTCATCCCCTGGAGTATGCATTCCTCAGCCTTGCGGATTTGCGGGGTCTCCGTCCGCCCCAGGATGCGCCCCAAGAAAATCCACGATAGTGCTTCCCAGTATTTCTCATTATTCTTCTGAGATAACCTCAAGGCCTCCTCCACGGAGCCCCGGGCTTTCTCCGGATCGCCCAACTGAAGGTGAGTAACCCCCAAAGCTAAATGTTGGTAGGACAAGAAAAATTCAATCCCGGCGTCCCGCTGCATCTTGATGCCCTTTTCCCCATAGCTTCTCCCCGTTTCCGGGTCTCCGAGATAGGCGTATGCACTCCCCAAAAAGCCCCAGCCCCAACCCAGCAAGATCAGGTATTTCGCCTCTTCGCCATACCCAATCTGCTTTTGAGCATGCTCCGCGGCGGCCTTCCAGTCCCCCTTGGCGTGGCAAAAACTGCCGTAAAGAAATTCAACCAATGCCAAGGTCCTCAAGTCGCCGATGCGGGCCGCATGGCGGAGGCCCTTCTCCAAAAATAGCTCTCCTTCCAGAAAATTCCCCAGCCATCCCATGCTCAAGCCGCAGTACCCGGAGAGGGTAGCATAGGGATTTACGGGAAGACCAAAAAAGTCGGATGTCCTTTCTTTTTTCTCAAGGAGATCGAGGGCGACTCGTGCTGTAGCGACGGCCTTATCAAGTTGCCCCGACGCAACGTAGGCAGAACAAAGCCCTTGCGCGACGGGAACCATCAGATCGACATCCTCGCTCTTTCGACCTTCTTGAAAAGCATCCTCCGAATACTTCACCCCCAGGAGGTGGTTTCCTCGATACGTATAATAATTGCTCAGCCTGCTGTAAAAGAAGGTAAGATGCCGGTTGTCCCGGAGCTCTTTGGCAAGGGCCTCCCCTTCCTGGAGCATGCTGAGGGACCCTTCGGGGAAGCCCAGGAGATGCAGAGGCGTAACCGCCAGGACGAGCACGTCGAGCTGCTTTTTTTTGCGCTCCTCAGTCTCGGGCAGCCGGTGGAGGGTGGCCAGGGCCTCCTTATAGAAGCTATAGGCCTCCCAGAGGGAATGGCGCTGTGCGGCCTTGTTTCCCGATAAGGTGAGGTATTGGCCGGCCTTTGCAAGGTCCTCCCCCCTGGCGTAGTGGTAGGCAAGCATCTCGTAGAACTCTTCCAGCCTGTCAGGATAGAGGTTCTCGATGGCGTGACTGATCCGCTCGTGGATATCCCTTCTTTTCTTGAGGAGCAGGCTGTTGTAAGCCACCTCCTGGATGAGGGCGTGCTTGAAGATGTATTCGAGCTCAGGGAAGAGGCTCTTCTCGTAGATGAGTTCGAGCCTCTGGAGGTCGAGGAGGCCCGCCTTCACGTCCTTGCGCATGCCGCTAATGGTATGGAGGATCCGGAAGGCGAACTCACGGCCGATGACGGAGGCAACCTGCATGATCTGCTTCAGGTGCTCCTCGAGCCGGTCCATGCGGGCGGCGATGATCCCCTGGATGGTGTCGGGTACTTCTATGCTCGTGGCACGGGTGAGAACGTAACGTTCGTCCTTCACCTCGATGGAGCCGTTCTCGAGAAGGCTGCGGGTGAGCTCCTCCATGAAGAGTGGGTTGCCCGCTGCCCTTGTGAGGATGAGGTCGGAAAGCTCCGGGGCCACATCTTTGCCTTCGAGGATTGCCTGTACCAGTTCGGCACTAGACTTCATGGTGAGCTGGGTGAGGCCGATGCGGTTGAAGTAGGACCTTGACCCCCAAGGATGCGTATACTCGGGACGGTGGAGGAGGATGAGGAGCATTCTGGATGTGGTCAGAGAGGTCATGAGATAGTCGAGGAACCCCTCTGTCGTCTTATCGATCCAGTGGAGGTCCTCCATGGCGAGAATGAGGATGCGCTCCTGGGAGAGGTGAATGAAGAAGTCGTGGAGGGCCTCGAAAATGCGCTCCCTTTTTTCTTTCGGTTCAAGCTTCAGGTATTGGTCGTCCTCTACCGAGAGGGAGAGGAGATCTTCAAAGGGTGAAAGAAGGGAAGGATCGATTCTTTCCTTCATCCTGCTCTTGATGAAGGGCTCCTTGTCTCCCTCCTTGATCCCGAGACACGAGCGCAGGATGTCGAGGAGGGGGAGATAGGCCATGGCGGAGCCGAAGTGGATGCACCGGCCCTCCAGGTAGGTAGCCTTTCCTTTGGGGATGAGGCTTCTGAACTCCAGAAGGAGCCTCGACTTGCCCACACCCGCTTCTCCCACCACCTCCACGACCTGGCCTGAGCCTCCCTTGACCCGATCATAGGCCTCCGTGAGCAGCGACATGGGCTGCTCCCTCCCGATGAAGGGAGTAAGGGAGCCTCTGGCAACGGATGCGGTGAGGCGCGTCTCCACCCCGCTCGGGGAGAGGAGCTGATAGGCTTCCTCGGGATTCTGCTTGCCTTTGATGGGTAGAGCGCCTAAAGGCTCGAAGGTGAAGAAGTCCTTGGCGAGCCGATGGGTGTGCTGGGACACGACGATGGCACCGGGCGAGGCGGAGGATTCCATGCGGGAGGCCAAATTGACCGTATCGCCGACAGCCGTGTAGTCCATGCGGAGGTCATCCCCGATGGCGCCTACCACCACGGGGCCTGAGTTGAGGCCGAGGCGCATCCTGAAGTCGATGGACAGATCCCCTTTCAACTTCTGGCTGTATCGGGAGAGAGAACTCTGAATTGCAAGTGCGGCGTAACAGGCCCTCTGGGCATGGTCCTCATGCGCAAGAGGGGCGCCGAAGAGGGCCATGACGCCGTCGCCGGTGAACTGGTTGATCGTCCCTTCGTACTTGTGGATCTCATCCATGAGGATCCTGAAGCAGCCGTCCATGATCCCGTGGATCTCCTCGGGGTCGAGCTTCTCCGAGATGGTGGTGAAGTTCGCGACATCGGCAAAGAGGACGGTCACCAGTTTCCGTTCTCCTTCAATTGAGCTGCGGGTGGTGAGGATCTTCTCGGCCAAGAACTTGGGGGTGTAGAACTGGGGATGGGAATAGTCAGGGGGAGGCGTGGGGCCTTGTGCACGCAGGTCGTGACCGCACCCATCACAGAATTTACTATCCGGCAGATTTGTTTTTCCGCAGGCCGGGCAGGAGAACTCCAGTTTACCGCCACACTCCTTACAGAATTGCGCGTCTTGCCGATTCTCAGACTGGCACTGGGGGCATTTCATCCTTTGCCTCTCTTAGCTGCCAGCGTTTGCAAGGATTTCTCGAATTGGTTTTGCGCTGAGGAAGCCTTCCCGAAGTTCGGGGCCGGGCAGGCCGTTTGCCGTCTTGTGGATGACTTCGGCGGCTGCGCCCCATTGCTCTTTCGCTTCCGCTCCTCGCCCGAGCTTGCCGTAGACCGATGCGAGGGACGCATGGGCCTGCCGGAGCTGCCGGGGATTTCCCACCTCTTTAAGGATCAGAATGGCTTCGCTCAAACTCCGAATGGCATTGTCGGACTCGTTGCGTTTCACCTGAACCTCGCCAAGGAGCCTCAAAAACCGTCCCTCGATCTTCTTCATATGTTCTCGCCGGGATATCTCAAGGTTCTTTCTAATGATGACCCCTGCTTGATCAACGTTTTCGTGCTGCAAGAGGATAAGTGAGGTGAGGAAATCCAGCCGGGCCTCCCAGCGAACTCGTCCTTCGTCATAGTCGGCACCCTTCGATTCTTCTTCAAAAGATGCGACGTGATCCCATGCTTCTTCCATGTTTCCTTGATCGAGCAAATTCTCCATCATATTGATCTTGGCGTTCGCAACGACCTCGGCGGTGAACGAGCGCCCCATCGGATATTGCTCCATCAGTTTACGTGCAATCCCCTCGCTTTTCAGGTTCCATTTCCATGCCTCTTCACGATGATGAATTTCGCTGTAGCAGTAGCCCAGGGTGTTGTAAAGCCTCCCTAAGTGAAGTGCGCCTCCAAATTTTTCACACAGATCGATTCCGTGCTTGAGCGCCGCGACGGCTTCTTCTATGCTACCTATTTCAGCGAGAGAAAGTCCTCGGTTGAATATGATACCTGAGAGTTGACCAAGGTCATAACTTTTGCCCAAGGCATCAGTCAGCCCCTCCGTTAATTCGATAGCTTTACCGGGGTTACCAAGCCACCTTTCCGTAAACGCACGCAGTGCACGAGTACGCATAACTGCTCGTTGGTCTCCCGTCTGAAGGGCCATTGCTTCAGCTTCAAGTATGATTTTGTGTCCTTCATATGCGTGGCCCACTGCGGCCAAGTGGAACCCCTTCACCCCCAGTATTCCACTCTCGGTGCCTTTATCCCCCACCTCTCTGGCTCGTGAGATTCCTTCCTCATAAGATCCTAATACTTTTTCACGCTTCATCGGCGTAAAAGCCGTTGCCGATGCAGCCCCCGCCAGATTCTCCATCTCACGTGCGGTCATGCCGTGTTTTTGACAGACCTCAATGGCCTTTCTGTACATATCCAGTGCAGTATTGATATCGCCAACGGCAAAACTGGCCGAGGCGAGTCCTTGATGAATTCTTCTCTCGTTGTCCGGATTCAACGCGATATGGGCGCTTTCAACCAATTCCAGCGCTTGTTTAAAAAACCCGCATCCAGCCTGAGCTGCCATATTTTGGTTGGATTTTTCTCCTGCCAGCAGTAAATACTCGATAGCCTTCTCCACTTCCCCACTCCTCCCGTAATGATACGCGAGGAGCTCGTAGTGTTCGGGAAGCCGGTCGGCATAGAGTTCTTCGATAGTCCGGGCGATGCGGCAGTGGATCTCCTGGCGCCTCTTCTTGAGGAGGCTCTCGTAGGCCACCTCCTGGGTGAGGGCGTGCTTGAAGATGTACTCGAGCTCGGGGTACAGGGCCTTTTCGTAGAGTATCTCGAGACCCACGAGGTTCGTGAGGCGCACCCGGAGATCCTCCCCGAGCTCCATGATGCTCTTGAGGAGGCGAAAGGCGAAGTCCCTCCCGATGACGCTCGCGACCTGGATGGTGTGCTTGAGGTCCTCGGTCAGGTGGTCCATGCGGGCGGCGAGGACTCCCTGCACCGTGTCTGGAACAGAGAATTGTTCTATAGGCCGGGTGAACACATACCGGTCGCCCGCTTTCACAAGATCCCCCCGGTCGAGGAGATGGCGCACGATCTCCTCCATGAAGAAGGGGTTGCCGCCCGTCTTCTCGACGATCTTCTGTTCGAGGGCCGGCTCCAGGGGGAGGCCGCCAAGGAGGTTGCTCACGAGCCGGAGGGACGCATCGGTGGGGAGTGTCTCGAGCCCCAGGCGCTGGTAGTGAGCTCCCTGGGCCCAGGGGGGAGAGACCTCCGGACGGTAGGTCGTGATCATGAGAATGCCGTGGCCCTGGATACAGCGGGAGAAGTAGGTGAATAATTCCTCCGAGATCTTGTCCATCCAGTGGACGTCCTCGATGAAAACAACAAGGGGCTTTTCCGTGCTTAAGGAAAGGAGAATGTTCTTCACCGCCTCGAAGGTCCCGAATTTGCGCCCCTCGGGGTTGAGGGAGGTGAAGTGGAGATCCTCCACTTTGAGCGAGAGGAGGCTCCGGTAGAAGGGGATCATGGGAGCGAGCGTGTCGGTGGCTCTGTCGGATACCTGGCGGCCCGCCGCATCCTCGTCCATCCCCTCCGTGATACCAAATGCCCCCTTGACGACGTCGATCACCGGGAGGAAGTTGATGGCACGCCCGTACTGGACGCAGATGCCAGTGAGAATGCGTGCGTCCGGCGGGATGGACTTCTGGAACTCGTAGACGAGGCGGCTCTTGCCCACCCCGGCCTCGCCCACGACATCGACGACTTGGGCCTCCCCCTCCTTTACTCTGTCGAAGGCCGTTTTGAGGGTTTCGATCTCCGGCCGGCGGCCGACAAATGTGGTCATCCCTCTTGCAACGCCTGCGTCAAACCGTGTGCGGACCCCGGGGTGCTCGGAGACAATGCGAAAGACTTTTTGAGGCTGGGCTTTGCCCTTCAGCTCTATCTCTCCCACAGACTCGTCTTGGAAAAAGCCTTGGACGAGGTTTCGGGTCTCCCGGCTCATCCAGACCTCGCCAGGCGTCGCCGCTTGTTGCAGGCGGGCCGCGAGGTTAATGGTGTCGCCGATCGCGGTGTAGTCCATGCGGAGGTCGTCCCCGATTGACCCCACCACGACCAGACCGGAGTTCAGCCCGATGCGCATTCTGAAATCGACAGAGAGCTCTTCTTTCAGTCCCTTGCTGTACTGCCCGAGGGCCTTCTGGATGGCAAGAGCGGCATGGCAGGCCCTTTGGGCGTGATCCTCGTGGGCGAGTGGGGCACCGAAGAGGGCCATGACGCCGTCACCAGTGAACTGGTTGATCGTCCCCTCGTACCTGTGGACCTCATCCATGAGGATCTTGAAGCAGCCGTCCATGATCTCGTGGATCTCCTCGGGGTCCAGCTTCTCGGATAAGGAGGTGAAGTTCGCCACGTCGGCAAAAAGGACGGTGACGAGTTTGCGCTCCCCTTCTACCGAGCTCCGGGTGGTGAGGATCTTCTCGGCCAGGAATTTGGGCGTGTAGGAGTGGGGCTTCCAGAGGTCGAGAGGAGGGGCTTCTCTCGGAACGGCCAGGGGCTGTCCGCAACCGATGCAGAATTTCGCCGCAGGAGGGAGCTTCTTACCGCACTGGGGACACGCGAGTTCAAGCGTTTGGCCACATTCTTGACAAAACAGTGCGTCTCCCCTGTTATCAAACTGGCATTTAGGGCATTTCATCGGCAACCCCCTGTCCACTCATGGTGGAGCACACCGTCCTATCTTGTGCGCCTATAAAGCCATTATAGCGTATGGCCCCTGAGGAAAGAACAAGAAAGTACGCAGTGGAGAAGAGGGTTCTTTTCCACTTCGGGACAGAAACGGGTGGCGCGCCAGACCGACTACTCTATTTCCAGGAGAAATAGTGACCTTTATTGACGACAGGCAAAGTCACGATTGAAAGACCGCACTTTTATTCACCTACCAATCGCGCATTTCCTCATATGGGTGGAAAGTGAAGATTTGCGGTTGAAAGAGAGCGCGTTTGTCGTGTCGCGCTTTTGCGCCATTTCAGGAAGACTCAGGTGAGAAAGTCACCTACCAATCGCGCATTCAATCAAGTCTGAGAAAGTGAAGATTACTAAGTGAAAGAGAGTATTGACACTTCATTGCAAATGCCCGTATGCCTGCTGTCGGCATCGACGAGTGGCTGAAACCCGTGCGCATAATGACCGGCATGCCTGCACTGAATGCTCCTCACAAGCAGTCGCCTCCCACGCCCGGACACACTATATTGCCTTGAGGGCAGCGTCGAGAAAGGCCGTCAAATCGTGCCTGGCGAGGTCGCCTATGGAATCAATAATAATGTCAGCGGGGGGAAAGGTGTCGGTATCATTGCGGTCGAGCGCGTAATGTCCCTGGCGTGGGAACACAGTGGTGAGCCTCTCCCCCCAGAACTCTTTCATCGCTGCGAGAATGCGCGGCTTGTCGTCGACCATAATGTAGTGGCGCGCCGGGTAGTGCCGCTCAACGTCGGCCAGCATCTTCTCCTTGTGGACGTAGATGAGAACGCGGCCTTCGACCGCCTCCCACAGGCCCGATCGTTCAACTTTGCGGGGTTGGAAGACCACATCTCCATCCGACAGAATGGCTGTTTTCCCAAAGGTGCGCGCGTATGCAAGGGCGTCGAGTGCGCCCGGGTACAGCCGCTCGGCAAACGGATAGTCTACGAGAAATGAAGACAGCAGCAGCATCCGCGTATCGCACTGGTCTTCAAGCCGATAGCGCTGAAGGGCAACCAGGTAATCGGCATAACCGATCTCCGCGAACAAGGTCTCAAGGATCGCGAAATAGCGCTCCCGGTGCTGCGCCCCGAACTGCTGGTCAATGTGGCGTTTGAGATCGTCTATGATCTTGTCGTTGTCAATCAGCGTGTTATCGACGTCGAACAAGAAGACAACATCGTGGTGCGGCATCACCGCATACCCTCCGCAAGGTGCAACCGGGACACAAGGAAACAGGTTTTAGCCCGGTTTGCCAATGACCGGCTAAAAGGTATGCGGGCCGAAAGGCCCGCCCGGCGTCTTGATTTATTTCTTTTTCGGTTTCGCCGCCACCTTCTTTGCTTTCGGCTTCGCAGGGACTGTTTTGCCTGAGGCTGCTGCTTTTAAGCCTGCCCCTGCGGAGAATTTAGGAACCTTCTTTGCGGCTATTTTGATTTCCTTACCGGTCTGGGGGTTTCTTCCCTTTCTCGCCTTTCTCTCGGCAACGGAGAATGTTCCAAACCCTATAAGAGCCACCTTGCCGCCCTTTTGTAGCGCCTGTGCAATGGCGCCCGTAACCACCGCCAGCGCCTTTGCCGCGGCTGCCTTGGAAATCTTAATTTCTTCTGCCACCTTTGCTATGATCTCTGCCTTGGTCATTTTCACTACCTCCTTGGGTTAAGTAAATACATCTATGATTGTCAGGCCTGTTACGTGAAACCCTTGAGAAATAAGCATCTATAGCAAGTATCTTCACAATTCTTTTGTAAATCAAGCGCTTTCTGCATTTCACTATAATAACGCACTGCCTCCTAATCTGCTGAAGAAGCCGAAAAGGCGCAACAAATCAGAGACCTGTTCATTAACGAATGAACCGTGGATAGCTTCTGAATGTCCCAAAGAGAATGACTCAGGAAGGACGGCGGCGGACCTGATTATCGCTCACACCTACTACTCGTTGAACGTGGGCTTCCCAGGGAAGCGAAGAATGCCGCTTGAAAGGCGCAAGGATTTATCTCAGTGTTCCGTGCATTCGTCTTGACATGTGCGGTACACTGTATAAAAATGTACCCATAATTCGAAAAAACTAGACCAGCTGCCGGACACGAGCGGCGGTGCGTCTGAATGAGAGGTGATGACGATCCAAGGAAGAGTGGCGTTTCTTGAAGGCACGGTTCTATCTATGGTTCCGTGGGGGAGGTCGTTTCTCGGAAACGCGGCAGCGTGCGGCTGACAAATCATCACATTCAAGGGGGAGAAAGAATGGGAAGGAAGAAGCTGCTCACTCTAGGCATCGGTATGGTCGTACTCCTCGTCCTCGTCGGTTCCGCTTTCGGACAGCAATCAAAAGACATGAAGACCCTGCAGTTCGGCTGGCTCGGAAGCCAGACCGGCTGGTGCTCGGGCCTCGATGTCCTGAACTGGCAGGGGGCGCAATTGGCGCGGGACATGATAAACGAGAGGGGTGGCTTGACCATCAAGGGACAGAAATACAAGCTGGAGCTACTCTTCGAGGAATGCAAGTGCTCGACGGACGGCACCGTCAATTCTGCCACAAAACTGGTCCAGGACCAGAACATCAAGTTCATCGCCGGACTCGCCTTCTGGTATGCCGCGGCGGTAAAAGAAATATGCGATCCGCCCAAGGTACTCCGCACTCTCGTCTGGAGCAACAACACCCCCGGGGAAATGGGCCCTTATAACTTCCTCGCTAACGACGCATGCTTGGCAGAGGCTTTGGCCGTCATGGACTACTTGAAGCGGGCCTATCCGAAGGTGAAAAAGGTGGTCATAGTGACGCCGGATGACGGCGCCATACCCTACGTCATCCCCACCATCACGAAGTGGCTTGAAGAAAGGGGCATTGCCGTTGTCGGCAAGCCCATCGCCTTTCCCAACGAGATGACGGACTTCGGCCCCATTGCCGCCCAGTTAGTGGCCCGCAAGGAGGCAGAAGCCATCTTAATGATAAACGGGATGAGTATCCATACGGGCAACATCCTCAAAGGCGTACGCGAGCTAGGTGACGACAGGCTCTTCGCCGTTTCAACGCCGACGGTCCCGAAAGAGCTGCTAGCCCTCGCCGGCAAGGCCGCGGCAAGCAACTTCTTCACTGTCGGGCCATTGCCCGGGGCACCCGGCACGCCTGCCCTGACGACCGAAATCGAAGGGAGGCTGAAGAAGAAGTACGATCAGGCCGTTTTTCAACAGTTCCTGGGTTTCAATGCCGTATGGACCATGGCCTACGCCATTAACAAGGCGCAGAGCCTTGATCCGGTTGCGGTAAGAGACGCGTGGGAGAAACTGGACACGATCGACACGGCTTTTGGGAAAGGGTCTACGGGCGGACTGAAAACGTACGGGTTCAAACACGCAGTGGACCAGGTGTGCCCGGTGTATACCATTGAGAACGGCGAGCCGAAGTTTGGAGCGTGGATTGAGGTTCACACTCCCTAGAATCCTTTCGTCATCTATCCGGATGGGGGAGAGGCATGAGCTCTTCCCCCATTCGCAGCCTACGATGCCGATTGAGGATGTGGATGTATCATCCGAAGATCAGCAATGACTTCAGGATGCACACCATGATGTCGATGATGGGGCCGGGAAGCCCCGAGAAATATCGCCGGGAGACGGTATGGGAGTACGGTCAGGGCG
>Ga0326728_10025029_pt1 | contig 10736 bp, 10 predicted proteins | sample MB3enrmetagenome_FD_207602 | JGI IMG/M metagenome (GOLD analysis project Ga0326728, IMG submission 207602) | Lab enriched peat soil microbial communities from McLean, Ithaca, NY, United States - MB31MN | ecosystem: Environmental > Terrestrial > Soil > Wetlands > Peat | place: USA: New York...
GGACACTGTCGATTTCGCTGCCCTTGAGAAACTCAGGCAGCGGGCACTCTATGTTGACCTATCTTCGCCGGCGGGTGGATGCACGGCCCCCGAAGCAGACGATGCAGTTCTCAGTTGGCTCGAAGATGTCGCAGAGCTCCTCGTTAGTATGCTCGACGCGGTCTGGATTGTCCTTTCAGCGAGCGCCAAAAGTGTGACGACAAAAGACAGAGTTTGAAGGTGCCGAGGAAGCGCTGCACCTGGGATGTCGCACGCCCCCGCAGGGCGAATCTCATCCTGGAGGCCCTCTCGATTTTTTCGGTGGCCGGCCGAGCTTCTTCCCGCTGGCCTTGAGATGGGCCAGGCTCTCCTTCGTCCTCTCGCTGATGATGGAAGCCTCCCACTCCGCGACCGCGCCCAAGACGTTGAGGATTAGGGTGGACGTTGGGTCCCCGCGGTCGCGGGAGATTCGCAGGCCCTGGTCGACCGCAACGAACTCTACTCCGAGCTCGTGGAGCTCGCGAACGGTAGAGGCCAGGTGGAGAACTGACCGTGCCCACCGGTCGACCTTGCAAACGGCGACGACCTGAATGTGGTGACCGCGGGCCTCCGCCAAGATCTCGTCCGCTCCGGGTCGTCGCACCAGGCGCCCACTCGCTACGTCTGCACGCTCGAGCACGACCTCGAGTTCCTCGTGCCGGGCCCACTCGCGCAACCGCTCGAGTTGGGAGTTCCCATCCTGATCGGAGGTGGAGGTGCGCGCGTAGAGTGCGACCAGGGTGGGAAACCTCATCGCCTCGGCCTCACCTTTCCGGTCCGATGGCCGCAGCAGAAGGTCTTCCCCGACCTGAGGTTCCCCTCGTCGACGTCGCAGCACGATTGGCTTTCATCAGCCATTCTCATGTCGATCGGAGTATCGCTAACGAGCTGAAGGGCCTCCTCCGGCCGCTCGGCCTGACCGGGTTCGTCGCTCACGAAGATATCGAGCCAAACGCCGAGTGGCGGGTGGAGATTCTTCGCAACCTCAGGTCCTGTCACGGGTTGGTCGTGATCGCGACGGACGATGCGAGGACATCCTTCTGGGTGAATCAGGAGATCGGGGCCGCTGTGGTGCGCGGGGTTGGCACAGTAACTGTAAACTGCGGTGCCGCACCGTTTGGATTCGTCGATTCGTTTCAGGCGGCGAGGTGGACCCCCAAGGCGGCGCCGGGAGATCCCTGGCGAGATCGTAACTTCCTCGAGGGGAATCTCCCGGTACTCTGCCACGCCCTGAAGCGGGCGGGGGTCGTGACACAAGGGCACTTGATCGAGGGGCTCGGAGACGCGTGGAGTTTCGAAGAGGCGAGAGTTGTGGCGAAACTCATCGCCGAGTCGGGCTCCCTCGAAATGCCGGAGGCGGTCCGGTTGGCCCAGCTCATTGACGTAACCTCGACCATCAGGAGTTGTTGGGAAGCCCAGCGACTGCTGCCGCAGCTGCTCAGACCGCACGTCAACTTCATCCCGCCTGACCTCGTAGAGCGGCTGTCTCGCGGGCCGTTCGCCCTTCATGAGCCCGAAACCGAAGGGCCCGGTTCTGAGCCCGATGTCACGGCGCCCTGACTCGGTCGAGACTCCTCCTCGACATCGAGGGTCGTTTGCCCTCGAGGCGCGGTGCGGAGCGAGTCCCAACGAGCCCGGAGCTCGCGCGCCCACTCCGCGTCCCCACTCGCCTCGGCGGCTCGTAGAGAGAGCAGGATCGCAGTGCGGTCCCCGTCATTGAACAGGTGGCCCCGATCTCGGCAAATGTCGGGGTGTGCGGCGAGCAGCTCCTCTTCGTACCCCCCCGTCCTCCACGTCGAGGGATTCACTTGGAGGGCAAGTGCGAGCGCTCCGCGCGAAAGACCCGCCGGGTGGGCGTGCCGAATGAGCTCGGCTGCTCGGTCGATCTTGCTCCTCGTTATGGTCCGCTGCTGCCCCACGATCCCTCCTGTCTTGGTCTCCAAAATGTGTGTGCGTTTGATTCTCCGTCACCCCGGGTACCTCAAGGATAAGGGCGACCGGGCGTGATGGAGGCGGGAAACTGTTGGACCGTCCTCTCGCCGCGTCGCCTCGACCGTCGTTTCGAGCCCGTCGCGAGGAGGGACGCCACCCCCCCAAGCACACACACACGCCGGTTGCGAGCTCGGTCGGTCGGCCCGAGACCACCGAGGAGATTCCCACCGAGTCGATGATCAGTCCAGGTCTCTGTTCAACGCGACCTGCCGATGAGCTGGTGCCGTTCCCCCCGTGCTCGGGGCTTAAGGCTCCGAGGACGGCCCAATCTATGTGGCCTCGACTTCGCGGCGAGATCCTTTCCGCCGCCACGAGTCGTTGGGGCCTGTCGGCCGGGCGCCTCCTCGCCCCGGGTTTTCTCGAGAGCGTCGCCGCCGTCCCGCTTGGTGGATCTCCGTGGGCTCCAGCCGCAGCACGACGCCGGGCAGCGGATCGGTCGGCGAGATCTCAGTGAGAGTGAGTGTTACTTGCTTCGAGGGCTGATGCTTCGTCGTTGCCTCTTTCTTCGCGATGCTGGCACTGTCAGTTTGAGGACTTGATGAAGTCGTGCCGCAGCAGTGTTCAGGGCACTCGCATCGTTGGAAAACTGCGAGCCCGGGGTTTCCCCCGAGCTCGGGAAAAAGTTGGCTATCCCGCGTGGGGACCCGATTGGTCAACTTCAGGTCGTGTGCGAGCTCGTCCCATAGCGTAGAAGCGGGCAGGCCCACTAAGCGGTCCCTCGCCCTGACGGAGTAGCCCCGAGCGGATTCGAACCGCTGTCGCCGGCTCCAAAGGCCAGCATGCTTGGCCACTACACCACGGGGCTGCGCCGTAGCCACCGGCCTCGCGGCTAATAGCGCCGCCCCCCGGACCGGACGCATAAGAGTGTCGATTCGTTGCCCGGATCCGTGCGGCGAACCAAGATCCTCGCGACCGTGGGGCCCGCGACCGATCGCCCCGACCGCCTGGCCGCCCTGATCGGCGCCGGAGCGGATGCCGTCCGCCTCAACTTCTCCCACGGCAGCGACGAGGAGCACCGCACGCTGCTGCGGCGGATCCACGCCGCGGCCCGACGTACGGGACGCGAGATCGCGGTCGTCGGAGATGTCCAGGGGCCCAAGATCCGCGTGGGGGAGATCTCGGGCGGGTCGGTCCGGCTGGTGGCCGGCCGTCCCTGGACGCTCGACGACGACCCCACGCCCGGAAACGAACGACGGGTCGGTGTGCAGATCCCGGCCATGGGTCAGAGCGCTCGACCGGGGGACCCGGTGCTTCTCGGCGACGGGAACGTCGGACTCGAGGTCGTCCGCGTCCGCGCTGGGTCGATTCTGACGAAGGTCGTGAGCGAGGGTACCGTCAGCTCCCACGCGGGCTTGTTCCTTCCGCGGGCCCGGCTCCGTTCGTCGGTCTTTGCCGAGAAGGACCGGCAGGACGCGGCGATCGGGTTGGACGAGGGGATCGACTACCTCGCCCTCTCGTTCGTGAGCGGAGGGTCGGACCTCCGGGAAGCGCGTCGGTGGCTGGACCGAAGACCTCATGGCCGAACCGTCGGCCTGATCGCCAAGATCGAGCGTGCCGAGGCGCTCGAGTCGATCGACTCGATCCTGCGATATGCGGACGGTATCATGGTCGCTCGGGGCGACCTCGGGATCGAAGTTCCTCTCGAGCGGCTGGCGCTCGAACAGAAGCGGCTCGTGCGCCGCGCGAACATCGCGGGGAAGTTCGCGATCGTCGCGACGCAAATGCTCCTCAGCATGGTGAACGCTCCCCGACCCACTCGGGCGGAAGCGACCGACGTGGCGAACGCCGTGCTCGACGGCGCGGACGCGGTCATGCTGAGCGAGGAGAGCGCGGTCGGAAAGTACCCGCTCGAAGCGGTGCGCTGGCTCGACCGGATCGCCCGCGCCACGGAAGGGTCGTTCGACCCGCGACCGCTGCGCGAATCGGAGTCGAGCGATGGCGCGGAGGGCGAACGGGCCGTGGCCGCGGCCGCCGTCCGTCTGGCCGAAGGGGTCAACGCGCGTGCCATCGTCACCCCGACGCATTCCGGACGCACGGCCCGGTTGGTCGCTCGGCTCCGGCCTGCCTGTCCCGTGGTCGCGCTGTCGAGCTCGGCGCACACGCGGCGTCGCCTGGCGCTCGTCAGCGGAGTGTCCGCGCTGCCGGCGCCGGTGCATCGCGACCTCGTGGAGCTCCGTACCCGCGCGGCCGAACTGGTCGGTCGCGCCGGGCTCGGTCCGTCGGGCCCGATCGTCCTGACGGCCGGCTATCCGGTCGAGGGCCGACCCACGAACCTCGTCACGCTGGTCGATTCGGAGCCCGAACCGCTCGCGGGCCCGCGGGCCTCCGGAGCGCCGGGTTCGCGACCGCGCCGCGGCGGCCGGTGACCCAGTAGAGCAGCGATAGCGGCGCAAGGGCGACCGCCCCGGCGAACCACCACGCCACCGTGTAGCCGAGCGTTTCCGCCAGGTAGCCGAACGCGACCGCGAGGCCGCTACCGAGGAAGATCTGGATCGAGTTCAGGAAGGAGAGGCCCAGGGCGAGCGTCTCGCCGTGGGCCTCGGGCAGGTACGACGGGAGCAGGTAGAGGATCGCGAAGACGATCCCGTCGGCGACCCCAAGGAACGCGAAGAGGGCGATCAGCCCGACGATCGGCAGGTAGGGGATCAGGAGGATCCCGACCCCGGAAGCGATTCCCCAGAACAGGATCTGGCGGTGCATCGCCCCCGACCGCTCCCCGAGCCATCCGCCGATCGGAGCGCTCGGGATCTCGAGGATGATCATCACGGTCGGTAGCGCGGCCGCGAGCGCGATGGACCATCCGGGGTGGACCGCGCTTGCGAAGTCGATGAAGTACTGCGCCGCGATGTAGTAGGCCGCCCACAGCCCGGCGGTGCCGACAGAGAGGGCCCAGATCGAGCGGGAGCGGAGGATCGGAGTCGCCGCGTCCCACAGCTTGCGCAGGCCCCGGCGTTCGGGGACCGGGTCCGTCCGCGGCAACGTGAGGAGGGAAACGACGGCCATCACGAGGAGGACGACGCCGCCCGCGAGGAGCGCGGCGGGCCATCCGTACGTCTCCCCGAGGAGGGCGCCGCCGAAGAGCCCGATCCCCGAACCGATGCTGAACCCGGAGTTGAAGAGGCCGATCACCGGGCCTCGTGTTCCCACGGGGTAGTACGAGGTCACGAGCCCGAGCGCGGGGGCGAAGAAGAAGGCGGCTCCGGCGCCGGCCCCGAAGCGGAAGGCCGCGAGAACGACCCAGTTCGGGGAGAACGCCGACGCGAGGGAGAAGGCCCCCATCAGGAAGACGGCAAAGATCGAAACGCTCCGGTTCCCCCAGCGGAGGGCGGCGAAGCCCGCGGGGACCTGGAAGATCCCGGCTCCGAGAAGGAAGGCGCCGAGCACGAGCCCGAGCTCGAAGGTGGTCGCGGGGAGCTGCCGACCGAGCATCGGGAGCACGGCGCCGATGTTGTACCAGTTCACCGCGTAGACGATCCGCGCGAGCATCAGGGTCGTGGCGGCGGAACGCCGCTCGGACCGGTTCAGCTCCGTCCGCGGACTCCCGGGCCGATGAGCCCATGGGTCTCGAAGTACCGAAGAAACCCTCGGGCGGCGAGCTCGTAGCCCGAGACGAGCGCCTCGCGCTCGTCCAGCGCCGCGGATGCTACGGTAGATGCGTCGAAGTCCCGAAGTCGATCCGCCACGTACACCGGGTCGGGGCGTTCGAGCGCCGCAGCCAGCGCCACGTCCCTCCACTGCTCCACGACCGTGCGGTAGCGCACGAGGTCCGCGGCTCCGTCCGGGCTCGGACCGAAGTGGCTGAACAGGACCAGGCGCGGCTCGGTCCGACGCATGACCTCGATGCTCGAGAACAGGTCGTCGAGGTCGAGGTCCGGCGGCGGGACCGCAGGACGCAGGTGAGCGCTCTGTTCCAAGCGGACCCCCGCACCGTCTCCGGTGAAGATCCCTTGGATGCCGGAATCGAAGAACGCGAGATGGTGGCGAGCATGGCCGGGGGTGGCGAGCACCGTGAGCTCTCCGCCCCGAAGCGGGAAGTGTTCCCCGCCGCGCAACGCGACCAGACGCGCCGCCGGGACCGGGGCGATCACGCCCCAGAGGGGGTCCGCGGCCGCGCCCCACGCCCGTCGGGCGCTGGCGATGAGACGGGTCGGGTCTACGAGGTGCGGAACACCGACCTCGTGGGCATAGAACGTCGCTCGGGGGAAGGATTCCGCGACGGCGCCGAGACCCCCCGCGTGGTCGAGATGGATGTGCGTAACGAAGACGTGACGGACCTCGGCGGGCGCCACCCCCGCACGGTCGACCGCGGCGAGCAGGGCCTCCCGACACGTCGACGGCCCGGTCTCGATGAGCGTGTAGCCCTCGTCCTCGGGCAGGAGGTACGACGCGACCAGTCCCTCAGTGTCCCGAAAGTCGAGGTCAAGCAGCTGTCGACCTTGCCCGAGTTCCCGAACGACCGGCCCCGTCATGGTCCCTACCGTCTAGAACCCGAGGAACGGGGTCGTCACCCCGTACAGGATGAGCGTGAGCAAGGCCGTGAACCCTCCGATCAGGACGATCGCGGCGACCCAGGTTCCCGCGCTCCAGCGCAGGACCTTGGCCCCATCCAACGGACCGACGGGGAGCAGATTGAAAGTCCCGAACCATCCGTTGACCCACGCGAGCAGGATCAGGGCAGAGTAGGCCCAGGCGTTGACACGGTAGGTCGCGATCGCTCCCGCGAAGAAGATCACGGCGAACGTGACGTTCGACAGGGGGCCGGCCAGGCTGGTCCGCCCCCAGTTCTCCCGGTCGACCGCGCTCATTCCGCTGATGACCGTCGCCCCGGGCGCGGCCCAAAGAAACCCAAGGTACGCCGTGATCAGCGAGAAGACGAGTCCGAACGGGGACATGCGGAACTCGGCCCAGAATCCGTGGCGCTGGGCGTAGATCTTGTGGGCGAGCTCGTGGCAGAGGAAACCGGTAAGGGCGGCTGCAGCGGCGATCAGGACCACGGACAGCGACGCGAGCGACCGGAAGCCCGCACCTCCTCCCGTCAACAGGCCTCCCCCCCCGAAAATGATCGTAAGGTCGACGGTGAGCACGACGAAGGCGATCGAGAGGTGGAGGATCTCGGTACGCGACGTCGAGACCCGAGGGACCGGCGGCGCGGCCGGCGTCCAGCTGTAGTAGTACGGGGGCCCCGAGCTCATGCGGTCGCCCTCCGGGGTCCCGCTCCCAAGAGCTTTACGGGCATCGGAGGCGAGGCCAGCGTGCCGGCGAGAAGGTCCCGCACTAGCCGGACCCCGTCGGCGAGACGCGGACCGGGTCGGCTAAAGTAGGCTTCGTCCGCCACGAACGTTCCCCGGCCTGGGGAGAGCTGTTCTACCGAGCGACGAAGCTCGTCGTTCCGAAGCTCCCGCATCGTTCGGTCGACGGAGAAGCTGCACGGGCTCAGGATCAGAAGGTCGATGGCTTGGGAGGCGAGGTCGCTCCACGTCGTCCGGGTGCCCGGTTCGCCCGGGGACGGACCAACCGCCGAACCGCCGGCGAGCGCGATGATGTCCGGTGTCCAGAGACCGGCCAGGATCGGCGGGTCGAGCCATTCCACGACGGCGACCGAGGCATGACCGTAGGCGGTGGAAGTCGGCCCCCGAGGAGCGCGAGCGCGACGCAGCAGTGGCTCTGCCGCGGTCGGGTCCCCGAGGGCCTCGGCCACGACCTCGACCGAACGCCAGACCTCCTCGAGCCGCCGTGGCATGAGCGAGACGACCCGGGGAGCGATGCCGGCCCGCGAGCAGGCCTCGGTCACCTCCGCCTCGGTCACCGAACAGACCCCGCACAGGTCCTGCGTGAGCAGAAGGTGGGGCCGAAGCTCACGAACGAGGGCCACGTCGAGCTCGTAGAGCGACTGGCCCTGGTCCCGTGCCGCACGTACCCGCGCGTCGATCTCCCGGGAAGGTCGGTCGGAGTCCAGGGTCCGGGGCCGCATGACCACCGGCAGCGAGGTGACCTCGGGGGGATAGTCGCACTCCGCGCTGCGACCGACGAGCTCGGGACCGTGCCCGAGGGCGCAGACGATCTCCGTGGCGCTCGGCAGTACGGAGAGCACGCGCATCGACGACTACCTTGGGGATCCGGCCGCCGAGTCGGGACGCGGTTAGTTACGTTTTCGGGTCCGCGAGGTGCGACGACGCGACACGGCCTTCACACGGACCTTTCTCGAGGGCCTTTCGCGCCGCCTCGGCGCGACCGGCGCCGCGGGGCCCGGCGGGGTCTTCACTCCCGGGGCCGACACGGGCTTGGGTCGCTCCGCGGGGCGGGGGGCCTCCGTGCGCACGGGGGGAGCCGGCAGTCCGAGATGCTGGCAAAGGGCCGACTCCCGCTCGTGCGAGAGCCCGAGCCGTCGCGCTTCCTCGCGCTCCTCTTCGGCGAGCGCCTTCTCCCCGGTGTGCGAGAGGGCCGCGGCGTGCAAGAATCGAAGCGGCGGGTCCTCGGGGGTCCGGGCGAGCATCGCCTCGATCTCGAGCCGGGCGGCGCCCCAGTCGCCGAGGTCGATCAGTGCCGCGAGAAGGTGAGCCCGTACCTCGGTCCGTGCTTCGTCTTCGGCGAGAAGGGCGCGGTAGATCTCTACCTCTTCCTTGGGAAGGGCGCGAGCCCCGAGCACCGCCGCCTTGCCGATCCGCGCCTCGACGTCGTCGGGCCGGACGGCCAGTACCTCGTCGAAGGTCCGGTCGGCGTCGACGACCAGGCCGAGGGCGAGCAGCGACCGACCGATACCGGACTTGGCCGGCAGGAATCCCGGTTTCAGGTCGCTCGCTTGACGGTAGAAGCGCAGCGCGAGCGCCGGCACTCCCCATTCGAGCCACGTTCGGGCACGCGTGAGGATCGTGTCGAGCTGCTGCGCGCTCGGGAGGAGGCGCCGGGACTCGCGCGCCGGCGCGCGGGGCTCCTCGCCGAGGAGGGTTTCGAGGCCGAGCTGCCGCGCGAGCTCGGCGAACCGAGGACCCTCGACGAGGGTCCCGCCCTTTCCCACGACCTCCGCGGAGAGCGCGAGAGGAAGGTGGCCCGGCGTGAGTACGACGAGATGGGCAGGGACTCCGTCCCCCGCCTCGAACAAGCGTCGGATCGTGTCGAGGGAGACGTTGTTCGGGTCTTCGAGAAAGGCGTACAGAAAACCGTCTCCGGTCCGCAGGATGAGTCCCTCGGGGATCGGCTTGGCCGAATCGAGGCGCTGGCCCATCGCCTCGACCAGCGCGCTGGCGAGCTCCACGAACGGAACGGATGCCATCGAGACCTCCAAGGCCCGGTGTGTTAAATATGATGGTCGTCCAACGGCAATCGCCGTGGACCTCGCCGCTCTCTATCGGTATCTTCCCTCGCTGGAGCGGGAGCTCCGGTCCTCCTACACCCGGGAGCGGCGCACCGCCCCGACCACCGTCCGACCGTACCTGGACGTCGACCTCGAGTTCACGCTGCGCGGCGGGAAGCGGTTCCGCGCGATCTTGGTCCTCGCGGGCTACCATCTCGCCTCCGGACGCCCGCCGCGCCCGGCGCTCTCGGCGGCGGCGGCCCTCGAGCATTTCCAGAGCTGGATGCTGATCCACGACGACATCATCGACCACTCGGAAGAGCGTCGGGGCGGTCCGACCGTGCACCGAGCGATGGCCACCCTCCACGAGCGTGAGCGCCGCGTGGGGTCGAGCGAGGATTACGGCACGGGCATCGGCATCACGCTCGGCGACCTTGAGGAGCCGTTCACGGTCGAGGCGCTGCTCGCGACCCCGGCGCCTCCCACCGCCCGCCTCGCCGCCCTGGCCGAGTACGTCCGTATGACGCGGCTCACGGCGTACGGTCAGCTCCTGGACATCCGCAACGGCACGCTCGACCCCGCGAGCGTCACCGAGGCGGACGTCCTGAACGTGCACCGCCTCAAGTCGGCCGTCTACACCGTCGTCTCTCCGCTCAAGATCGGAGCGCTGCTCGCGGGCAGCCCTGCCCTACGGCTCGAAGACCTCGAGGCGATCGGCACCGACCTCGGCATTGCCTTCCAGTTGCGGGACGACGTGCTCGGGGCCGGGTTCGACGCGGACGAGTCGGGCAAGAGCGCGAACGACCTCACCGAAGGCAAGCGGACCCTCCTCGTGGTCCGGGCGTGGCAGCTGGGCTCCGAGGCCGACCGGACCCGTCTCGGACGCGTGCTGGGCAACCCGACCGCGCCCGCCGAGGACGTTGAACGCGCCCGGGGGGTCATCCGGACCACCGGGAGCCTCGAATACTCCGAGAAGCGGATCGCGGAACTGACGAAGCGGGCGCTCCAACGCCTCGCCCGGAGCCGGACGATCCGCGCGGGAGCGAAGCCACTCGTGCGCGAGATTGCGGACCGGCTGGTCCGAAGGAAATCCTGAGCGGGCGGTCTACGGCCCGCCGTCCGAGGGGGGCTGCTGCTGGACGCCGGCCGCCTGCAGGGCCTGGGAGAGCTCCTGCTGCATCGCCGTGTATCGTTCCTTCAGGTGGTTCTCCTGCCGCTCGACCGCCTTCAGCCGGACCTCGGCGGTCTCCTTGTCCTCGGTCAGGAGGTCCTCGATCTCCTTCCGGTTCTTCGCACGGACAAGCAACCCCCCGATCGGGCGATAGATCACCGCGTCCTCGGGGACGGCCTTGAGCTCCTCGAGCGTGTGCGAAACCTCGCGAACCTTGAGGTCGAGCTGCAGGCGCTGCTGCTGGGTCGCGCCGAGCTCCTGCTG
>Ga0326728_10025031_pt1 | contig 10735 bp, 14 predicted proteins | sample MB3enrmetagenome_FD_207602 | JGI IMG/M metagenome (GOLD analysis project Ga0326728, IMG submission 207602) | Lab enriched peat soil microbial communities from McLean, Ithaca, NY, United States - MB31MN | ecosystem: Environmental > Terrestrial > Soil > Wetlands > Peat | place: USA: New York...
TCGACCATGTCTTGTATTACCTGAAGTGTTTCGTCGTCAAGAGCATTCCCAATGGCAGAACGAAGAGCTTTTTTTATTGAATCTTTGTCAGACTCAATTCGGCCGACTTCATGACCTGCGTCATTTCCTCTTTTTGAGTCAACCTGAATATCCATAATATCTCCACCTAATTTGCAAACATTATATTTTGTTCCATAATGGGGATAAATATCCATCTGCAATATACATGATTTTGGTAAATGTTAAAATCAAGCAAAAGTACCACATTTCAGAATCTTTCGTAATGGTAAAAAAGTAGGTAATTATCTAATCGCAGCGACAACACTATCTCGTTTATGTCAGATTCATCTCACAAATAAATAAAGTCCCCTTGGACTTAGTGGGCTTTCAGAAATGGATGCCCACGATTTTTTTGTCGTCACTTATCCACTATCGGCTCGCCTTGATACTTGGGACGGTAAGCAGTCACATTACTAATATCGTTTCAGGTTTTAATCAAGATTTAATATAAACATCCTTGACATCATATTGACTAATTCATATCATTAAAGCATGCGTGACTGAAGTGGTCCCAAAAAACTGGACAGGTTGTTAAGATAGAGTTCTGCTCCTAAAATTAAGAGAATAAAGAGGAGCAGGAAATTGAAACAGAACCGCAGAAAACATAGTCCGGAGTTCAAAGCCCGGGTGGCCATGGAAACCTTAAAAGGCGATGAGACGATCGCGGAATTAGCTATCCGGTTTGAAGTCCACCCGACACAAATCAACAAGTGGAAGAAAGAACTGGTAGCAGGCGCTGCCAATATCTTCGGAGCTGATCCCAACAAGAAGATCAAGGATGAGAAAGGACTGAGAGTTTGTCGATCAAAGTTAATTAGATATTTCGAAAATCACGATTCAAATTTGGGATGATTAAGTGGGTTAATTTAACTGCAATTGCCTTGAAATTGATAATCAAAGAGTGATATTATTTATGGCATCTAAATAGTTCACTTGAAGTATTTATGATAGAAAGCAATGAACTACCGTTTGTAAATTGGCCACCTGAACGGTAGGGAGCAACTGGTGAAACCGATCTTATTTAAGGTCGGTTTTTTTATTGGAGTTTGATAAACATGATTGAAGGAAAATGTTATAAATGTGGTCGAGTTTACTATGGGTGGTCATTACTCGAACCACGTAATCAAAGTTGCCCACAGTGCGGAATAGGGCTTCTGATTACTGAAGACGGTAGAAAGACAATACACGGATACTCTCCATTTACTGCCGAAGAATATAAAATTAAACTGCCTCCTGGAGCCAAACATAATTCGGAGAGGACCAAAGGCGGTATTGCAAACGAATAACAACCAACCAGCGATTTGCAATCTCGAAATCGGGGTTGCAGAATAAAAAGAGTACCAATCAAAATCGTTGTAAGGTTAAGAGGATGATAGAACAAAAAATTCTTGTAACGGTATACACAGATTCAGGCATATTCACAGGAATTCTCTCTGTCCCTGGCGCAGCTCGTCTTTCCGATTTTATCAACATTTCCGAACAATTTATGCACCTAGAAGGAAAGGCATTAACCAAAGCTAGCGAAAAGACAGATAATCCGGATGAAATTTACATCAACAAAAATGCAATCAAGCTGTTAACGACCGCAACTGATGATGATACCCGGGGCACAGGCGCTAAGGGGAAAACATATCCTTATGTCAAGAAAAAGCCGGTTCGTGTAAAAATATATATGACTAATTACGAAATAAGCGGTAACTTGTATAGTTTTGATCAAGGGGATATCCACCAAATATTGCAACAACCCCGCCAATTTCTAGCTTGCACTGATGTTACGATACTTGATACTCGTGTTAACAGTTCCGTAAGCGCCGATTTCATCGCAATAAACTGGAATAACATTTCCGCCTTACTAAAGGCAGAACCCTGAGGCCGAATTCTCCAGCCGTTTTAAAAATTAAATCCTTAGCTAAAGCTAAATAATTTAAGGAGTCAAGAAATTGCAAAGTAAACATTTAAGATTTATCGCTATTTTTCTCACTTTGGGGTTAATTTCTGGCTGGACTCTGGGAATGGCTGGGTGTTCGTCAAAAAAGACCTCTGTTCCGGTGACGACCTCAGCATCAAATGCTACAATGTTGACAACGACAACCACAGCTTTGCAAACCACTTTAACGACAACTCATTCAACAACAGCGACAACATCCCCATTGTCGTCAGGTTCGACAACTTCGATACCGACCTACACAAGTGCAACAACCTTAACAGCCTTTCCGTATCAAGGGTCGGGTAATGGTAATTGGTCAGGCCAGGTAACACTTAACAATACAACTTACCAAATAAGCGGTACGATGACAATTTCAATAGATGCAAATGGCAATCTTACTGGTTCCATCACTAGTAATAAAACTGGCGGTACTGTTCCTACCACAATAACTGCCCAAATCGATCCTAATGGCAATTTAAGTGGTACAGTAAGTTTTACTGTAGATTCATTTAATTTTGTGACAAATTGGCAAGGTAAAATAAGTGTTGCTGGAAATTCCATGAGTCTTCAAGGGACCTGGACTGGCTCATACGGTGGATCGGGGGTTTTCTCAGGAAGCGGCACCACATCTAATTAATTGGCGCAGAACGCAAGTTAAAAGTTTACAATAATCATTTTAGTTGACATATTTAGTGGGCACTCAACAGTGGGTGCCCACTCTGTTTTTTTGCGGTGGTACAAAAAGGAGATAATGAAAACTATTTTCTAAATTTATTTATGGTCCAGTTCTTGTTTGTCCATCGGTATCTTCCCCTCAACCGAAACAGCATCTAGACCAAATATCATCTTGAGCTGCATGCCCAGGGTCTCTTTCAAAATCTTGAGCATTGGAGAAATGAGTTTCTCTGATTCGGGTGTGGATGCTATCAGGCGCACGACCATCGCGCCATTCTCGTAGTCAACAAGAATGCTTCCCTTGAGTCCCTTACCCGCTTTATTAACGTCTGTTATTCTTTTTGGGTTTACTTCCGAAGTCATTATAATCTCCTTTATGATCAGAAATGCTTCCGTTGCTTAACTCGCCCAAAAGCGTCTGCCGTAACCAGATTTGAAACATCTCTCTAATACCGCAAGACAGACACTCTTCATACCAACCGTCTATTTCATGTTGAACAAAAAGATCGCCATTACAGCGCGGACAACTTTTGAATTTCCAGACCGCCATGCTATACATGCCTCCAGTTGTTTTTGAATACCACAAAGTTATTGTTCGGCTTTATTTTCAATAACGCCGAACATCACTACTCACGATTTATTTCTTTCTCACATTTATATTTTACTTTGCTTTTACTCCATGTCAATAAAAAGTTGGCCGAGATTTAGGAGCAGATGAAGAATTACGATTATTTATCTGAAATCTTGGAACGTAAGTGAGTAAGGCTGAAGTTAAATGATATTGCCCATCTAAACGGTGCATTCTATTATAATTTTGCTGTAGATCCAATTAATTTTGTGACAAATTGGCAAGGGAAAATAAGCGTTGCTGGAAATTTCATGAGTATTCAAATGATCTAGACTGGCTCATATGGCAGCACGGGGTTTTCTCAGGAACTGGCACTATTTCTTACTAATTCGCCGGACCATGAACTTAAAGGTCCTATGGTTTTCTGGAATGACAACACGCTTGGCCGCTCAGCAACGGGTAGGCCGGGAGCAGATCAGCTTCACCATCGAGTTGTTTGATAGCTTGGGTGATGTCAGGAGATAGAGTTGGTCAATCAAAGTTAATCAGATTTGCGGTAACTGCTATTTCCTCTCTCAGTAGAGGGCACTCAGATATTGGTGCCCTCTTGTGTAATTCACTGCGTACTAAAGTACTGCTCGAATTAGTCCAAAGGATCGATAGACTTGAGTTAACTTTATTGCGATAATAGTTTCAAATATATTCGACATTTATCAGGATGGGAGAGATTTAATGAACCAACAGACGGATTTTAAAACAAATTATCCCAATATTGGAGCAAATGCAATGTTGTTAGCCCATCATTTTAGTAACCATCGAAAATGGATCCATTGTCCGAAATGCATTGGCGGGAATATGTATCTAGAAATAACAGGCGAATATATTTGTCTACAGTGTGGTTGTGCCTATTCTCCAGATTTGGTCACTGAACATAAACCGAGCGCAGTGAAGGTTCAAGGCGAACTGGTACCCTTGTCTTAAGATAGTTAATAAATAAGATCCATTATAAGGAATAAACAATGCAGATTACTCAAGATTACTACGATATTTTGGGCATCACTCCGAGTGCGAATGCACAAGAGATAAATCAAGCCTATCGTAAACTAGCTTTTCAATTTCATCCAGACAGGAATCAAAATAATCCTGAAGCCAATAGAATGATGCAGGAGATAAATGAAGCCTACGCGACTCTCGCAGACCCCCTCAAAAAGCGGTCTTATGATTTACCGCTCGGACATAGTGCTATAACACCGAAATTCAAGGCTGGTAATAAGGTGACAATCAATAAACATTCCACGTCACCATATAGGAATCATGCTGGAATAGTGGATAAAGATCCAGTTAGAGACCTTTTTCGTTTCTGGTATGCAGTGAGGGTTGAGATGAACGGATACCCGACGATTGTCCGTTTTGCGGAAGAAGAACTTGACGCGATCTGAGAGTATCACTTTAAGAAATATTATTGTTATGATGAACTATTCGATCCCGTCCTCAAGGTGACAGTTTGTCGGGGCAATGCCGTAACGCAGAATTTGTCGGTCAAAGTTAATTAGATTTTAAATTACCATATATATATGTTCATTCCCCATCGAATACAAGTGTGTTCTTAACGATATATCTTGAGCCCATAACATCGAAGCTACGATAAACGCCAATAAAGCAACGAACATCATTAAAACGATGTTTGCCGATTTCACAACGTATATTCCCGCCAATGTTAATTCTGAAGCAAAACTCGCATCACTCACATTCTCCCACAGGCTAAATGAATGCTTCGTCCTATTATTCTCAATTTGTTCAATTTTTACTGTCAAGTCTTCGATGCTTTTTTCATCTCGTCGTCCATTTTGTGAGACCACCATCATGGTTAATAATGTTTTTATTTTGTTCATTAATTGAAACAGATGCATATCTTTATGTAAAGTATATTCAGCCTCCCGAACCTAATATTATATTTATTAATGCTCAGAAATGGCTGCCCGTCTATTTTTATCATAAACACTTGGCCACCCATTGTTTTGCAACTGAAATTTGGAGCTATAGTGAATCTTATTTTATTGCGCCCAGTAAATACCTGTGCTATGATTTTGTTTGATAAAAGGTTTCGTGCATATCGTTGCAATTATTATTATCGGGGTAATCGTTGTTCTACTACTTATGATCGCGCTTCTCGTGGGGCCTTGGGCTAGATCAACAAATTCGACGGGTGGTACAAAAGCTTCCATCTCAGCATCGATTTGAAGAATAAACCGATCAAACATGAATGTCAATTCGGGTGTTCCGGCAGTGGTTTGGAGTTGATCACCCCAATGAGACGAGGAGAAATAAATTGCTTTTTTAATGGACCGACCTACATCGTTTTTAGATATTTTAGCCTATAAACTACCATCCGTATTTATTCCAGCTATGATAACTGTGCCAATGTTGGCTCTCTTGTTTGAAAATCAAGACTATAAGCAAAATTTTTCTATGGCACAATCGTTTAACCGATTTCCAATTATAAACGCGATGTTTGACCATCCCGTAGGGTCAGGCAGGTTGTTTAGTAGGATCGCGTTACCTTTTTTTAGGGTTCTTCGATATCCTCTGCCCAATTTCTTCCCATATTTATTTCTGCAAGAATTATCTTTTTCCATGATTAACCTCGCTATACCAATTGCAGAGATATTACATGATTCCAGAAAGGTGTGCATCCCTCGTTTGACTGATTTTGGAGCAAAAAATGATTAATCCCGCGACCCTGGTTCCTTACTTACATCCAAAATTTCACGCTTTTGTCATGTATTATCCGTAAAATTTATGACTTTTAAACGGTTTTGTTGATAAAGTCGTGTTGAAGGACCGTGTTACAATTTGTGATTTGGCAAGGAGTTAAATAAATATGAAAAGAAAACAATCAGGGTTCATTTCCTTTTGTTTGAGCATCGCATTTATGGGGGCGTTAATCTTGAGTATCGTGGGTTGTGCATCAAAAACAACGATAAAATTGTCTTCCATTGAAATATCACCATCTAACCCCCCAAATATAACCGTAGGTTCTAATTTTCAGTTAAAAGCAACTGGCATATATTCCGATGGTTCGACCTTGGATATAACAGCGAAGGTAACATGGGAAAGTAGCAACACAGGCATAATTGTCGCGGGTATCGGTCAAGCAAGTGGAATCGAACCCGGAACAGCGAAGGTTACCGCGGTACTCAATGGAATCGCCAGCGCACCTATACTATTTACCGTTGTGAGTGCTTTTCAGGGGTCAGCGAATGGGGTTTGGTCGGGGCAAATGACAATTGGCACAGCAAGCACATCTTTAAGCGGTACTTTCTCGGCGACAATCAACGAAAACGGCGGTGTTACCGGTACGATGACTGGGACTTACTCCGGTAGCATCGTTGGTCAGGTCACAACAAATGGCAATTTGAATGCCACCGGAAATCTTATGGTCGGTTCGACCAACTATGTAACAACATGGTCAGGAACAGTGACATTATCGGGAACGTCCTTAAACATTCAAGGTACATGGACTGGTTCAAATGGTGGGTCGGGGGTTTTCTCAGGAAGTGGAACTACTTCTAACTAATTGGCGTGAACGCAAGTTAAAAGTTTACATGATAATGCTATTTCGACATATTGGGCGGGCACTCAGCAATGGGTGCCGGCTATTTTTTTTGCGAAATTCCCAGAAACGTTGAGTTGGTTCACAGATTAAGTTTGAGGCGGAGTAAAAAACACAGCGATTCGAGGCTAATCACCCATTGACAAGTCATAAAACGGAAGTAAGATTAAAGTAGTAAATGATGTAATTTACTGAAACTAAACTAAAAAGGGTTTACATGCGAAGAAAGATAAGCAAGACTATATTCCATATAAAATGGCTGATGATGAGCGAACGAAGCAAATACAATTATCTTTGGAAACGTGCCGAAGATAACTGGGAAAATTGAATTCCCTGGTAAGTAAATTTCCGGCAACACTCATAATAGTTGGCGCAAGGGGCTGCCGCTTTTAGGCGACAGAATAAACACGAAGCGCCAAAATACTTTTATAATTGCATTAATTTTTAGGATGTCAATGGTTTTGCAAACGGAATGGAAATAGACAATTAAACACATCTACTGAATCTAAAAACCAGAGACCCACTTGACTTGGTGTAAAACTGTAATAATATTAAGATATGCAGGAATGGATGACAGTCAAAGAAGCCTCAATTCAGCTCGGAATAAGTGAATCATATATCCGCAGTCACATTAAAAGAGGAAACTTTAATTGCGAAACGCAGGGATACCCTATTCGCTTAGCGCCGACTGAAATCGACATTTTTGTTTTACCGTACGAACACAGTTAGGTTCCGACAAGTTTCAGCGGTGTTTCAAAACCTTCATTTTTTCAAAATATTGTATAAAAGGATTGTTGATGTACATTACAATTTTAATTTTAATTCTGATAGTTATTATATTGGCGGTAATAGTCATAACTTTGACTCTTAAAAAACAAAAAAGATCAGTAAGGGGTGATTTTGATATGTCTGATGGATCGAATAACAATCTGAATGTTCAAAAGATTTTTAGGATGACTCTGGGTGTTGTTCTCCTAATAATAATTGCGTTTGGAATTTGGGGGATTTGGCGACTCAATAATACACTTCAATCTATTAACACAAATTTAGCCAGCTTAGACAAGAATTCTTCTAATTTGTCCACATTAACCAATAATGTGGCAGGTACTGATTTAACTTTGTCCAATATCGATAAAGACTTGCAAAACATTAACAACGAATTATTTTACATCAAGTAGAATTTGTGTTTCGTTATATTCGTTAATGTAATGTAACCGTTCGTACCAATGCATGCTGTGCACGAAATTACCAAATCTTTATTAGAATACTGACAAAATTACTCAGAAGTTCTAATACAAGCAGAAGAAGGAGCATCTACTGTCTCAATCCTAGCCAGCAAACTTGGTATCGTCGGTTTCGATTTCATCTATTTCACAACTGATTTTGGAAAATGAAGAGCGACTCACTAACAGTGCATCTGGCTTTATCGGTTATTTGGAACGAAAGGCGGGATTTATCATCAGTCCCGCCATGATCAGGGGAACATTGGAACCATCCCCGAACAAACATAAGACGAATATATTTAAAAAGCCCTATGGGTCGTCGGGATGGGTGCTACAACTACCGGCAGTCTTTTTTTTAACGAATACTACTCCAGACAACCCAAGATTTGCAGAGGCTGCACCCAGCGATATAGCCATAAGCGGTTTGTCCGCACCTGCTTTAATCGGCACGGAATTAGCTGGGCAGGTGGCAGTTGCTAATTTATACCGCAAATAGGATCAACCTGATTTGAAATTGGTGGAGGGTCTGGCCACGTTCCATCGCAATTAAGCATTACAGAGCAGAATAACAAATAGACAAACGGCCCATCACGACCCTCTGGCTGGATTGTCTATATAGCCAGTATTGGGCCTTCATGGCGTTCTCAGCGGCAAGCCAACAACCAGTAGCACCTATGCCTTCACTGTAAAAGTAATCGATAGTTTGGGCAATACTCCGACACACATTAGTGTCCTGCGGTTGTGGTATTAACGTTCACACTATTGATATTAACACCCGGTACCGCGTCGACCAAGTCATACAAGTTAGCATTTTTTAAGTCGTTTTGTAAGCTAAACGTAAATTCGTTCCCAGTTTCAAAAAATTGATAAAACTCACTGCTGAAATTCGATAATGAAGCAGTCGTAACTTCGACTGACAAGCCGTCAGCAAAATACAAAGTTGCGTAATTATTCCCGGCTATTGTGTCCATGCCGGTTATTATGCCAACGACAATTCGGTCCGGTAAAATTGAGGTTGTTGTAGTAGTTGTTGTGGACGTGGTGACACCTGTATTACTAGTCGTGGAGTTAGAGGCTACTTCGCATCCCGTTAGTGATAACAGGGTCGCTATTAACAGCAAGGTAATTTTTAATTTCATAATTTATCAACCTTTTTACACTATTTCTGTTCTAGCGCTAAATTGAATAATCAGTTCCCACAGTGTTTATATATCTTTTATTATAACAACAAAGCGCGGAGGTGCCATCGAAAGTAATCTTATTCTAAAAATGTAAAGCGCTGATACCTTAGAGTTCAGCGATGCGGTTGACGGTGGCATATGGAGAGTTACTTTAACATTGTGTTTTTCGTTCTTCAGTGGCATGGGCATTTCTCTGCCTAGTTTATGTCAAGTCTCAAACCATTCCAGGTTCTCAATCACACATTCTTGACCGCTTTTTCGGGAGTGGAACCCGTCGTTGTCAAATCAGATAGCTCGATATAGCTGGCCACATAATAGCCGCCTTGATCCTCACGATATTCGATAGTCATGGTATAAGGTAACCAAAACAGTGGTTAACTTTTTATCGGTTGGGGGGAGAAGGTTGGTGAACATTGGGTCACAACATGATTATTTACAAACAGTGCCGGTTAAATTGCAAAGCTTGCTCCAGCTCTCTTTGCTCTTGCCACTTTAATCCAGCTATAATTTAATTAGTTCACACCTTTTTCACCCCATAGATGGTTGTTGTTGTTCCTTTTTGATTTTTGGGAGGTACTATGCCAGGTAAAAATAAGGAATTTGACCAGTTTAAAGGCTCGGTTGATTATGTGACTTCGGACGAACTCCGCAAAGCTGTGAATGTCTCAATCGCTTTAGGCAAACCATTATTGATTAGAGGTGAGCCGGGAACGGGTAAGACCCGGCTGGCGCACAGTATCGCCAAAGGATTAGAGAAGAAATTAATCGTCTGGAATATCAAGTCCACAACCAAAGCGCAGGAAGGTCTCTATGTTTATGATACGGTGCAGCGTCTTAATGATAGCCGGTTCGGAGACAGGAACGTATCTGACATTAAACAGTATATTAAACTAGGCAAACTAGGACAGGCCTTTACTGCTCCGGAGCAAGTAGTTTTACTGATTGATGAAATCGATAAGGCCGATATCGAGTTCCCCAATGACCTGTTGAACGAAATCGACGAGATGAGCTTTTATATTCCTGAGACAAACGAAACCATCACAGCCATTCACCGCCCCATTACGATTATCACCAGCAATGCCGAAAAAGAATTACCGGACGCTTTTCTCAGGCGCTGTATTTTCCATTTTATCGAATTCCCGACTCCGCAATTGATGGAGAAAATTGTAGAAGTGCATTTTCCCAACCTGAAAAGCAATTTATTGAAAGAAGCGATGAAAAGTTTTTACGGCCTCAGGCAAATTGATGATTTCCGTAAAAAACCTTCAACGAGCGAGCTGGTTGACTGGATCCGGGTGATCCTTGCCAGCGATACGCCGGCTGAAGTTATTTCCAAAGAACTTCCTTTTGCCGGCGCCTTATTGAAAAAAGAAGTTGATTACGATTACTTCATCAATAATTATATGACTCGCAAGGGCGACTCCTATTTTCTGCGCAGACAGTTATAACGATGTTTATTGACTTTTTTTACATCTTGCGTAAGCGAAA
>Ga0326728_10025032_pt1 | contig 10735 bp, 10 predicted proteins | sample MB3enrmetagenome_FD_207602 | JGI IMG/M metagenome (GOLD analysis project Ga0326728, IMG submission 207602) | Lab enriched peat soil microbial communities from McLean, Ithaca, NY, United States - MB31MN | ecosystem: Environmental > Terrestrial > Soil > Wetlands > Peat | place: USA: New York...
AAAATTACTACTGGTGCAAGTTTAACCACAAAAGCCCATGAGCTACCTCCAAGAACGTCTAACCCCAAAAATCTCAACAAATATGGTTCGCGTCCTGGAATACTCAATATGCCCGTCAGTGAGGATGAGTTCCCGCAGCTGCCGGTTTCTCGTATAACGAATGCGAAGATTACTAGAATTATGGGAATCAAAGAGCCGACGAAAAGATAGATGCGGCCTAGCCTGGCACGTGCGAGAGGCAACAGGAACGGTAATGATACAAATGGAAATACGCGCAACAACCCGGCGACGGCTGTGCAGGTTCCGGTGCGTAGCCATTCATTGTCGAATCCAAAGTTCAAAGCTAATAGAACTATGGCGGTAGGAATAATGTCCATCGTCCCGTAAACGTACAACCAATAAATGTTGAACGGGTTTGCGAACCAAGTCAGACTGGCCAAAGCAGCACTTGTCTTCGACCGCGTAAGCTTCCGAATGAGTCGCGATAACAAAATTCCCGTTACAATATCCGAGAAGAAAATTGGCAACTTCATAAGCAGCGCTAAAGTCATCGCAGCAACCGAAAAATTAACCAGATTGAGCATCGGCGGATGCTGAATCGGCAACATAGCCCAAACCCAAAAGAACGGCGTAAGGATCAACTCTATCCCGAAGTACACGCCGAACGGAGACCAGCACGGAATCGTTCCCGAACTAAGACTCTTGAAAATGGCCGCCGCACCAAGAATCCAATTCGAAAAATCGCTCGTAGATGCAGTATTAGAGAATCCTAGCGGAGTAATTAGGATGATGAGGATCTTAATAGGAATGAGCAGCGCGGCGAATGTGCGCCATCTGGCCAGGATCACGGTCATCATATCACACTTTGCAACTAACACATGCGTCTGAGTTTCTGACTAGACGATTATCAAAGCTGTTGATACCAATTATCTTAAATGTTCAGTTGTAAGCGACGACAGTTGAGAACTCCACATTGTTTGGCAGAATCTCGATTCTTGTCAGGAATCGAAATGTCTTCCTAGTTAGTTTGGCCTTAATTTCAGCTCTTAAAGTAGGGTTCTCAGTAGTCGCTCCAGCGAGCTTTGATCTCCAGGCCATAGTGGAGCTGGCGACAGTGGGTCGGCTTATTGGACCATGGATTGGTCTCTACCCGCCGCTCTTTTTTGCGAATTCTACTGCTTTGCAGAGTTGGACTCTCTCTACGCCGTCCGGCATGGGCATTAGTTTACGCTTCGTATCATTAATGATGAGACTTCCTATCTTTATTTTCGATTTGGGGACATTAGTCGTCCTGTATTATATCGGTAAACGAATGAAGTCTCCGGTTGAGGGCCGAATCGCTGCTCTGGTTTGGTTCCTCAACCCCTATCTGCTGTTCAGTATCGAACTGATTGGAGTACCGGATGTAGCAGCGACGTTTTTTGTTATGGCCGCTATCCTCATGATGCTATACAATCGGCCTCGATTTTGCGGAATTTTTCTCGCTTTAGGCATCTGGATAAAACTGTATCCTATCCTTCTGCTTCCTCCGTTACTGATGTTCGCTCACCAGCATGGAGTCGCAAGGCGAGATAAAGCGGCTATTCTCGTCTTTGGAATCGTCGGGCTTATTGGTTATATGTTGTGGGTTCTTCCCTATGGGACGTTGTATCTTACGAGTTACTATTCTCCAGTAACGCAGTTGCTGCCGTTTATTGGAGGAGACTATTCAGTTAATGGTGCGGCTTTCGGATTAATTATTTTCTACTGTATAGTTGCCTTGTTTGCAAAGAAAACAACTTCGCCCATCGGAACGATGGTTCAGACTTTGCTTGTCTTCTATGTTTTGTCGAATTGGAGTTTCTACGTTCAATATCTAACATGGGCTTTGCCTCTTATGGCGCTGGATGTCGCTTTATGTAATAGATGGCGAGCTATTCTCATTCCCGCAATCTGCGCTTTCTCGTTCGCTCAATGGTTCTTTCTTTCAGCGGGGTTAGCCACCCCGAGCGGCTATAGTTTGTTTCTCGTCAACCTCGCAAGCAACAGCGTCTTTTCGATCGCGATCAATAATCTCCTAAACAATCAATTCGTGCAGGTGTTCGCCGCCCCCATCATTTCGTCGGCAGGTTTCGCATGTATGCTAATTTACGTGATCGACGTTGCTGGTTCCTGGTTCATGAAATCGTCCGTCGCGACGAACGGATCTGCATGATTTGGAAACAGTTCTAGTAGAGCTCCTTGCCGTGGTCAAGACGCGCTCGCACTTCTTCTAAGCTCTTGAAAGTGCCAATGTCATAGTGCCTTTTGCTTGAAAGGTATGCAAACACTCGCTTTCCGTCACGAAGAAGTTGAGGGATTACGTCAGTCGCCACGTCTTTCTTGGGGCCGCAGTAGGTAAGGACGTCTTCTTCGAAAATATTTATCCCCATGTTAATGGGGTACTCCTTCAATACAGGTTTCTCTTCAAAATACGTGACCCTGCCATCTTCAGCCACTTTGCCTACGCCGTATTCGATTGGTACTGCCGTACTCATTGCGATTGTGCATATTGCCTGCTTCGCCGCATGGAACGTCATCATCTCCCTGAGATTCATGTTTGTAAGGACGTCGCCGTAGTAGACCACGAATCTTTCCCCTAGAAGCTCACCTGCAACTCCAAGTGCACCTGCAGTACCGATTCGATCAGCAACCGAGTACTCCAGTTTGACTCCGAATCTTCCTCCGTCCCCAAGATGATGTCGAAGCAGCTGGATTTCGTTATCTGAAACTAACATTACAAGTTCGACTATGCCGTTACTTTTCAAATAATCGATAATGTATTCGATCACGTAACGACTTCCGATCGGAAGCAATGCTTTGGGTACGTAAGCTGTTATCGGCTGTAGACGAGTGCCTGCCCCACCGGCCAGTATTGCAGCCTTCAATGTAACTCGCCAATTCAGTATTCAATCATTTGATTTAAGCGTGACAGTGAGTCCAGAAGCGTTGCTTGATGATCCACAAACCATAAACCCGTTTGGCTCTAGGGATTACTTGATTGTCGTTCCGGGGTGGCATTATTGCGTAAGACATTAGATGTTCTAGTGGGCATACCTGCGTTCAATGAGGAACAGACGATCGCCAAGGTAGTTATTCACTCTCAGGATCATGCGAGCCGAATTTTGGTGGTTGACGATGGCAGTAGTGATGATACTGGTGCAATCGCTGAACGTTTGGGAGTGAAAGTTCTAAGGCACGAAAAGAACTTGGGTAAGGGAGCTGCAATTCACGATTGCTTCGAATATGCTAAACGGAGTGGTGCTGACGTCCTAATCACGCTTGACGGAGATGGACAGCATGATCCGTCCCTTATCCCTAGGTTACTTGAAACTCTCCAGAAGACTCATGCGGATGTTGTGATCGGCAGCAGAACCTCGCGTCCATCCGAAATGCCTGGGTACAGATGGACAGGAGAACGAGCATTAGATTTGGTGACGGGTGTTAAAGTCAATGGTAGATTTGTTGACTCTCAGAGTGGCTTCCGGGCGTACTCGCGTAAGGCGATCGAAAACTTATCGGCAGCCGAATACGGCATGGGAGTTGACGCGCAATTAATCATGCACGCGAGCGAAGCTGGAATGAAAATCACTGAAGTATCCATAGCGATGAATTATGGTAGACCAAATACGTCTACGCATAACCCGCTGATGCATGGGTTGGACGTTATCTTCAGTCTGATAAAGTTCGTTTCGATAAGACATCCGCTGCTGTTCTACGGAACCTTTGCCGTTTGCTTTCTCTCGGTGTCAGCAGTCTTCGGGTTCATGACTCTCGATTACTATCAACGCTATGGTCGAGTGATTACGAACCTGGCACTGGTATCTCTTGCTTCAGGTATCATCGGTTTTCTTTCTCTCTTTACCGCGATAATTCTATTCACTCTAATTACGGTGGTTCGTGAGAATCGTTAGCTCGCGTTTAGGCTCTGCATGTATACTTGCTCGGTTTTAGAGGCTATTTCTCCCCAGTCACGGAGCAGTGCAAGCTTTCGTCCATTTCGTCCAAGTTTCAAACATTTCTCACTATCCTTAGCTAACGATATTATCGCTTCCGCGAGTGACTTCGGATCATTCGGAGGCACAAGTATTCCGTTATAATTGTTCTCGATTACGCTTGGGATTCCGCCGATGTTGCTAGCGATACAAGGTTTGCCTGCGGCGTTAGCTTCGAGAAGCGTTAGTCCGAAACCTTCTGACATATCTTTACTTGGTAGAACTAGAACGTCGCATGCGCCATAATAGCTGGGAAGTAGTTTATCTGATATGTCACCAACGAAAACTACTTTCTTCCTTAGTTTCAATGTATCGGCTAGGGATTCGAACTCGGGTTTGAGTTCCCCATCTCCGACTACGACCAGCATTATTTTCTCCTCGGTCTCGCCGGCGATTTTCATCGCTTGAAGCAGAATTTCAAGACCTTTGTATCTATGCCATTTAGTAAGCGCAGCCACAAATAAGAGAACGAATTTTTGATCTGTCTCAAGCTGTCTTCGTACGTCACTCGAGTCAACTTCAGGGTTGAATCGTTCGCAATCTACTCCGTTCGGAATCACGGTAACCATTTTAGCGAACTGACTCAAAATGCGTGACTGCGACGCGTAGATTGACGAAGTCGCAATTATTTGTCTATACCCATGAATGTATCTCGGCAATACTAGCTTATCGTGAATTTCGATTAGCAGTCTGGCGGATGAAGTGACCGGTGGGAGATCGTTATGCCACGTGAGAATTGCTGGGATCTTGCGTAAGTGTGCCGTGCGAGATACGTTATAAGCGAAATATGGGCTTGGAAAGTTGGCGTGGAAGATATCCGCATCAATCTCCTTCAAAGCGCGTTTTAGTCCCACGGGTATCGGAGTTCCATACAGTCTGCCAATCAATCTAAGCCGATCAATATCGATCCCAGCGTCGCTGTAAATTCCAGGTTTCAATGGATCGCAACTGCAGATCACTGTGATTGAGTGGCCGCGATCGCGCAAAGACGTTGCGAGGCTCGATACATATGTCTCAGCTCCGCCTCGCCACGGCGGATAGAAGCTGTTTACGATTGCGACCTTCATGCTCGAATTGCCCTTGATGGGTCAGACTCCAACGTAAGTCGAATCACCTAAAACCAGCTTCAAACCGCCCTCGATCCCGTATTCCGATCCGACGATTCTGTGTCGAGTGCCGATCATACTGTCCAAGATGCGCTTTCGAAAATCGGCGTACACGCCGTCCATGACGATGGAATTTTCTATTTCACAATTCCGAATCGTCGCGTCGTTACCAATAGATGTGTATGGCCCAATATGTGCCGCGGGGCCGATCTCGCAACGCTCTTCGAAAATTGACAAATTAGCGATCGCCACTTTTGTCACAATTACGTTACTCATCATACTTAGCCTCTTCCGATATGGATCGTTAGTGCTGAACGCTTGACGATGGATTACTGGAAGCGAACTCATCCAATGCCTGAGCTAAATTGACTGGCTTGTTTTGTAATTGACTTCGAGCTTTCAAAACGTTGAGAGAAGAGTCTCGCGGGCGTCTTGCGATCCACTGTGATGAAGAAGCCTGAATTGCCTCTATCAGCTTTGCATCGAAACTGAATTTTTCAGCAAGTTGGAGTGCGAATTCGTACCTACTCACCCTCTGATCTCCGGCCAGGTGAAGTGTACCTCGAAGACGACGTTCTGCCACTTCTAGAAGCATGCGCGCAAGCAGAGTGTTTAGGGTGGGCGATACATATTGATCTGCGACCACCGCAGTTTTTTGTCCTAACCGAAGACCCTCATAAAGCCGTGTTGCGAAATTAGGCCTATACTCTCGACCCCAACCGTATACAACGCTTGTCCTAACGATACAGAAGTCGTCACAATGTGATGCTACTTGTTCCTCGCCAATTAATTTTGACGCGCCGTATGTGTTTATTGGGTTCGCAATAGCTGATTCATCATACTTTCCGATTGAACCGTCGAAAACATAGTCGGTCGAGACGTAAATCAGGAAACTTCCTGTCTGCTCGCAAATTCTCGACAAGTTCCCCGTGGCGAAACCATTAATTTGTAGTGCAGCTGCTGGATCTCGTTCGCAGATATCAACGTCAGTTAGCGCTGCTGAGTGTATTAGCGCTTCAGGTCTCTCGGTAAGGATTAGCTTCCTGACAGAGTCCGGCTTTGTAAGGTCGATGTTCACAAATCCAGGTTGAGATGAATGGTGCGTGTGAAAGGTGGCACACACTTCGTGGCCGCTGCTAATTCCCTGACGTACGACGCTTTCACCAAGTAAGCCGCTGCCTCCAGTCACAAGAAGCTTCAATCTACCCGCTCTCTTTCCACGGAGCAGGGCTCAACATCTTCTCGTCGACGACCTGATTCCACCAAGATGCGTGTTGTGAATACCAATTGACTGGGCCTTGATGGTCTTGTCGTAAATCCTGCAAAGAATTGGCGTTCATCACGACGCAAATCGATATCAAGTATTCGAACGCCCTTAAGATCGAGGATGGCGTTCATGGTGTCAATCACGAAAATGACCTTAGGTCATATGCATATTAAGTCTCATGCATGCGACCTAACGCTTCGCTTAGTGGTCTTTAGATATTCGCTATTGGAATTCTGGGAATCCGCAAGTACGTTCCACTATCCATTGTCCTTTGGTTTTATGACGTGCCTCGATCTTTCGAACTTTCGCCTCTGAGAAGATTCAAATATTGTGTTCAGGATGCGGGTGATCCAATCGCTATCGGGTTGATATCTAGGGATATTCGGAAACATGGCGCCGATGATCTCGGTATCCTGAAGACGCCTGTTGGCTTGAATCGTCAGTCGCTGCTTGTAGGTGTCCTTGAAGTTGCGCAGATTCCATATGGCGCCACGCAACACTTTTTCAGGTATCGAATGGCGTGATGTGATGAAAGATCCTGATGATATCATAATCGAACTGTAGAGCAGGTAGTTGAAGAGAGCCCACTTAAGCGACCCTCCGCAATTCTTGATTATGGTTCGCAAAAGATTCCGATGACAAAAATAAAATTCGTCAAGAGTATTTCGTTCAGCTGAGCCACGGCGAAAGTGTGCTACTCTTGCTTCGGGACTGTAACTGATTCTGTAACCTCGGAGCCTGAATCGCCATGACAGATCCACGTCCTCAAAGTACATGAATAGTTTCCTGTCAAAGCCACCGACAATTCTAAGTGCCGACTTGCTGATCAGCGCTGCTCCTCCGCAAAAGGAGAACGGCCCAGATCCGACAAGATCATACTGTCCGGTGTCAACCTCACACTTACCGATATCAACGAATCCTCTCCAAAAAGGAATCCCCATCCCTCCTACCGAATCCAAAACTGAATGGTCGATCATTGAAACCATTTTGCAGGTGACCGCTGCAACATCAGGTTCACCTATTGTCTTTACTAGAGAATTGATCCAATCTGAATTCAAGATTTCAGTGTCGTTATTCAAGAGAAGAATATGGTCTGCATCAACTTTTTCAATTACTCTCGAGTAGGCCTCTGCGAAGCCAAGGTTCTCACGAAAACATATCACTTTCACCTGTGGGAAATTTTTCGTAACATATTCGCTTGATCCGTCAATGCTCGCATTATCAAGCAAGTAGATTTCGTAGTTTGGATAATTTGTCTGAGTCAAACTAGAGAAGCATCTGGGTAACCATCTCAAACCGTTATGGTTCAGTATCATGATGGCTACTTTCGGGTGTTGAGACACTGGATCAAACTCCGTAACTAGGACCGAGTCAATATGTCATGATTGGAGATAAGCATCTTCTCGAGAATTTCGGATAGTGCAAGTGACTTCACGTGACCGCCTTCTAATAACTGCCTATTTGATACCGTGCATAAGCATGTTTCCGGCTTGCAGGATGATTCAATAGGGCAACGCCGCATATTTTATGAGCATCTAGGGTGCAGACGACGGGCTGTGGATCGGATGGGTCTTCCCTCAAAGCCCGACCCTCTCCGCGCGTCTAAGTCAGATTGGAAAGGAGAAGCTCGGCGACTCCTAAGAGCTAGTCGTAGTATTCTAAGGGAGGAAGGGTTTTACAGCCTTCTACTCGCAGCATACGAGAAGCTTTCGATTCGTTATCGAAAGCCGAAGCATGCTCAAATTGGGGCTTTTAGGGAATTTTATCAAAGTATGCTCTCTGCTGCTGAAAGCCACGCAAATCTAGGAACGCAATCGGTTACCCAAGAATTGGATAGTTCCCGTGTTGACCGCGTAAAATTGATTGCGTTCTATCTTCCGCAATTTCACCCTATTCCAGAAAATGACGCTTGGTGGGGCACTGGCTTCACTGAATGGACTAACGTTACCAAGGCCGTGCCTCAGTTCGTAGGGCATTATCAACCGCGATTACCTGGAGAGCTTGGTTTCTACGACCTGCGTGTTATTGATGTACAGAAAAGACAAGTTGAACTTGCACGTCAATACGGCATCTATGGTTTCTGTTTCTACTATTATTGGTTCGACGGAAAACAACTATTGGAACGTCCTCTCAATCAATTCCTCTCTCACAAGAGTATCGATTTCCCATTCTGTCTGTGTTGGGCCAATGAGAATTGGACTCGACGTTGGGACGGTCAAGAAAACCAGAGACTGATAGCCCAAACTTACCCACTGGGCTGGGAAATTCGTTTCATCAAAAGTATCGAAAATGCGTTACTTGACAAGAGGTACATACGTATTCGCGGAAAGCCTCTACTTATTGTGTACAATCCAAAAAAACTACCCACGCCTAATGCTGTGCAAAAGTGGAGAAATTATTGGAAAGAACATGGTAATGGTGATTTGTACGTAGTGGCAGCTCGGACATTTGGCTTCGTTGATCCTCGACCCTTTGGCTTTGACGCAGCCGTCGATTTTCCTCCACATAATCTCCTCATCCGGAACGCAACTTATGACGTCAAATTACTGAATCCGCGATTCCTTGGTGAAGTATTTGACTACGGAAAATTTGTCGAAAAACAGGTCGCATTGAGACATCGAAAACATCCTTTTGATTTGTTTCACACGGTTTTTCCTTCGTGGGATAACGAACCCAGACGTGCAGGACGTGGACATATTTTCGCCTTTTCTACCCCCGAGCTATATGGGAAATGGCTTCGTCTCGCATGCGAACGCACAATAGCGGAATTAGACGCGGACAAAAGATTTGTCTTCATAAATGCCTGGAATGAATGGGCAGAAGGCGCATACTTAGAGCCTGACCGAAAATATGGCCGTGCTTATCTCCAAGCTACCGCTGCGGTCCTCAAATCCTTGGCACGAAACAATGCCGGCAACGGTCCCTAAACTGAAAGCCCTCGCGAAGAAAGAAATTCAAATCCGGAGGGAACGGAGGGAGCGTAATAGCGGGCTTGATGAGAGAATAAGATCGCCTTGTGAATGCAGTGGCCTACACTCTAGATGATTATCTACTTGGCGATGACGCGTCGTGGTAAGATGATATCCCTAGGGGTAATCGAATTGATATGCTTGCTTGAGCCTTTCTCGGATGCTGCTTCCAACATCCGACAACTGAGTTCCACCAAGCAAATGTGAAGGATCCAACAAGCGTCGAGTTATGCCATGATAGTGACTTACACATCTGCAGATAGCTTCTATGGGATAAGCTCGGAAATGATACTCTCGTTGATCCTGTAAGTAATGGTAAATCTCTGCGCCTGTGTCAAAGTTGATCCAGCTTGGCTTCTGGCCAAAGTATGTTTTTCTGGACGCGTGTAGTAGTCTCCAGATTCCGTGGTCTCGAAGAACTCCACGGTTTTTCAAGTTTAGTAGACTTCTCGAGACTAACTGTGACGGTCCAAACTCGTTAAAGAGTATCTTCTGGCGGAACGAACATCCTGCCGCTATCGCTTCTCTGATCAGAGAAGTTTTGAGCATTACGAAGGGGGTCCAGAATCTTTCCACATATAGCCCTTCCTCCTGATTGGGAAGCCATCCGGGACACTGGCTCATAGTATTTCTGAATCCAGAACCGAAGACGTTAGCGTCATCGATGGATCGGAGTGCAAACGATACGATCTCAGCGCTGAGGAGTTCGGTATCCGAATCCATCAACACAACTTTTTTTGATGGAGCTTGACTAAAAAGCCAGTCTAAAGTTTCACCATGATGCGCTAGAGTTCCATTGTGACTTTGCAGAGGTATCGGTGGACAAGACATCAGATCAAATTCGTATTTCTTCATTAGAGAGGAGAAGTATTCGTAACTTCTGTCTGTGAGTGGATAATTCAGAATCAGAATAGGCATCGTGGTGTATCTGAGTGCGCTCATTAAAGCGAGAGTCGTTGGTAACTTGGTGCCGACATTAATGATTACGATCTGCTCTTCTGAATCAGCCAAATGGGTAAGAGAGCTCAAGATCATCTAACTGTTCTCCAAAATTATCAGTAATCGAAATCTACGGCCACGGAATATAGGAGCAATTATCTTCGTTTCTCTCTATACAGTAGAATCGCGTTTTCCACATCTAAAGAGCTTTCGCGTATCCGACAGCTTAGATTTGATGGTCGAGCAGCAGCCATCAATTAGCGTTGGTTAACATTGTAGTAACTGCTATTCCATGTATCTAGAAGCCAAAGTACTAATTTCAGGTAAGCAGTGCAGCGGGTAATCCAATGAATGCGGCGACTCGATTTGAAAGTGTGGGATTTTGTAGTCGTGGGCGCCGGAATCATAGGATGTTCGATCGCGAGACGGCTCAAGTCGAGT
>Ga0326728_10025034_pt1 | contig 10733 bp, 10 predicted proteins | sample MB3enrmetagenome_FD_207602 | JGI IMG/M metagenome (GOLD analysis project Ga0326728, IMG submission 207602) | Lab enriched peat soil microbial communities from McLean, Ithaca, NY, United States - MB31MN | ecosystem: Environmental > Terrestrial > Soil > Wetlands > Peat | place: USA: New York...
TCATCGCCGTCAATCGCACGCCGGCGGACAGGGGCGGCCCCGAGCACACGGAGGGCTAGAGATAGGGATGGATCGGATGAAAAACCGGTCGCAGCAGGAAGCGCCGGGCGATCTGCGCGTAACCGCGGAAATGGAAGTGATCGTTGAGCGTGAGCAGTTCCTCGCGATGCTGCCGGTAGTAGCCGGGGATTTCGAACCACGGCATCGTCGGCTGCAGGTGATGGACGATGTGCAGGTTGTTGTAGAGGAACAGCAGCCCGAACAGCGTGTTTGATTCCACGGCCGCCGTGCGCTCGGACGGTCCGGGCGCCGCACGGTGCTCGGTGAAGGCGCGCAGCAGTCCGAGGCTCATGCCGGGGTAGGCAATCAGCAGCAGGTACTGCCACCAGGGCATGCCATAGTGCCCGCAGATCCAGAATATGCAGGCCACGGCGAGGGCGTGCACGAGCCAGATCGGCAGCCGGCTGAAGTCGCCGTGCAGGAACCGCGCGCTCTCGCGCCGCGCGAGTATCCAGAGCCGGATGAACGGGCCCACGGTGAGGCGGCCGAGCAGGGTCTGATTGAACAGCAGCAGGCCGCGATGCAGCACGTTCATCCGCACCCAGTCCGCACGCCGCACGTAGTAGGACTCCGTGTCGGCGCCCGGAACGGTCAGGTTCTGGTCACGATGATGGATGCTGTGGCTGTTGCGGTAGAGAGAATAGGGGAACCACAGTCCCAGGGGCGGGAACACGATCGCATAGCGCAGCCAGGCAGGCACGCCGCGGAAGGCATGAATGGCTTCGTGCTGCAGTGAAAAATGCCATGCAATCACGTAGGCGCCCAGAGGCACGATGAGCCACCACGGCAGAGCCGCATGAAAGCGGACGAGGAGGAACCAGCCAGCATAGATGGCCAGGGCGAGCAGGATCGTCGGCCCGTCGTGCCGGTAGAAGCTTTGCATGACTGCCTGTCTACCCTGCACTCTGCGCAGGCGTCAACTCTGCAAATGCGTCATGTACGAGGCTCGCGAGGTGATGAGCCTGCCAGTGTGCCAGCGCCTCGCGGAATTCCTCGGCCAGCAGCTGGTAGGTGTCCAGCTCGGCGTGAACGAAGCGGGCCAGCCGCAGATCCGCCAGCGCCGGCTGCAGATCCGGGTCCTCGTGCGCCGTGAGCAACGCCCGGGTCAGGGAGGGCAGGGGCTCGGAGGCCACGAGGGGCGGGATGGGACGAGGCTGCGTCCTGTCGACGACGCGCACCTGGGCCACGAGCTCGGGCGCATAGCGGCGCAGCAGCAGCAGGCTGTACGCGTCGATGGCCGCCACATCCGCACGCCCCTCGGCCACTGCACTCAGAGCGCCCTGTGGCGTCACCTGCGGTGCGAGCACCTCCCGGAAAAGCGGGGGGGCTGCCGCCAGCCGGCGCAGATGCGCGAGCGGCGCTGCGAAACCCGATTGCGATTCGGGGCTCGTGAAGGCGATACGGCCGCCGAGCGTATCCTCCAGACTGCGATGCGCGCTGCCGGCGCGCACCACGAAGTCGCTCCAGTAGTGAGCCCTGCCCGCGAATTCGGCTGCTGCGGGAACCGGCGCCGCCAGGATGCAGGGGGGTCTGCGTGATCGCGCCAGCGGCAGGCCGCACATGAACACGGCGCCCTTGCGCGGATGAGACCAGAGCTGCGCGATCGGCGCGGGCGCGGGCAGCTCCACCGTCTCCAGGGGAACGCGCGCGCGCCGCGCGAGCTGCAGCAGCAGCGCGTGCCAGGTGCTGGCGGCAGCCGGTGCGACCGCGTACATGCGGGCGCTGGCGATCCAGCCGTGAGTGGGAATTAGCCTCGCCATGCGAGTTGACTATAACGGATATGCTGGACGCCCCGGCCGCTGATGTCCGGGTGCCCGGAGGCTGCGGCAGATTCCGCTAGAATGCAGCTCTCACCGAACGAAGCGATCGCGATGTCAGTCCCTGAATTACCCGCCGCCGCAGAAGCCGCCGGCGCATTGCCGCCTCTGCAACTCAAGCGCGGCGAGGACCGTCGCCTGCGCGCCGGCCACCTCTGGATCTTTTCCAACGAAGTGGACACCGAGACCACGCCGCTGACGGCACTGGGCATCGGCAGCGTGGTCCGCGTCCTCTCCGATCGCGAGCAGTTTCTCGGCTATGCCTACGTGAATCCACATGCGCTGATCTGCGCACGCATTCTCAGCCGCAGCCCGATACATCCGCCGGACCGCTCGCTGCTGGTACATCGGCTCAAGCTCGCACTGAGCCTGCGTGAGCGCCTGTACCCGACCCCGCACTACCGCTGGGTATTCGGCGAATCCGATGCTCTGCCCGGCCTCGTGCTGGACCGCTACGGCGATGTCGTGGTCGGGCAGATCGCAACGGCCGGCATGGAGGCGCTGCGGCCCGAGATCGAGGCGGCGGTCGATGCCGTGTTGTCACCGCGGGCACTGGTCTGGAAGAACGACGGCGCAGCGCGCGAACTCGAGCAGCTGCCGCGCCAGATTCTGACACCGATCGGCCGGGCGCCCGAGGAGCTGGAGGTCCTGGAGGGCGGACTGCGCTATGCGGTGCCGCTCTCGGCCGCACAGAAGACCGGCTGGTTCTACGACCAGAGCGCCAACCGTGAGCAGTGGCGGGCACTGCTGCCGCGCGGCGCGCGTGTGCTCGACGTGTGCAGTTACGCAGGCGCCTGGGCGATCTGCGCGATGTCCCATGGCGCCGCCAGCGCAATGTGCGTTGACGCTTCCGAGGCAGCCCTGGGCATCGCCACGCGCAATGCGGCCGCCAATGGCGTAACCGTGGCGATTGAGCGGGGGGATGCCTTCGAGGTACTCGATGCGCTGGTTCGCGGCGGCGCGCGTTTCGATGCGGTCGTGCTCGATCCGCCGGCATTCATCAAGCGCAAGAAGGACATTGCGCGCGGGCAGGCTGCCTACCGCAAGCTCAACCAGATCGCGATGCGGCTGCTGGAGCGCGACGCGCTGCTGGTCAGCTGCTCCTGTTCGTACCACCTGGGCGGCGAGGACCTGCTGGGTCTGATCCAGACCGCCGCGCGTCATACCAGCCGCTTCGTGCAGGTCCTGCACAGTGGCGGACAATCGCCCGATCACCCGGTCCATCCGGCCATTCCGGAGACGCGCTACCTGAAGGCGTTTTTCTGTCGCGCCACGCGCGAGTAGCCCACGGTAAGATGCCGCATGCTGCACTATCCGCACATCAATCCCATCGCGATCAGCATCGGTCCGCTGCACGTTCACTGGTATGGCGTCATGTATCTGGTGGGCTTTGGCGCCGCCTGGTGGCTGGCGAGGCGACGGGCGGCAAGACCCCATTGCACCTGGAAGCCGAACGACGTCGATGATTTCGTTTTCTACGCGATGCTCGGCGTCATCCTCGGCGGCCGCATCGGCTACGTGCTGTTCTATGGCATGGCGCTCTGGCGCGGGGATCCGCTTTATCCGCTGAAGATCTGGGAGGGCGGCATGTCCTTCCATGGCGGCCTGCTCGGGGTTCTGACCGCTGCCGCGCTGTTCGCGCGCCAGCGCCATCGTCGCGTCGGGGACGTATTCGACTTCGCCGCTCCGCTGCCGGGCATCGGAATCTTTGCCGTGCGGGTCGGCAACTTCATCAACGGAGAGCTGTGGGGACGGCCGACCGATGTGCCCTGGGCCATGCTGGTGCCGGATCCCAACGGCGGTCCGCCCGTACCGAGACACGCCTCGCAGCTGTACGAGGCGACGCTCGAGGGCCTGGTACTCTTCATCATCCTCTGGCTGTTCACGTCGAGTCCCCGTCCCCGTTACGCGCCTTCGGGTCTGTTTCTGATCTGCTATTCCCTGGCGCGCATATCCGTCGAGTTCGTGCGCGAGCCGGATGTCCAGATCGGATACCTGGCAGGCGGCTGGTTTACGATGGGGCAGCTGCTGTCGCTGCCGATGCTGGTCTTCGGCGTGCTGCTGCTCGGGGTCGCCTATCGGCAGCGCGCGCCATCGGGCAACTTCGTCATCCCCTGATCTGCCGCATGAGCTTCGAACAAGCCTACCTGGGCCTGCTGCAGGAGATCCTGGAGAGCGGCCACGTCCGGCCCGACCGCACGGGCACCGGCACCCGCTCGGTGTTCGGCCGGATGTACCGGCACGACCTGCGCGCCGGGTTTCCGCTGCTGACGACCAAGAAGCTGCACGTGAAATCCATCATCCACGAGCTCCTCTGGTTTCTGCAGGGCGCGACGAATACGAAATACCTCAAGGACCACGGTGTTTCGATCTGGGACGAATGGGCGACACAGGCCGGTGAGCTCGGTCCCGTCTATGGCGCTCAGTGGCGCGCCTGGCCGGGCCAGGACGGGCAGCCCATCGACCAGATCCTGGCACTCGTGGAGGGCATTCGCCGCAACCCGAGCAGCCGACGGCACATCATCAACGCCTGGAACGTTGCCTACCTGCCCGACGAGCGCCAGTCACCCCAGGAGAATGCGCTGGCCGGGCGCATGGCGCTGGCTCCCTGCCATGTGATGTACCAGTTCTACGTGGCCGACGGCCGGCTGAGCTGCATGCTGACGCAGAGGTCCGCTGACGTCATGCTCGGCGTGCCCTACAACGGGGCCTCGGTGGCGTTTCTCACGCACATGCTCGCGCAGCAGTGCGACCTCGAGCCTGGGGAGATCATTCACTCCTTCGGCGACCTGCACCTCTACCTGAACCATGTCGAGCAGGCGAAGCTGCAGATCTCGCGTGAGCCGCGGCCACTGCCCAGACTGCGGATGAATCGCCGCCCGGATTCGATACTTGACTACCGCTTCACGGACTTCGAACTCATCGATTACGACCCCCATCCGCACATTACTGCCCCGATAGCGGTGTGAGAATGCCGCTACAATGCGCTGCGTAGACTTCCCAGCTCCAGACCCATGAGCCGCAATCGCAAATCAACCAGCCGTTCCGGTCGCCGCCCCGGCCGCCCCCCGGCGCGCAAGCGGTCCCGCAAACCCGTCCCCGCGCGCCCCGTCGCAGCCATACCGCAGCGCCCCGACATGATGCGGGTCCGCCGTTCGCGCCTGCATGGACGCGGTGTCTTCGCCGTGCGCCGGATCCGCAAGGGAACGCGCATCATCGAGTATCTCGGCGATCGCGTGTCCCATCGCGAGGCGGATCTGCGCTATGACCACAAGAGCATCGAAGACAATCACACGTTCCTGTTCATCGTCGATCGAGGCGTCGTGATCGACGGTGGCTCCAACGGCAACGACGCCCGATTCATCAATCACTCTTGCGACCCGAACTGCGAGTCCGTCATCGATGACCGGCGCGTCTTCGTCGAGGCCATCCGCACGATCCAGCCGGGAGAGGAACTCACGTACGACTACCAGATCGGGCGGGACAAGCAGGATCCTCCGAATATCGACGAAATCTTCGCCTGCCGCTGCGGTGCCCGGAAGTGCCGCGGCTCCATGCTCTGGCCGCCAAAGCGCCGGGCGCGCTCAGGAGCTGCGTGAAGGGAAGGCGCCTTACCGGCGCGGCCGTGCTCGGCGCGACCGGCGTGGTCTACGGAGACATCGGTACGAGCCCGCTGTATGCGCTCGAGTCCTCGCTCAATGCGGCGGGCGAGCCCATGAGCCGGCTGGCCATCCTCGGCGTGCTGTCGCTGATCTTCTGGAGCCTGCTGATCGTCGTGACGCTCAAGTATGTGGTGCTCATCATGAGCGCAGACAACGAGGGTGAGGGCGGGATCCTTTCGCTGTTCGCACTGGTCGAGCGTACCCTGACCGCCGGGACTCGCTGGAAGCGCGCCATCGTCATGCTGGCCGCACTCGGGGCGGCGCTCTTCTACTGCGACGCGCTCATCACGCCTGCGATCTCGGTGCTCAGCGCGGTGGAGGGTCTCGAGAACCTCAATCCCGATACGGCGAGCGCCGTGGTCCCCATCACGGTACTCATCATCATCGGGCTGTTCGCGATCCAGCATCGCGGCACGGAGCGCGTCGGCCGCCTGTTCGGACCGATCATGGTGATCTGGTTCCTGGCGCTGTCGATCACGGGCGTCGTTGCCATACTGCACAATCCCGGCGTACTCGCGGCCCTGAGCCCGAGCTACGGGTTCTGGTTGCTCGTGCAGCGACCCGGCATGGCTCTGGCGATCTTCGGTGGCGTGTTCCTCGCCATGACCGGCGGCGAGGCGCTCTATGCGGACATGGGACACTTTGGCAAGCAACCGGTGCGCGTGGCCTGGTTCTGCATGGTCTGGCCCGCGCTGGTGCTGAATTACTTCGGGCAGGGCGCCCTGATCCTGACACGCCCGGCAGCCGCGCACCTGCCGCTGTATCAGCTGGTACCCACGAGTCTGCTGCCGATGATGGTCGTGCTGGCGACGGCTGCCACGATCATCGCCTCGCAGGCCACGATCACGGGTGCTTTTTCCGTCACGCGGCAGTGTATCCAGCTCGATCTGCTGCCGCGGCTGCGCATCAGGCAGACCTCCGCGCACGAGCACAGTCAGATCTACGTGCCCGCCGTCAACTGGTTCGTCATGGTCGCCGTGTGTCTGTTCGTGGTGGGTTTCCGCTCTTCCGATGCGCTCGGTGCCGCCTACGGAGCCGCCGTGGCCGGCACCATGCTCATTACCACGCTGCTCGGGGCCCAGCTGGCGATTGCGCAGTGGCAATGGCCGCGCTGGCGCGCGGCGGTGGTCTTCGGCCCGCTCATGGCAGTGGACCTGCTGTTCTTCAGCGGCAATCTCACCAAGTTCGCGCAGGGCGCCTGGGTGCCGCTCACACTGGCGACGATCCTGTTCTGCATCTTCATGATCTGGCGGAGCGGTCGCAGACTGCTGCGTCGCGCACTGCGTGCCGTGGCCGTGCCCCTGCCACAGCTGCCGCAGCTGCTGGCCAACGTACCGCGCGTGCCGGGCACGGCGGTGTTCCTCGCCAGCGATCCGGATCACGTGCCCACTGCGCTGCTGCGCAACCTGGAACACAACCACGTCGCCCACGAGCGCATCGTGTTCCTGAATGTCGAGATCACGCGCTCGCCGCGCCAGGACCCCACCGATCGCGTGCGCATCACCATGCTGATGCCCGAGATCTATACGATCAATGCGCGCTTCGGATTCATGGAGACACCGGATGTCAGCGAGGCGCTCAAGCAATGCCGCGTACGAGGCCTGAAGCTGTTCGGGCAGGACTGCTCCTTCTTCCTGGGCTGGCACCTCGTGGTGCCGCGGCCGCGCGCCGGCTACGAGGGAATCCGACGGCGCCTGTTCGCGCTCATGCAGCGCAGCAGCGCACAGGCCGTCGAGTTCTTTCGCATGCCCGAGCGACGCGTGATCGTGCTCGCCACCCAGGTCGAGCTGTGAGCGCTGCATGGGGCCACGCATCGCGCTGGTCGTAGCAGTCGCCGAAAACGGCGTCATCGGCCGCGAGGGCACATTGCCCTGGCATCTGCCGGACGATCTGAGGTTCTTCAAGTCCGTGACGATGGGCAAGCCGGTGCTCATGGGCAGGCGGACCTTCGAGTCGATCGGCCGGCCGCTGCCGGGCCGGCGCAACCTGATGCTCACCCGCAGCACGGCCGCTGCGCCCCCGGGCATCGAAGTCGCGCCGACGCTGGATGCCGCCCTGGCGCTCGTGGGGGACGTGCCCGAGGTCTGCGTGATCGGCGGAGCGAGCGTCTATGCCGCCACGCTGCCGCGGGCCGATCGGCTCTATCTGACGCGGGTGCATGCCCGCATCGCCGGTGACACGCTGTTCCCGGACTGGACGCCGGCACAGTGGCGCGAGGTGGATCGCAGCGAGCACCCCATGGACGCGCGTCATGCGTACGCGATGAGCTTCCTGACGCTGGAGCGCGAGGTCAGGGCGGGGCCGCACGAACAGAGCTAGTGGACGGACTGCTGGCGGCGCAGCTTCGATGCGGCCAGTGCCTCGCGAACCCACTCGCCGAGCAGCTCGTACCAGGCCTGAGAAGAAAGGGCCAGGGCACCGGCGTCCGGCACGTACTCCCAGTACTCCCCGGTGCTCTCTCCGCCGCCCCCGACGGGCGCCGCGGTCACGGTCATTCCCGCGGCCGCGAACTCCTCCCGCGAGCGCAGCATGTGAGTGGCGCGAGTGACCAGCAGGATGCGCTGGATGCCGTCGCCCCGCAGCAGCGCCTCGGAGTTGCGCGCATTCTGGAACGTGTCATAGGCGCGATCGTCGATCCAGCGCGGCACCAGTCCGAAGTTGTTACGCAGGGTGTCGCGCATGGCCACCGCTTCGATGCCGTTCCCCGTGACCAGGATGGGCAGGCCCGTGCGATGCGCGAGAAAGGCGCCATACGCGAGGCGCTCGAGCAGCTCCGGCCCGGCCGCGGCCGCACGGTATTCCTGCGCCCACTCGCGCTGGCCGCCGCCGCCGAGGATCACGATGGCCTGTGCGTCCGGCAGATGATCGGGATCCAGCGCAGGCACGCGCTCCGCAAGTCTCGTGAACGCATCGGCGATCACCGGCGTGGAAAGCAGCCACAGCGTCCCGATACCGCTCCAGACCAGGGCCAGTCCCAAGCGTCGGTGCTGCCGCAGCAGCAACAGACCTGCCATCGCCAGCAGCAGCAGGCCGGAAGGGGGCAGAACCATCTGCCGCAGCAGCGTCTTCAGGTGCAGCAGCAGCACCTCGTGTGCCGCCTACGCCGAGGCCTGGAGCGCTTCCCGGATGGTCGCAAAGATCTGCTCTATCTGCGCCGGGGTGACGATCAGCGGTGGGGAAACCGCGAGGATGTCCGCCGTGTAGCGGACCAGCACCCCCCGCGCCAGACAGCGCAGGAAAACCTCGTAGCCGCGTGCCCCGGGCTTCCCAGGCACCGGTTCGATCTCGATGCCGGCCACCAGACCGAGGTTGCGGACGTCGCGCACGTGCGACGCATCCCGCAGCGAATGCGCTGCCTGCTCGAACGCAGGCGCGAGCGAGGCTGCGCGCTGGAACAGTCCCTCGCGTTCGTAGACGTTGAGCGCCTCGATCGCCGCGGCAGCGGCCAGGGGATGAGCGGAATAGGTGTAACCGTGGAACAGTTCGATGCTCTCGGGCTGCGCCGCATTGACGACGGTATCGTAGATCGAGCGCCTGACGGCCACCGCACCCATGGGCACGGCAGCGTTGTTGATGCCCTTGGCCATCGTGATCAGATCCGGCGCAATGCCGAAGAACGCGCTCGCGGTGGGCGCACCGAGGCGGCCGAATGCCGTGATGACCTCGTCGAAAATGAGCAGCAGGCCGTGTCGGGCGCAGATCGCCTGCAGCCGCTCGAGGTAGCCGCGGGGCGGAATCAGCACCCCCGTGCTGCCGGCCATGGGCTCGACGATGACCCCGGCGATGTTCGACGCGTCGTGCAGGGCCACGATGCGCTCGAGCTCATCGGCCAGGTGGGCACCCCAGGCAGGCTGTCCGCGGGAAAAGGCCGCCTCGGCGATATTGAGTGTGTGCGGCAGGTGATCGACGCCGGGCATCAGGTTGGCGCTGAAGGTCTTGCGATTGGCGGCAATGCCCCCGACCGAGATGCCGCCGAAGCCGACACCGTGGTAGCCTCGTTCGCGGCCGATGAAGCGGTGGCGCTGGGGTTCTCCGCGCGCGCGATGATAGGCGAGTGCGATCTTCAGCGCCGTGTCCACCGATTCGGAGCCCGAACCGGTGAAGAAAATGCGGTCCATTCCCTGCGGCATGATCGCGGCGACGCGGGTTGCCGCCTCGAATGCCAGCGGATGGCCCATCTGGAAGCCGGGCGCGTAGTCCAGCACGCGTGCCTGTCGTGCCACGGCATCGGCGATCTCCGGACGGCAGTGACCCGCATTTACACACCACAGCCCCGCCGTGCCGTCCAGGATCTGGCTGCCGTCATGCGCCAGGTAGTACATGCCGCTGGCGCTCACGAGCATGCGCGGGGCCGCCTTGAACTGACGGTTGGCCGTAAAAGGCATCCATAGCGCATCGGTATCGGGCAGCGGGTTCGGCTGTGCGTTCATGATTCCTCCCTGCGGCGGCGGCGGCCGCGGACGTCCATTCTACAGGCCACCTACAGTCCCGCGTGTTGCAGCAGCGCTTCGACCGACGCGATCTGCGTCGTGCCGGAGACCGCATCGAGGATCCTCTCCTGGGCGAGGCCACGGCGCTGGGCCTCGGAATAGGGGATCTCGGGGTGGAACATCACCATCGAATAGCGTGGAATGAATCGCCCGGGAAAGCGCCGCTCGAGCTCGGCGGCCAGCGCCTGGCGCTGCGCAAAGGCCGGCGAGCGCACCGTGTCGCGCATCTCCGCGTAGTTCTCGAGCGCCATCTGCGCAATCGCCGCGGTATCCGCGCGACGCTCGCGCTCGAAGCGCGCAAAGGCGGCCGCATACCCCGGCAGGGCGGCGGACACGGGTGCAGCATCCGGTACCGCCTGCGCGAGCAGGCCATCGAGCAGACGGCAGTCCTCGAAGCCGCAGTTGAGACCCTGGCCATGGAACGGCACGATGGCATGCGCGGCATCGCCCAGCAGGAGGACCCGACCGCCGATGTGCCAGGGTTCGCAGTGCAGCGTACCCAGACGCGACTGCGGGTGCGCGGCAAACTGCTCGAGCAGATCCGGCATCGCCGCCGCGGCATCGGCGAACTGCGATTGAAACAGCTGCAGGACTGCCGCGTCATCGTCGAGCCGCTCGAAGCTGACGGCGCCATGTCGCGGCAGGAACAGTGTCGCGGTGAACGTAGCGTCGGTATTGGGCAGTGCGATGAGCATGTGGCCGCC
>Ga0326728_10025036_pt1 | contig 10732 bp, 10 predicted proteins | sample MB3enrmetagenome_FD_207602 | JGI IMG/M metagenome (GOLD analysis project Ga0326728, IMG submission 207602) | Lab enriched peat soil microbial communities from McLean, Ithaca, NY, United States - MB31MN | ecosystem: Environmental > Terrestrial > Soil > Wetlands > Peat | place: USA: New York...
CCTCACCGGCACGCTTGTCTGGCTCGATCGTGATAAGGGGGGAACTCATGATTTCCTCGACGTTTACCTTATCGGCATCGTAGCCCTTGGCAATGCACCGGCGCAGAATATCGTGTTCAGTAATCACGCCCACCGGGAGCCCTTGTCTCTCGACGAGCAAAGACCAGATTTTCGCCTGAATAAGTTTGTCGAGCGCTTGCTTAACCGTCTGGTCAGCCTCGATCGTTACAACCGGTTCCATTACCTGTCTAACCGTCATCGATATTGGCAAGGCTCTCAGTGTTGCAGTCCTACGTTTGTTGCTCTTTAGCTTTTTGCGTGGCGGTAACGTCACGTTGACGGTTGGTCAATTGTCGTGTAAAAAATCGGTTGGTGCGTTAAGCCAAGCGACGGTGGTTTTCTTTCGTTGGTTCTTTCGGCACATTTTTGTGACAAGTGCGGAGCACGATTCTGGCATTAGAAAGCTGAGCCTAGAGAAGAATCGACGTCCCCCCCATAGCTCCTTATCCCTCACGCAAATCGTAATGTTCCGCCAAAAGGTCTGCTTTTTGTTTTGTAACATCGTCCGCGTTCTTGTCATTGGTGAAACAAACGAATGTGACTTTGCGTTTGTCGGCGCTAGGTACCTCTATCTTTCTAAGTTGTATCATGTTTGCTTTCTGGAGTGCCGTGCAAGCATTGATGACATCTTGGCGTCTTATGTGATATCTGAGGTAGGCACGATTCAATAGTTCTTGAAAACCACATGCTACCTGTTGCTGAAGTATTGCGAGGATCGTTTCTTCAGGCGTCAAGAGCATCGGTGGAATTATGTGACATAAACTAGACGGATTTAACACTTTAAGTGCTGAAACGCGGCAGAAAGCGCTAGAAATGAATGAAAATTGGCGTTATGTGTTTAGTAGTGTTTTAGTGCTATGTTACGGGAATATACGATGGACTAACGTGACGCTAGTGTGGGCGTGCTGCAAGATGCATATGGTCCAATGTTGCTACTTGCGCTTGCGGAACAACCGAGCGCGATCTATTCTTGTGACGTACTCGAAACCGGATTCTACAAGTTCTCTTGCTTCTTTTACTTTCTTTGCGACCTTACACGAATAACTATCTATTTCGTCAAAATTGACTAAGTGCGTATAAACCAAAGTATTTTGAATTGATCTGTGCCCTAACAACTGCATCGTCGCAAGAATGTCTTTCGTCTGGTGATAGTACATTGTGGCTTTGTAATGCCGGAATGTTTTTAGTGAAATATTGTTCAAGCGCGGCTGTTGCAATCGTAATGCTAATTCTTTCCTTGTACGTTCGAATCCTCTTCTGAAATAAGTGAGACTTGTAATTGGATCAGCATCGTCGCAATGGAAGATATAGGTACTAAATTTTGGGAGTGCAATTAGCATTGCGAGACAGCGTTCAGATATATCTAATACTCTTCCGTTCGAATTCTTTTCTGGTGTAACGCTAACGTGTTTTCGTTCTGTGTCTAGGTCTTTCCATTGTAACGCCCAAGCCTCTCCCGGTCTCATTCCCGTTTCTTTCAGCAATTGCAAAAACGTGCTACTTTTTCGTCTATATCCAGAGATGAGAGTACTTAATTCTTGTTCTGTCGGAATGAACGGTAATTTGCGAACGCGTTTGTAGCGCGGGGGAACCCATGTAATATGCTGGTACTTGTAGAATCCACATAACCTTTCAACTAATGTTTCTTTGCGAGCTTCCGTGACTTGCGCAGTACTCAAGTACCGTTTGACGCGTTCTGGATCTAACAAGTTTGTTTTTCTTGCTATACTTCTCAGACTGCTTACAACGCCTATAATTGTAATTCGTTTATAGCCGTCTTTCCGCATCCAAAGTGCGTATGCAATTATGTCGGCTTCACTGCGTTTAAGCGCTAATGTCGCTGGTTCAGTTAGTGGTGGACCGGGCGGGATTTGAACCACTAGAGGAGAAGTTTCTAGGTTCGGGAAAAATAGGGCGTTTTGAACTACGGTTGATGCCGGGCTCAGAGACGGGCACGGGGATTTTGGTAAGCAAACCAATTTTTCCGTCCGCGGCTCCGGAAGAGATTTTGAAGAGAAGCTTCTTTGGTGTTGGGGATAGTGACTGGGTTGGTGGCGATTCGTGATTGTGGGTTAATGCTTGAGTCGCAACAGGGGATGAGTGTCAAGGAAGTCGTCGACTGGGGCGTGTACGCTGAACGGCAGGGGTATGGTTACATTTTTCGTTCCGACCATCTTATGCCAATCCACGGGAGGCCGGAGCAGGATTCGGCGGAATGCTGGGTAACGCTAGGGGCTATTGCGGCGAGTACGAACCGAGTAAAGTTCGGTCCGATGGTCTCTCCGATTGGGTTCAGGAACCCTGTCCTACTTGCGCAGATGGCCTGCAACCTGCACTCTTACAGTAACGGTAGGCTGCTGTTGGGCGTTGGCGCGGGCTGGTACAAGGCGGAGTACTTGGCGAAGGGTTACGAGTTCCCCGCGCTTCCCGTTCGCCAGGAGCAGCTGATGGAAGCTCTCGAAATCATTAGGCCGCTTATCGACGGAAAGCGCGTCGATTTCACAGGAAAATATTACTCGGCCCACACAACCTGCTACCCCTACCCCAAATGTAGGCTACAGCTCATCCTGGGCGGCCGCAGTTCCTTGGTACGCCGCGCGGGCTCACGGTACGCGGACGAATTCAACCTGTTTAACGGTTCTACGGATGACTTCAAGCAACTGAAACAACAGCTAGGCGAGAGTGGGAGAAAGATTGTGATCTCACGAGCCGGTCCATTCTTCCTAGCCAGAACAAAAAGTCAGCTTCAGAGGAGCATAAAAACCAAACAAACCGTAGCAGCAGCCTTTGGGATTCCCTCGAGCATAGATGAGTTGATGAAACATAATGTGCTGTGCGGCGACGTAGACCAGTTCTCAACCCAATTACGTGAGCTGAGGAAGGCTGGAGTGGACCGATTCTATTTCGACCTGTTCGATCCCAAAGATAAGAAAATGGTTGACCTCTTAACCCAACTCTTAAAGGATTAGAGAGTTGAAAACCCGCGGGTTCGCCGGGTTTTGAACCGGAAAGTGTTCAAAACCTGCTATCAAATCAGCGATGATGGCGGGTCCGGAGGGACTTGAACCCAATAAGGTGCGGGTCCGGTCTTTACGTCTTGCAAGTTACTCCAGGCTGATTATGGATACGTATGAACGGTTCAAATTTGCTTGCACGCACCTGCATACCGCGCACACATACAAAACGACGTCCGTCCTAACGGTCCGATTTCTATCGGCCGCACCAATAGATACACACACAACGACCGGCTAGAGAAAGTCGGAAAAGCTAAGCGGTTGACCCTCTCGGGAGCGAGCGAACTTCTCGTATAGTTATGAGTTTAAATAGATATGCCGTTATGTTATAGTTCCTGATGTTCATTGACTCGAATTAAGTCTAAGCGTAAGATAGTCTCGGCGTTGTTTGTGGTGCTTATCGGAATTGTGGCTGTGTCTGCTGGTTATTCTCTTATGGGTTCGAACATGGCGTACGGTCAGGGTTCCTCGCAGTACTCGGTGAACGTGGCTAGTAAGGCTGGGTTAGGGTCTTACTTGACGAACGCTACTGGTTTCACCTTGTACACTTTCCGGGTTGATACTCAAAATAGTGGGACCAGTGCGTGTACGGGTGGTTGCAGTGAGACATGGCCCGCGTTCTACGTCGCTAACCTAACTCTTTCTTCAGGACTCAGCGTAACCAGTTTCACAGTGATCACTCGCTCCGATGGGAGTAAGCAGTTAGCTTATGATGGTTGGCCACTCTACTACTTCAGCAACGATATGAAACCGGGCGACACTAACGGTCAAGGAGTTGGAAACGTATGGTCAGCCTGCACCATCCCAACACCATTCTCCGCCATGACATCGACCGTAACAACCTCAGCAGCAACCACAACCGGCGGCTGGTAAACACCCCAACACCAACCCAGAAAACCGTTATCCCGCTTTTCCTATCAACCGTAGACGTATCCGTTACCATCTCGTGGGTAACGGATAGTTGCCGTCACCTACAGTAGATTCTTCGTAGTGGATAAGACCGTCACCTGCGGATGAAACTAACATTGCTTGTTAGTTAGCTTTTGCCGAAGCTAGTCCAGCCTTCGACAGTCCGCATTATCGCTAGGAATAAGAAAACGAAAGCCACGGTTCGAATGGTAATGTCCACGTAATCCAAGTCTGCGCTGAATACGGTCCAGATTAACGCAGCTCTAGCTATAGCCGCGAAGAGGAAAAACAGAACAGCGATCACGAAGCAACTGGCACCCCTCTGCACCCTTCCGCCCCGAAAGTAGCGATACCATTTCACCGAGTAAACAAGCATTCCGAGGCACAACAGAATGTTGACCGCATTGAACAAGGCTGTTGGAAAATTAACCATACCCTCACGCCTGCTCTAGTGTAATCTCAAAGGTGCAATATGGTGCGCCGAGTGCCCTGCAAGTGAGCTGTTCGCTATGCTTTACTCTCTTGCGGACATATCCTTCAAGAAACCCAGCATAGAATCCTCGGATCATGTGGCACATGGGTTCGTTCGGTCCATGCTTACCGGAGATCGGGTTGCCTTCCGTCTTAATGTTACAACACGAAAAAAACCCGTGCATCCGATGAAGGCTTGACGTTACCCGGAAGGGAAAGAGGACTTCGTTTGGTGAGGATGCTTCGTATAGTTCCGGTTTTCCCGGTATAATCCGCAAGAAGCCTTTCCGGTGTAGTTCTCTTAATGCGCCGTAGGCTTTGACGCGGGGGACCTGCCCGAAGAAGCTTAGTTGACTCGCCTTAGTGGGTCCATGCTTAATGAGGGATAGGTAGAGGCGGGATTCGTATTCAGTCAGGCCCAACCGTTGAAGAACTCTAATTTCTGTGTCCTCAACTTCCAAGATGACCACTCTACTCATCAAATCACAGTAGGGGTCCCTCGCGCGATACATGCCCTTTCAACCGCGTCTTCGCGTCTGCCGAAAACTTTCACCTTATTCGTACTCGGTTAAGGTTACTGTTTCTCGGTCTAAGAGTGCTAGTTCCTTGGGTGTAAGAGTCCCCTCTAGAATGGGCGCGATTAGCACTCCGCTTTTTCTCTGAAGACGGTCTCTGAGAACTTGTATGAACCTGATGAAAGAATCGAAACCACTGTTGGTTGCGAGATACTCGAAGCCATCAAGCAACAATACGGGTTTCTTGGATTTCTCCAAGAAGTCCCCGATTATGATTGAGAGGTCCGTAACGGAGTGCACAGTGCGTTCGCCCTCGGAAGCTTCACCAGTCAACCAAACGATCGGCGTCTTCTCAAGCCCATACTTACGCCGCACCATAGGGGGGTACGTTCGCGTTATGCACAACCCCTCCTGGCCACCGAACACCGTGCTCACGAAAACCTCGAACGCCTTGGCTGACTCTTCCTTCATGAGATACAAATTACCAGGCTCAAGATCAGGCACTCCACGTCCGAATCTTGCTCTTTCTCGGGCGGGAAGAACGGTGATCGATCTTCCCATCATGAATGAGTACACTAATTCTCCGTAAAACTCCAGAATGCGTATGCCATTCGAATCGGGCAAATCTTGTTTCAGACTTCCAAACACCAATAGCCCATACACCTCTCTCCCAGCAAGGATTGGTATTTCTAGCACTGCGGCTGCGCCGAAGATACTTCTCTCACCTTCTCCAACAATTTTGGTCACACTCTTTTTCCCTAAGCCTTTCAGTTCCACAAAGCTTCCAAGCGGATAACTATCATCAAGCCGAAGCTCCTGTCCCTTACCCTTTGAAGCTCGCACACTCACTCGGTTCTCCTTGCGGTCGAGTAGAAGGACCGCTCCGAAGTCCAAGCCGAACTCCCAAAGCACCGAATCCAGGATGATGTCGAGCCCAGAAGTCACATCAGGAACTGCCTTCAACTGTTCTCTTGATTTGGATAATGCTTCAACATGGTCCGTGACTTCGGACAGATGCAGTGTTAATTCAGCATTCAACTTCTTGTTCTCCTCCTCTAATCGCACGCGCTCCGTCGCATCAGTCCAGTATCCGTAGACCTGAACCGGTCTACCGTTGACATCACGATGTACATTCGTCTCTTCACGTATCCACCGGTAGCTCCCGTCTTTATGCTGAAACCGGTACCTGAAACTAAGCTGCCCTTGCTTCCAGAGAGTTTGAATCGCCTCCAAGGTCGGTTGCAGATCCTCAGGATGAACATGACTAGCCCAGAACTCCGGGTGACCAATGACCTCATGAGGCTTGTAGCCAAGCATTGAAATCACCCTATCACTCACGAAAGTGTACTCCCAATCTGAGAGATCCGCCAAAGGCTTACCCAAGTAGATTACAGCAGGATTCGACTGGATCAAGCAAGCCAGTCGTTCTTGAGCGCAGCGAAGTCCCTTCTCAAGCTTCCTCTGCGGAGTAAGGTCAACTATGCAAACCAGAATCTTGGAGAGCGTTTCCTCATAACCGGAAACCACAGTGCAAGTCACGCGTACATATTTCGTCTCACCACTCAAACTCTTGTTCTCCGTTTCGGTCGCAAAGGAATTCTTGCCTTCAGCCAAGGCGACGATTTCTTCCATAAACATGTCGCGTGCTTCTTCCGCGAGAAAGTTGCCTAAGACATCAACGATAGCAATCTCTTCCGCCCTCTTCGCATTATACATTTTCAGCGTCGCCTCGTTGACGCTGAGAACTTTCACCAAGCCCGCGCATTTGGCGACATCCTCAGGATGATCGGCGAAGTATTCTCTGAAATTTGAAACTCCTCTGCGCCGCAGTTCGCTGAAGTACCTACCAACGGACGAGAAGTCTTCCTCCCAGAGCGATATTGGACAGTCCTGAAACAGTGCACGATACCGTTCCTCACTCTCTCGCAGTGCCTCCTCCGCACGTCTTCGTTCAGTCACATCTCGGAAAATCCCCGGCAAACCGGTCATGTTGTCTTCAAGGTCTCGGCTCGTGGTTTGGTCCATTATCGAAGTTGCGTCCAATTCAACTACTTCCATGCTATACAATCCCGCTGAAGTGATTCTTACCAAATAGGCACGACGCTCGCGTTGTGAACAGTGTTTACAATGTAAACTTGGAACTTATTTGTCGTCAAGAGAAGAATGTGCCTTTGAGCTACCTCAGACATCTGTGTGTTAACGTGGGAGATCGACGGGCAGAGGATCAAAGTGACAGATTCGTATCGCAAGGCATTAGAACAGAATGAGAGACGCAAGCAAATGGAAGGCGCGTTGAAGAAGAGCGAAGCGAAGTATCGCCAGCTGGTCGAGACCGCGCAAGAAGGCATCTGGACCATCGATGCCGACGCTAAGACAACTTACGCGAATTCGAAAATGGCAGAGATTCTCGGATATTCGATGGAAGAAATGATTGGCAAATCGGTATTCTCATTCATGGATGATAAACTCGTAGAAACTGCTAAGCGGCTTATGAAACGCCGAAGTCGAGGAATCAAGGAAGAGCATGACTTCGAGTTCATCAAGAAAGATGGCGCGCGAATCTATGCACACTTGGTGACAAGCCCTCTAACCGATAAGAGAGGAAACTTCGTCGGAGCGTTGGCTCTTGTGACAGACATAACTGAACGCAAGCAAGCAGATGAAGCTCTGCAAACTAAAGATCGCCAACTTGCCTCAATCTACAACAACACTTCTGATGTCCTGTTCTTCCTATCAGTTGAACCCGATGATCACTTTCGTTTCCTTACCATCAATCCAATGTTCTCGAAGACGACGGGGTTGGCTGAAAACCAAGTCGTCGGTAAACTAGTTCGGGAAGTAATTCCGGAACCCGCCCTTCCTATGGTCATTGGGAACTACAAGAAAGCAGTTCGGGAGAAAAGTACGGTTCGTTGGGAAGAGACCTCTGTCTATCCTACAGGCAAGAAGATCGGTGAAGTCTCTATTACCCCAGTTCTTGATGCAAGCGGAGTCTGCACACATCTCATTGGAATCGTGCACGACGTCACGGAACGCAAGCTGACGGAGGATTCGTTGAGGGAGAGTGAAAAGAGGTTCAGGGAACTGGCTGACTTGTTGCCTCAAATCGTTTTTGAGACTGATGAGAGGGGGATCCTCACATTCTTCAACCGCATTGGCCTTTCCTCCACTGGTTACACTGAGGAGGATCTTAGCGAGGGATTTGACGTATTTCAGGTGTTTCCTCCGGAAGACGCCAAGAGGGCTAGAGAGGCTATGCGTGGAGGCCTGGGTGGAGGGCAGACGACTCCTAATGAGTACACCATGTTGAGGAAGGACGGTACCACTTTTCCAGTCATGATTCAATCAACGCCCATCATTCACGACGGCAAACCTGTGGGGTTGAGAGGAACAATCGTCGATATGACAGAACGCAAGCGGATAGAGAAAGAGCTTCGTAGTTACCGCGAGCACTTGGAAGACCTGGTCGAGTTGAGGACTAATGAGCTGAAGGAGCTCAATGAGAGGCTTCTCAAAGCCGAACGCCTGGCCGCAATCGGTGAGATGGCCACTATGATTGCCCATGACATACGAAACCCCTTGCAAAGTATCACCGCCACAGCATACAACCTGCAAATGCGGTTTGATCCATCAGACACTCAAACGAGCAGGATGCTAGCCATTATCAAGGACTCGGTCAACTACTCTAACAAGATTATCGCGGATCTGCTCGGTTTCTCAAAGGAGATGAAAGTTGACCTCTCGAAAGCGGCGCTTCACTCAATCATCACCGACACATTGGAGCAGGTCACTATCCCACCAAGCATTCAAACGGTGAATTTGGCTGAGAGCGAACTGGTTCTAATGATTGACAGGGAGAAGATGCAGAGGGCACTGAGCAACATCATCGAGAACGCAGTTGAGGCGATGCCCAATGGGGGAGAACTCACGATCTCAAGCCGAAAGGCGAATGATAGCATCGATATCGTCATAACGGACACAGGAACAGGAATGACGGATGAAATCATGCGGAAACTGTTCACACCTCCCTTCACGACCAAGGCGAAGGGCATAGGGCTAGGATTGGCCATCAGCAAACGCATAGTCGAAGCGCACGGCGGCTCGATTACGATGGAAACCGCCCTCGGAAAGGGATCAAGTTTCACGGTGAGACTTCCAATCAGGCAGGCACTCAGGGAGGCCTCTAGCGATGACTGAGAAAAAGGAGAAGCCTAGAATTCTTATCTTAGACGATGACGAGAACATCCTGGAGAGCGTTTCGACGGCGCTGCAAGACGCAGGATACTCGGTGGACGCCGTAAGAAACGCTCGGGAGGCCGTTGAGAAATTCGCAGCAAACTTCTACAACTTGGTTCTTCTCGACATTCGGCTTCCGGACATGGAAGGAACGAAACTCTTGACTGGAATGAAGGAGACACGGCCAGAAACTGTCTTAATCATCCTTACAGGCTATCCTAGCTTGCAAAATGCTGTCGAAGCTCTGAACAACGGTGCCGATGGCTACCTGATGAAGCCAATTGAAATGGAGGAACTCCTCAGAGTCGTTCAGACCCATTTGAAGAAACAAGAAGAACTATTTCTTTACATGTTAGAAGACTGAAGGAAAAAACCGTTGCCGAAAATGTAGTCGCCACAACACGAAAGATCGACCCGAACAGGCATGTTAATCTGCTCTTACTGCTCAATGGGAAGCATTATTGCGCTGAAGCTACCGTTGTTCAGGTTAAAAGTGGGATCTTGTTCAAAGAAACCGCTTCTCGCAGAAAGAAGACGGTCGTAAGAGCAATTCGCATCACAGAGGAACTGGATGAGACCCTTAGAGCCAACTCGGAATCAAAAGGCATAAGCCCGGCGAGTCTAATGTCGTCGATACTCACGAAGTATGTTGAATGGGACAAATTCGCTGAAAAGGTCGGCATTGTCTCGATCCCACACAATTTGATGGCTCATTTACTTGATGCTCCCAACGATGAGAATTTCAGGAGAATCTTCCCAACGGGAGCAGAAGAGATCAGATCAATTGCGGAGTTCTGGTTCGGCCAATTCAACCCCGACACCTTCTTGAGAAGCTTGGAACTCCTCGGAAAGTACGGCGCAATATTCCAAGCAGAAGTCAGGAGAGATCAAGGACGGTTCAACATAACTCTCCATCACGTTCTTGGTCAGAGATGGTCTGATTACTTGAACGACACAATCACACTGGCGCTCGAACAGTTAGGGGCAAGGCTACGATCACATTCCACCACAACACAAACCGTTGTCCTCTCAGGCGAAATGACGTAAACCTTCAACACTAACAGAGATTTGATGTCGCCACTATAGCGGTGCTCATTGCAACAAAGCTCGGCTTGCGAGGGCCCCCCTGCAGCGGCGTTCGAAATCCCTCTAGCTCATTGCAACCGCCTGTCGTCATATGTTCCACCTTACTACTCGTGGCGTCAATTGTGCTCTTCTTCTATTCCGTCGAAAGATCGACTGACGCACTTGATCATCGTGACCCTAAACCAACCTCGCAAGCAAACTTGAAGGAGATCGACGCGGAGGACTATACCCTCAGCCTGTTCGCCTTTCGCTGGAAGACCTGCAGCATGCCGGAATCTTCGCAAGTACAGGCGCGGGAAAGACTACTTTCATCGCACAAATCCTAATCCCGTTGATAATTTCTTGGCTCGCATTGGACCGAAAAAGAGACCTGCGAGCGCTCTGCAGAAAATACAACATCAAAGTGCTGCGGTGGGAATGGCTGAAAATCAACCCTCTTCA
>Ga0326728_10025037_pt1 | contig 10731 bp, 6 predicted proteins | sample MB3enrmetagenome_FD_207602 | JGI IMG/M metagenome (GOLD analysis project Ga0326728, IMG submission 207602) | Lab enriched peat soil microbial communities from McLean, Ithaca, NY, United States - MB31MN | ecosystem: Environmental > Terrestrial > Soil > Wetlands > Peat | place: USA: New York...
TGGGCGTCGAGGGGTTCAATGGCGGCCAGTGGATTCGCATGCTTCAGCCGCGCGAATTCGATGTCCGCGCCCGCGGCTGGCTGCGCACCGTCTCGGGAGTTCAGGCGCTGGCGGGCGCCGGACTGATTGCACTTTCGCTGCTGAGTTACTTCGGACATCCGTTCTGGTAGATTGGCCGCTTCCCATGCTGCCGGTCGCCGCGGCGACAACGCGGAAGGATTGGGCATCGTCCTTTGCGGGTATTTGCAGGGTGGGCCGCCCGCCCACCCGCCTGAGCCGCCCAGATTTAATGGGCAGAAATGGGACCTCCGTTCTCATCCAAAAGCTTTTCCCTTAGAGCAGGGTCATCAATTCCGTTCTCATCCAAAAGCTTGTTCTTGAAAGCAGGGTCATCGACGACATAAAACACTGAGTGCTGACCACCATGTCCGTCACTTTGGGCTTTGAACCCTATAATTTCTGGAATGCCGTTTACAACCTCAATAGAGAAAGCTCGCGACAGAATCGGTCCGATCGTCTTGCCGGTTACCTCTGCGAGTTTTTTGTATTTTCTATCAGTTAATACAACCTTTATATCAACCTTTCTTGATTCCATGAATTCAAGTACAACTTTAACGTCTGCGCGTGTGAGGCCAGGCGGAAGTGTTAACCATTTTGGTAGTCTCGAATCAGTCGCTAAAGGAAAGATTGACACAACACATCCGTTTATCGCACAACATGAAAGACATATCGCAACGATAAGCAGGTACTTCTTTGTGCGTAGGCAGAGTGTGGATCTCAGCAGCCTGCGGATCATCGGATCTCCTTGTTTGTTACTCCAGGGTCCGATCATGGGGCGGCGGCGCACGGGCGTGGGGGGCGATTGTGACACTTTCGCAAGTGTCACAACGAAAAGCGGCGGGTTGCCAAGGCCCGACCATCCCAGAATGATTGAGTGCTCCGGGGCGGGTGGCGCACGCAGCGAGGCGGTCCATCCTCCCACAAGGAACAGACCGCCTCTTTGCGTTCCGGGCCATTATCTTGCCAGCCGGAAATCCCTCTTCCGCTCTGGCGGGATTGAGTTACAACGTCCGCTTGAACAGCGGCGTGGCGATGAGCAGCGTGCCGATGCCGAAGACGAAGAGGAAGAGCAGGTCGAACTGGATGGCTTGGAAGCCGCCGTCTTTGAGAATGATGGCTTTGAAGCCGTGGATGCAATAGGTGAAGGGGTCGACGACGGAGAGGGAGCGGAGCCACCAGGGAAAAGAGGCGATGGGATACATGGCGCCGGAGGGGTAAAACAAGAGCATGTTGAGGACGCCGAACATGGCGCGCGGGGTGAGCGGGTCTTCGACGCGAACCATCAAGAGGAACATCATGCCGTTGAAGGCGATGGCGGTGCCGAGGATGAGGGCCAGGAGCTGGAGCAGCACCCAGGGATGGAAGATGACGCCCAGGCCGGCCATGAGGGAGCCGATGACTGTGAGGCAGATTCCGGAGAGAACGGCCTTGATGGCCCCGGCGGTGTTCAGGCCGAAGACCAGTTCGAGCTTGGTGATGGGAGTTACCAGGTAACCCTCGTGTACGCCGCGGGCCTTGTCGTCGATGTATAACATGCCGCCGCCGATCATCACCGAGATATACATGGACAGGGCGATGCAGGCGGGGAGCAGGAACTTCATGTAATCCACGTAGGGATAAAGTTCGACGATCTTCAGGGCGATGGAGTTGGCAAGGCGGGGCTGGATGACGGGGGTGGTGAGCGCGGTGACCAGCGACTGCATTTCGGCTTCCAGGCTGCTCGAGGTAAACAGGTCGGAGTTATCGACGACAAAGCCGATCTGGGGCGCATCCTGGGCGTAGACGCGGCGCGAGTACTGCGCGGGGATGATAACCGCGGCGTCGATCCTGCCGGTGCGCACGTCCTCGCGCGCCTTGTTCTCGTCGGTGTACTCGACGGTGGTGAAGGTCTTGATGTTGACGGCGATGGAATCGAAGCCTTCGCGGATCTTGACCGCCTGCGGGCCGTGATCGTAATCCACCACGGCTACGCGCGCGCCGACGATCTTGCCGCCAAAGGCATTGCCCATGATGAGCAACTGCAGGATGGGCATCATCAGCGACATGATCATCAGGGTGGGCGAACGGAAGAACTTGCGCATCTCGCGCTCGACAATGGCGAACATTCTGTTCATGGGCGGGCTCCGGGGCGGGGCGGCATGAGGAAGCTGACGGGCTTGACCTGCTCATCGCGAAGCTGGCGGCCGGTGTAATGGACAAAGACGTCGTCGAGGGTGGTGTTCTGGACGCTGAGGGAGGTCAGCGTTTCGCCCAGAGAGGCGGCCAACTCGACCAGCTGCATGGTGGTTCTGGAGCCGGAGGAGGTGAGGACGCGATAGAAGCCGGCGGACTCGGCCTGCACGCTGGTGACGCCGTCGAGCTTCTCCAGGCGCTCCTGCCACTGGTCGGTTTCGCGGTCGAAATGCACCTCGACGACGTTGGCGCCGGGGACGCTGTGCTTGAGTTCGAGGGGCGTGCCGAGGGCGACCAGAGTGCCGTGATCGACGATGGCGATGCGGTCGCAGAGCTTGTCGGCCTCTTCCATGTAATGGGTGGTGATGAGCATGGTGAGGTGACGGGTCTTCCGCAGGTTGTCGAGCATCTCCCAGACGGCGATGCGGGAGACGGGATCGAGGCCGGTGGTGGGCTCGTCGAGGAAGAACATGTGCGGATTGTGGACCAGGCCGCGAGCTATCTCCAGACGGCGGCGCATCCCGCCGGAGAGGGTTTTGGTTTGCGCGCCGCGCCACTTGATGAGGTCCACGGCCTCCAGAACCTCGTCGATGTTCCTCAGGCGCTCGGCCTTGGGAACGCTGTAGAGCTTGGCGTAGATGCTCAGATTCTCCTCGACGGTGAGGTCGGCATCGCTGGTGAGGGCCTGGGGAATGACGCCGATCAGGCGGCGGACGGCGTCCGGGTCCTTGGCCACGTCGTACCCGGCAACGACGGCGCGCCCGCTGGTGATGGGAACCAGCGTGGTCATCATGCGGATGAGCGTGCTTTTGCCGGCGCCGTTGGGGCCGAGCAGGCCGAAGATTTCGCCGTCGGCGACCGAGAAGGTGACTCCTTTGACGGCCTCGAACGCGCCATAGCGCTTGACGATGTTCTCGACGGCGATGGCGGCGCGCGGGGCGGAGCCGGGCTGGAGCGGGGCGGTCACTGCTTCACCAGCCTGCTCTTGGGAACGTAGACTTCGGCGGTCATTCCGGGGACGAAACGCTCCTGGGGATTGGCGATGAGGAGCTTCAACTGGACGGTCTTGATGTCGCGCTTGCGGGCGCTCACGTCGCGCTGGGTCGCGAAGTCGGCCTGGGCGGACTTGACGATGATCTTGCCCTGGATGGTATCGCCGGAGGGCATGACGACGCGCAGCGAGTCGCCGAGTTGGACGGCGTCGGCCTGAGTCTCCGGCAGGGGCGCGTAGATCCAGGTTTGGGTAAGGTCCATGACGGTGGCGATGGCCGCGCCGGCGGCGACCACTTCGCCCTGGCGGGCGGCGAGAACGTTGACTTTGCCGCTGACCGGCGCGAATACCTTGGAGTAGCCGACCTCGACCTTGGCCTGCTCGGCGAGGGCGCGGGCGTTCGCCACCTGGTCGCGAGTCTCGTCCACGGTGCGGGCGGCGACGGTGGCCAGCAGCTCATGGGCGCGGGCCTGGCGCAGCGAGGCTTCGGCGGCGGAGAGGTTTTCCCGGGCGGTATCGACGGCAGCCTTGGCCGCCTGGAGGCTGGTGGCGGCGTCGTCTTTGGCCTGCTCGCTCATGATTCCCTGCTGGGCCAGAGCGACGGTGCGGCTGGTATCGGCCTGTTGATGCTCGTAGTTGGCCTGGGCCTGGGCCAGCGAAGCCCGGGCGGCCTTCACCATGGCCTCGGCGTTGACGGCGGCGCTGGAGACCTCGCCGCGCGTCTGGCGCTCGGTCTCGACCGTCTCGCCGAGCTTGAACCGCTGGCTGGATGCGGTGGCCTCGGCAGCCGCGCGCGCGGCCTGCAGGTCTTCGCTCTCAATGATGGCGATGAGCTGGCCGGCCTTCACGTCCTGGCCCTCGTCCACAGCCAGCGTCTGGATGCGGCCGGGAATCTTGGAGCTGACCACCACCTCGTTGGCATCGACGGTGCCGATCAACTGCAAATCGCCGGTGGGCCGGACCGTAACGAAGTACCAGATCAGCGATCCCACGGTGAGCAACCCCAGGATCATGAAAACTCGATTGCGTGCGTTCATTCGCGCCTCACACTTCCTCAGTCGTTCAGTTCATTCCGATATTGTGGTTCGAGCATTCAACCATCGCAGAAAGTGATTTCAGGTCGGTAGCCACTTGTGCGTGGGAAGAGCCTGCGGAAATCGCTCAACCCAATTCTGCCGCAAGTAGTTAACCATACTTAACGTGATTTGTTAAGTGTAATTATTGTGAATTCTCCTTCTGCGGTCGCACAACCCCGCGCCCAGTCTCTTCGCCGGGTTCTGGGGAAGGAAGCGGGCGAAGCAACGGCGGAAGACCGTGCCCGGTCGTGATCGTCGACGGCATCGGAGTGGCCGCCAGCACCCGCGCGGCCAATCGCGCTCCGAGCTGTCTATCGACAAAAACTGTCTGCCCCAGGTATTCAATGGCCGCCCTGCGGCGAAACTCCAGAGCGCTCCGCTCCAGCGGATCGAAGCCTTGCGACAGCTTGGTCACGGGCGCGGAGAGAAAGTAGAAGACATTGGCGCCCAGCCCGGCATAGATGATCTGCGACCACTCGACCGGAATGAACTCGCCGGCCGCGATCGCCTCCTTCACCAGGGCCTGGACCCGGAACCACTGGGGCCGAAACAGCTTCTCCGACAGCGGCGTCAGCGCGTTTTCTTCGCCGCGGCGCAGGCGGATCATCTCGTGCTGCATAAGGGACTGGAAGGCCTGATTGGAATGAATGCGGTCGAAGTGATTCAGCGCCAGACGTAGAAGGCGCTCACCCGCCGACGCCTCGGATTCCAGCACGGCCATGCTGGAGGCTTGCACGCCCTCCGCTACCGCCTCCAAAGCGGCTGTATACAAGGCGTCCTTGCCGCTGAAGTAGTAGTAAAGGAGCGCCTTGTTCACTCCAGCCGCTTCCGCAATCTGTTCCGTGCGAGCGCCGGCGAGCCCGTTTTCGCTGAACTCCCGGATGGCGGCGTCGAGGATGCGGGCGCGGGTGTGGTCTGCGCGTTCGGTCTGGGGGCGGTTTGTAGGGCTGACGGTCATTTTGACTAACCAGTTAGTAAAATAGCAGAATGGGCGGAGCCTTGCAAGCTGTTCCGGGAAGAATTCGACGGAAATTAACGCGGGCGGGCGTTTGTTGCTGGCCGGAAGAGGGGCGCCGCGCCGGCGATCGAGAATTGCGCGAATTACGGCTCCCACCAGTCGAGCCGTAACATGCGCGGATAATAAAGGCCGGCGCGGAGGACCGCGTCCTGGCCGTGCAGGTTGCGCAGGACTGTGGCATAGGCTTCGAGCTGGGGCGCGAAGAGTCTCCTCAGCTCCGGCAGGGCCGCGGCCGGGTCGAGATGGTCGGCGTGGGCGGTCTTGTAGTCGACGATCCACCAGGCTTGGCGGCCTTCGGACTGCGGGCTGAGGCCGGCGCGGAAGACGCGATCCACGCGCACGGTGTGCAGGCTGCCGGCGACGACTCCGGCCCACCGAATCTCGCTGGCGGCCTCGGCGCGGGGCGAGAGAATCCATTGTGCGACTGGATCGTGGGAGGCCTTGAGCGCAAGCAGCAGCGCCTGGGCGGCGATTTGGGCGGCCTGCGCGGGGTCCAGGCCGGAGGCGCGCGCCTGGGCGGCGATGCGGGGTTCGCAGCGTTGCAGAGCGGCGCGGGCGGCGGGCCAATCGCCGGTTGCGCGAAGGCGGGAGAGCTCTTCGAAGAGCGCGTGGACAGCGGTGCCCAAGGCGCGCGAGATCAGGCCTCCCTGGTGGCGGGCGTAGGGGGTTGAGAAGGCTACGTTCTGCGAGAAGATCGCCGCCTCAGATTGGTGGTCTCCCACCCTTTCCGCAAAGGGACGCGGAAAGGACGGGGCACCCAGCATTTGCGCAACGGCCGGCGACTCCGCCGCCGCCGGTTGGTAACTTCCGGCTTTTTCGGGCTGATAGCCAGGCGGGAGGCGGCGGAGCATCGTTGGCTTGGGAGGCGATGGCATCCGGAGGAGATTGCTTTCGCCGGAAGCCGCAATGGACTGGATGACTTCCTCCTGGCCAGCGGCCAAGCCCGCTCGGGCGGCCTTCCAACCCTCGAAACGAGCGCGCACCTCCTCTTCCAGGGCCGGCCAGGCGGTGGCGAGCAAACTGGCGGCGGGATCCGGAAGGCTCAGGCTGCCGTCGGCCTCGACCTTGTAGGCTGGGCGGGCGAAGAGGTGAAGCTCTTCGCGGGCGCGGGTGGCGGCGACGTAGAGGATGCGGCGGTCCTCCTGGGCTTCGCGCTGGCGATAAACGCGATCCACCCATTGCTTGGCTGTGCCGCGATCGGCGCCCTTGCGCTGGAACGGCGCGATCAGGAACTCCGTAATCTCCCCGGAGTCGTCCGGACGCTCCAGTCCGCGTTCGAGCCAGGAGAGCATATTGCGGCCGCCGCGGCCGGCGCCCGCCTGCAGGTCGGGCACAACGACCACCTCGAACTCCAGCCCTTTGGACTTGTGGATGGTCATCAATTGGACGCCGCAGTCGCTGTCCGCGGCGGGATCGGGCAGGGCGGTAAGCTTCTCCAGGGCCGCGTCGAGCGCCGGGCCAAGCAGGTCCACTTCGCCAGCCGGAAGGCTGTCCAGGCAGCCCCACAGCAGGTCGAGATTGGCATGCGCGGCGGCATCGACGCAATCGGCTCCGCCAAGGCGCAGCCAGACCTGCTGCAGCCAGGTTCCCAGCGACCGGGTGGGCGGGGCGGCGCGGAGGGCGGGCACGGAGTTGAGCGCGTTGAGGACGCGGCCGGCTGCTGGGCAGCCCGGCTCGCTCAGCAGCGGCAGTCGCTCGGCGAGCAGCTCGGGGATGGGCCGCGAGAGCAGCTCCGGATCGTCGGCGCTGGCGAGGCGGTGAAGATCTTCAAGCGAAAGGCCGCACCACGGTGCGCGGAGCACGCCCAGCCAGGCCAGGCGGTCGTGCGGATTGAGCAGGGCGCGGGCCAGGGCCAGGGCGTCGAGGACTTCGGGACGGGCAGCGAGCCCTTCGAGATCGAGGGCGCGGAAGGGAATCTCCGCTTCGCGCAGGGCCTGGGCAATGGGCGCGAGGCTCGAGCGGGCGCGGGCGAGAACGGCGACGCGGTACTTCCCGCCGCGCTCGCGGGCCTCCGCGACGCGGCTCATGTGGCTCTGAATCAGGGCGACGATCTGATAGGTCTGCGCGGCGCGGGCAGCTTCCCTCTCGCGAATTGCCTCGGGATCGGCGGCTCCTTCCGGCCCTGTTCGCGGCACGAATTCGAGATGCAGGCTAAAACGCGGGCCAAAGTTGGCACGTTCGTCGCGTGCGGGCTGGGCCGGCGCGAAAGAGACGCCGCTGCCGTCGGGGGAAGCGAAGATCCGGGCAAAGACCTCGTTGAGCCGCTCTACCAGCGGCGGCGCGGCGCGAAAGTTGGCCGCCAGCGGGACAAAGTCGAGCAAGAGCGGTTCGTCCTGCGGGAGTTCAAGGCCAACCATCTTCACGCGAGAGAAGAGCTCGGCGTCGGCATCGCGGAAGAAGTAGATGGATTGCATGGGATCGCCGACCACAAAGCAACTGCGGCCCTCGCGTTCGGGCCAGGCTGCAATCAAGCGTCTGAGCAGCTCATGCTGGCGGCGGCTGGTGTCCTGGAACTCGTCGACCAGCAGGTGGCGGATGCCGTCGGCGACGGCCTGGGCGGCGTCGGTTGGAAGGCCGTCCTCGGCTTTCAGCACGCTTTGTGCGATCTGCGCGACTTCAATGAAGTCCACCGCGCCGGCCTCGGCAAAGACGACCTTGAGCTGACCGGCGGCGTGGCGGAGCAGGATGAAGCAGGCCTTCACAATCTCCCACTCGTCTTCGGTGTAACCAGCCGGGGGCAGATCGCGAACGGCGGCAAGGGCGGATTCCAGGCCGGGGACGGCGGCGAGGCGGGCAATAAGGTTGAGGATCTGGTTTTTCTCGCGCTTCCGGTCGGTTGGAAAGCCGAGGCGGACATTCACTTGCCTGCGGAATGCGCCCTCGCCGATGAGCAGCAGTTGACCCAGGGCGAGATAAGCCTGGCGCGCCTCTTCAAGAGAATCCGTGGAGGGAAATGGGGCGCAAGGAAACTCAGCCAGCTCGGCCAGGTCGCGATGGAGCTGGCCGCCGGTCTGCGCGCAGGCAAACCGCGCCAACTCCAAGGCTTCTTCGCGGGCGCCGGGAACCTGGTCGAGAAAGCGGTCGAGCGCCGTGAGAACCTGGCGGACGGCGCTGCAGAATGGACGTTCCAGGTTCTGGCGCAGAGCCTCCCAATCGGGATTGTGGCTGAGCAGGAACTCCTGCATCCAGCGGTCGCGCTTCGAGAGCATCTCGACGAGCATGCCTTCCATCTCCCGCCAGTTGTTGTCGCGCCAGAGAAGCAGCGTTTCGATGGCCTCGCTCAAGAGCGGGTCGTCCTGGCCGATTCGCTCCAGGGACTGGCGGGCGGCGCGGCGATAGAGGTCGCTGGGCTGGCCGGCGATGCCGAGACCGCCGCCGAGGCCGGAGAGCAGCGGCTGCTGAAGGGCCAGCTCGCGGCAGAAGGAGTCGATGGTCGAGATGCGAAGCTGCGCGGGCACGTCGAGGAGCTTCCAGCCGAGCCGGTTCGAGTGATCGAGCGCGCGGCGGGCGAGGGCGTCCATGGAGAACCCGTCCCCGGTCTCCGCGGAATAGCCCTCACGAGCTGAGGCCCGCCCTGATCCTGCCGGGTCGGTGTACGGGCTGCAGCCCGCACCCTTCACGGCAGCGGCCTTTTCCAGCTCGCCAAGAATGCGGTGGCGCATCTCGGCGGCGGCAGCGTTGGTGAAGGTGATGGCCACGATCTGGCCGGGCTCGTCGACCTCGGCCAGCAGGCGCAGAAAGCGGCGGGTGAGCAGATCGGTCTTGCCGGAGCCAGCGGGAGCCTGAACGAGGATGGAGCGGCCCGGATCTAGGGCGCGATTGCGTTGCGGCTGGTCGGGCGGCGGGGCCTTGGCCGGGATCTTAATCATCGGCGGCCTCCGTGCTGACAGAGTCGTCCTTGTCTTCAAGTTGAACCTGATCTTCGTTCTCCTGCACGCGGCAGAGGGTTTGCAGGCCGCAGCGCTCGCAGGTCTTTGAGGCCTCGCGCGGATCGACTTCGGAGCGGCCGGCGAGGAAATCCCTGGCGAGCTGTTCGATGCGCTGGCGCCAACCTGGGAGTTGCTCGGGAGCGAGCGCGTTCTTGACCAGGGCGCTGCTGCCCTTGAGGCCGGGGAAGAGAGTGGCCGCGGGATCGCCGACGTGGCCTGCAAAAGCCAGATCGCCGGCACGCACCTTGGCAAAGACCAGCCCCCCAAGTTCCCCATCGAGGGCAAACCCGGCGTAGAGCGGCAGTTGCACGTCGTCGGGGCGGGGCAGTTCCCAGGATTTGGGGGCGACGCCGCCGGTTTTGTAGTCGATCACCAGCAGCGAGCCGTCGATGAGCCGGTCGATGCGGTCGAGGCGCAGATCGAGGGTGAGTCCGGCGAGGTGGATGGTGCGGTCAACTTCGGTTGCGGCGACCTCGAAGCCGATGCGCGCGGATTCGTAGTCCAGCCATTCTGTGACCAGGCCGGTGAGGCGCTGCTCTTCGAGTTCCAGATAGCGGCGCGGCATGCGCTGGCGCAGAGCGGAGATCATCTCCCCTTGAAAGATGCGGCGGACATGCGCGGCTACAAACGAGCTTCGCTCGGCGAGATCCTGGAGTTCCCGCTGCGAACGGATGCCGTCCGGCGGCCCGCCCCAGACGGCGTGGAGCACGGCATGGAGGAGTTGGCCGCGCTGGGAGGGGGTCAGACCGGCCTCGGCAGGCTTCCAGCATTGCGCGCCTAGCCGCGCGGTGGCGAAGGCCTTGAAGGGGCACTGGGACTGGAAGGTGAGGACCTCGGCGCCGCCCTGAACTCTGCCAAGCGGGAAGGGAATCCGGCTGGAATCCTCGCAAGGAACTGCGAGGGGCTGCCGGCGCGGAAGCGCTTGGTGCAGTTCCCGCGGCGCACCGGCAAGCCGGACGATCAGGCGCGAGGGGCGGGCCTCGATGCCCTCGGTTTGCCTTGCATAGCTGAAGTGGACCTCCGCCGCGGAAGCCAGAAGGCGCGCGGTGATGGCCTGGGCCAGCTCCCAGTCGAGCTGCGGTGATGCGTGCGGCATCCCGGCCTGGCGCTGCACCTCGGGCGGCAAAAGGGGGTGAGTTGCGCCGCCGGCCGGCCAGGCGTCCTCACTGACGCCGAGGAACCAGACGCCGTCCGCAGTGAGGCCGGCGGACTCGGCGGGCCCGGCAATCTGGATGGGCGCGTCCTGGGATTCGGGGGCAAAGAGAGTTTCATCCAGGACGCGGGCCAGAATGGAGAGAAAATCCGCCCAGAGGATGCGGCGGCCATCGAAGCCCAGCGAGCCGGCGGCTTCTACGGCCTGCTGAAAGCGGCGGAGGGCCTGGAACTCGGCGCTCGATGGCGGGCGCGGGCCGGGCCAGCCGGCGGTTTCAAGCAACCGCGGAACCAGTTCGGCCCAATCGAGCGGGCTTTGCGGTTGGCGCGCGA
>Ga0326728_10025039_pt1 | contig 10731 bp, 9 predicted proteins | sample MB3enrmetagenome_FD_207602 | JGI IMG/M metagenome (GOLD analysis project Ga0326728, IMG submission 207602) | Lab enriched peat soil microbial communities from McLean, Ithaca, NY, United States - MB31MN | ecosystem: Environmental > Terrestrial > Soil > Wetlands > Peat | place: USA: New York...
AAAGTCCCAAGACCGCGAAGGCGTTCTCAAGATGCTCAGCTATGCCCAGAAGGTTGTAAAGAACACAAGCGCAGTAGCAGGCGCGTCCGTCTAGCTCATCAATTGAGAGGTTACCCACACAATGAACTTCCTCACCGTCGAGAAGAAGCGCCAGCTCGCCTGGAAGCTTTCCACCAAGACTCTGCCCCGTGAGGCCAAAGTCCCTGGACTCTACTACTCCCGGCTCTTCCCGTTCTGCCTGCCCCTCGAGCACGCAGCTCTCAACCTCTACCAGGGCATCAGGGATGAAGCTCTTGCCCTGTTTGAGCGGGAACACATCCTCTGGCACACCTCCGCCTTGCCGGGTCTACCGTCAAACCATCTCTGCTCAAGCCAGGTCTTCTGCGTGAACTCGCTCGCCCCATTTCTTCATCAACCCGAGGCCCTGACCGAGCTCCTCCGTCCGTTCTTCCCTGATATCGTTCGCATGCTCCCCGTCGAGGAGGACCGTTTCATCACCTTCGAGTGGATCGACCCCGACAACCTCCTCGGCGAGATCCCCAAGCTCGGCGCGGATCGTCATCGCGGCGCAGGCAGCACTTCGATTGATGCCGCAGCACTCTACGAGAGTTCGGGTGGCTTCAACACGCTCCTTCTGTTCGAGTGGAAGTACTCGGAGTCTTACCCCTCGGTCTACAAACGCTTCCGAACGGACGGCTCTGATCGCGTCGAGCCCTACCGCGAGCTTTTCTACGGCCCGCTCACGCCGATCAACCTGGAGGTCGCGCCGCGCATCGAGGATTTTCTCTACGAGCCGTTCTACCAGCTTATGCGCCAGCAGCTCCTCGCGGCCCAGTTCCGAGAGGTCGGCGACCCTGGCATCGACCAGGTCCGCCTAGTGCACGTCGTCGTCTCGGAGAATAGGCCGCTCCGGGCCGTCACCTCGCCCCACTTCCGAGAGCGCGGTCACGACGCCTACGCAGTCTGGAAGTCGCTTCTCGTGGACCCGGATGACTTCATCCTCATCAACACCGAGGACCTTTTCCGCACCGTCCCTATTGACTGCTTCCCGGACTTCGAGCCGTGGCTCCGCTACATGAAGAGTCGATACGCTTTCTTGAAGTGATATAAGGGCCTGCTCCTCCTGGGGTGGGCCCTTTGAATACTCGATACCCACACGGTCTTTCAGGGCGGCCCTATAGGGGGAGGGGACAAAAAGTACCTGCTACTCAATCTATCGACGTCCCAAACCACATATTGGCCGCCTGATTATGGCGAGGAGACTCCAAACATGGTTCAAACACAGTCCGCCGAGCTCTTACCAGGCATTCCCGTTGATTCTGTCATCTTCTCCGCAGAAGCCGCGCTCCGCCTCTACGCCTACCGCATCGTCGGTACGCTCCCCTGTGATGAGACCAGCATGGGCTTCTATCTCTCGGTCCTCTCTGAGGCGGAGGTTTTATCCCTCCTCAGTTTTATTCGCGAGCACAGCTCACCAAAGGCCGATTCCTTCACTACTGGCCAGTGGCAGAGTCGTTTCATGGTCAACTCGATCCTCTCGCGCATCTATGAGACCCAGGACAGCTTCTCGCCCCGAGATGCGCTCGGCTATCTCAAGGCTCTCCTCGAGCCCAGCCTCACACCTTTGGTTCTCCCCGACCCGCTTCCCGAGGCGCTGGCCTATCTCGCCCGCATTTTCAGGCTTTCGCCCGCTGAACTCGAGGTTCTGACCTTCCTCTTCCTCACCAAGGTCTCCGAACCCTTGAAGGAGCTTGGCAAGTCGCTCTCGCTGACCAGGCGCACGTCCTTCATTTCCCATTGCACAGGCCTCGCCGTCCTCGAGATCAATAGCATCCTCGCTGAGGCTTCACCCCTGTTTACGTTGGGTCTTCTACTTCCAGACAGTTACGATGTTGTAGGTTGCTCCCTCGCCGAACCGATCACGCGGAGTTTCCTCGGTACGGCCCCCGTTCCATTCCACGCGTCCTATACGAAGCCCTGCAGCCCCTCGCCCTTTGCCCTAGACTCGTTCAGTGTGAACTCGGAGGACCTCGGCATCGTCTCGCGCATGCTTTCCGCCCCTCGCCCCTGTAACATCCTTCTCTATGGTGAGCCAGGCACGGGCAAGTCGGAGTTCTCCAAGGCCATCGTCGCGTCCTGCGGCAAGAAGGCCTACTTCCTCAACCTACCCCTTGCCGAACGCGGTGCTGTCGACCGCCGCTTCGCCCTCCAACTCGTAACCCGTACCATCGCCCCCGAGCACGAGATCCTCATTATCGATGAAGCCGACTCCATTCTAAATACGAAAGCCCGGTACGACGGCCACGACCTCGTCGACAAGGCATGGCTCAACATCTTCCTCGACGCAATTCCCTGCACGATCATTTGGATCTCGAACACCCTGGGTCTCAGCCACGACTCAGCCCGCCGTCGCTTCGCCTACTCGATCCACTTTGGCTCTCTCTCGGCCAAGGCCCGCCGTTTGGCTTGGTCTTCGGTCCTGTCAGCGTCTACGGGACCTGAGCTCGTCTCGCCACGCTTCATTCAGGATGCCTCACGCCGTTTCGAGGTCAACACCGCGGGCATCGCTCAGGCGGTCGCAGTCTATCACTCCATTGACCCTGAAGGTTCCCTGCCAGAGCCTGAACGGGAGAGGGTCCTCACGCGGCTCTTGGCTAACCACCAGGAGCTCCTCTCAGGCTCGAAACCGCTACCGCCTCTTTCTGTCGCCGATGCCTACGATCCTTCGGTGCTCAACACTGATGTACCGCCAGGGGCGATTCTCGAAGCCATAGGCGAGTTTTACGCCCGCCGACTACCTGGAGACCGATTCTCGATGAATCTCCTCTTCCATGGCCTCCCTGGCACGGGCAAGACCGAGTTCGCCCGCTACCTCGCTGACACCCTCAATCGTGAGCTCATTCAGAAGCGGGCCTCCGATCTCCTGTCTATGTGGGTTGGCGGCACAGAGAAGGCAATCGCCTCAGCCTTCGCCCAGGCCGAGGACTCCGACGCCATCCTCCTTCTCGACGAGGCCGACTCCCTCTTCCTGAATCGCGAGCATGCCCAGTACTCCTGGGAGCGCTCCCAGACCAACGAGCTTCTCACACGGATGGAGGCCTACTCGGGCGTTCTCGTATGTTGCACGAATCTATTGAAGAACCTCGATAGCGCCGTCCTCCGCCGCTTCGCCCTCAAGGTTGCGTTCCAGCCCCTTACCGAGGAAGGCCGCATCGCCCTCTTCGAGCGGTACTTCCCATCGGTTTCGTTGACCGGAGAGACCTGCGCCCGCCTCGTGGCCCTCACAATGCTCACGCCAGGAGACTTCAAGGCAGTCCTGTCTCGGATTCGGTTTACTCCTGGCATGAGAGGCGAATCTCTCGTCACCGAGCTTGAAGCGGAGTGTTCCTACAAGAAGGCTGCACCTACGATCGGTTTCCGTATTCACCTTTAAGAACATTCTTTCTCGGGCGAGGCTCCGTGAGTTCAGCCATGAGCTTCTGATGTCAGGCACCACGTCCTCGTCGAGGACCTGCTTATGGCAGCACCCATCCAACGTTTCCTGAGCTTGAACCCTGGGCGCTCTACTTGTTCCTCAGATAGGCCGAGGCTCGCCTCACCATCATTCGAGGCGGGCACGATTACATCCGAGAGTTATATAGGCCAAGCAAAGTCGTTGCGACCAAATCGAGGGGATATTGGATCAAGAGGCTTAACTCGATTTACAGTCTGGGCCATCTGACCGCCTTTGCGGAATGCACTTTCAAATGCCCACATTTCGGTTTCCCAACCACGAGAGATTGCAATATTGATCAAGGGAATAAAGTCCCGATCCCCAGACAGAAGTTTCAGGACCGCAGGTTGGGGGTTAGTACAAACTAGTTCCGTACCTTTTGCTACAATCTCAGTATCCACCGCCTTTTCACGTCCGCTTAGATTCTTCTCATGTGTGATAACCTCGAATCCACCATCTCTCGCCGCATTCCATATGGTATCGCTCTTTGGAGGAGTAGACCCAACGAGAATAGCTTTGATTATTCTTTGTCCTTCAGCGACTTCTCTCAGCAAGAGTCCAAAGTCGATTCGCCAGGATGGATCACATGGATCATGTTTATCACCGGGTTGCCTGACTACTCCTTTGAGCTTTGCAGACAGTTTTCCGCCTTCAATGAACACATTTGAATTATCGACCAGGATAATGCACTCAGGCATACTTTCCCCCTTCTTCTGATAGAAGGATTATGCCTGCCGCTTGTGTGAGGTGCAAGGTCCGAAGTGGCCATGAGGTCATGGAATGGACTTCCCCCGATTTCGTAGACAGTTCTAGCAGTCAATTTTTACCTGCTCGAAATCAACAGGACTCAACATGCCAAATTTTGAATGTCGACATTTCCGATTGTAGAAGACCTCGATGTACTTGAGAATCATCCCCATCCTGCCGACTAGATAAGTATCGCTTTCGAGGAGGGGACCGTGAAGATCAGTTCTGATTGGGTTGTCTACTACCTACGTTCCTTTAACCTTTGTGAAGGAGTCCATAACCGCAAGATTGGCATCGCAGTCAGCAAGGTGCTCGAGGAGATGAACTGTCCTCAAGATCCTAAAGGGAAGCAGATATTTGCGCCATCCAAGATTTCTGAGACCGACCTTGCGGACCGTGGGCTCCAGTATGTGGTTAAGCCTGAGGATCTCGCTGAGTTCTTTAAGAAGTTAGCGGAAGAGCTTGACTTCGAGCTGGCCTGAGTGTGGCCCACTCCTTCATTGGGGCGGGCCTTTCTATATACGTGATACCCCCCTGGCTTCGGTAAAGTAAACGGATAGGGCGTGTTTATCGGAAGCGCTCAAGACCATCCATCGGGCTCCTATGGGCATCTATCGGACATTTAGCCGCCCCAAACGGCTTCATACACCGATACCGAGACACCTTTTCAGGGCAACGCGACAGGGCGTGTACCAATATTGTACCCGCTCGTACTTGCTTGACGCGTCCTGAAGCCGCTGGTTTTCCTCATGCTTTCTCAAGGCTCGAGATGGTTACGGTGATCGCCCCCCGATCGTTTTCAACGAGCCCTCTGACAACTAGTGGCCGCTGTTCGAAGAGCATCTGCCGATAGAGCTCATACTCATCCGGGAAGAGCGTCGTCTCGTAAAGCGCGGTCTCATCCTCGAAGGATATAAACTCCATAGGCTCGTCCCCTGAGGTCAGTACGCTTTTCGCGGTGATGGGCCATCCGATAAGCTCAACTCGCTGTCCTACAAGCGTGGGGATATCCTTGCCGAGTACTCTTGTCTTCGAGGTCAGTAGGCTCGGCCATAGTTCGAGAGGATGGGCTTCAAGTGTCGTGCCCAAGTAGCGCATCTCGGACTCGAGTTGTTTCCTTCCTGATTCGCGCTTGTACTTCCGTTGTGATAAAGTTGGAGCATCTACCTCGAAGAGCTCTTCCTGCCAATCGCTCCGCTGTTCACTGACCGCTTGGATCGAGAGGAGGCGCATGAGTTTGGTGGGCCTCGGTAGCTCAACCGAGATCGAGTCCATAGCTCCAGAACCGACAAGCGCCTCAGAGTCATCACGGCCGGGCCTGACCCTTCTAGCGAAGTCCTCGATAGCTGTATACCTACCACCTCGCCTTCGCTCCTCAACAATCCTCTTCGCGGTCGCAGCGTTCAGGGAGCCGATCATTTCAAGCCCGAACCGTATGTCCAGTCCCCTTCCCCTACATCGCTGTTCGCTGTCATTCACATCGGGTGCGAGCAGTTTGAGCCCCATTCTCCTCGATTCGCTTGCATACGCCAGAATCGAGTAGAAGCCCCCATGGTTTGACATGACGGCACTCATGAACTCGGCCGGATAATGCCGTCTTAGGTACGCCGACTTGAAGGACAGCATCGCGTAGCTTGCGCTATGCGCCTTGACAAAGCTGTAGCCCGAGAAGGACTCGATCATGGCCCAGACATCGACGATAGTCTTCTCGTCGACACCTTTCGCCCTAGCTCCAGCGTTGAACTTCTCGCGGTAAGTCTCTAGCCTGATCTTCACGTCTTTCTTCGAGAGGACCTTCCTGATGCCATCCGCCTCGGCGGGCGTAAAGTCCGCCAAGGCAACGGCCGCCTTGCAGACGTCATCCTGGTAGCACATGATCCCGAAGCTTTCGTCGAAGAGTCCCGCGAGAAGGGGATGAAGCGGAGGGTACTCCTTGCCATGCAGCCTATCGACGTACTCGTTGATGTACTTGTTGGCCGCCGGCCGTATGATCGACGAGTGGATCACGAGGTGCTCGAAGTCACCAGCTTTAGTCTTCTTCTGCAAGAGGCGCATCGCGGGGCTCTCGACGTAGAAGACACCCATGGTGTCACCGCGTACCAGCATCTCTACGGTTTCTGAATCGTCCAGGGGCTTCCACGTCATCTCGTCGATTTCGATTCCATTCTCCCGCACGTTGGCGAGAGCGTCACGAACCACCGCCAAGGAGCGATTGCCGAGCAGGTCGATCTTTACGAGCCCAGCATCCTCCACGCCCTCCTTGTCCCACGCCGTGACCCTGATGCCCGTGCCCGTCCTTTCGAGCGGCACATGACTAGCGAGTGCATCGGGTACGATAATGATGCCGCCTGAGTGGACTCCGAGGTGGCGTGGAAAGCCCACGATACGATGGGCAAGACTCGCGATCTCCTTCCAGGTATCGTCGGCCTCGCTCATCGCCTTCTCCATGTCTATCGTCATTGAACGCTCAAAGGCTCCTATCTCTCCATCGGGCATGCCGTAGGCATGGGCCGTTTCCCTCAGAGCCGACCGAGACTGGAAGCAGACGTGGTTGGCCACTCGGGCGGCGTGTGCCTCGCCATACTGATCTATCACCTTGGCAAGGAGTTCGTCGCGCTCATCCCACGCAAAGTCCACGTCTATGTCCGGTGGGTCCTTCCTCCCAGGGTTGAGGAAGCGCTCGAAGTAAAGGCTATGACGGATGGGGTCCACATCTGTGATCCCGAGGCAATATGAGACAATGCTCGCAGCCGCGCTGCCTCTACCGCATGTCCTCGACGCCTTTCGAGCTATATCCCTCACGACGAGGAAGTAATCGGTGAAGTGTTTCTCGGCGATGATCCCGAGCTCGTACTCGATGCGCTTTCGGATAACCTCGTTGATCTCGCAATAGCGCCGCATGGCGCCTTTATCGACAAGGGAGCGGAGGAACATTGCTGCGTTCCCTTGAGCTTCCGGGGTCGTGTAGCTCGGGAAGACGAAGCCACCAAAGAGGCTTGTCTTCGCCACGCGCTCGACGAGAGCCTCGTTCTCCTCGATAGCCTCAGGCAAGTCGGTGTAGATTGTTCTCAAAGTATCCGGGCCTACAAGCAACGATTCTTCACGTGCGAGTTCTTCATCTCGAACTTCCGAGACTGTCTTCTTCTCTCCAATGGCAATAAGGAGCCGTTGTAAGGTCCTGTCCGCCGGGACAAGGAAGCGGACCTCTCCGGTCGCCATGCAGGGTAAACCTGTAGCCTTGAGCCGCCGCCACGATGGTTTGTTGGTGGGTGAAGCAAGCGCGTATAGCCCACTATGCTCCTTCCCCGATTCCAGGAGCGCGAAGTCGTCAGAGATGACCACGAGACCACTTAGGTCAGCAAGGACCGCGGCACGGGCATCGATGAACCCCGCAGCGCGCTTCGTGAGAAGACGAGTTATTCTCGAGAAGCCACGATCATTCTCCGCGATCAGAATGGCCCGCCCGCCCTCGTAGACGAGCTCCGTCCCAAGGATCGGCTTCAGGCCTACGCTCTCGCACGCCTCTATGAAGGTTGGTAATCCATAGACGCCATTCCGATCCGTCAGGACAATGGCGTTATACCCTAGCTCCTTCGCCCACCTGACGAGTTCGATCGGTGGAATCACGCCATAGTGGAAGGAGTATGTCGATGAGACCAAGAGCGGCGCAAGCATAGGGACCTAAGCCTTCACCGCGAGGGCCGCGCACGACTCTATCGCGGCGAGCCCGAAGCGGCCATGAATCTTGTCCAGAGCATTCTGAAGCTTTGATAGCTTCGCGTCTTTGGGCTCGAAGAGGTCGAGCTCCGGCCCCGCCGACTCGATCTCCGAGAGCCGTAGCTCTAGCCGCCTAATCCTCACGCGACGCTTGCGGGCGGATTCAAGCGCTGTCTTGGCTATAGAGGCAAGCTCATCGTCCCTTGCGACGACTCGCGCGATCCTCGCGGTCCCGAAGCTTCGCATGCCATCGGTGTACCCAAGCTCGACGGATGCCCGCTTGGCTCCCCGGCCTTCCTTACGCAGCGTAAAGCCAAGCTCCGTGACGAGCCCTTCGAGCCTCAGCCTTAAGACTTCCGGGTCCGTTGTGTCGGGCTCGAAGACTACTTCGCCTGAGACGGATCGGCGCTCGGGAGGCTCCGGATCTACGGGCGATGTATCTACTCCCCGAGCTCTCGTCACGAGCTCAGGACCTCGTGGCCCTATGGCATGGGCCTCGCATTCCGAGAGATCAGCCAAGTCACCTATCTCGTCGATGTCTAGCAGGCCGAAGCGTCCTAGCAGCACGGGCCCTACGCCGGGCAGGAGCCCAACGGGCTGCATTCGTATTAGCCCACTCTCTTCATTCGGCGATAAGGCCACGAATCCGGCGGGGCGAAAGACTCGTGTCGCGACCTTGCTCACGGTCTTATTCGTCGAGAGCGCAATGCTTGGCGATAGTCCTATCTCTTCCTTGATGTCTCTCCGTAGTTTCTGCGCGGCATCCTCGGGCGCGCCGAAGAGCCGGCTAGTGCCACAGAGGTCGATGAAGAGGTGTCCACGCCCAGCTCGCTCAACGATGGGCGTGTATTCAAGGCCGATACGCCAGAGCCTTTCCTCGGCGGCGGCGTAAAGCTCAGGTCGCGGAGCCATGACCGCCACATCTCTGCACAGGTTCCGCGCGTGCGAAAGAACCATGCCTCTACGAAGCCCCTCGCGATGTGCCTGGGGCGACAGGTCGAGCACAACCGAGCGTGGGGCGTCAAGGTTTGCCACGACAAAGGGCCTGCATCGAAGCGATCTGTCGAGCCCCTCTTCGAGCGCCGCCATGATACCGACGGCATTGACATGCAGGATCGTTCCCGACGACATTGCCCAGTCCTAGATGAGTTTCGCGGCGGTCGCGAGAGCCACAAGCTCTTTCGCGTTCGCAGGCGCGTCGCCGCGGCGGTGGTTATTGAAGTAGCCCCTAACCTTCTTTGCCTGCGTGCTCATTGCCTCGAGCCTGGGCACCCACGTGGAGAGCTCGTCCTTCGAGTAGAGGTACTCGTACCGCGTTCCTGAGTCGCCGTTCCACCATGTCGCTTCATTGCGTCCATGGAACCGGACGTAGGCGATATCAGAGGTGACGAGATCGGACAGCGGTGGCAGTCCTTCGAGTCTCGGGACATCGACGGAGCAGAGTCCTACGCTTCGTTCCTTGAGGCCGTCGATCACCCTGGCATTGAACCAGTCAGCGCCACGAAACTCAACCACGAGTGGGAACGAGGACAAGGCCTTCAATATCTTGTCGAGATACCGCCGTTCATTGTCCTGGTAGTGGAAGGAGTACGGGAACTCGAGAAGGACCGCACACAATTGCCCGTCCTCCTGAAGGGGCGCGATCCCCTTCGAGAACTCCATTACGCTATCCTGCCACGTCGCAGGGTCTACTTTGTGTGTAAGCGCCTGATTCGCCTTGATGGAGAAGTCTATCGGCTTCCTCGTGCGTGCCATGAGCGTACGAACGTTTTCAGCCTTCGGCATCCCGTAATAGCTGAAGTTGAGCTCGACCGAGCCGAAGACTTGACTGTATGATCCGAGGTATTCTTTCCGACCGATGCCCTTGGGGTAGAGAACTCCCTCCCACTCGGGATAGTCGTAGCCGGAAGTTCCAATCCGGATGTCCGGCAAGGGCTCAGGTGTAGTCATGCTTATGTTTTACTACACATCCGTATAGCTTTCAAGGCCAGCCCCGTCATCAATACGTATACTTGCATCCTTGTTCTCTTCAGCTCAATAGTATACTACGTAAGACAATACATACATGTGGGACCATGCTAGGTAACCTACAGGAGAGGGCGTCCCAGATGACAGCACGGTCGCTACTAGCTTTGAATATGAAGCGCCTTCGAGAGCTTCGCGGCTATACGCAGATGGACCTAGCTGAGCGAGTCGGCTGCTCAACAACCCTGATCGGCAACATTGAGATTCGCAAGCGCTTCCCGTCGCCAGAGAACCTCGATCTCATAGCCACGGCGCTTGAGGTGTCTCCCGCCGACCTTTTCGTAGAAGCCGGCTCAAGCGCTCAGCCCGAGTCGCAGATCAAGAGCCAGCTCGAACAGAAGATCCACGATGCCATTGATGAGGCCTTCGCTGCAAAGCATGTTAAGTAGTAGTAACTATCCAACTGTGACTTGGACTGTGACTTTCAGATGGTCTCGGATGTGACTAAGTCATGCATTGTCTTGCAAAGCGGTGCAAGCCATGATACGATTTCATTCAGTCACAGCAGGGGTGTCTGCAAGCCCAAGCAATTGTAAGAGAAGCACTTTACGGTGTTCGCAATCTATAGGTCGGGGGTTCGAATCCCCCATTCTCCACGAGAGAAAAACCCGCCTCGTTGGGCGGGTTTTTCATTTAGGGAGAATAGGGGATTCGAACGGGAGCGCCGACCCGGAGCGCGCGAGACTCGCAGCGCGCGGAGGGGAGACGCGCCAAGGATGGCGCGTCTAGGCGCGGACGCGGCCCGGAGA
>Ga0326728_10025040_pt1 | contig 10731 bp, 10 predicted proteins | sample MB3enrmetagenome_FD_207602 | JGI IMG/M metagenome (GOLD analysis project Ga0326728, IMG submission 207602) | Lab enriched peat soil microbial communities from McLean, Ithaca, NY, United States - MB31MN | ecosystem: Environmental > Terrestrial > Soil > Wetlands > Peat | place: USA: New York...
CTACCTGGCCCGGCAGCGGGGAACCATCTCCAGACCCCAGTTCGAGCGCATGGAGAGCTTGATCCATCTCTATGGCCCGCTGCCCCCGCTCAAGCTGCGCGCCGCCAAAGTGGCCGCGGCCAGCGGCGGCGACAAGAAGCACGTGGGCGGGGTCAAGCGCTTTGTCTTGCCGGTGGGCATCGGCGACGCCGGAGTGGTGGAAGACGTCAGCGCCGCGGAACTGCTGGGGGCCATCGAGTACATGCTGGCGCGGGCCGGGGAAAAGCACGCGTGACGGCAGCAGTGTTGAGGTTGCTATTGAACCGGCCCGCAGAGAATGTTTTGGTTTCCCACCCTTGCGCAGAGAACGCGCAAGGATGGGGCACGGAGTTTTTTGATCTTTGCCTGGCGATAGTTTGCGAAATGGTTTCCAGTATCCAGGCGCCGTGGCCCATCCTATCCGCGGCACTTTCGCGGATAGGATGGGAAACCTGAAACGCAGAGGCCTCATCGGACATTCAGATCATGGACGGAGCAGGAATTTGACTACCGGAGCCAAACCGCAAGGCGCACAGGACGAGCAGGAAGCAGCGGCGGCGGTGCGCGCCATGTTCGATTCCATCGCGCCCCGCTACGACCTGCTCAATCACGTGCTCAGCGCCAACATCGACCGCCTGTGGTGGCGGCGGACGGCGCGGCGCTTCCACAAGATCCTCGCCAACCCCGAAGCGTCGATTCTCGACATCTGCTGCGGCACCGGCGACATGACCATGGCGCTGCTCAAGCATCGTCCATTGGGCTCGCAGCCGATTCTGGCCGCCGATTTCTCGCGCAACATGCTGAGCCGGGGAGCGCGCAAGTTTGGCGGACCAGCTTTTGGCCCGCACATCGAAGGCGCGCGCGGCGCGCTCCCAGCGTGCGCAGCACCGCAGCTGCCGTATGCGATACCGATCGAGGCCGATGCGCTGCATCTGCCCCTGCCGTCGGCAGCGCTGGATCTGATCGTCAGCGCCTTCGGCTTCCGCAATCTGGCCAACTATGAGGCCGGGCTGCGCGAGTTTGCCCGCGTGCTCAAGCCGGGCGGACAGTTGGGGATTCTGGATTTCAGCGAGCCGGGCGGGCTGATGGGCAAGGCGTATGCTGTCTATTTTCGCCGCGTGCTGCCAGCCATTGGGAAAATGATAGCCGGCCAGGACGGACCCTACAGCTATCTTCCCGCCTCGGTCGGCAACTTTCCCCCGCCGCCGCAGATGCTGGAGCTGATGCGTTCGACGGGGTACACCGATTGCAATTGGAAGCCCTATACCTTCGGCATCGCCGGTCTCTACACGGCAACGCGTGCACGATGAATTCTGGTTAACAGCCTGCGGTGAGAGTCGAAATGGTTAGAAAATCATCCCTCGGGGGCTAAAGCCCCATTGATTTTGCGGCACTTATGTACGGGCTAAAGCCCGTACCCTTCAAAGCACGACTTTCACCACGGGCGGTTAACCCTGCATCGAAGAAAATGCGATAGGCTAAGGACGCCATGAGCACCGAGATCGCCAGCTTCGCCGACCACTCCGCCGACAAACGCCGCGTCTCCCTGCACTCCATGCTGGCCGCCGCGGCGATGACCATGCTCAAGCTGGCCGCGGGGCTCATCTCCGGCTCGCTGGGCGTGTTGTCGGATGCGGCGCACTCCGGCCTGGATCTGGTGGGGGCGACCCTGACCTTTTTCTCGGTGCGCGTCAGCGACAAGCCCGCCGATGAAGACCATACGTATGGTCATGGGAAGGTAGAGAACCTCTCCTCCTTCGGCGAAGTGATCCTGATGGCCATCTCCAGCGGCTGGATCATCTGGGAGGCCTTCGAGCGCATGGTGCGCCACGCCGTCGAGGTGCGCCACTCGCCCTGGCCCTTTGCCGTGGTGATCTGCTCGATAGCGGTCGACTTCTGGCGCTCCGGGCAATTGAAAAAAGTGGCCGACCGCACCGGCTCACCGGCCCTGGCCACCGACGCCTTCCACTTCGCCTCCGACATCTGGTCTTCGCTGGCGGTGCTGGGTGGCTTGACGGCGAGCTTTGCGGGTGAGCGCTACGGGGTCGGCTGGCTGCAATACGCCGACCCTATCGCCGCAGTGGTGGTTTCGCTGCTGATTCTGCGCCTGACTATCCGTCTGGGCAAGGAAGCCATGGGCATCCTCATGGACGAGATCCCCGCCGCTACCCGCCGCCAGATTGTCGCCGATGTGGCTCGGGTTCCCGGCGTGCTGGCCATCGAGCGGGCGCGGGTGCGTCAGGCCGGGGCGCATTATTTTGCCGATCTCACCCTGGCCATGCCCCGGCGTTTCACCTTCGAGCACACCAGCGAACTGGTCAGCGCCGCCACCGAAGCGGTGCGCAAGACGCTGCCTGAGGCCGACGTGGTCATCCACACCGTTCCCCGCCAGATCCGGGCGGAAAGCATCTTCGACCGCGTCCGCGCCGTGGCCGCACGCAACAATGTCAGCGTCCACGAACTCAGCGTGCAGTCCCACCAGGGCCGCTTGCGGGTCGAGCAGCACCTCGAGCTGGACGAGACCCTGCCCCTCAAGGAGGCGCACGACTTTGTCTGCGCCGTGGAGGCCGAGATCCTGCGCGAGGTGCCGGAGATCGACGCCATCCTCACCCATATCGAGAGCGAACCGGCCACCATCGAAGAGCCCGAACTGCTGGAAGCCAATCGCCGCATCGAGCAGGCGTTGCACGCCGCCGCCGAGCAGATTCCCGAGATCCTCGATGTGCACGAGATCCTGGTGAGCCGCATGGGCGAGCACATCGGCGTCAGTTGTCATTGCACCCTGCCCGACGACCTGCTCATGCTTCGCGTTCACTTGGCCATCACCAACCTGGAAGACATCTTCAAGATGGAATGCCCGGAGGTGGACCGCGTCAATATCCACCCCGAGCCGGCGACGGATAATCTTCGTTAGGAGAGAATCATGATTGCGCACAGCGAATGGAAGGGCAACGGTTTTTTTGAAGGCCAGTCGGAGAGCGGGCACACGCTCGACTTCGACGCCACGGCGGAGCACACTGCCGGTCCCAGCCCCATGGAAGCGGTGCTGATGGGGCTGTGCGCCTGCACCAGTGTGGATGTGGTTTCGATTCTGGAGAAGAAGCGGCAGCGGCTGACCGGGCTGCGGGTTACGGCCAAGGCCGAGCGCGCCGCCGAGCCCCCGCGGGTCTTCACCGCCATCAAACTGACCTACACGGTGCGCGGCGATCTGGACCGCAAAGCGGTCGAAGACGCCGTCCGGCTCTCCAAGGAAAAGTACTGCTCAGTCTCGCGGATGCTGGAGAAAGCCGCCGTCATCGCCTACGAGATTGTCTACGAGGAGGGGGAATCCGAGTCATGAGCGGGCGCCCGGTACTGAACTTCTTGCAGGGAGCATCGCTGGTGATGGTGCTGGTGGCGGTGGCGCTGCTGGCGGCGGTGACCACCATGCACTTTGCCATCCACGGAGCCGAGGTGCAGGTGCCGGCGCTCAAAGGCATGACGGTGGCCGAGGCGCGCAGCCAAACCGCCGGTCTGGGACTGCTGCTCGACGTGGACAATCGCTACTACTCCGGCGAAGTGGCCGCCGGGCACATCCTGACCCAGTCGCCCACGGCGGGAACGGTGGTGCGGCGGGAGTGGAAGGTGCGCGTTGCCGAGAGCCTGGGGCCGCAAACGGTCAACGTGCCGGATACGGTCGGAAAGGAGCAGCGCGTGGCCGAACTGGAACTGCGCCGCGCCGGATTGGGTGTGGGCCTGATCGCGCAACTGCCCTTCGCCCGCGCCGCCGAGGGAACGGTGCTGGCCCAAGATCCACCCGGCAAGGCGCAGGGGATCGAACAGCCCAGCATCAACCTGCTGGTGGCCGCGCCAGACGTTGAAACTGCCGACGGCTTTCTCATGCCCGACCTGACCGGGATGACGGCCCCCAGCGCCCTGGCCGAACTGACCAGGGTGGGAATCAAGGCCGCGCCGCTCAAACTGGTGGATGTACCGATTGCCCCCATCGGCACAGGAGACGCGCCGCCCAGGCCGCCCATCAGGCCCAACTCCGTCCTCGCCCAACAGCCCCCCGCCGGGGTGCGCGTGGACCAGACGACGCTGGTCAAACTGGTGGTGGGGAGATAGGGAACGAGGGAACAAGGGAACGAGGGAACGAGGGAATAGGGGTTAGGGATTAGGGAATAGTTCGACTCCGCGGTGCTTCACTCAGGTGAACGGCTCTATCTCGCTAGGTGCACCCAGAAGCCAATTTGTAGTCAATAGCGCTCTGTGCGTTCAGGGACTGTTCCCTACTCCCTGTTCCCTAATCCCTGTTCCCTCGTTCCCTGTCTCTTCCCCATCGACGCTATCGCGCTGACGGCCAGGATGGCGCCCATGATGGCCAGCGAAAGAGTGATGGGAACCTCGATCCAGTGGGCGGCGAGCATCTTGAAGGCGACGAAGACGAGCAAGCAACCGAGGCCGTAGTGCAGGGAACGGAAGCGGTCGAGAAGCGCGGCTAGTGCGAAGTAGAGGGAGCGCAGGCCGAGAATGGCGGCAATGTTCGAGGTGTAGACCACGAAGGCGTTGTGGCTGACGGCGAGCACGGCGGGGACGGAGTCGAAGGCGAAGAGCAGGTCGGTGCATTCGATGGCCAGAATCACCGGCAAGAGCGACCCCTTGGCGGGCTGCATATTGCGAATCCAGGCCGGGATGGCGGTGTTCCCCGAGCCGCCGCGCAGCAGCCGGAAGGCGGCATAGAGCAGCACCAGTCCAAATACCCAGGTGATCCAGGCAAAGTGATTGATGAGCGTGACGCCGGTGGCGATGAAAAGGCTACGCAGCACGACTGCTCCGCCCACGCCCCACAAAAGCGCCCGATGCTGGCGCTCCCGGCCGATGCGGAATCCCTGAAAGATCACCAGAAAGACGAAGAGGTTGTCAACGCTGAGCGAGACCTCGATGGCGTAGCCGGCGACGAACTCCAGCGCCGGTTGATGGCCGCGGGAGACCGCGATCCAGCCGGCAAAGAGCGCCGCGACCAGGGCCAGCACCGCCGTCCACAGCCAGGCGGCGCGCGCCGAACGGCCTACCGTGTGGCGCACACTGGGGAGCAGGGCGTCGGCCAGCAGCAGCAGTGCCACCGCCGCATGAAACCCCAGCCACCACATCCAGGAAACGCCGGCAATCATAGGTAGATGCTACAGGATAGGGGTTAGGGGTTAGGCCGCAGCATTTTGCAGAGGGAAAAGGAGATCCCTAAAACCAGGATGCAAAGGCATCAGCACATCCTCGGCTAATCCCTAATCCCTAATCCCTAACCCCTTATCCCTTATCCCTACTTCATTCCCACCAGGCGAATCGTTTCCAGGAAGACATCGCCGTCGATGGTCAGGCTTTTGGCGCTGATCTTGTCCAGGGTGTCTTTGTCGGTGTGGTGGAAGCTGTTGTTGGGGCCGTAGTTCAGGTCGATCACGTCGATGGAGGGCACACCCCGCTGCACGAAGGGCAGATGATCGTCCTCGACCGGCTCGCTCTCCTTGAAGAAGTGCTTCTCATAGCCGAACTTCTTGGCCGCCTGGCGGACGATCTCGACCAGCCAGTCGGTGGAGCGGGTCTCGCGCTGAATGTCGAGATCCTTGTCGCCGATCATGTCGGCCAGGATGAAGGCTTTTATCTTGTTCAGTGTCCCGTCGCGGCCCCACTTGGCGGCCAGATGACGGGTGCCGTAGAGCGAATCGGCGTCGGTCCATTGGGGATGAATTGATTCTTCGCCATCGTCGAAGACCAGCCAGACGGAGTAGCCGTCGAGCAGCTTGCCCTTGGCGGTTTGCGGGCGCAACTGATCGGCAATGGCCAGCAACAGGCCGGTGGTGGCGGCGCCGTCGTTGGCCCCGACGAAGTTGATGTTCTTGAGCCAATAATTGGTTTCGTAATGGGTGGCGAGGACGATGACGCCGTTTTTCTTGCCGGGGAAGCGCACGATGAAGTTGCGCATGGGAACGAAGCCAATGGGGGTGTCGGCGGTGAAGGTGTCTTCTTCCAACTGGTCGTGCTTAAATTGGCCGCGCAGCCAGGCTTCGGCTTTGGCGTGGCCCTGGCTGGTGGGCCAGCGGGGGCCGATGGCGACGAACTGGCGGGCGTACTCATAGGCGCGGGCGCCGTCGAAGTGGGCTTGCGCGTGGGCGGCGAGAGGAGTCAGAAGCGCCAGAAGCGCGATGAGTGTCCCAGGTCCCAAAAGCGGGACCTGGGACGCCCGGAGTTCCTCCACGATCTTCTTGCGTAACGAATGAAGAATCATCCCGCTTTCTCCTTCTTTTTGCGCCGGGAGGGATGCACCCACCAGGCTACGCCGATGCCGATGATGTACAGCCCCAGCATGGGAATGGCGTAGATGCACATGGTCCAGGGGTCGGGGCTGGGAGTGATGATGGCCGCCACCAAAAAGACTGCCAGGATGGCATAGCGGATGTTCGTCCACAGAAAGCGCGGGCTGACGATGCCGAAGAGAGCCAGGAAAAAGATCAGGATGGGCAGTTCGAAGCTGATGCCCAGGCCGAGAATGATGGAGAGGAAAAAGCCGGTGTACTCCTCGATGGTGACCATGGGCTGGAATTTGCTGCCGAAGTCGACGATGAGGATTTTGAGCGCGCCAGGCAGCACCCAGAAGTAGCCGAAGGAGGCGCCGGTCAGAAACAGTCCCACCGTGGCCGCCATGAAGGGAACGACGAAGCGCCGTTCCTTCTGGTAGAGGCCGGGAGCGATGAAAAGCCAGACCTGATAGAGAATGAAAGGAGATGAAAGAATCGCGCCGCCGATCAAGGCCACCTGCAGGTACAGGTTGAGTGGGTCCATGGGGTGGGTGTAGTTGAGCTTGATGTGCAACGCGTCCAGCGGGGCCTGGATAAAGCCATAGAGGCGCACGTGGAAGATATAGGCCACCACGAAGCCCAAGGAGAGATAGATTGCGGAGTGCACGATGCGCTTGCGCAACTCCTCCAGGTGCTCCATCAGGCTCATGCCGGGGAGTTCCACGCGCTGGCTCACGGCCTCGCGAGCCTTGCCGATGGCGTCTGCCGGGTCAACCATGATGCTCCATCTCTTCCTCAGCAGGGTTGGTCAGGCTGGGGCGGAACTCCGCGGGGATGGTGTAGTCATCCTGCACCGTCTCCGCTGCCGGTTCGGTAGCGGGGGATTCCGCGACCGCAACCTGGGGGGGATAGAAATCCTCGTTGGGGTAGGGAGACGCGACGGACTCGGCCACAGCTGGGACAACCTCGCTTTTGGCAGCCTCCAGGGTCAAAGCAGGGGCGCTGCTGGCCAAGGCGCGCAGGCGCTGCTCCTCGTTTTTACTCCGGTCTGCCTCTTCGGCGGCGCGCAGTTCCTCTTCCATCTGGTACTTGAAGTCGTTGGAGGCCTTGCGGAACTCATACATGAGCTTGCCGATCTGACGACCGATCTGGGGCAGGCGGCGCGGTCCGAAGACCACCAGCCCCATGATCATTAGGATCAGCGAGTCCCACATCCCCAGGCTGGCGTATTGAATTGTTGGCGGCATTCCCATCGAGCCTTCATGATACCTGCCCACGCAAGCCGCTCACAAACCGTCTTGCCGCCGCGCCCCGGTTCATGCATTTTTCTTGGGTCAACTGTTACATCTGCGTTAAACTATTGGACAATGGGCGCGGTCGTCCAGGGGCATTTTTCGCATCCCCTGGGTCTGCTTTGCATCCATTATGAATAGGCTGCAACAACCCCGTGGGTGGGGGCAGTCTGAGACGATCGGCCGGCATCTTCCCGCTTTTGCGCCACGCCGTTCTTCTTAGTCCGTCAGTGCATCCACTGCAGCCATGTGTGCTTTCAACATCCCCGTCCGCCGCTCCCAATACGTTGCAGGGCTGGCAGGACTGAAGGCGGAGTACAGTGAATCTGGTCCTCGATGAACCCACGGCGGCCTCGCCGCAGGCCGAAAGCAGTTGCAGCCTTGAAAACTATCTGCAATTGCCCGATCACACCATGGATGCGCGCATCGCCGCCGCTCGTGCGCGGCTGGGCGCCACCACCGTCTTGCTTGGCCACCACTATCAACGCGACGAAGTGATCCGTTTCGCCGACGCCACCGGGGACAGCTACAAGCTCTCCCAGATCGCCGCCCAAACCGAAGCCAAGTACATTGTTTTCTGCGGCGTGCACTTCATGGCGGAGAGCGCTGACGTGCTCTCGAACTCCGGCCAGCAGGTGATTCTGCCCGATCTCAACGCCGGTTGCTCGATGGCCGACATGGCCGAGATCTCCCAGGTCGAGGCTTGCTGGGAAGCGATCGAGCGCATGGGATTGGACCAGGAAACCGTCCCCCTGACCTACATGAACTCGACCGCGGCCATCAAGGCCTTTTGCGGCGAGCGGGGCGGGCTGGTCTGCACCTCGTCGAACGCGCACGCCGCCTTTGAGTGGGCTTTCGCCCGTGGCAAGCGCATCCTCTTTCTGCCCGATCAGCACCTGGGCCGCAACACCGGTTTTGCCATGGGCATTCCCCTCAACGAGATGGCGGTTTGGGACCCGTGGGCCATTCAAGGCGGCCAGTCGCAGCAGAGCATCGAGGCCAGCCGCATTCTGCTGTGGAAGGGCCACTGCGCCGTGCATCAGCGCTTTTTACCCAGCCACGTCGATCAGGTGCGGGCCAAGTACCCCGGAATCAATGTCATTGTCCACCCCGAGTGCCGCTGGGAGGTGTGCCAGAAGGCCGACGCCCTGGGCTCGACCGAACGGCTCATCGCCCTCGTCGAGCAGGCTCCTGAAGGCTCGATATTCGCCGTGGGAACGGAAATCCATCTGGTCAACCGCATGGCCAAGCGCTTTGCCGAGCAAGGCAAGAAAGTGATCACCCTGGACGATACCGGCTGCCTCTGCACCACCATGTACCGCATCACTCCGCAGCACCTGGCCTGGGCGCTGGAAAACCTGGTCGAGGGCCGCGTCGTCAATCAGATCAAGGTCCGCCCCAGCGTCAAGAAATGGGCCCGCGTGGCCCTGGACCGAATGCTGGAAACAGTGGTCAGTGATCAGTGAACAGTGGTCAGTACGAAGAGGCGAACCAAAGGCGGTTCGCCTCTTCCTTTTTGCCTGTAGTTTTCAGCGGAATGCGAGAATCATGCTTGACGGACCAAAATGCGAGAATGGATCATCCTCCACTGACCACTGACCACTGTTTCGCTGTATTCTATTGATCCAGGCACAAGCCATGAAGACATTCACACTCGACGAAGCGCAATCGCTGCTCCCGGTTTTGGAATCGCTGCTCAAGCGGGCCATCGAAGGCAAGCAGGAGGCGGAGAAGGTGGAGACAGGCCTCACCGATCTGGCCCGGCGCATCTACTTCAGCGGGGGCATGAAGGTGGACGTGGGCGCGGTGGTCAAACTGCGCGCGGAGGTCGAAGTGCACCTGCAGAAGGTGCGAGAGAGCGTCTCCGAGATCGACTCCATCGGCGTGCAGGTCAAGGACATCGAAAATGGACTGCTGGACTTCCCCTGCCGCCTCGACGATCAGGTGGTGCTGCTCTGCTGGCGGTTGGGCGAGCCCAACATCGAGCATTGGCACACTACCGACACCGGCATCAAAGGCCGCCAGCCCATCGATGAGCGCTTCCACCGCCGCTCCAACCCCGGCGCAAAGCCGAATTAGGGAACAGGGAATAGGGAATAGGGAACAGGGAATAGGGAATAGGGAATAGGGAACAGGGAATAGGGAATAGGGAATAGGGAATAGGGAATAGTACCGCTGCCGCGTGATTTGGTCCTCGTAGGAATGTAGCGCCGACCTCCCGGTCGGCTGTGGCGCGGACGTCCTCGTCCGCGCCTGTCCATGATGAATTACATACATGAAAATTGAATACGAAGGAACAGGGATCTGCCTCCGGCTATGCGGGAGGCTGTTTTGCGTGAGGAGGGGAATCGTCCTTGGCTTTCCGGACCAAAGAACGAGGCTTTCCGGGAGAGAGTTGGAAGGGATTTTTGATTTGGACCTATCAAATCCGAAAAACTTCCTGAAAATCGCGTTCCCGACGAATCCTCGGCCCTAGCCGCGCATCTCTTTTGGTGAGTGAGAGCGCGCCGCGAGGCTGCGGAGTGATCTCCTTGCCCTTTTGTGCGGGCGCGTCGGCGGTGGCTCGTTTCCCCGTCGCTTCCTTCACTCTTTACGCACGTTTCCGGAGGATTTAAGAATGCTTTCCGTAGGCTCTGATTTTCCCAGTTTCGAACTGACCGCGGTTGTCGATCTCAACCCCCAGACGGCCTTTGTTCCCGTCACGGAGAAGAGCTATGCGGGCAAGTGGAAGGTCTTCTTCTTCTGGCCCAAGGACTTCACCTTTGTCTGTCCCACCGAGATCGCCGGTTTTGGCGCGGTGAACGCGGAGTTCGTGGCCCGCAATGCGCAACTGCTGGGCGGCAGCATCGACTCCGAGTTCGTGCACCTGGCCTGGCGCGAACAGCACCCCGCACTGCGCGACTTGCCCTTCCCCATGCTCAGCGACATCAAGCGCGAGCTCTCGGCGGCGCTGGGGATTCTCGATCCCAAGGTCGGCGTCAGCCAGCGCGCCACCTTCATCGTGGACCCCAACAACGTGATCCGCTTCGTTTATGTAACCGATCTGAGCGTGGGCCGCAACCCGCAGGAAGTGCTGCGTGTGCTCGACGCCCTGCAGAGCGACAAACTCACCCCCTGCAACTGGCATAAGGGCGAAGAGACGCTCAACT
>Ga0326728_10025041_pt1 | contig 10730 bp, 6 predicted proteins | sample MB3enrmetagenome_FD_207602 | JGI IMG/M metagenome (GOLD analysis project Ga0326728, IMG submission 207602) | Lab enriched peat soil microbial communities from McLean, Ithaca, NY, United States - MB31MN | ecosystem: Environmental > Terrestrial > Soil > Wetlands > Peat | place: USA: New York...
TGAGGAAGCTCAGGAGCAACCCGGCGAGGATGCCCAGAACGCCACCGGCGCCTGTCAGGGTCATGGCTTCGAGAAGGAACTGCCAGGTGATGTCGCTGCGACGCGCGCCGATGGCCTTGCGCACGCCGATCTCGCGGGTCCGCTCGGTGACCGACACCAGCATGATGTTCATGACGCCAATGCCCCCCACCATGAGGCCGATGGAGGAGACCACCATCGTGACCAGCACCACCATGCTCATGATGCTGCGGAATTGTTCGATGAACTGTTCGGTGGTCGAAATGCCGAAGTTATCAGGGTCCGAGGGCTTCACCCGTCGGCGGTGGCGAAGCACGGCACGCACTTCGTCCTTGGCCTGGTCAACCCTTCCCGCGAAGGCCATGGCCACCAGGAAGTTCTCCTTTTCGTTGGGATAAAGCTTGCGAAAAGTAAGGTAGGGAATTTTCACGACTCGGTCCGTGCCGCTGTCACCCGGAAATGCCTTGCGTGGAGCGATGGTTCCGATGACCTCAAAATTGGCCCCCCCGAGGCTTATGCTTTTGCCGATCGGGTCATCATTGGCAAAAAACCGCTTCACGATGTCAGCGCCTATCACCATAACGTTCCGGCGGTGCAGATTGTCGGCATCTGTAAAAAACCGTCCATCCCCAAGGTTGTCGTTCACGACGGCGAAGTCGTCGGGCGTGACGCCGTTGAAGTCGTAGTTCTGGATATCCATGCCCTTGTACTTCAAGCCGGGAGGAGCGTTGGACCAGAGGAACTGCTCCACGGCGATCTTCTCGATGGACGGGCACTCGTCTCGGATGGCCATGGCATCTTCGAGCGTCAGGGGCTTGCGCATTCGCTCCTCACGGGAGAGGTTGCCAAAGTGGATGCCGGGTTCCCACTTGAAGATAAAGAGGGTTCGGGTGCCGAAATCCCTGGCTGCGTCGGCGACTTGCTGGTCCAGCCCGGCGAAAATGGACGCCACGGCAATGACCGTGGTGGTGCCGATCAAGACTCCCAGCACCGTGAGGAAGGAGCGGAACTTGTGAGTCTGCAGCGTATCCATCGCCAGCATGAGGTTTTCGCGCAGATTTCGTCGGGGTGTAGCCACGTGATTACGTCTCCACTCGCAAGGCTTCGATGGGATTCAGGCGGGCCGCCCGGCTGGCGGGATAGATGCCGAAGAACAGTCCCACGGCGGTCGAGAGCGACAGGCCTACCAGGACGGCGCTCAGAGGCACGCTGGAAGTAAAAAAGACGTCTACGATCTTGCTGATGATCAGGGCCAGAAGGATCCCGATCAACCCGCCCACACCCGCCATGACGCCGGACTCAATGATGAACTGCAACAGGATGTCCCGCCGTTTGGCTCCCAGCGATTTGCGGATGCCGATCTCGTGGGTGCGTTCCGTAACGCTGGCCAGCATGATGTTCATGATGACGATGCCGCCCACGACCATGAACACCGCCACGATGCCGATGGTAACGGCGAAGATGCTGCCGGTCAATTCCTGCCACAGTCCCATGATGGTGGCCGAGGCGTTGATCCCGAAGTCGTCGTCCTCCTTGTAAGGCACGTGATGACGGGCGCGCATCAAGGCCCGAACTTCATCCTCGAGCGCCATCATGTGCAGGTCGTTAAACGCCTGGACAGAGATGTCCAAGCGGGGTCGCTGGACGAAGTGTTTCGCGAAGGTGGTGAGAGGGATGATGGCGAAATTATCCTGGCTTTGCCCGAAGGTCGTGCCGATGCGCCGCGCCGTCCCCACCACGCGGAAAGGCAGGCCATTAACGCTCACCACCTTGCCGAGGGGGTCCACGGAAGGGAAAAACTCACTCACCAGGTCCTGCCCGATGAAGCAGACCATCGCGCTATGGGTGTCTTCGGAGTCAACGAAGAAGCGGCCGGCCTCGACTTGCTCCTGCCCGATGTCGATCATGCTGGGGGTCGCCCCCCGCACGCTGACTTCATAGAGGGTATGGGTTCCGTGGCGGACCGTCGGGCGGGGCGAGACCCACGCCTGGGCTCCGATGTTCTTGTATCCGCGCAGATTCTCCTTCAGGAATTCGTAGTCTTCCAGGCGAATGGGCTTGTTTCGGCGCTGCATCTTCAGCCATTCTTCATCGCTGGAGGTCCACTTGAACTGGTCGAGGATGAACACGTTGGCTCCCAGGTTGGCGATGCGGTCGGCGATATAAAGATTCATCCCATTAATAATCGACATCACCACGATCAGCGTTGTGGTGGCAATCACCACCCCCAGCAGGGTGAGAAAGGAACGCAGCTTGTGGGCCCGCAAGGCTTCCAGGGCGATCCAGAAGGCTTCGCGAGCGGTCACCCACACGCCCGAACCCGCCTTGGAACGGGCGGCAAGTGCGTGCGGAAGCGAAGCGGTTTGGCCGGTGGACGCCAAGGATTCTCCTTTCAGCCTTTGGGGCTGGGGGGATTATTCAGCCGGGATTTCCATTATCGATTTTCCGCCCCGGCCCATAAGGTACCCCTGACCGCCGCCGAACGCAACTGGAAGTCGGATTTGCACTTCCAGGTCGTTCCTCGCCAAAAACTCATGCACCTGCAATTTCAACAGGGTAAGCCAAGTTTACAAGCTGTTATACTTCAGCCAAGCCTCGACGATATCTTTGCCACGGAAGACCCAAGTGCGTTCGTTCAGCCGTTCCACGCCTTCGCGCGGCCGGATGTTCGGTTCACCGCTGGTCGTGAACTCCACTTTCACTTCGATGGGGCCGGATGTTCGGAAAGGCTGGAATTCGCCTAGGCGTTCCATGGCGCGTTGGGCTTTTTGGCGAATCAGGGCGCAAGCGGCGGGGTGCGAAAGCATGAAACCCGCCGTGCGGCTGATGCCGGACTTTACCTCTGCGCACTCGGCTTGCGGAATTAAATCGTATAGCTCCTCGCACGCAGCGGTGTCGCCGGAGAGCATGATGACGGGAATCCCGAAATATCCCGCCAGCATCACACGCCCACCGAGTTCGCCGGTGGGCTTCCCATTCACCCAGATATTCTGAATTCCATGGGAGTCGTACGAGTGGCTCAAAATGCCGTTGCGCGCTCCCGCCATGGCGTGCTGGCCGATGAAAATCACGGCGCTATAGGTAGGGTCCAATTCGAGCGTGGGCGAAATCGGCCTGCCGGCCAGGAGCCGGGCCTTGGGGTGAATATCCAGGGCGGAGAGTGACTGGCCGGAGTCGTGGCCGTCCCACACTACCACGTCCGTCGCGCCGCCCGCCAGAAGACCGTCCACCGCGGCGTTCACCTCACCCGTGAGCAGCTTGTGGGATTCCTCCCAGCGCGGACTCTTGTAAGGAATGCATTGCAGCTCACTGTCAAAGATTCCGCTGACTCCCTCCATGTCGGTGATGATGAAAACCTTTTTGGGCTTGGAGGTCTGGGCGAAGGCCGTGAGCACGCAGGCCGCAAGCACGAGGGCCAGCGCGAGGAGTTTCCCGGGATGGATGGTGCGGAGGGTCATAGATTTCTCCTTTGTCAGCTAATTCTGATCGTGTGGAAGGCACATAGCCTGGTTGAGCTTACACGCGGTTTCAAACTCCAGCGGCGTTGAGCACTAAACTGGCGTCCGATGGCTACGCCAGCCTGGCACCAGCTTTCTCTAGTTGAAGCTGGATCACCGGATCCGCCTGCCGCTCATACTGGGGGGTGATCGGGGCTGGATTGTCGTTGCTGAGGTCTCCGTGTGCAACCCTCTGAGCGAGCCGGTGCCCCTCCATTATGCCCCAGTACTTTCGTACTAGGGGCGCGAATTTCCCTTGCTTCACCCTCCGGTTAGTAGTTTATTGCGTGCAGATTCACCGCGACTAGATTAGCCGTGTCCTGATTCTTGGGAGGTTTCAGTAATGGACAGGGCAAGGACCGTTCCCTGGGCACACGGAGGAGGAGGTTGCAGGCCACGCAGAACCGTGTAGCTGGCGAGGGGCGGATGGAGGGCGAAATGGCATTCGGTATGAGCAAACCCACAACACGTAGTCGCGAACTTCCCGACCTGCCGGATGATTGGGTCGCCTGGCTCGAACCCGGCGTGGAGCTGGAAGGAGATATGAAGGTCTCGGGTGGGCTCATCCGGCTGAACGCCCACCTCAAGGGTGATATCGTTTCCGACGGAGCCGTGGTGGTCCACGACCAGGGAGAAGTTGACGGAAATATCCAATCCCGAGTGGTGAGCATTACCGGCAAAGTGAAGGGAACCGTTCACGCCAAGGAACGCCTGGAAATCAAAGAACACGGCAGCGTGGTGGGCGACATTTACACTTCCTGCCTGGTCGTCGACCCGGAAGCGTTCTTCGACGGTCAGTGCCACATGGCTACCCCCGAACCTGCCAGGCAAACGCCCAAAGGGGTGGATTCCCAGGAGTACATCTGAGCTGGCACCGCTGAGAGCCACAAACTAAAGTCACTCAAAACTCAAAGGCGAAAACTGGTACAGCTTTGCGATTCCGTCCCCTACCGCATCCGCGTGTCCGGGGAGCAAGTCAGCCCTTGTTCAGGAGCGCTCCGTAGCTGCGGCAAATCGCCGGGCGACCCGATTTAATTCCTCCGCCCGATTCTCGCCGAGGCCGAGCCGCTCCCCTGCTGCACTCCTGTCACGGCAGCGGGAGCCGAGGGGGGCCTTTGGGCCGCTAGTGGCCTGACTGAGGTCGCGCTTTGAACCACCTTTCTAAACTTCCAGCAGCAGAGAACAATTGGTGGAACGCGGGTAACCCCCCGGACCCGGCCGTGTAGATTTTACTCTTGTATTTCAAGACTTCCCTGTCTCTGTCCGGCTCATCGCGCCTCCTCGGCCATACACAGCTAGAAGTCTTGTAATTTCAATCCGTTAGGTCCAACTGATAATCCAGCCTTTTGGCAAGGCACATGCGAGTCCTTTTACTTTGTCACCTTCTCGGGTACGGGGAGGACCATAATTCTCAAATCTCTAATTGAAATATTGGTCGAGAGTGTTTAGCAACACCCAAATTGAAAAGCTTCTGGGCAGCGCAAACAAATGAGGAATGACACTATGACAAGAAGAGTGCAAGAAGACTCGACTCGGGCGAGACGTTTTCCGGTTCAAATACCTGTTCGCTATCGAGTACCACACAGCCCGGAGTGGTTTGAGGCACGGACGGAAAACGTCAGCCGCACTGGAGTCTTGTTTCGAACTAAGAGTATCCTTAAGCCAACGACGCTTGTAGAAGTAAGGCTTGAACTTCCTCCGACAAACAGGAATGGCACACATGCGGAGGTCGTCTGCGAGTGCGAGGTGGTCCGAGTGGAGCAGACTCGCAGTGGAGGAATTCCCCCAGCCCTTGCTGTCACGATACACAATTATCGGCTTACGCGAAAGTCGCAGCCAAACTGATGCCGTTAGCCTTCGGGAGTCTCGCAGTTCATATGCTCGACCCTTACAGACTCCGCAGCTCCAGTTCTCCACAAGATCTGCATAGGCCTATCTTAATTCCACTCGCGCTCGCTGATATCATCCGATTCCCTTTGAAAGCCTGCTGTTTCGCACGGTGCGGGGGAGGCTGCCCCCAACACCCGAGTTTGACTTGTGAGGTATATGGTCCGTAATGGACTCCGCCCACAGCAACCCGAACTCAGCCGCTGGCTTCACTGTGCATCGGAGCTGGGCAATACGCCGGCGTATGTCCGCACGGCTTCAGAAGCTGCTCTCTTGGCATGCTCGCCCGATTACGTCCTACGGCGGCCCGTGCTGGTCGAACTGAAGCGGCGGCAGCCTGCGGGCTTAGGAAAATCCAAGGAGTCTGCAAAACTTCGTTGCGCGGATTCGGAATGTTTGGTGTAGGATATTGCGTCAAGGCGAAGTTACACTTAGGGATGATGTCCAGAAACTATGCCCACAATAGAGGAACGGAGGCGAGCTCCGCGGTTCAACGCATCTTTGAATGTCTTCCTGTCGGAAGGGGAGGCTCGCTACGTCGTGGAGACTGAAAACGTGAGTGTCGCGGGGCTCTGCCTGCGTTCGATAAAAGTGTTCCCCGTCGGCACTCAACTTCACTTGGTCTTCGGTCGACCACCCGAGTTGCCCCCATTAATTGCGGAAGGAATCGTGAGGTGGTCTGAAGGTGGAAAGGGAGTCGGGGTGGAGTTCACGTCTATCAGTCCGGATGACCGCCTGGCCCTCCTAAGATTCGTGAACTTGCAGTCCCGCCGTGAGCAAGCTTAGGCGGTTGCTCCCCCTCACTTAGAGTCTCAGGTCTCGCAAGCTTGCCTGCTCCCTGCCGAGAGTGAGAGCCGCTGCTTTCTGCGGACTAAGGTGAGCTGACCGGTATTGTGCACCCCCACAGGCGAAAGAGTCTACCGCCTCTACCCGTTCCACCCCTCAGTTTGCCCCGGCGCAGTCAGTCACGCGTCGCAGGGTAACCCATTTTGAATACCCGTTGAGGTCTTGCCATGCTCACCAAAGTGGAGGAACCTCGCAGTATGGTCAAAACACCGGGGGTGTTAATCAGCAGCTTTGAATCGGTTGTCGTTAGGGCAGGCTTCAGCTTCCCCAAGGGAGAAATCACCCACGACTTTCAGCCAGCGTCGCGGCCGTCATATACTTCTCGGCAATCAGTGCAACAAGTTCATGTCCTTTTCGGCCCCAGGGAAGGGGGAACTCCTCGCTGCCTCAATCACCCAATGAAGCCATGACTCAACGCCGTCATGCCTGCAATGGCGCGGCAGGGCGCCTATTGCTGCCAGCCGCCACCCAGGGCACTGTAAATCTGCACGAGGGAGAGCACCTCATTCAGCCTCGCCTGGGAAAGACCCAGCTCGGCGGCCAGGTAATTGGTTTCGTTGGTCAGGACTTCGAGGTAAGCGGTCGAGCCACCATCGTAGCGCACGTGCGCCAGGCGTGTGGATTCCTTCGCCGCGGCGGCCAAGAGTTCTTGTTGCTCCCGCGCCTCGCGGGTCTTTTGGTAGGCCACCAGAGCATCGGAAACGTCCCGAAACGCATTCTGGATCGTCTGCTGGTACGCCAGCAAGGCCTCTTGCTGTTGGGCCTCCGCCAGGCGGACGTTGGCCTGAAGCAGGCCGGCGGTGAAGATCGGCTGGGTAACCGAGGCGGCAAAATTCCAAACGCCGGCAGGCTTCGTGAACAGATCGGTCAAGGCAGAGCTAAGGAATCCAGCGGTTCCGGTCAGGGAGATGGACGGGAAGTAGGCGGCCCGCGCCACGCCGATCTGGGCATTGGCGGCGATCAATTGCTGCTCAGCCTCGTGGATGTCGGGACGGCGTTCCAGCAATTGGGAGGGCAACCCGGCGGGAACCGTGGGCGGTCGCACCTGTTCGGTCAGGCTGCCCCCCCGAGCGATGGGGCTGGGGTATTGTCCCAGGAGGAAGCTGAGGTAGTTCTCCTCCTGTTCCATCAATTGTTGCAAAATCGGGAGGGTGGCCGAGGCCACGTAGACGAGCTGCTCCGCCTGCCGCACATCCACCATCGAAGCAGCCCCGTGATCTGCCAGGAGCTTGGTCAGGCGCAAGGATTCCTGCCGTGAGGCAAGGGTGTGCTGGGTGATGTCGATCTCCAGGTCAAATGCCCTAAGCCGGAAGTAGGCGCCGGCCACATTCGCCACCAGCGTGCTAAGCACGGCGCGCCTTCCCCACTCGGTCTGGACCAGATTGGCGCGCGCCGCCTCGGTGGCCCTCCGGTACTTCCCCCAGAAGTCGATGTCCCACGACACACCGCCCCCCACCTGCATATAGTTCCAGTGATAAAAAGGGGAAAAGGGGCTCGAGGGCTCGCGTTCGGTCGTGCCACCAACTCCCGCGCCGGCCGACGGGTACTGATTGGAACGCGCGATTCGGAGCTGCGCTTGCGCCGCCAGGACGCGTTCGGCGGCGATGCGGACGTCGTAGTTCTGCTTTAGCGCGGTTCGAATGAGTGACTGAAGTTGGTCATCCTGAAAAACGGTCCACCATTTTTCATCTCCCAGAGATTCTGGAGGGGCCACTCCGGGGGCGGCATTCTGGATACCCCGAAAATCCCCAGGAATGTCCGACTTAGACCGCTGGTAGTTCGGCCCGACCGTGCAGGCGGCCAGCAGGAGGAGAGCGATTAGAACGGATAAGTCCTTTGCCAAGCGCATCATACGAGCTTCTCCCCCCTTGGGTCACCAGCTCCCGGTGGCGGCGTGGGGTGGCGGCCGACCCGAAGAGAGACGCCCTCTACCACTGCGAAGGTCACTGGAATCAGGAAGATAGCTATGAGGGAAGCCGCTGACATGCCCCCGATCACCACCGTCCCCAGGATGCGTCTTCCCACTGCTCCCGACCCTTGTGCGGTCCAGAGGGGGATGCAACCGAGGATGAAAGCGAAAGAAGTCATCAGGATGGGCCGCAACCTAAGCCATGCCCCGGCCAAAGCCGCCTCCACGGTGTTCTTCCCTTTTTCGTGTTCGATTTTGGCAAATTCCACGATGAGGATGGCGTTCTTAGCGGTCAGGCCGATGAGCATCACCATGCCGATCTGGGTGTAAACGTCGTTCTCAAAGTGCCGCGCCGTGAGCGCCAGAAACGCTCCGGCCACGGCGATGGGCGTGCCCAGCAGGACGCTGAAAGGCAGGGACCAGCTTTCGTACAAGGCCGCCAGGATGAGGAAAACGAACATCAGCGACAGCCCGAAAACGGCCGCAGCCGGAACCCCCTGCGCGGCTTTCTGTTCCTGGAACGACATGCCCATGTAGTCAAAGCCCATCTCGCGCGGCATAGTCTGGGCGAAGACATCTTCCATGACGTTCATGGCCTGCCCCGAACTGATACCCGGGGCGGCGGTGGCGTTGATCTGCGCCGCGTTGTATTCGTTATAGCGCATGAGGAACTCGGGGCCGGTGATCGTTCGAAGGTTGGCCAGGGTGCTGAGCGGCACTCGGTCGCCGTGGGGATTGGTGACATAAAACTGGCCTATGTTGCTGGCATCGCCGCGGTAGCTGCCTTCTGCTTCCAGGTAAACCTGCCATTGGCGGCCGAAGCGGTTAAAATAGTTCACCAGGTACCCCCCCATGAACGTTTCCAGGGTCTGGTACACTTCGGCAATATCCACCTGTTGGCGCAACACTTTCTCCCGGTCCACATCCACGTAGATTTGCGGCACATGGGCGGCGTAGGTGGCGACGACGCGCGCCAGCTCCGGCCGTTTCTGCGCCGCCGCCACAAACCGGTCGAGGTTGTCGGCAAAGAAATCCCCACCCGTCCCCGACCGGTCTTCCAGCACAAAGTTCACGCCCCCCGCCGCTCCGATGCCCGGAATGGCGGGCGGCGAAAAGGCAAAGCACGTGCCTTCGCTCACCGCCTGAAGATCCCGATTCAGCCGCTGTTGGATGGCCGACGCCTGCTGCTCAGGTTTCCGGCGCTCGTCCCAGTCCTTGAAGCGCACGAAAAAGATGGCGTCATAGGTACTCTGGGTCCCGCTCAGGATGCTGAATCCCATGATGGACGTGATGCTCTGCACTCCCTCCACTTTCTGGACGATCTCTTCGACCTTCCGGACTGCCGCTGCCGTGCGCTGCAATGACGCGCCATGGGGCAACGTCAGCGTGATCATCAGGTAGCCCTGGTCTTCTTCGGGCAGGAAGGAAGTGGGCAGTTTCTTTCCCATGGCCACGCCCAAAACGGCGACCAGGGCTAGGAAAAGCAGGCTTAAAGCGGACTTGTGAATGAGCACGCGGGAAAAACTGATGTACGCATTCCGCGAGCGCCCGAAGACCCGGTTAAACCCGCGGAAAAACCACGCCAGCGGACCGTGGGTGTGGCGGCGCGGCTTCAGAATCAGCGCGCAGAGCGCGGGGCTCAAGGTGAGCGCGTTGAAAGCCGAGAAAATTACGGAGATGGCGATGGTCACGGCAAACTGCTGGTAGAGCCGGCCGGTGATTCCGGGAATAAACGCCGTGGGCACGAAAACCGCCGCCAGGATCAGGGCGATGGCGATCACCGGCCCCGAGACCTGCTGCATGGCCAGCAGCGTGGCGTCACGCGGCGTCATGCCCTCCTCGATGTGGTGCTCGACGGCCTCCACCACCACGATGGCGTCGTCCACCACCAAGCCGATGGCCAGCACCAATCCGAACAGCGAGAGCGTATTGATCGAAAATCCCAGCAAGGGAAAGACCACGAAGGTCCCAATCAGCGAAACCGGCACCGCCAACAAGGGAATCAGCGTGGGGCGCCAACCCTGGAGGAAGATGTACACGACCAGAATCACCAGCAGCAGGGCCTCAAAGAGCGTGATCAGAATTTCATGAATTCCGGCGCTCACCGCTTTGGTGGTGTCCACACCAATTTCGTACTCCACGTCTTTGGGCAGGCGCTTCGCCAGTTCTTCCAGCTTGGCGCGAACACCCGCGGCGGCGGCGAGCGCATTCGAGCCCGGCAGTTGGTAAATACCGATGGCGGCGGCGGGCACGCCGTGGAAACGCGCATCGAAGCCGTAGCTTTGCGCGCCGAGCTCGAGGCGCGCCACATCCTTGAGCCGCAGCGTCGAGCCGTCGGGATTGGCGCGCAACACGATTTCGCCGAATTCCTCCGGCGTCACCAGGCGTCCCAGGGAACGCACGGTGTAGGTGAACTCCTGGCCCTTGGGCACCGGCTCACCGCCGATTTGCCCCGAGGGATTGATGGTGTTCTGCGCCTCGACGGCCGCCACAATCTGCGGCACCGTGACCCCCAGCTTGGCCAGGCGATCCGGTTTCACCCAGATGCGCATCGCGTACTGGCCGCCGAACAC
>Ga0326728_10025042_pt1 | contig 10730 bp, 8 predicted proteins | sample MB3enrmetagenome_FD_207602 | JGI IMG/M metagenome (GOLD analysis project Ga0326728, IMG submission 207602) | Lab enriched peat soil microbial communities from McLean, Ithaca, NY, United States - MB31MN | ecosystem: Environmental > Terrestrial > Soil > Wetlands > Peat | place: USA: New York...
ACTGCTATCACGGCGACTCGTTCGACATGGAGAGCTTCCAGCGGCGGGCGGCGTTCATCAAGCAGGCGGCGCACGAGCTCGCGGTGAAGGAAGAGACGATGCACGCCGACGTGGGCAAGCTGTGGGCCGTGCTCAGCGACTTGCAGCGGGAGCGTATCGCAAAGACGCTCACGCCGCAGGAGGAACCGGAGGCGATAACCGCCGAGGAGCAGGCGGCCGCGATGGAGTTGCTGCGCGATCCGCGCCTGTTGGAGCGAGTGCTGGAGGACTTCGAGAAATGCGGCGCGGTGGGCGAGGAAACCAACAAGAAGGTGAGTTATCTTGCAGCGGTCTCGCGGATGCTGGCGAAGCCGCTGGCCATCGTGGTGCAGTCGTCCTCGTCGGCGGGCAAGAGTTCGCTGATGGAGGCCGTTCTCGACTTCATACCGGAGGAGCATCGGGAGGAGTACACGGCGATGACCGGCCAAGCCCTGTTTTACATGGGGCAAAAGAACCTCAAGCACAAGATACTGGCCATCGCGGAACAGCAGGGCGCGGAGGCGGCAAGCTATCCGTTGAAGCTGTTGCAGTCCGAGGGCAAGCTGAATATAGCCAGCACCGGCAAGGATCCGGTGAGCGGCAAGCTGGTCACGCACGAGTACGCGGTGGAGGGGCCGGTGATGCTGTTCCTGACCACGACGGCGCACGAGGTGGACGAGGAGTTGATGAACCGCTGTCTCGTGTTGGCGGTGAATGAGGACCGCGAACAGACCCAGGCCATCCACCAAAAGCAGCGCGAGGCGCAGACGCTTGAAGGCTTGAAGGCACGGACGCGGCGGAACAAGATCGTGCGCCTGCATCGCAACGCGCAGCGGTTGTTGCGCCCGGTCGATGTGGTGATCGAATGCTTGAAGGAACGCCGCTTCCCGGACGCGATGACGCGGACTCGGCGTGACCACATGAAGTTTTTGACGCTGATCCAGGCCATCACGCTGCTGCATCAGCATCAGCGCGAGATCAAAACCAGCATCGAGGAGGACGTGCGGCTGGAGTACATCGAGGCCACGGAAGCCGACGTGAAACTGGCCTGGGAGCTTGCCAGCCATGTGCTGATGCGTTCGCTCGACGACGTGCAAACGCAGACGCGCCGCCTGCTGTTGATTATCGACAAGATGGTGACGGCGGAATGTGAACGGCTCGAAATCGAGCGTCTGGACTATCGCTTTACGCGGGCCACCGTGCGGCAGTTCACGGGCTGGGGAGACTCGCAACTAAAGAAACATCTCTCGCGCTTGGAGGACCTCGAATACTTGGCCCTGCATCGCGGCGTGGCCGGTCAGAGCTTCGTCTATGCGCTCAACTTCGAGATGGACGAAAACGGAAGGCCGGTGTTGCCGGGGTTGAGTTACGGCGCAAAATCCGTGCGCGTGGATGCCGACCGGTCACGGTTGGAAGAGGGGGTGTCACACTTCGAGGCCGTGGTGTCACCCGCCGGACACGGGGCTGTCATGGGGGTGTCACGGGGTGGTCACGATGCGAAATCGCCAGCAATGACGAGGGCGGAAGGTGATTTTTCCGATAAAAGCGCAAAAAACGCATATATGGAGGCCGAGGCCAGCGGCGCTCCGCAGACGCCCATCGTAGTCGTACCTGTGTCCAAGTCCAACGGCAACGGTAACGGCAACGGCAAAATGGAGGGCAGCGCATGGCCCGCATAGAGAAGCAGCGCAAGCCACAGGCCGCGCCGAAGACGCCGATGGAACTGCTGATGCATGAGCACTTGAATGCGCTCAGTGTGCGCGGCTACTCGGAGAACACAGTCCGCAGCCGCCGCGTCTATCTTGGCTTTTTCATCGAATGGGCCTATCAGCACGGCTTGTGCGAACCCATCGAAGTCACCCGGCCCGTGCTCGAACGCTATCAGCGGTACTTGTTCTTTTACCGCAAGAAGAACGGAGAGCCGTTGACCTTCCGCTCACAGCACACGCGGCTAGTGCCCTTGCGCGTGTGGTTCCGATGGATGACACGGCAGAATCTCATCCTGCACAATCCAGCCTCGGAGATCGAGTTGCCCAAGCTGGGCCGCTCCCTGCCCAAGAACATTTTTTCCGCCGCCGAGGTCGAGCGGATTATGACCCTGTGCGATGTGGAGGAACCCATCGGCTTGCGCGACCGGGCGCTGATGGAGGTTCTTTACTCAACCGGAATGCGCCGTCTTGAAATCGTCCATCTGAAACTCTTCGACCTCGCGCTGGACCGTGGCCTGATCCTGATTCGCCAGGGCAAAGGCAACAAGGACCGATATGTGCCGATCGGAGAGCGGGCGATAGCGTGGCTCCAGAAGTACATCCGGGAGGCCCGTCCGCAACTGGCCATCGAGCCGGACGACATGACGGTATTCCTCACGGCCCAGGGCGAGCCGTTCAGCCGCTGCCATCTGAGCTACGCGGTCCGGCAGCGCATCGACGCAGCCAAGTTGGGCAAGACCGGCTCCTGCCATCTGTTCAGACACACGATGGCCACTCTGATGCACGAGAACGGCGCGGACATCCGCCACATCCAGGCGATCCTCGGTCACGAGGACATCAAGACCACGCAGATTTATACCCAGGTCGCCATCCGTGCCCTGCAACAGGTCCATGCCGCGACCCATCCAGCGGCGATGCTTGAGCCAGGCGAAAGCGCGTCGTTCAAGGTTGCCGATGCAGATGCCGAAGCCCTGCTTGCAGCTCTCGAAAAGGAAGCCGAAGAGGACCAGGAAGAGGCGGACGAATAGCTCTCGAATCCAGTCTGCATAGTTGTTCGCAAGCGGCCCGGTTCCAGTCCGGTTAGAGCCATCGAAAACAATCAGAAATCTTCCCCCCTTTAGTTGTGTATTTACAGCTAAAGATGAATGACCTATGCTCAAAATCCGACGCAGCTTCCATGCTCGCAATCGGTCCCCGATCCGCGCCGCAATCCGGCCTGCAATCTGTTCGCAATCCCGTGCAGAATCCGCTCGGCTTCCCGGCCCCTTAAGCCGTACAATCGGTGCAACCATGCAGCCAGCCCCAAGCACGCCGTCTACCCAGCCGCACGGCCTTGCGCTGCGTCTGCGAGGCGAAAAACCGCATCAGGGGCTTCGGAGCAAAAATCCTGCACCGTATCGGGTGCGCAATCGCTGCAACTCCAGAAACGCATTAGGCTTGCGGGAAGCCGAGCTTCGGAACCGCGTCAGGTCGCGCTGTAGCGGCGAACAGTACGACAGCGACTTAGGCCTCTACTACCTCCGCGCCAGATACTACAATCCTGCCACCGGTAGGTTCCTCAGCAGGGACCCTTATGACGGCAATGCGAAGATTCCTGCAACTCTGCATAAGTACCTGTACACAGGCGGAGACCCTGTAAATTGGATCGATCCGAGCGGGCGGGCAGACGAAGTTGAATATTCACTTCTCCAGATGGCCGGAGCAACCGCCGCAATTATTGGTATAGAAGCTGTTTTCACTTTGGAGACGAAGGCATTGTGGACATTGGAGCCTGAGCCTGGACCTAATCCTTTCCCTCCTCATCCGGCACCGGGAAATTGTCCTGCCTGTGGAGAACCTGCGCTGCCACCCACCGGGGCACCTTATCCGCCAGGACAATTGCCACCGATAACACCGGATCCAGGCACGTGGCCTGAAGAGCCAATAATATAGGGTAGGCAATCTGAATGCGAGGTTGACTGAAATGGGCAATTTCATCTTTGGGAGTGTGGCAACTTGAGATTATCTTGGAGAGTTATTGTTCCTGTTGTTTGCGTTGTTGCAGTCTGCGGAGTAATGCTCGTCCGGCAGGCACACCATCGAGGCTTTGAGAAGCGACTCGTCGATGATGCACAGGCCTGCCGTGTTCGAGCCGAGCAAGGAGACGCCTTTTCCCAATACACACTCGCTTTGATGTATCACCACGGCAAGGGGTTACCTCAAGACTACGGGGAGGCTTTCCGTTGGTATCGCAAAGCGGCAGATCAAGGTAACGTGAAAGCCCAATACGCCCTCGGTTACATGAATTACATAGGCGAGGGCGTACCTCAAAACTTTAACGAAGCTTTCAACTGGTACCACAAAGCCGCCGATCAGGGCTATTCTAAAGCTCAATATGCTCTGGGCTTGAGCTTTTACAATGGACGTGGCGGGCCGCAAGATTTTGTTGAATCCGCTCGTTGGTATCGCAAAGCCGCCGATCAGGGGATAGCACAAGCTCAATATTGTCTCGGCTACATGTACTTATACGGCCAAGGTGTGCCACAGGATCGAGAGGAGGCTGACCGTTGGTTTCATAAAGCGGCTGATCAGGGAGACGAGAACGCCCAGCGTATTCTGGGCATTAAGCAAGCTAAATGGACGAAGGCGCTAATCTTCATTCTTTTGTTCAAACTCATCGTGGGTATACCGCTTTCGATTGGCTTCATGCTGCCAGGAATGAGCCTCGGAAATGTTCGACAAAGAATTATCACAGGGATGGGGGTTCTCTCGCTGTTGAGTGCTGGCTTGAGCTGGTTGTCGTCCACTCATTTTGAGATGCAACAAACCAAGTCTGTTCATATTGCGCTCGCACTGATCACGTGGCTCTTGGATGGAACATTGCTTGTTTTGCTCTTTTATATTTTCGGGTCAGGGAAAAAGGCGAGTGTCGATGTAGCCCATCCTTGACACAGTTCCGTTGCAGCAGGGGTAAGCGTTGGCTGCGGTCTCGGTCGATCCAGATCGTCGTCTCCGCCCTTTCCATCCTGCCCTGATCCAGAGTCGTGCAAAGCGCCATGCTTCGCATGGGCAAGGGGAGGGGACACACTACCCCAGATTGGGTGCTGAATAGCAACCTTCGGTTGCTATATGGCAACCGTTGAAAATAAAGCAGTTAGGCGACACTCTGCCGATTCCGGTTGCTGCGGCGTTAACGTGTTGAAAACACAGGGCGGTGCCGTACGAGGTCCGTGGGCCGGGGTTCGCGCTGCCGGAGTCGGGAGCAGGCGGCGCTTTGCGCCGGAATGACTTCGATACTCCATCCCTCAACGGAAACTGTTAAGTTCCCTGGGGGAGCTTATGAGTTCCTTGGCGGGGTGGCGGCGTTCCGGTGGGGCTGTTGGCGCTGCGGGCTTCCCGGCGCGCTGCCGCGCGATAGCCTCCGCTCCGGTCGTCCGTAAAGGGTCTCCGCTTCGCTTCGATGAACGCGCCAAAGAACGGCGCGCCCTTGACTGCCGCCTCCGCTGCGGCTGTTTTGCAGCTAGGAAAAGCATTTGCTTTTCCTGTTCCGAGGGAACCGGAAAGCGACGGTGCTAGGATCGAGCCGGAGGCGTGGGGGATGGATTACGACCAGGACAAAGTGGACGAGATGGTGCTGGCGCTGCTGTGGCTGACGCAGACCAGCGATGGCCGCGCGTGGAAGGGACAGGACTGGGACGCGATGGAGCGTCTGCACACCAAGGGGTATATCTCCGATCCGAAGAGCAAGGCCAAGTCAGTCGTGCTGAGCGAAGAAGGCGAGCGTCTGTCGCGTGAACTCTTCGAGCGCCACTTCGCCCGCAAGGGCTGACGGCGAAGCACGCAACTCTGGGGCGCTGTTAGGCTTGCGTGGCGCTCTAGGCAGTGTGTTGCGATGTCGGGTAAGAGAGCGGCATTGCTGCCGCTCCCTCCCCTAAGAACCGGACATGATGGTTTCCTCTCATCCGGCTCAAGCCGTGGGAAAGCCTTGTTGCGGGACAAGGCCGGTAAACACGACGCGGCAACCATTTTCTCCGCGATGGATACCCTACCGTTTGCGGGCCTTGCGGTCTGCAAAGTAGTCGCGCCAGTTAGGGTCGAACGGGTTGGCGTCCGACTTCACTTTCACGTAGCGCCGAATCGGGGTCTCGGTTGGATCGACCAGCCGAGCCAGGACCGGCTTTCCGTGAGGCGCTGCTACGCCGGTAAGAGTTGCAAAGGAACGCCTGCGCCTTCCGAGCCGGTGCCAGTATCGTTTTGCGATCCAGTCCACCGACTTTTCCGGGTGCCTGCGTTTTGCCCATCGCCAGAGCGAGTGCCAGAGGACCATCTCCGTTTTCCGGAATGCCGGAGTCGCCACAATGTGGCGGTGATAGTTTGCCCAGCCGCGAACGAGGGGGTTGAGCACCCATATCAAGTTCTCCTGTTTCGCCGCGCGATTCTGACGAATCACGCTGCGAATCTTTTCCAGAAAGGCGTACATATTCTTTCGGGAAGGTTTGATCAGGAGTCTGCCGCCATATTTGCGCGTGTTCTGTCCGAGGAAATCGAAGCCTTGCTCAATATGCGTGATGCAGGTCTTTTCGGGTGCAAGCTGCAAGCCGCGGTCTCGCAAAAACTGCTCGACCAGAGGCTTGACCTCATTCTCCAGCAGCTCTTTCGAGTTGCCGGTGACGATGAAGTCATCCGCATACCGCACGAGGTTCACCTTCGGGTTGTGCGCTTTCCCGTCGATAACTCTCTTGCGAAAGGTCTCTTTGAGAAGCCGCTCCAGTCCATCCAGCGTCAGATTCGCCAAGGTGGGAGAAATAATCCCACCCTGAGGCGTCCCTGCCTCGGTAGGAAACAAAGTCCGATTTTCCACGAAGCCCGCCTTCAGCCATTTGCCCAGGATCTCCCTGTCGGTGGGAATATGTTCGAGCATCCAATCGTGACTGATGTTATCGAAACAGCCGCGAATGTCGCCTTCCAAAACCCACTGGGCACTGGTCTTTTGGGTCAGCACCCGGAAACACTGATTGATGGCATCGGCAGTCGAACGTTCCGGACGAAAACCATAGGAGTTAGGGTCGCCAGTGGTCTCCGCAATGGGGAGCAGCGCTTGCAGATACAGAGCCTGCATGGCGCGGTCCGTCATCGTGGGGATTCCCAGCGGTCTCATCTTTCCGTTGGCCTTCGGGATATAGACACGCCGCAAAGGCTCTGGCCGATAGCCATGCCGCCGCAGTGTGCCAATGGCTTTCCATCTGGACGCCGGAGTGCTCCAGATCGCTCCGTCCACTCCCGGCGTGTTCTTACCCTGATTGTGCGTCACTCGTTTTACGGCCAGGGCGCGACCGAAGAACGAGTGGGTCAGCAGCCATTGCAGGGCCTTCACCCTGCCGTGACGGCCTTCCCGAGTGGCCCTGACGATACGCGCTTGCAGCCTGCTGACCTGTCGTTCACAATAGGACCAGTTGATCTGTTCCCACTGCGCCGCCGGGCCGGAGGATGCACACGCAGGATGTACTGCGTTCATTTGTCGTTTCCTCCTGTGAAGGTTCTGGAAGTTCTTTCGTCATCCACAACCAGCTGGAAGTCTGCCTGCTTTCGCAGCGAAATGATGTTGCAATTCCTATCCGCTCCATTACAGAGCGGCCTTCGCTTTTTCCAGCCTCCCTTGCCCGCTATCTCAACAGCGCACCTTGCGGTGACGCCTGCTCGCCGAGGCGAGCGAGATGTCGGGTTTATCCTGTTCCTCCTGAACGACACGAATGACTTAGCCCCTGCCTCATACACCGGCAGCCATACTGTCCGTGTGCTCCAAGTCTCTGGTGGAAGCAACCGGCTGCGCGCCTTTTGGCTAGAGCCTGTCAGCGTCTTTGGCTCTGCGGGATTTAACGGTGCCTTAAGCAGTTCACGTGTGTTGGACATATCATTCAGCCTGACCCTCCCACCGCCCTGACGCTGGCAGTGGCGGAAAATTCCTCGCGGAATTTTCCTTGCCACAAAGACAGAGGTATGTTGTCTCGGCAGCTTTCGACCCAGCCGTTGCCAGCCACGCCGATGCCGATAGGCTACTGCGGACGGAACCGCAGGTTCGTCTTACATTGATTTCGTATCGAACAATCATTCAGGAAGCCTCAGGGCGCACCCAGACACCATCCCTAAGCCTGACGGCTTAGCGGGGCCGCTGCGCGGCCCTTCCTCGAATCAAAATCGAACGCAACTCGCACCGTGTCCGATGTTGTCCGGCACCCGTTCGAGCGGTGTTCAGCGGTAGGCTTCGCGGCGGTGCTTGACGGCCAGGACGAGGATGGAATCGCCGTGGTCGCGGAAGCGCACACGGTAGTCGCCGACGCGGAGGCGCATCTCTGGCGGCTCGATGTCCTGAAGGCGTTTTACGTCGCCTTCGCCGGAGGCGAGATAGCGGGCGACAGTGTGCAGAATGCGCAGGGCTGTGTCCTTGTCGATGGCTCGCAGGTCGGCCTTGGCCGGGTCAGTCCAGGCGATCTTTTTCTGTGCCATGCTTACTGTCCCAGATGACGCGGTTCGGGTTCGAGGGGCGTATGGCCCATGCGCTCGAAGTCTTCAGCGGTGAGGCCGAACTCGGCGAGCACGTCCTCGTTGGGAATCGGCTCGTGATCCTTGAGCCAAGCCTTGGAAGCAGCGACGGCGCGGTTCTCTTCGTCGCTGATCGGTTCATCCTCAAAGGGGGCGTTGGCAATGGCGCGGTCCACCGGATCGAGCATCGCGTTGATGAAGATGACGGCAGCGGAGGCCTGCCCGGTGGAGAGGCGGTTGATGAGTTCGTGCGCTTGCTGCTTCGGGTTGAGTGCGGCGGTTGCCATCGGAAAACCTCTCTTAGCTACTCTGCGCTGCGGCGAGGAATTTATCAATCGTGGTGAGTAAGGCGCGCTGCTCATAGAGGGGCAAGCCCTCGATCTGTTCGATACGGCGCTGTACCTTGAGGCTGGGCTGTTTGCTGGCGGGCTTCTTCGCTTCGGGATGCAGCAGGTCATCGAGGCTCACGCCGAGGGCCAGGGCGAAGCGCACGGCCATTTCCGCCGAGAACAGGTGCCGGTCCGTCTCGTAGGCGGAGACCAGCACTTGGGTGATCCCGACCTTTTTAGCAAACTCAACCTGTGTAAAGCCTGACTGTTTGCGCAAACGCGCCAAGCGTTCGCCCAGGCTCTCTCCGCCAAAATCCAGGGGTGGTTTCTGCACTGTGGGCCTCTTCGACATGGAAGCAGTTTAAGGCGTACTTCCAATAATCCTTGACGTAATACTACACAGCATAGTATTTCTTGAGTCAAGAAAAAAGTGCAAACCGCACTTGACAGGTTTTTGCAGGAACGCCGGAAAAGGAGGGTTCACGAATGCCCTATGTACCCCAGGACGTGAAGGAGCGGATCAAGCGGGAGGTATCCGTGCAGCGGTTGGCGGAGGCGCGGGGGATCAAGCTGCACCGTTCCGGGCGGAGCCTCATGGGTCTGTGTCCCTTCCACGATGACCGGAATCCCAGCCTGAGTATCGATCCGGTGAAGAACGAGTGGCAATGCTTCGGCTGCGGGCGCAAGGGCGATGTGATCGAGTGGGTGAAGTGCGCCGAAGGGGTCAGCTTCCATCACGCGCTGGAGATGTTGAAGAGGGACCATTTTCCGTTAGCTGCCGGGCCGGACGAATCGGGATGGAAGCCGGTGAAACAGAGCACGGTTCCGAAGTTGCCGCCGCTGATCGACACCAGGGCAGAGGACAAAAAGCTGCTGGAAATCGTGGCGAGCTACTACCACGAGACGCTGAAGAAGGAGCCGGAGGCGCAGCAGTATCTTGTAAAGCGCGGCCTGCAATCGGCGGAGATGGTCGAGCACTTCCGGCTTGGCTACGCCAATCGCACGTTGAGCTACCATCTGCCGGCATCGAACCGCGCCGCCGGCGATGCGCAGCGGACGCGGCTGAAAGAGCTTGGCATCCTGCGCAACCAGAAGCCGGGGCACGAGCATTTCAATGGTTCGCTGGTTGTGCCGGTGTTCAACCTTGCCGGTGAAGTGGCGGAGATGTACGGGCGGAAGATCACGGCGCGGTTGCGGGAGGGAACGCCGTTGCACCTGTATCTTCCCGGCGAACACCGGGGCGTGTGGAATGAGCAGGCGCTCATCGCGTCGAAGGAAATCATCCTGTGCGAGGCGCTGATCGACGCCTTGACCTTTTGGTGCGCGGGATACCGCAACGTGACGGCGAGCTATGGCGTGAATGGCTTCACTCAAGATCATCGCGCAGCCTTCGCGCGTCACGGCACGGAGCGGGTGTACATCGCTTACGACAGCGACGAGGCCGGAAACAAAGCCGCTGTGAAGCTGGCCGAGGAGTTGATGCAGATGGGCATCGAGTGTTTCCGCGTGGAGTTTCCGAAGGGCATAGACGCCAATGAATACGCGCTGAAAGTGACTCCGGCGGCGAAGAGTCTTGGAGTGCTGTTGAACCGTGCGGCGTGGCTGGGAAAAGGCCAGCGGCCCGCCGAGCGCGTGGCCGTGCCGGTGAGCCAGACAGGAATCGAGGCGAAACAGGCAGCAGCGGCGGCGCCAGCAGAAACCAAAAGCACAGCTAAAGAAAAACAGATCGAGGAGCCAATGCCCGCCCCCAGCATCGAGCCGCAGCCAGCAGCAGTAAAAACAGCAGCTAAAGAAAAAATCATCATGCCAGAAATCGAGGGACCAATGCCGGAACCAACGCCGGAAGCAACGCCAGAGCCGACGCCAGCGCCAGAGCAGCAACCGGAGAGAGCTTTTTCTTTAGCTGTAAATGCCGTGCCCTGCGAGGAGCCAGCGGCGCGGCCCATGCCGCTGTCTGTGCCCGCCGAGCCGAAGGTCGAAACAGACGGCGAGGAAGTGCGGGTGAGCATCGGGCCGCGCGAGTACCGCGTGTTGTGGCTGGAGAAATCGACGGCGCGGGGCCGGATGCAGGTCAACGTGAAGGTGACGGGCAAGAACGTGCGCGGCGAGTACTGCTATCACGGCGACTCGTTCGACATGGAGAGCTTCCAGCGGC
>Ga0326728_10025043_pt1 | contig 10730 bp, 8 predicted proteins | sample MB3enrmetagenome_FD_207602 | JGI IMG/M metagenome (GOLD analysis project Ga0326728, IMG submission 207602) | Lab enriched peat soil microbial communities from McLean, Ithaca, NY, United States - MB31MN | ecosystem: Environmental > Terrestrial > Soil > Wetlands > Peat | place: USA: New York...
AGACCTGGTTGGTTACCGGGTTCACCGCGATGGCACCGGGTCCAGCGCCCACCGTAGTAGGCGTGGGCGCCACGGTGTTCGTCGCCCCGTCGATCACCGAGACGGTGTTGTCTTTCTCGTTTACGACGTAGACCTGGTTGGTTACCGGGTTCACCGCGATGGCAATGGGCGCGTTGCCCACTGACGGCGTAGCCACCACTTTGTTCGTCGCCCCGTCGATCACCGTGACGGTGTTGTCGCTTTGGTTTACGACGTAGACCTGGTTGGTCACCGGGTTCACCGCGATGGCACCGGGAGTTGTGCCCACCGTAAGTGTTGCCACTACGGTGTTCGTCGCCCCGTCGATCACCGAGACGGTGTTGCTGATTTCATCAGTGCTGCCTGCATTGGTGACATAGACCATGTTGGTCACCGGGTTCACCGCGATGGCACTGGGCAAGGAGCCCACCCCAGGCGTGGCCACCACCGATTGCGCGCGAGCCAGGCTGACGAACAGCAGCCCGGCAAGGGCCAACGCTGTTCCGCGCAGCCGGCGCGATGAAACTCCGCCGGCCAGGGTGAAAAGCAGACGCGCGCTGCCCGTGGAGGTGCGTGCAATACCGCAAAGAACTCTCAGTAACATGGCGAATTCCCTCTCAATCCAGATTTCGAATGCGGGGACCCGGTACTACGGCAGCAGCCCAGCCCGCGGAGGCGGCCGTTTTGGTGAATCGGAGCGGCGGCGCTGAGGGCGCCTGCGTGTTCACTACGCGGACGCGATTGTCGGGAGAGCCGGCGATAAAAAGGCTGCCCGCACCATCGACGGCTGCGCCCTGGGGAGCCTTGAGATCCGCACTGATGGCCGGACCGCCCTCCCCGGTGTAACCCGCCGTACCCGTGCCCGCCACGGTGGTGATGAGGCCCGGAAAGGCGACGGACTGCGCCCGTAACGGGCTCGCCGCGGCCAACCGACCCGTGAGAACAACCGCAGGAATCGCCGGCTTCAGAGAACGATAGCCAGTGCGCATATGCGGTTCCTCCACCGAGCGTTAACCTGGAGAAACATCAACGGGGGCCCGACCAGGGACGTGTAGGCGACCGAATTACCAACAGCGAATAGGGCCTTGGGGGAGGGTGTGCACCCTCGCACTCGATCGGGTTCAGCAGGTTGGCTCGCAGGCAATCCCTTCCCCTCTACGGAAGCCCGCCGCCAACAGCTTTAGCCAAACCCAACTTCCTTTTTGAATGAAAGCGCGCCAATGGTAACACACAGAAGAGAAATCCAGCAAGATTAATTTTTCTGGGTAACGTCAAGCCGCTTGTGCAAAAACGCGGAGGGTGCAGTTTTTCCATTCCAGGTTGAATCTCTGGAAGATGGAATAGATGATGTGGTCCACGGGCTGCACGTTGACGAAACAGACCAAGGGCCGGGTTCGGCTCCGTTCTTCCATGAAACTGCGCTCAACGATATTGGTGGTGCGCAGCTTGCGCCACAGGTTTCTAGGAAAAGCGAAGAAGGCCAGCAGTTCAGCCAGATCGCGCTCGATTTGTCGCACCGCGGGGGATAGTGCCGCCAACGGCGACAGAAGCCCGCGCGTCAGCCTTCGCCTGGCGGCGGCCGTCGGTCAGATAAATGGCCTGGGCACCGTGCTCGCATCAAAGACAGGCTGTGATGCCTTCAGGGGATACTTCTATCACCTGTCGGAACAGACTCTCCGACCGTCCTCTCAGCAAGCGGTTTCCAAGTGCGGAAGCGGCGGGTTATCGATGCGTTGCTCTGGGGTGCTCACTCTCGCGTACATTCGCTCGGTACGAATCTGAGGCTTCTAGGGTCGATACCATGGTCGCTCAGAACTTCTTCACCTCGACAACGCGTGGGCGATCTGCACGGCATACTTCAATGCCAGCGAGAAGCGCATGCCGTTGCGGGGGATCAACCCGTCAAGGGGCTTGCCAGTCATATTACGATGTATTCGCTGCCATCGAACTGGCGAATCTCATGGATGGTCACGATGTTGGGTGATTCAGGGATGCCAGCAGCTTGGCCTCGCACTCGAAGCGGGGCATTCTTTCGGGATCTCCTGTGAAGGTAGCGGAAAGGAATTTAAGCGCGACCTTGCGGTTTAAATTGAGGTCCTCGGCAAGGTAGACCTCACCCACGCCTCCGCGGCCAGTCTGCCTGCTGACTTGATAGTGGCTTGTGTGTCTTATCGATCATACACATGCGCACATCCGATAACAGGTCGCTTGCCGCGATGGCCGGCGGTGTCTTGCGGAATTTGGCATCAAGTATTGGCGCCAATCGTTCTGTTTAAGAAATAATTCTGTTAATTGCCGAAGATGCCAGCACTAAACTGCACGTCGAGGATGGTGCAGTCGTCGCTGGCAGGTGCGCCGGCGCAGAAACTGGCTACCCGGACGAAGATCTCTTCCAGGGGCAGATCCGCTTTAGCAATCTGTTGCAGGCGCTCGCTGCCGAAGAACTCGTCCTCGGCGTTCGCCGCCTCGGTGACTCCGTCCGTATAGACCAACAGGCGGTCACCTGCCTGGAGCCGGCAGTGCACACTTTCATAATTCGCCTGCTCGATCAAGCCAACCGGGAGGTTTGAACCTTTCAAATACTGCGCAGGACGATTCCGGTAGATGAGCAGGGGCGGCAGGTGTCCGCAATTCACAAGCTCCAACTCGCCATCAGCGGCAAGCGAGGCCAGCACCAGGGTCGCGTACTTGCCCTCCAGTCGCTTCTGGCACAGGAAATGGTTTGCAGTAGCCGCGATCTGCACCAGTGGGACGTTCGCCACAAGTTGCGAATAAATGAGCCCTTGTAAGGTGGAAGCCAGCAGCGCAGCGGAGATTCCCTTGCCGGAGACATCGGCCACAATCAACGCCAATCCCTTGGGAGTGTGCACAACATCGAAGAAATCTCCGCCGATTTCCAGGCAGGGCACGCTACGTCCTCTGATGACTGCAAAACCTACATCGGGAACGATGACGCTCATTAAGTGCTGTTGGATTGAAGCAGCAATTGCCAATTCCCGCTGATACGCTCGCGCAGCTTCCTCCGCTTCCGCGAGATAAGTGCTCTCGACCAGTGATGCTGCTTCTCGCGCCAAGGCCCGTAGCACGTCGCCGCCGATCTTGGTCATCGCCTGAGAGGTTGAATGACTGTCCAGATAGAGCACACCCCGGACCTGAGTGAACGCGCCAGGTAACCCATCGACGCCATCCAGTGGCGCCTGTCCAGTCGCGTGACTTGCGCACAAAGGGATGCAGATTACGGTTCGCAGATCATAGGCGAGAATGCTCTTGCGCTCGTCCACCTCACTTAATCGGCTGGTATCGGTCAAAAGGAACTCGCGTCCTGAAGTCGCTGCTTCGTTCAGAATCGAATTTGAAATCGTGCGGTCATCTTCCAGGTGCTGGCCGTGCGAGTCCCGCCCCGCAGCAAGGCGCAACAATCCGTCCTTTCCCCGGAGAAAGACATAACCCCGTTCGGCGCGGGTCAGGCGCAAGGTCAGTTCCAGAAGGATTGGCAACACCTCGCTCAATATGTGTCTGCCATTCAGCTTGCGCGCCGCCTCCAGCAACAACGAAAGCTTTTCCAGCTCCGACGCGGTCGCCAGTTCCTGAATTGTGCCGAGCAACTCGTTGGTTACGGGCGGACTCGACGGCACAAAAAGCAGGTGTATTCCCGAACGCGCCCCAAATTCGAGCCTGTCGTGAGCCTGCAGGCAATGGCGTGCGACCCTCTGGCCGTTAGCAAATGTTCCGTGCTTGCTGCTCAGATCGACAAGCCAATAATCTCCTGCCTCGAGTGTGATCGTGGCATGCTGCCGGGATACGAGCGGGTCGTTCAATACCAGGTCGTTTTCCGGCTTGCGTCCAATCGTGAACGGTACTTTCTCAATCGAGACAGTTCTTCGCTTGGTGCCGTCTACCAGCAGCAAAGTGGCGGCGGGAAGATAGCGTTGGATTGCCCCAGTTTCGGATGTTGACGTATGCATCTCTTGCTCCTCGCAGAACTGATTGAAGTAATGATTCTCTCTCCGGCACATGCTGGCGGCAAGAACTAACCTGCGACGCTCCTTCAAAATCTCGTGGTTTAGCACTGAAACCCGCATGAACATTGGGCTGTCGCCTATCGATGGATGCAATGACCGCTACAAATTGATCTACAGTCGGAAGAGACCCTGCCCGTTGAGTTGTGGAGCCACAACGGCTCAAGCCAGGTTGACTTCCGCTACTATTTTTTCAACAGCGATGGGCAGGGCTTGTTGCAGCGCCGCCGTCATTTGCGTGCCGAATGTGAACGGGTCGGCGACCTCGACAGCCAAGATCTTGAGGCGTGAAGGCATGGCCAAACCCAGCCGCCAGCCAAGCTCTAGCGTTTCAGCGAGGCCCAGAAAATGCGGCGTGCGGTCGGGTAGTGACTTCAGCTGCTGCTGCGTGATTTCGTGGATGTGGCCGGGCGCGGCGTGACCAGTTTGGATGGCGTCCACGAGGATAAGCGTTTCGTAACCAACGATGAAATCCAGCAGAGCTAAGCCCATTTCCATCGTTTCGCGAACGTCCACATCTGACAAGTGCGCGACGCGCCGGCGGACTTCGCGGGCGACGAGAATGCCAATGGCGTCGTCGGTGAGAATGTCGTTACCGAGGCCGAGAACGAGGATTTTGGCGCCGTCGACGTTCATAGAAGCCAGCGGCGAAATCAGTCCTGCCGCAATTCCTGAACGAGTTGCCGGTTGCGGTCGTAAATCTTCACAAGCAGCGGCATATGGCCGGGTAGGCTGTGCGTCGCGCAGCCGAGGCACGGGTCGTAGGCGCGGAAGGCCATTTCGACTTTGTTGAGCAATCCTTCGGTGACGTTGCCGGCTTTGATCAAACCCTTCGCCGCTCTTTCCACGCTCATGGCGATGCGCGCGGCATTGTTGGCGGTGGCGACGATCATGTTGGCCATGGTGATGCAGCCCCGTTCGTCGGTCCGGTAATGGTGGAACAGCGTGCCCCGCGGGGCTTCGACCACGCCCACGCCTTCCCGCGGAACGGTGGTGGGGATGCGCCGCACTTCGGGGCTGGTGATTTCCGGATCGTTCAGCAGCTTCTCCATGGTCTCGGCGGCCTGAATCATTTCGATGACGCGCGCCCAGTGGTTGGCGAGCGTGTGATGAACCGGCTTGCCGCCGAGCGTTTTGTAAAACTCCTCGTAAGCGGCCTGGGCCTTGGGCGTGGCCATGCCGTCAGCGGCGTTCAACCGCGCCAGCGGCGCCACAGAATAAATGCTCGTATCCGGGCCTTCGGTGAAGCCGTTCCAGCCGCGCGGCTTGAGGTAGGTGAACTTCATGTAGCTCCATGGTTCGACGTGTTCGGCTACGAAGTCGCGGTATTGTTGCGGGGCGAACTTATAGATCTCCTTACCGGTGCAGTCTACAACGCGAAGTTTTCCATCGTAGAAATTGACCTTGTTGTCTTCGTCCACCATGCCCATATAACAGGTCTTGTGGGTATAGGCGTCCGACGTGATCATGTTTACGTAGTTGGAATTGCCGAGAACAATTTGCTTGATCACGGCCAGCGTCCATTCGGCGAACTCGACGCCGTCCTTGGCAAGCTGCTTGAACTCGGGCAGGTCTTCGGGCTTTAGCGGCTTGCTGACGCCGCCGGGCAGACCAAGTACCGGATGCACGACTTTGCCGCCGAAATAGGCGATGAGTTCGCGCAGGCGTTTGCGCGTAGCAATGACTTTCTTGCCGGCGTCGAGGCCGACCTTACCGATCACGCCGATGATGTTGCGCTCGGCGGCGGGCGCTTCCGGCCCGACGATGAAGTCCGGCCCGCCTAGCACGAAGACGTGCAGCGCGTGGTCTTCGAGCATGAAGGTGTTGTAAACCAGCTCGCGGATCTTCCGGCCCGGCGAAGTCGGTTCAACTTGATAAAGGTCGTCTAGACATTTCGTCGAAGCCATGTGATGCGCGGTCGGACACACGCCGCAGATGCGGCTGGTGATTTGCGGCATGTCCTCGGCAGGCCGGCCAAGGCTGAAAACCTCGAAGCCGCGCAGTTCGGGCACTTGCAGGTAGGCACGCTCTACATCGCCCTTCTCATCGAGGTAGATGTCGATCTTGCCGTGACCTTCGAGCCGCGTGATGGGGTCGATGGTGAAGCGGCGGCGTCCCATCTGGTAGGCGGTGTTGGCGCGGGTCGAACCTTGATTGAATTTGTCCTTGACGACTTGTTCCATATCGGGCCTTTTCATCCGGTGGCAGGCAGCGAAACTTTACCGCGCAAAAGACTCTTCGCCAGTCCGTAGCGGTAGAACGTGCCTACAGGATCGGGAATGCCGGCGAGTACCGCGCCGATTTCTTTTTCTTCCTTGCCGGCGACGTTGGCGCAGAGCGACGACATGATTTTCAAACCCTGGTCGCGCACCCGCGACGTCGGGCCGAAACAGCCAGTGCATGGCATTCCGCCGCGGGTGCAGGCGGCCTCGCAACCGCCACGCGTGGCCGGTCCCATGCAGACGACGCCTTGCGCAAGAAAACATCTTTCGGAATCCATCAACACCTGATGCGGCCGTCTGAACTCGGTGAAGGAAAGATCTGTCGGCTTGGTGGCCTTGCGCGGGCACTCGTCGCACAATGCGATGTCGGGCGCGATGACCGAGCCTTTCGGCGGCAGCGTGCCTTCGAGCAAGGCGGTCACGGCGGCCTTGGTGAGCTTGGGTGTGGGCGGGCAGCCGGGCACGTAATAATCCACGTCCACCACCTGGTCGAGCGAGCGTACGACGTTGTGCAAGCTCGGCAGCGTTGGCTCGCGACCATTGTCTGAAAATTTCAATTGCGGGCGAACCTTTTTCTCGTTCACCACGGACGGCGCATCTTCGTAATTGAACTTGAGAATTTGTTCACGCGAAAATTGATTGGCAAGACCGGGAATGCCGCCGCTGATGGCGCACGCGCCGTAGGCGATCATGAACTGGCTCTTGCGGCGCAGCAGCCGCGCCATCTCCTCCTGCTCGGTCGAACGAACCGCGCCGTTGAGTAGCGTGGCGACGATGGACTGGTCGGGCATGGCCTCGATATCTTTGTATTTGAAATCCATCGCCACTGGCCAGAACACGATGTCCACCTTTTCGACCACGCCGAGGATGTCTTCGGCCAAGTCCACGACGGTTTCCTCGCAGCCGCCGCACGAGGCGCACCAATAAAAGGCAACTTTGGGTTTAGGCATGGGCTACTTCCGTTTCCGACTTTTCAGCCGCCGCGTGTTCTAAGGCGGTCATTTCGCGATCCCATTCTTCGAACTGCTGTGGTAAGCCCAGCGGGCCGAGCGCGCGAATTTGCTCCACCATTTCGTTGATGACAGTCTTGATGCGTTCGCCTTCCGAGGCGGAAATCCATTCCATCCGCACGCGCTGTTCCTCGATGCCCATGTCGGCCATCATGCGCTTGAGCATTGTGAACCGGCGTAGCGTTTTGTAATTACCCTCGACGTAATGGCAGTCGCCGATGTGGCAGCCGCCGATGAGCACCCCGTCCGCGCCTTTGGCCAGTGCATCCATGATGAACTGCGGGTCCACGCGGCCCGAGCACATGAGCCGGATGACGCGGACATTCGGCGCGTACTTGAGCCGCGACACACCGGCAAGATCAGCGGCAGTGTAGGTGCACCAGTTGCAGAAGAACGCGACAATGCGTGGTTGCCAGTTCGGGTCAGACATAAGACAGCATTCCTTCGATTTCGCTGAAGATTTCCTCGTCTTCAAACAGGTTTTGGCGGACGGACCCGCTCGGGCACGCAGAGACGCACGTGCCGCAACCCTTGCACAGCGCCGCATTGATGCGCGCCTTTTGTGTCGCTTCGTCGAACAGGATCGCCGTGAACGGGCAGAGCGGCACGCATGATTTGCAGCCGCTGCAGTCCGTCTCGACGACGTAAGCCGTGTTCGGCTCCTGCTCGATGTAACCCTTGTCAATCAGCGCCAGCGCCTCCGCGGCCGCCGCGCCCGCCTGCGCAATGCTGTCAGGAATGTCCTTCGGCCCCTGGCAACAGCCCGCGATGAACACACCGTCAGTGAAAGTGCTCACCGGCGCGAGTTTCGGATGCTTTTCGAGGAACCAGCCTTCCGAACCGCAACTCATGTTGAACAGCCGCCGCACCTCCTGCGCGTCCAACTGCGGTTCCATGCCGACGGCCAGCACGATCATGTCCACCGGAATGCGCCGCACGAAGCCCGCCAGCGTGTCCTCGACGCGGATGACGAGCTTGCCTTCCTCCTCCGGCGAGAGCGCCCAGTCAGTAACCTCGGCTACGCGGCCACGGACGAACCGGATGCCTTCACGCAGCGATTTGTCATAAAACTCCTCGCAGCCCTTGCCGGGCGCGCGGATGTCCATGTAGAAAACCGTAACGTCCGCGTCGGTATGTTCCTTGAACAGTTGCGCCAGCTTCATAGAGTGCATGCAACACGTGCGCGAGCACCAGCGGTTGGTTTTCGTATCGCGCGAGCCCACGCACAAAATAAAGCCGGCAGTCTTGGGCTTGCTGCCGTCGCGCAGGATGATTTCGCCCGCCGTCGGGCCTGAACTGGTGACAAGCCGTTCCAGTTCGAGCGACGTGACGACGTTGGGATACAGGCCGTAGCCGTATTCCGGAATCCGCGTGGCGTCGAACAGCTTGAAGCCGGTGGCCACGATGATATTGCCGACTTTGATTTCGACGAGTTGCTCTTTCTGGTTGAAGTCAATCGCCTGCCGGTCGACGCAGGCTTCGAGGCAGGATTTCTTGCATTTGCCGGTCTTGATCTGGATACACCGTTCCGGGTCAATGACGACCACTTGCGGCACGGCCTGCGGGAACGGGATGTAAACCGGCTTGCGCTTGTTCAACCCTACATTGAACTCGTCCGGGAATTTAGGCTCCTTAAATGCGCACGCCTTGATGCATTCCTGGCAGCCGACGCACAAATCCTCGTTGACGTAACGCGGTTTGCGCTTCACCGTCACGGTGTAATTGCCAACGTAGCCCTCGACCTTGACGACCTCCGAGTAGGTCCACAGCGTAATGTTTTCGTGGGAGCGGACGGCGGACATTTTCGGTGTGAGGATGCAGGCCGCGCAATCAAGCGTGGGAAAGGTCTTGTCAAACTGCGCCATGTGCCCGCCGATGCTCGGCTGGCGCTCGATAAGAAAGACCTTTTTGCCCGCGTTGCCAATCGTGAGCGCCGCGTGAATGCCCGTAATGCCGCCGCCGACCACCAGCACATCAGGATTGATGGGAACTTTCGTGATTTCGAGCGGCTTGTGGAAGCGAACGCGATCGACAGCGGCGTGCGCCAACGCCTTGGCCTTGGCCGTAGCCTCGGCACGGTCGGTATGCACCCACGAATCGTGCTCCCGGACGTTGACCATCTGGAAGTAATACGGATTCAGCCCTCCGGCGGCCACGGCGTTGCGGAAGGTGTGCTCGTGCAGCAGCGGCGAGCAGGAAGCGACAATGACGCGGTTTAGCCCGTGCTCGCGGATATCCTGCTGGATCAGCTCCTGGCCGGGATCGGAGCACATGTATTTGTAATCGCGCGAGACGGCTACATCAGGCAGTCCGGCGACATATTCCGCCACCGCCGGGCAGTCCACGATGCCCGCGATGTTGTGGCCGCAGTGGCAGATATAAAAGCCGATACGAACGTCGCCGTTGGAATGGTTCGTTTTCATGGCAGTTTCATTTCAGACGCCAACCGGCGCCACTGGTGTAATTTCCGCCAGGGGTTTCATCCGGACAAAATTCCGGTGCAACCCGAGTTGTCGCGATTCGATCCCAAAAGCCAGACCCATCAATTGCGTAAAATAAACCGTCGGAATGCGCGCCGTTCCCCAGTGTTTCTCAATCTGGTCGTGGTAGGCGTCGAGGTTGAACTGGCACAGCGGGCATATGGTGGCGATGACATCCGCACCGCGCCGGATGGCTTCCTTGAGCAGGATGTAAGTCATGCGCAGCCCGGCCTCCGGCACGGTACCGGTCAGACTGCCACCGCAACATTTGGTCTTGAGCGGATAATGAACAATTTCCGCACCGAGCGCGGCGAGGATTTCATCCATGGTTGTGGGATTCCAGGCGTGATCAAACGTCGCGTAGGGACGCACGACCTGGCAGCCGTAATAGGGTGCGACTTTCAAGCCCTTGAGCGGCCGCACCACTTTTTGCTTGATGGCTTCCACGCCGATATCGTGGAACAGCACGTCCAGCGGATGCCGGACCGCGGCCTTGCCGGTGTAGGTGAGGTTGGCGGTCTTGAGCGCACGATCGACGTCCTCGCGGATTTGCGGGAAGTCGGCGATGTTGTGCTGGGTCTTGTTGAGCACGAGGTAGCACGCGCTGCACGGCGTCAACAAATCTTGCGGGCCGGTTTTTTCGGCGATGGCGAGGTTACGGGCGGCCAGCACACAGGCTTGCTCCTCGTCCACAGACATGTAGGCAGTGGCGCCGCAGCAGTTCCAGTCGTTCAGTTCGTTGAGTTCCGCACCGAGATGTCGCATGACCGGCAACAGCGATTCCTCGTAGGCGCGGCCCAAGCCTTTTAACGAGCAGCCGGGAAAATAGGAATAGTTCATGCCGCATCCTTTGTGTTGCCGTTACCGATTGTGGCGAGCATGGCGTTAAGTTCGGCCTGCCGTTCAATGCGCTCGTGTTTGATGACGAACCGTCCAGTTCGGATCAATCCCAGTCCCAGCCGCCAGGACCGCAACACCGCC
>Ga0326728_10025046_pt1 | contig 10728 bp, 10 predicted proteins | sample MB3enrmetagenome_FD_207602 | JGI IMG/M metagenome (GOLD analysis project Ga0326728, IMG submission 207602) | Lab enriched peat soil microbial communities from McLean, Ithaca, NY, United States - MB31MN | ecosystem: Environmental > Terrestrial > Soil > Wetlands > Peat | place: USA: New York...
AGGTTCCAACGACATGGCGCTGACCGAGCGGGAACTTTCAAGGCGTCTGAGGGTCAGCCACACCGCGGTAAACAAAGTGATGAAACAACTTTTAGAGATGAACGCCGTGGAATGCATGTCCATAGGTAAGGCGCTCGTATGGCACCTGAACGAGAAATCGTTCACCTACCAGAAGATAACGGATTATATTAAACTGGCGGACTTGACTCCGCTTGAATACGTAAAAGATATGATAGCGGAAGGAGTGAAAGAGGAGATAGAAAGGATCAACGAAAAGAAACAAACGGAGAATGCCAAGCTAGGTAAAAAGCTTTTTCCAAGGATTGAAGCTGCGTATATCTACGGATCCGTAGCATCCGGCAAGGCACGACCTGAAAGCGACATTGACGTACTCATTCTGTTGGAGAAAGATTTCGATAACGATAATCTTCGGGAAGTCCTTGAGGACAAGGTCGGGAAACCCCTTATGGAAAAGACCGGGAATTTTGTTTCTTTCAGCGTGTATTCTCAGGAGGCGGTACACGGAAACGAACCCCATTGGCTGAAAACGGCGATAGAAAAGGGGATACGGGTGTATTGATGGAAGGAAGGATCAGGAATATCCCGCAGGAAAAATGGCGGTCTTTCTGGACGAGGGCGGAGAGTTTCCACGAAGGGCTGGGATTGGTGCGTTCGAACCGTGATGACGCATGCGTCAGCATGGCAGTCCATTGCAGCATGGCGGCGCTGGATGCGTTCACGGTTTTTCACCTGAAAGAAAGGTCTGCGGCCCAGAACCATTTCGAGGTTGTCCCGCTCCTCAAAAAGATAAATGCCAAGGATGAAGCGGCAAAAAAACAGGCTGAGGACTCGTTCCGCCAGCTTGCGAACTTGAAGATGGTGGCGGAATATAACGACCGCAACACCAGCAAGGCCGAGGCCGACAAGGCGATAGCGCTTTGCGAGAAGATTTACAGGTTCGTGGAGTCTGAGCTAAAGTCGGCGGGTGCTTTTCCTTGAAAAAAAGCAATGAAAATTTCATGCGCCTCGCGCTCGGACTCGCGAGAAAGGGGAGGACGAGCCCGAATCCCAAGGTCGGCTGCGTGATAGTGAAGGGGGGCAGGGTTTTAGGCTCCGGGTACCACCGGAAGGCCGGCTTCCCCCACGCTGAAATCGAAGCGCTTGCGGACGCCAAACGCAGTGGGAACGGCGTGAGCGGCGCCACCATGTACCTCACCCTGGAGCCGTGCTGCAGTACCTACGAGGGGAAGCGCACCCCGCCCTGCACCCGCGCGATAGCGGCTTCCGGAATCTCGAGACTGATCGTCGCCATGAGGGACCCGAACCCGAAAGTGAGCGGTGCGGGGATCGCATTTCTTAGGAAGGGCGGTATAAAGGCCGAGGTCGGGCTTCTGGAAGCTGAAGCACGCGAGCTGAACGGGCCGTACGTCAAATGGATGACGAAACACGTGCCTTATGTCCTGGTGAAGATGGCCATGAGCGCCGACGGCAAGATAGCCACGAGGACCGGGGATTCGAAATGGGTGAGCGGCGAGGGGTCGAGGTTGCTCGTCCACCGCATGCGGTCTGAGTTCGATGCCGTGATGGTCGGGGCCGGGACGATCAAGGCCGACGACCCCAGGCTGACGGCGCGGATACGAGGCGCTCACCAGCCGATACGCATAGTCGTGGATTCGGACCTTTGTCTGGACGCCGGGGCGAAATTCATGCGGCAGCCGGGCCGGATCATCATCGCGGCCGCCGAAACCGCTAGGAAGGAACAGAGATCAAAAATAAGAAAAATAGAATCGCTCGGAGCCAGGATTTTATTCTGCGGGAAGGATGGCGTCGGCCTGGAAGAGCTCATGCGCAGGCTCGGTAAGCTCGACATCCAGTCCGTGCTCATGGAGGGAGGGAGCGAGCTGAACGGCTCCGCGATCGAAGCAAGGATCGTGGACAGGATATGCTTCTTCATCGCGCCGAAGATAGTCGGAGGAAAAGAGGCGAAGGGGCCGGTCGGCGGCAGGGGGATAGAGAGAATGAGCAGGGCGCTGAGGCTCAAGAATATGAAAATAGAAAGAATAGGCGACGACTTCCTGCTCACTGCCGACATCTAGTTATCTGAATAAAAGTAAAAGAGTAAAAATCAGGCCTCAGCCGCCGGTTTCTGTGCCGGTTGTTGCTGAAGCGGGCAGCGTTCCGGCGGTCACGTTGCCGGTCGTGAGGTTCATGTACGTTCCGAAGCTGCCAACCGAGCGCAGCACAAGCCAGCCGTCGCTCTCCACGCTGCCAATCGACTGCCATCCGTTGCTGAAACCGGGGTATGCCAGGGCGCTGGGAGACAGTATGATGGCCGGGACCGAGGTTATATTGTACTTGCTGACGAGCTGTTTCCCTTCGGTGGAATTCAGGTCGTAGGTGCTCGTGTTCGTGAATACCATGCCAACCTGCTGTTCCAGCATATCGTATAGAGTGCTCACATTGTAGCAATCGATGCAGCTCAGGTCCGTGAGCTCGATGATGGACACGTGGCCCATAATCGAACCGCTCGTGAGATTGAGGTAAGGGGCACCAGTTCTTAGAACATAGAAACCATCCGCTTCCACTGTTCCGATGTTCGACCATATCCTTGTGAGCGGCGAGTAGACGCCAGCATCTGGCGAGAGGATTATCGTTGGTACTTGAGTGATATTATACTTCGCAACAAGTGCCTGGCCTTGCGAAGAATTGTAGCTATAGCTGGTGATGTTTCCAATTCGCATGCTTATTTGCGGGTCTTCGGAAAGACTGGTCACTATAGTGGAGATGTTGAAGCAGTCGACACAGGAGGGCGCTGTCAGTTCCGTGATATTCACGATTCCCGCCACCTTGTTGCTTGATAGGTCGTAGTAAGGCGGGATAACGTTTCTATAGACCATGGCACCATCGGGCTCTATGGAGCCGATATTGTAAGTGGTCCACACGGACGTTAGGTTCGCGGACGCGTTCGTGTCGCCGGTTATAATCAGGGTAGGCGTCTCGTCCAAAGAGTATTTCGAGATAAGCGCCGCGGCTTCTGGTGTCGAGGCGTCGAATACAGTTACATTGGTGATCACGAACCCCTGCTGTGGGAGATACCCCATCAATTCTGAAAGGAGAACGTCGGTTGAATTGCATGTCGGGCATCGGCTGTCGTTTATCACCGTGATCTGGATGGTCGGGGCGACATTCTGCTGCGGCACCTGTATCGGGGTCACGCTGTAGTTCGGTTGGGACGCCGTCGTCTGCGGCTGTGGCGCGAAAACCGCGTAGGCCACGTAGCCGATCACGATGCCTACGATGATGCAACCGAGAACCAGCAGTACCAGATTATTCTTCGGAGCCTCGGGGCTCTTTTGGGCCTCGGGAACCGGTTTCGCGGTGTCGGAAGGCTTCTTCACAGGTGGCTTATCGCTCTCTCCCATAGTAATCATCTTGGATTAGATAGCTTACGAAGCCTTTAAAAACATTTTACCACAGAAGGGCTCCTATAAACGTCCACTTATCTTGATGAAAGATTAGTTCTGTGATTGCATGACAGATGCTGCCGAGGGGTTCGACACCCTGCAAACGAAGATAAAGGACCTCGAAACGAGGAAGATGGAGCTCATCGAGCGCATCAAATACCTCACCCGCAGGGTCAGGTACAAGAGGTTCGAACAGAAGGCCCTCGAGCCGTACCTCGAGCAGACGAGGGACGTGCAGATAGCGCCGCTGCGCAAGCGCAGGAACATGGTCGAATTCAGGATAGCCACCGCGGCGTACACGCCGAGGATGGAGAAGGAGCTGCTCAAGGAAGTGAAGAAGCTGGACGAGCAGCTGGCCGGCGTGCGCGAGGTCGAGCGGGCGAGGCGCAAGAAGCAGTACGTTGACCAGGACATCGAGCAGGGCGAGAAGGAGATGGCCGACATCGAGAACGCGCTCAAGGACATCCGTGAGAAGCTCAGGGTGCTCTACGACGATGCAAAGGCCGCGAGGATGGTGGCCAAGAGGAGCGCCGCCGCTGCGGCATCTGCAGAGGAAGACATGGTGGCGCTCGGGGACCTGGCACTGATCGAGAAGAAGGACTAGAACCCGTGGATTGCAAAAAGCCTGATTAGAGACAATATTACGGCAGCGCCTTGATTTCCCAGATGAACTTATCCCTTGAGGACACGGCTTTTATGCTCAGGTCTATGCGGTAGTTGTTCTCCTTTATCACCGTGAGCAGCTTGCGGACGATGTCGTGGTTCACGGGGTCTGTGTTCACCCAGGAGCAGGACTTGCGCGTGACTATGCAGTCCGCGATCACCGGCGCGTCGTGAGTAGACACCCCGGTCCCTTTTATCTTGGAGAGGATCTCAGCCTCGTTGAATGCTTCGCCCATGGAAGGATGGATGTACAGAATGTTTTAAATATCATGGGCATCGGAACCCCGTATTTTCTGAAAACGCCCGAACGGCAGTATTAAAAGCAACAGAAGCGTAATTACTTTCACATGATGACGTGAACAACCTCTGAGATGCCTTCCGCAATTTTCCAGGGAGGCATTGGTGAAGACACCAACAGCGTCTGATTCCTTTTTCAGGCCTTGACGGCCATCACGACCCATATGCTCTCGAAGAAGAAGTCCTGCCGCCCGATGAACCTGACCTTGTAACCGAGCTTTTCCAGCGCGCTGCGGGTCTTGCGCGGGCCGTTCAGGCTGCTCTGGAGCAGGAGGAGGGTCCCGCCCGGGTTCATATGGGCGTCGAACTCCTTGAGGAACCTGCCCAGCACCTTCCTGCCGTCTTTCCCCCCGTCGAAGGCGAGGTTAAGGGGACCGTCCACACGCTCGTTGTATTCGGTCGGCAGGTAGGGCGGGTTGAATATCATGCCGTCGAATCCGCCCTCGAGGCTGCTGAAGAGATCCGAAACCACGAAGCGGGCGTTCCGGATCCTGTTCTTTTTCGCGTTCTCGGAGGCGCAGGCGATAGCTTCAGGGCTGATGTCGGCTCCGATGACATCGTTGCCCGGGTTCGCCTTCGCGTTGGCGAGGGCGGCGATTCCGCTGCCCGTGCCCATGTCGAGGACCCTGCCTTTCAGCTTGGTCGCGTGCTTAGCGAGAAGCAGGGAGTCCTCCGCCGGCTCGTAGACCGAATCCCGGAAATAGAGCTCGACGCCCTCGCAGACAACGCCTCCCATGGCAAGAACGATGGAGAATCCTTTTTAAAAGAGATTCGGACACAACCAGAACCATGGATGAGCTTCTGCTTCTGCTGCTCCGGAACGGCGCCCACCGCTCGGCGGTGAGGCTCACGACCACGGAGATCGCCGCACTGCTCGGCATGTCCCAGCAGAACGTTTCCAGGAGGCTGCGCATGCTCGAGAAGGAGGGAATGATAAGGAGGGAGGCCTCGGGCATAACGCTCACTGACAGCGGGGTCAAGGAGATGAAGGAGCTGCTCGCGACGCTGCAGAACGCATTCTCTGCCAGGCTGGAGATGAAGGGCAGGGTGGCGGATGGCCTCGGCGAGGGGAGATTCTACCTGTCCAAACCCGGCTACGCACGGCAGATGGAGGAGAAGCTCGGGTTCACGCCCTACCCCGGCACGCTGAACCTCAAGCTGGAGGACGGCGAGGCCGAGAAGAGGAGGCGCCTGCTCCAGCTCGAGCCCATCATAATAGCCGGGTTCGTGGAGGACGGCAGGCGCTACGGCGACCTGTTCGCTTATAGGGCGAAGGCCGACGGCGTGGAATGCGCGGTAGTGGTGCCGCTGAGGACCCACCACGGCCAGGATGTCGTAGAGCTCACGGCCCCGGTGAACCTGCGGAACAGGCTCAAGAAGAGAAGCGGGGACGAAGTGGTGCTTAGGATAGGCTAGGTGCGCTTATGGCTGCTTCCGTCCCGGCACCGGGTCCCATGGTCGACGATGACGTCGTGAAGAAGCTCATGCCCAGGATAAGGAAGCTGGCAGAACGGCTCATCGAGGCGAAACTGAATAATACGTTCATCCTGCTGCGCTTCCACCATGATGCGGACGGGATCGCGGGCGCTCTGGCGCTTTCCGAGGTGCTGAGGTTCCAGGCGTACCAGCAGAATTCCGCGGTGTATTCCGTGAAGGACGCGGTGAAGGACCTGTCCTCGCTCTCACACGAAGAGAAGCCGTTGGCGGTTCTGCTGGATTTCGGGATGAACCGGGAAAGCGAGGAAGGGCTGAGACTTCTCAAGGCCGCGGGCGTCGAGCTCATGATCGTGGACCACCACCCGCCGTCTGGCGATGCGGTCTCCATGGCGGATTACGCGCTCACTCCGTGGGAGGCCTCCAAAGCCGCAAATACCTCGAGGTACGTGGCTGGTTATCTCGCATCGGAGATCGCGAGGGCCATGGGCGCTGAGACGGAGAGATACGCACGGATAGCCTGCGCAGGGGACAGGAGCACGCTGCTGGAAGCTAGCGAATCGGATGGGAAAACGGCACTTGTACTGGATTATCTTGCGGCTCATTCCGGGTTCGGCAACAACCTGAGGTTCTACAAGAACGTGCTCAACAAGGAGGAGCTCTTCACGTCCATAGCAGGCCAGGCGCAGGAGTCCATAGACGAAGCCGCCGACAAGGCGCTTGCCGGTGCCAAGCATACGAAAGAGGGCGCAGTGAGGATATGCATATTCAGCCTCGCGAACGTGGTGCGCAAGGGCGAATGGCCGCCTTCTGGCAAGGTGACCACGCGGGTCTTCGACAAGCTGAAGGATGGCGGACCGCTGCTATGCATGGGTTATACCGACCGCTCGATAATAATGAGGCTCAACGACGGCGCCATGGAAGCCGGCCTGAGCGCCACCCTGCTTGCCGAGAAGGTGAAGGGCAGCATGGCTGATTTCGTAGACGGTGGAGGCGGCCATGCGAAGGCTGGCGCCTTAAGAGCGAAGCAGGGTTTTGTCAAAGACGTCCTCAACGAGCTCGTGAGGGAAGCTGGCAGGGCGGTCGCGGGGGCTTAGGCTCAGTGCCCACGCCACAGCGGCTCCTCGATCCTCTTTTTCCTGTTCATCTCCCGGGCCATGACGAAAAGCAGGTCTCCGAGGCGGTTCAGATAGATTATGACCTGCGGGTCGGTCTTCTCCTTTTTCGAGAGCGCTACCACGGAGCGCTCGGCCCGCCTGCAGACCGTCCTTGTCAGATGGAGCAGCGACGCGGCCTTGGACCCGCCCGGAAGCACGAAATGATGGAGCGGGGAGAGCTGCGCCTCGATTCCGTCTATCCCGCGCTCGAGCTCCGAGACCCTGTCCGGGTTTATCCTCCTGGAGAGCTTGCCTTTTGCCGCGCCGGCCAGCTCCGCGCCTATGACGAACAGGTCTTTCTGGAGCTCCTTGAGCGTTCCAGTCTGTCCGTCCTCCGAGAAGGCTATGACCACGCCCAGCAGCGCGTTGAGCTCGTCGACCTGGCCGAGAGCCTCTATCCTCAGGTCGTCTTTGGCGACTCTTTTGCCGCAGAACGAGTCGGTTTCGCCCCTGTCCCCGCGCCTGGTGTAAATCGGCATGATAGTATGAATCAGGCAAGGATTTAATCTTTTTGCGCCCGAATACGTATTACAAGGCGGCCAGCATGAATGATGAAAAGAAACGCGCACCCGGGACGAGGCACTACGTGCTTACACTCACCGGCTCCCAGGAGACGAGGAAGAGGCTGCTTGGCGGCAAAGGCGATGTCGTGGAATTCTTCAGAACAAGGGGCGCTGATTCGGTATCCGTGAAACCTGATTTTGGCGGCTTGCGCAATCCCCTGGTGGAAGTGCGGCTGAACACGGAAGAGGCGGTTGTGGACCGGATCGTCGCGTCCTTGAACCGGCGCGCCGGCAGGTACAGGGTTCCTTTCCGCGTGATCGTGGAGGAGGGACCCGGCACCAAGAACGATCAAAACCCATAAGCAGTTTGGCAGATACCAGACCGACCCCGAGAATCCCCTAAAAAGCAGGCCGAAACAGTAAAACGATACATTTAAATATACTTCCTAACACTATATATACAGGTGATTCAAAATGGTCAAAAGGAAAGTCAAAGCGACCAGGAAAAAGTGTACCTGCAAAAAGCCAACCGGCGTCATCGGCTCTGTTGTGAGCTGGGTTAGGGAAAAGGCCGGCGTGGGCAGCACTTGCTACTGCAGCTGAAAAATTTAGCGCTCATTCTCCAACCGTTTCCCGATTTTGGGAAGAATCATCCCATCCAAAAGGATGGGAGTTTCTCTATTTCTGTTTGATGGGGGCGTAAGGCCTCGTTTTCCGTTTAGCGCAAGCCAGGATTATATTAGTCAGATAAGCTTCTTACCGTTCTCCTCTAGATGGATGCAATTGACGGGGCAGCTCTGGGCAGCATCGCTGCTGCATCCCGCCTTCGGGACTTCCAATACGAATTTGTCTCCCGCAGGCTTCGACCCTTTGAGGTGCGACTTGCCGTCGTCTCCCATTTCCCATGACTCAGGGCACACGGCAGCGCATGCGCCGCAGCCTATGCAAACCGAATGGTCATGTATAATTTTCACTGTCATAGACACCACTGGGGGACTAAGCAAGCGTTGGTTTTTTATTGTTGCTGGCTATCCATCCAATAATTGAATGTTTCTGGCACAAGTTTTATCATTATATATTAGTGCAGCTTAGGATGTATAGGTTAGAGGTCGTGGAGAAGTGTTCGGATGGCCAAAGGATACCGGGGTATGCTACCAATATTGCTATTTCCGCTATTCCTAAGCATACTCTCGCTGACGCAACTCGTCAACATCAGCCATATGGCCGGGCTCAACGACGACTTCTCGAACCTCGTGCTCCAGGTCGTGAACGAGAATGGGACCACCACTGTCCCTTACACCATAGTCGACATGCAGGACGGCCAGTGGGCGATGGTGAACGCCACGCTGCCTGAGGGCAACGGGACGCTGGTCGCATCCGCGTCGCAGGATTATTCCGATAACTGGACGGAAAACCAAACTGCGAATGCAGGGAATGTTACGATCCAACAGATGAATGACTATTCCTCAGGATATGCGGATAACGAAACGTCCTCCAATTCCAGCGCCTTGGAAAACGGCACCGGCGTACCGCCCGGTTATGAGGATATCGACGAATTCCTGAACCAGTCTAATGCGACGATTAACAGTTCTACAGGCTATGCCAACGTCAGTCCGCCTCTTAATGCAACGAACATCAGCATGAACAGCAGCGGCGTCCCTTCTGGTTATGAGGATATCGACGAATTCATCAACCAGTCCAATGCCACGGTAAACGGGACGGCTAACCTCTCGACTGGTTATGTCAATATTGATGTGTTCCTCAATGCCACCAACCAGACCAGTCCCGGCCAGGCGCAGTCGGGCTCATTCGAAGCCATCAGCGCAGGAAGCCACAAACACGGGTCAACGGAGCTCATCCAGCTTTCCTACAATGGCTCCCAAGCCGAGATGAGCGCGGACGCCTACGATATGCTCGCGGACAACGCCAGCGTCAGGCTGATCGTCGAGGGTGGAAATGGATTCTCGCAGTACGGCCAGAACATCAGCGTGATAAAAACCATAGCCTCCCGTGAGCTCCGTGTAGTCATGATAGACAAGCGATCCCTTGCCTTGCTGCTTCAGGCAGGAGCCAGCAAGATCTATCTTGACACTCCGGTGCAGGCGCTGCTGAACGACAGCATCCCGCTGATACGCGCGGATGAGGCTGCGAAGGATTTCAACCTCTCTGGGCAGGGGATCGCAATCTGCCTTCTGGATACGGGGGTCGATTACAACGAATCCCAGTTCGGTGGCCAGGTCCTCCAGGGGTATGATTTCGTGGATAACGTCTCCGATGCCATGGACGACAACGGCCACGGCACGCTCATGGCTTCCATCATACATTCCATCGCTCCGGACGCGACGATTATACCGGTGAAAGTGCTGGATTCCACAGGCCTTGGCTATTCGTCTGACATAATACAGGGCATCGATTATTGCATGCAGGCCGGGCAGAACGTCCGGATAATCTCCATGAGTTTCGGAGGCGGGAACTTCACCAATTACTGCGACTCCGATCCCCTGGCGATGGCGGTGGAGGACGCGTACGACGCGGGGATCCTCCCGGTTTCATCGTCGGGCAACGGCGGGGGTGCGGCGATAACCCTGCCGGCCTGCGCCATGAACGCGACCGCCGTGGCTTCCACGACCGATTCGGATACGGTCTCCTCCTTTTCCAGCATAAATGGCATGGTGAGCCTCCTAGCGCCGGGCGAGAACATCGCCGCGGAAGGGATGGACGGCCAGGAGATATTATCCGGCACCTCCGTCAGCGCAGCGGAGGTCTCCGGAGCTGCCGCCCTGCTCATGGAGAGCAATTCGAGCCTCGGCCCGGCCGGCATAACCCAGGTATTCAGGACGACCGGCATCCCGATCCAATATGGGGGTGTGACGTACCCTCGCATCGACGTGTTCAATGCAGTGATGGGCAATGTCACCGGCAATCCCGTGAGCCCGCCGATGAATGAATCCAACGGAACAGGCATCAGCAACTTCAGCGCCGCGATCTGGTCGAACACCACCTTCAGCAGCTGCAGGAACATAACCATAATCAATGCCGGCGCTTCAGCTCTGACGAACTTCCCGGCGTTCATCAACATAACGAACACCACGGATATGGCATCGAATTATTTTGATCTCCGCTTCTACAACGCATCGTGCAACAACGGCGGGACGCTCCTGCCCTATGAGATAGAGAATTACACTGCGTCGAACGCCACCGTCTGGGTTG
>Ga0326728_10025047_pt1 | contig 10728 bp, 9 predicted proteins | sample MB3enrmetagenome_FD_207602 | JGI IMG/M metagenome (GOLD analysis project Ga0326728, IMG submission 207602) | Lab enriched peat soil microbial communities from McLean, Ithaca, NY, United States - MB31MN | ecosystem: Environmental > Terrestrial > Soil > Wetlands > Peat | place: USA: New York...
TTGGTTGTCCATCAATTGCTACAGCTAGCTCCAAATCTGCTACCATGTCAAAGCAAAAAAGATCCAAAAACGTTGAGAAATAATAATTACTTAGAACTATTAACAATATTTCTAGAGTCCCTCTAGGACGATCACAAGAGTGTGGTAAAGTCCGTTCTGGATAACTATTAATCCGGTTTTAAGCAAACGTTAATTCTGTCTTTCAATCAATTCGGGGGCTCTCCTCTTTTCATCCTCTTCACATACTTGTTCAATACCACGTCCGCAATAAGGTTAATCCCGCTAAGGACTGCATGGACCCCAGGTCCTGCGGTCATCCTCTCGCTATAAAACCGGTGCAGAGCCTTCCGGTGCCGAAGGTTGTACTCCAAGCAAAGTCCCACCAGCTCCCAGTGCTCAGGAAAAGCCTGATCCTTTCCAAAGCCGGTCGAGCCGCCAAGCCTCGTTTCAGCTATGGGGCTGAAGAATAGCGGCATCATCAGCCCGGTGTAATCCTTCAGCGACTCCACGAGTTCAATGGTCTGCAGCACGTCTTCGGCAGTCTCGCCAGGGAGGCCAAGCACAAGGCTGGCGACAGGAAGCCAGGACTCTTCTCCGAAAAGCCGATAGCAATCTCTGACTATCTCGGGCCAGCTCTCTGGGTTTTTCGGCAAAGCCTTTCTTGGCATATGCATTTGAAGAATTCTGCAGCTTCCGGTCTCTATCCCTATCCAGGCAGACATGTACCTCTGATCTCTGCCAACTCCTGCGATCCTGGACACTTCCCGAAGAAGGTCCTGATTTTGATGAACCGTGGCGATGCTGAGATGGGATACATCTACCGTCCTCGGACCCAGCCGCTTAACCCCTCTGAACAGTTTCTTAACCTTCTCTCCATCGGGCTTTGTGCCTGGTGAGTCGTAGGTGAAGACGTCTTCGGAATGAAGAACCACGTCCCTTTGACCTGCCTTTAGATTCATCGTTACGTCATCGAGGATTCTATCCAAGGGTCTGTGACGGAGAGTGCGCATGGTCGGAGAGCAGAAGGAACACCCCCGCCAACAGCCCCTGCCGACCTCCACGATCCCGGCAATGGTTGGGCCCCTGTTCACAGGTATGTCCCCTCCTGCCACAGCCGTTCCTCGGATTACCTTTGGAACCTCATCGCCGTTAATAATAGATCGGCAGATTCTAGGAAAATCGCCCTCTCCCTCGCCCAGGTAAATATGGTCCACTGGGACATCCTCCCCCACCAGCTCCCAGGCTCCCATACCGCCGACCACCAGCCTTGGCATATGCTCTTTGATCAGTGGATGGTTTATCAGGGCCAGGAACTTGGACCTGTTATGAGGCTCACCCCGCCCGATCATCTCCTCGATCTCGCGTAAGGCGATTTTTCCGAGGGGATCGTCGTGGGTTATTCCCACGATCTCAGTTTCTGGGCCGATGGCCTTATCAAGGTGATCTGGATGGGCCACCATCACCTCGGACCGATCAAAACCGGCCTCCAAGAGGGCTGCCTCCACTTTTCTCATGCCGCAGGGCGCGAGCAGGGCTGAGCCGTCCGAGGCTGCAGTCACGGGAGGGCAGAAGAGCAGCCTGAAGGCAAAATCTGGCATCACCGACTTTGGCAGCGTCGCTGCAAACCCAAGAATCGCTCCCCCGTGATATGTGCTCATCATGGTGAGATCGCTTGTCAGAACGATTTTTTTGCCCTGCATTCTAAAGCCACCTTTTTTATCGCGAAATCCAAAGTGGGATAAAGCATTATCTTTTATATGTTTCTATTTCATGAAATCACTGGTTGCTTTATAAAAACCATCATCTCAAAGATTAATATACGCATACCTCTCCAAGTGATCATTTAAAAGTGGAAAAAATTAATAAATGCAACTTTCTGAATTATATACACTTATGACCATGTTTCTATATTTAGAATTTATGATTTTTGGTAACAATTCAGCGTACAGCTAAAAAAAGTAATCAGTCAGGTATTGGCGGCTCTCCTTTAAGCGCCGTATAAAGCGAATCTATTACTGACATTGCATTTTTCATTATTGTGGAAATGTACCCTCTATTTCTACAGAAAGCATCCGCTCCTTGTGGTGTTCTAAAAGTTACTGAGATCTTTTGTTGAACCCTTACCATCCTCAGATCTCTTTCCGCTTGATTGTTCTCGAAAGGTACTTTCATATCTGTAGCAAACCTCAAAATTTCCTCCTCGAATTTTACGAATCTGTCAAGTAGATTCTTTGCTTTACTTTGTCTGGGTCTCCCTCTTTTTCCTTTTTTACTTTCTGATAGTAATGGTGGAGGATTTTCCTTAATTCCTTTCATTATGATTCTTTTGTATCTTTCTTTTAGTGCTTCAACTTCCTCTCCTTTAATTTCATTTCCCTGTTTTCTTACCTCATCTACAAACTTTTTAGTTTCCGCAAAGGAATTTACTCATTTCTTGAGCCCAATCTTGATTGAAGTTTTTATGGACTCATTTAAGTTATTTTCTAAGATGTGCATTGCACACCGCGTGTTTGCACATTGGATATTTGAAATAGGAACTCCAGAAGTCGTGAACCACCATTCCCCTATATTCTGGTAATATCTCCTCATTCATGGCTTCTGATCCTCGACTTCTATTATGGAAATAGTAGGTCAATTTATCCGTAGAAATAACATGACACCAATGATTATCTTCGCTCACTCTCATTACCGTTTCATCACAATGGATGACGTCTTCTTTGATCAATTGCTCCTTTATGTAATTGGTGACTTTTCTTAAGTTATGAAAACACTTATTTTCTGCTCTCTTTACCGTAGCTGTGCTCATTTTCAATCCAAAAAGATCCTTAAATGCTCTTGAGATTCTTCCATAAGATACCAATTGAAAATCCCGCAGATAAACAGCAATTGCCAAAACCCTCGGCCCACATTGGACTGGTTTTGTTATATTTTCCGGAAAATTAGCCTTGTTTTCATAACTACAGTAAGGGCATTTCTTGATCTCACTGTGATGCTCAGTAACTATGAAATTTAAGGTAGGAATGTCAACTTCCTGTCGTTTCTCATAATCCTTTGCTTCAATCCGCAATAAGCTGTGACCACAATTTTTACAGTTACAGAGACGATGATCAATGGTTTCATGAGGTGAGTCAAAAGTCTTTAGTGTAGAGCAAGGATGTCCTTTCTGACCACCAGGAAGTCTATCACTCTTTTTTTCATCGCTTTGAGTTTTCTTCTTGACAAAAGTATCAGTAGATGGAGGTTTATTGCTAAGATGAAAAAATATGAGCAATATTTAATCAATAACAATATTTCTTGGGTAAGAACTAAAGAAGGTTATCTTGAATTGAAAGATGAAACTTTCAAGGAAATGGTTGTTTCTGGCCAACAAATGATAGATTCTTCAGTCAAAAATGTTTCTGAAAATTCTCTGCATCTAGAAAAATATAATTAAATTCTCAAATTAAATTTTAGATTTTGAGCTTATTTGGATCCTTTAAGTAAAAAAGCGAGTACAAATAAATAAGTATAAACATTTTGGTGGTTATATTACTTATTAAAAATAAGTACAGTTGATCTGAATTGATGTTCAGGTGGAATTTTCATAAAAATAGCGATAACTGGAAAAGGTGGCGTTGGAAAAACAACTCTTTCGGGTACTCTGGCTCGACTGCTTGCAAGGGACGGATATGAGGTTCTGGCAATAGATGCAGACCCAGATATGAACCTGGCATCTTCTCTCGGGGTAGATAACCCTCCAAGTCCCCTGACAGATTTTAAAAATCTTATTCAGGAAAGGGCAGGTACTGAAGGTGGGGCTTTTGTCTACAATCCGAAAGTGGATGATATTGCGTGCAAGTATGGATTATTAGGGCCAGATGGAGTAAGAATGCTCGTCATGGGCACTGTGGACCGTGGAGGAAGTGGATGTATGTGTCCGGCTTCAGCATTCCTCAGGGCTCTTCTTAGGCATCTAATGCTTAAGGAAAAGAGTGCAGTAATCTTAGATATGGAAGCAGGGATAGAGCATCTTGGAAGAGGCACTACTCGAGGAATGGATCTCATGATTGTGGTAGTAGAACCAGGGGCAAGATCCCTTGAAACAGCTGAGAGAATTAAAAATCTCTCCTCCGAAATAGGGGTAAAACACCTTGCTGCTGTTATCAACAAAGGAGGTTCCGAGAAAGTCAATGAAAGACTTGAAGAGTTGGGTATTGAGGTTCTTGGAGAAATACCCTTTGATCAAAAGCTGATGCAGGCAGACCTGGAAAAACGAGCTCCAATTGAGGTAGGTGGTAAAGCTGTGGATGCCATCGTAAAAATCAAGGAAAAACTTATTGAAGTAATTGAAGGTATCAGAAAAGAAAATGAAGGGGAGAAAAAGTAAGGCGGAAAACAGGCTTTCTGATTCTTCGTTCGACATTTCTGCAATTTTTGACAATGTATGCAGTTATCTTATGAAAATACCCTGCTATTCTTTTTTGATTTATACTTTACAGCTAATTTTTGGTTACACAATTTTTAAGATATTTGAAATTTATTTGAAGATATTATTAGGGGTGTTAGACAAAGTTCCTTTTTTTATATATAAATCTTAGAAGCTTCATTTTTTCTTGATAAAGTGTCATTCGGATATATTTCAGTTGCTTGTCATTCCATTCAATCGCTTTTTCATATCTGCCAAGATTTTCCTGGGCTGATCCATTCTGGTAGCAGGAAAATAAATATTCAGGTTTTACTTTCAGGACTTCGTTATATCATTTAATCAACTTTTTAACTTGTTTAATTTAATGAAGGCAAAATCCTTGGGGCACTGATCCCAAAGTTTTCAGGATCAATTTCAAAAGCTATGCTATATAACGGTAAGATCCTCCATTGACCTTCCTTGGGACTGGTAGTCTCAATACCGATTTCTTGTTTGGGAATGCTACCAGAACCCTGCTTCTTACATCCTTCGTGTGGGAAAACGTCGCAGCTAAGATTCAATTACTGTAGTTAGGATTGCTTTTTCAACTCTCGAATACTTTTTGAAAATATCTATTATAAAAGGGAAACTCGTGGAATTGAGGCTTTGATAATTTGAGTTCTCCATATTTAGTTCGGAGATTTCGTGGGTTGCAGTTGTTTATGCTAGCTTTTTTGAAATCGGTCCTTTCATAAAGTTTAGCACCATATTGAAGAAGAGCTTTCGATTTCGTTACAAGGTTTAAAAATTAAGTAAATAGATGGAGAATTCCATTTTCCTGATCGGACTATAAAAATATTGTTAATAGTTCTAAGCAAATATTATTTCTCAACGTTGTTTGGATCTTTTTTGCTTTGACATTGGAGGAGGTGTTGGAGCTGGTGTAAGAGTTGATGGACGAGTACAAACAATTTGCCCAAAAACAGCTCTATTGGATTATGAATATTAAGTTGTAAATCTATATCTATTTAATAATGGTGACCAAAAAATAACGACAAATCCATGTGGTTAGAATTTGATTGCGGATGGGCTTAAGTATGAGTATAGTTCAACGACATTTGATAGTTCGTTAGGCTATCAGGATATAGAAATTGTTAAAGGTGGGGATATTGAAACAAAAAGAGTATACCTAGTAAAAGGACATTCAACCCATGCTTATTTACAATATAATGCTCATTTACAATATAATGGACTATATGGTACGGGTTCGAACTTTAAACAAGTTAACAATTATGGAAATCAAGTTTTATCATTAACTCAATTTTTCAATCCATTTTGGTTTTCCGTTTACAATTTTAATACTAAACGTTATTCCATTTCCACGATTATAGTGTAGGATGCCCACTGTTTAAGATGTGGAGATCTTACCTTAGAATCTTAATACTCAATGTAGCAATTCCTTCATATCGATTTTTTTATGAAATTTCATAACTTCAATACATTCGACTATATTCTGGTTCTGAACGTTGCTCGATGGTGTTCCATAGACTATGTTAACAGGATTACTTCAGGTAATTTTAAAAATTAGTTGTGTTACATTGATCAAAGGAGTTAATAATACCGTAGTATAGTTCGCAGTATTAGTTGGTGTGAAAGTAGCAGTCGGTGTCTGCGTACCTGCACTTAATAAAGCACGGGCAATGTTGCAGTTCACCATGTATAATTTTTTCCAGCTGACTCAATAGCAATTTCATGAGCATGTACTTTATAGTGTTATGCTGGTTATAAGATTGTTTGTTGTTGCATTAATTACATAAACATTGTTGGAGCAGTCGTTCACCACATATACCTTTGTCAATCCTCAGTGGGGGCGATGAATGCAGGAAAGGAAGTAAAGATAATAGTTCATGAAGGAGAAGCTTAAACTATGCCATCTCAAGTTTCGTAAAGCATTAGGAACCGATGAAGAAGAGAGATATTTATACTAGGGAATTTGTCAGAACAGGTGTCAAACACGGTTATAAGGGCGTTGAAGAATATTTAATTCAAGTAGGAAAATAGGTGTTGTAAGAATGGACAAGTTGATAGTTTTGACGATTGAGCAAATCCAGAATGATAATGTCAAGGCATACCATCCTGTCATTTTAAAAAGTGATAAAGAAATGATCTTGGTGGACTGTGGTAATCCAGGTTCGGTGTCTAAAATCAAAGAAAATGCTCTGACCCAAGACGTGAATATAGATAATCTAACTAAAGTGGTTATTACACACCAAAATTTAGACCATCTCGGTTCTTTAGCAGAATTGAAGCGCAAATATCCTGGTGTGCAGATTCTTGCTGACATTAAAGAAAGACCATACATTAATGGCAAAAAAGAATTTATAAAATTACAGAAACTACGTGAAACATATGATAGTTTGCCTGAATGCCAAAAGGAAATGATAACGGTTCTACAACAGTCATATAGTAGCTACGAACCTGCTGATATTGATGGAATTCTTCATGATCATGATATCTTTCCATGGTGTGGTGATGTTGAAATTGTTTCAACTCCAGGGCACACCGAAGGTCATATCTGCTTATATTTGTATGAGTTTAAAACCTTGATTGCTGGCGATGCTTTGTTTGTTCAAGGTGGTGAACTTGTGATCTCGCTGCCAATGTACACTCTAGATTTTGAGCAAGCAAAACAATCTATAAGAAAACTTCTTGATTATGATATCAAAGAAATCATATGTTATCATGGTGGTATATACAAAGGTGACATTAGAGCAGCTCTTAACAAAATATTGATGTGCTAAATTATAGTCAACAGTAGTTCCGATTTGCAGTAGTTCTAAATGACGACTTTGTCGTACAAGCCATTGCATAGAAAATGATGGTTTACATGGATTTGTTGGCCATTGTGATTTCTTAGGTGATTTTTTGCTATTTACGACCTTTTTATGTTAATTAATCGATTTAATTCGGTATTATTTAGCATTTTTACTAACTAAATCGAATTAATTGTGGGATTTATTCGTCAATTTATATCTAAAATTGGTATTTATTTGAGAATTAATTGTGATGAAAATAGGTAACTTAGCACTTTTTGAAGATCAATATAATTAATTTAAGCTTCAAGGGCGAGCCATGTTAACACCGGTTTTTATTCCTTTATAAATAATATAAGTGGATCTTGTATTTAATATTTAGTTAGTTTAGTTCTGTACGCGGTCGGAGTTATACACATCAAATTGGAGCCATTCTCAGGCACCCTGAGCCATTTTTTTGACTATGGTAATGATTTAAAGGACTTTAGATTAAAATCTTATCAGTGAGCTCAGAATAAGTCGTTTTTCTACCAAATCAAATCTCCATGATTTAAATATCATAGCACGGTAACCACCTTTAAGATATTTTTCGCATATTTTTATTGCATTAATATAATATAAATTAAGTTATCAATAATAAGAAAACCCGAAGTTTAAGGTACTATACGAGTATCTGGCAGATGAAGAATTAAAGCATCTTGGTTACCTTGAAAAATACCGTGACACAAATGAACTGCCAATAGTCAGTACGCAGTTACCTAGTGGTCAATCTTTCACTCCTGAATTTAATTCAACTCGAACAGAAATTGGTGAAATAACCCTGGGAGATACAGGTATTCTTCTTGCAGCTATGAGACATGAGAGAAAAGCGAGGATTTTTATTTAATACTAGCAAAAAAAGTCAACGATGATGCTCTGAGAAATTTCTTCGAAATGTTGTCAAGATATGAAAGAACCCACTATGAGTTAATTGATAATTATCTAGAAACTGTTACTAGTTTTCGCATGCAGACCTGAAAAACAAGGGATTATTGGCAATATAAACACAAAAGAGAAAAAAGCGGAATTGACGAGCTCTTAATGGAAGTCTATTAATCTAGAATCATTTTTTCCATACTGGCTGCCTAAATTTAATTTAATAATATATTTTGTTGAGTATATTCTCAAACACTTGTAACTACTGTAGAACCCAGTTTTCTATAAAAAAAATTCACTAGCTAAAATAATAAATGTTTTCAATTTTATAATTAAAGATATATGATTTATATTTAAAAAGTTACATCCTCACAAAATAAGAACGGGCAGTCTTATTTTCAATAACAATTTATTTTATAAAGTTATAATTATATCGCGTATGACCTCAAAATATAAGTCTTTTATATTTTCTTCATACGTAAAAAATTTTGTGACACCGAAAAATTATCTGCGAGATTATTTTTGTTTTGGAAACTGTTTTTTGTATAATTAATTAAAAATAACTAGCAAACTCAGTCAATATTGTAGCTCATCGAAATTTTTGGTGTAATAGAATACAATCAACTAATTTTCGATAGCTGAATTATTACCAAAAACAAAGTTCATTGTAATTATTAATTTTAACCATAAAGGAGTGACATAAATATTGAAACAGTCGTCTACTGGAATGAAAAGGATACTAGCTATCTTGCTGGCAGTCATTTTTGTAGTATCAGTGACATCTGTGATAGTAAGCCCAGCTGCTGAAATGCATAATGTGACAAAGACACCGAAAATAAAAGAATTTACATTTGAAGAACTTGCAAAGTACAACGGTAAAAATGGGAAGGCGACTTATGTTGCCTATCAAGGCATTGTCTATGACGTCTCTAAAAGCGATCTTTGGAAAAATGGCGATCACAAGGGGCACAGTGCAGGAAAGGACCTCACCGAAGAAATTAGCAAGGCAGCACACGGACCTGGAGTACTGACGGGTTTTCCTGTTGTCGGGGCTTTGAAAAATGATTCCAATAGTAACTTTATAACACGGGTGCTAACACGTATTACTTACATCGTGTAGTTTGTGTGGTTAACCGCCAAACTAACTACAGAGCTTACTTAATAGTAATCTAAATTCCCACAAACTACACAGAACCGTATTGTTCCACGGTAAATGATGTATCTATACGGAAGAAGGTTAATGTATAGTGACGAAAATTTTACCGAAAATAATTATGGTTTTAAAAATTTGCTTTTGTATAATAAATGTAAACCTGTACAGTTAAGAAAGTTAAATAAATCTCATCACCAGGAAAATGGTACACATAGGTAAGAATTCTAGCATCAATTGAAGAAATAATATAACAGACAGAAACTAAGCCTCTGACAATCAGCACTCAATTTTTCCAAGAGGAGACAAGATTGAAGAGATTGCATACTAGAGATTTGGTTTTGAATTTTTAGTCAATGAGAGGTAACGTTATGACTGACGATATAGAGTTCCCTGTAACGGGCATAGCAAACAAACAAGTAACCGGCAGAGGCATGTCGAATCGCGACTGGTGGCCGAATCAGTTGAAGATCGAGATCCTGCACTAGCATTCCTCCAAGTCCAACCCGATGGGCGAGGACTTCAACTACGCGAAAGAGTTCAAGAGCCTCGACCTAGCGGCTGTGAAGAAAGATCTCGCGGCGCTGATGACCGATTCGCAGGACTGGTGGCCGGCGGACTTTGGCCACTATGGCCCTTTGTTCATTCGCATGGCGTGGCACAGCGCCGGTAAAAATAGCACCAGTTACAATGGCCATAGGTATTAGAGCCAGTTCTGGTGGCAGCTTCTACATTTTACCATATTATTTAACAGCCGTTTTCCAATTTCTGATACACCAACCAAATATCACATAGTTAGTAATTGATTTATATTTAATTGGCATCAAAATATACAAAATGCATTTTGTTACCCTTAATAAAGATGCACCTGAATAATCTATGAAGTTATGACAAGAATTTTAAAAATAAAGTAAATAGGTGTAAAAGCGTGAACAAGGTTAGGAATGAGAAGGAAGACAATCCTGAAAATCCTAAAAAATCTGAAGATCTAGAAATGGATGATATAAAGGCTATAAGGGGAAAACTTTTCGAAATGCACAGTGATATCAAAAAAGTAATGGAATATTCCAACAGGCTGCATTTCGAAACTGCTCTTGAAAGTTCAAGGCAGGAATATTCACGAACTTTTCTAAATCACCTTCTTGAAGATATAGAGACCGGACTTGAACAAAATATGGTGAAAAAATGTCCTGAAAAGGAAAATTGCACTTCTAAGTTTACAGACTTTCTAAAGCACAATGGAGGGCTTATAAGAAATAAAAAAGTAGATGAAGCCCTTATTTCAGCCAACAGGAAGAAGCTGGATGAACTGAAATGTGAAGCCCCTTATAGGAAATGTGAGCAGTGCTTTTCCGAAGTTTCGAGTCTCTTCATAAAACAAATAAACCTCATGCGTTCTATGAAGATCTATAAAAATAATCAAGGACAGAAGCCCAATATTTCAGCCCTCGAAACAGGCGTGGTTA
>Ga0326728_10025049_pt1 | contig 10728 bp, 6 predicted proteins | sample MB3enrmetagenome_FD_207602 | JGI IMG/M metagenome (GOLD analysis project Ga0326728, IMG submission 207602) | Lab enriched peat soil microbial communities from McLean, Ithaca, NY, United States - MB31MN | ecosystem: Environmental > Terrestrial > Soil > Wetlands > Peat | place: USA: New York...
GCGGGGCCATGTTCACCCCGCATACGACGATTCACAACTTCTAGCCCGCGCAGCGGATAATAGCCCACGCCGTTGACAGCCACACCAGCGCGCCTTAAGATGACCCTTGCAACACCGTCCCCGCGCGCGTCGGGCGCGCCCTGATGTGCTATGCCTAAGTGCATGTTATTCAAATCCACGCTATTCGTATGCACCGCGTTCTTTGGTCTTTCGCTCGTGCGGGCGGAGGAGTCGCCGCGCCTTCTACCTGTGCCCGCGGATATAAGCTGGGGACAAGGGTTTCTTGTCATTGACGCATCCTTCAGCATTTCGCTAAAGGGTTATGACGACGCGCTGCTCCGAAATGCCGCCGCTCGTCTGGCCAGGAATTTAAGCGCCAAAACGGGGTTGAAGCTTGCCCCGCAACCGGTTGTGGCAGGCAAACCAGCCACTCTGCGCGTTTACTGCGACGCGGCTGATCCGCATTTCCTCACTCCCCTAGCGGACGAATCCTACACTCTGAAAGTGACCTCCTCGGGCGCAGAACTGCGCGCTCATGGCCCCACTGGGGTTCTGCGCGGCATGGCGAGCTTCTTCCAACTTGTGCGAATCGATGCGGCCGGGTTTCGCGCTCAGGCTGTAGAAATAACCGATCAACCGCGTTTCGCCTGGCGCGGGCTGATGCTCGACGTGGCCCGCCATTTTCTGACGATTGACACGCTCAAGCGCAACCTCGATGCCATGGAACTCGTAAAGATGAACGTCCTCGAGCTCCACCTGAGTGACGCGGAAGGGTTTCGTGTGGAAAGCGAGATTTACCCCAGGTTGCAGCAGGTAGGGTCCGGCAGGGAGTATTACACGCAAAAGGAAGTGGGCGACTTGGTTGCTTATGCGCGCGACCGGGGCATCCGCGTGGTCCCGGAGATTGAGATGCCCGGCCATTCGAAGGCCATGCTCGTGGCATACCCGGAGTTGGCCGCCATGCCGGGACCTTATGTGCTCGGGGGCGACATCAATAACATGAATGCCACTCTCGATCCGACACGCGAGGAGGTATATCAGTTCCTCGGCCGCCTGCTGAATGAATTGACCAGGCTTTTTCCCGACCCATATTTTCACGCGGGCGGAGACGAGGTGAACGGAGCGCAATGGGCTCGCAACACTCGGATTCAGGCGTTCATGAAGGAGCGGGGGTTCAAAGATAAGCGCGACCTGCAAGGTTATTTCAGCGAACGTGTGCGGCAGATTCTAGCCAAGAACGGGAAGACCATGATCGGCTGGGATGAAGTCTTGCAACCCAACCTCGCCAAGGACGTGGTCATTCAAGCCTGGCGCAGCTCCAAGTTGGTGCAGCACGCGACCGCCGCGGGTCATACTACCGTGGTTTCAGCCGGTTACTATCTCGATCACAATCTCCCGGCGGCTGTGCACTACGCGGTTGATCCGCTTGATTCACGCGCTCAAGGACTTCCCGTCGAGGTGCTGAAACTGGTGAAGGGAACTCCGTTCGCAGGCTACGTATCCGAGGATAATGTCGCCGCGGATAGCCTGCCCCTGACGCCGGAAGAGGAAAAGCTGGTAGCTGGGGGAATCGCCTGTATGTGGTCGGAATTTGTCTGGAATGAAAAGGAAGAAATCATGGTTTGGCCGCGCGTTGCGGCAGTAGCCGAACGTCTTTGGTCACCTGCCAGCGTCAAGGAGACTGATTCACTCTACCGCCGGCTGGCAGGGGTAGATGCAGACCTGGAGTTGCTCGGCCTCCGGCATCATTCCAATGAGTTACTGATGCTGCAACGACTGGCAGGCGATCATGACGCTCTTCCCCTTGTGACTCTGGCGGAAACGGTGGAGCCGGTCAAAAACCTCGCTCGCTTCAGGCCCCGCTTGCAAGCAGCTTTGGCTTCCGGCAAGGGAATCGATAATACAGTCGTCACCACCCGTTTCGTGGATGCGCTTCCAGCGGAGAGCATGGTGGCCCGGAGCTTCCGGGAATCCGTGCACCAGATGCTTGCGGCCGGGAAGGATGGCGAAGAATTGCGTCATGGGGTGCGCGCGAAGCTTGCCCAGTGGCGCGACAATGACCTACAGATTCAAGCCATCGCTCGGGACTCCTTCTTGCTGCAGGAGGATATTCCTGCTTCACAGGATTTGAAGGAGCTTGCCGAAGCAGGCTTGGAGGCGCTGACGTTCTGGGAGGCAAAGCAAGCTCCCAGCGCCGGCTGGCTGGAGAAGCGAAAAGCCCTTCTCGCAAAGCACCGACGAGTGGCCGAAGCGAGCACGAATCCCCTCGTGGCCATGATGGCGCCTCAGCCGCCTCATGAACTGATAAACGTCATCGCCCCGGCCATTGAGGAACTGGTGAACGCCGCTGCGGCAGTTCATTGATGATGTGGCGCCAGTCTGGTCCGCCATTTTACAGTCTTGCTCTTCATCCCCTTGAGAATTAGGATTAAGCCCTAGGATTTGATCTGGATTGTCTGATTGGAGGCTTTTGCTCATGACGAAGTCCAAGCTATCCCGGCGTGATTTTATCAGGCGAACGACCAGCGCGGCAGGCGCCACGCTCGCCGCCAAAACCATCCTGGTTGATTCCGGCCCTTCCTACGCTCAGAACGCTGCGGTTCCCCCCAGCGACAGGCTGCATATCGGCATCATTGGCGTGGGCGAGCAGGGCTCGGGCCTGCTGCGCAGTGCGATCAGCCTCCCGGGCATCGAGTGCGTCGCGGCCTGCGATTTGTGGGATGGCCGGCACACGCTCGCTCAGGAAATTGTTGGCAAGCCCATTAAGGTCACCCGCCGGTACCAGGAACTGCTGGATGACAAGGAGATCGATTGCATCATCAATGGCACGCCCGACTTCTGGCACAAGCAGATTCTGGTGGACTGCTGCAATGCAGGCAAGGACGTCTACTCAGAAAAGCCTATGTCCCACAATGCCAGCGAGGGCTTCGAAATGATCGCTGCGGCGGAAAGGAACAAACGCATTGTGCAGATTGGCTCCCAGGCCGCCAGTTCCTGGACCTTTATCAAAGCCAAGGAGCTCATTGCGCAGGGGGCGATCGGCGATCTTCACACCATCGAAGCCTCCACGGGGCGCAACACACCTAACGGCGCTTGGGCAAGTTGGATGCCCCCGCCCGGCCTCTCGCCGCAGAACCTGGATTGGGACACTTGGCTGGGCAATACCCCCAAGCTTCCCTTTGATCCCATACGCTTTGCGCGCTGGCGAAGCTATCGGGACTATGGGACAGGGGTGGCAGGCGATCTGATGGTTCATCTTCTGACCGGCATGCATCTCGCTGCCGGAGTAACAGATCCTCCCCAACGGGCGCTCTCCGTCGGCGCGCTTTACGTCTTCAAGGATGGGCGTGAAGCGCCGGACGTTCACCACGTGCTTTATGATTACCCGAACTTCAAGGTGATCATCAAGCTCATGCTGACTTGCGAATTCAATCAAGGCACGAAATTCTACGGAACGCGCGGACTGTTGGAAGTAACGGGTGGGGGCGCCGCCAGCGAAAGTTTAACCTTGACGCCCCAAGATGGGATGGATCACGGCCCTGGCTGGTACCAGCAAGGCTACCCGCGAGCCATGCGGGAGGCGTACGAGAAACAGTGGCATCTCGATCATGATGCCCAGTTGCCTAAGGAGAAACCCCAACCCGTAGTCTACAAGAACCCCAACCCATGGCGGGATGGGACGAGAGACCATCTGCAGAATTTCTTCGACGCGGTGCGCAGCCGAAAGCCGGTTGTCGAGGACTGCGCCTTTGGCAACAACACCGCCCTCGCCTGCCACATGGCCAACGCTTCCTACTACGAGCAGAGCATCGCGGTGTGGGATGCCACAGCCCAAAGAATTCGAACCTGACGTGGGCTGTTCTGCCTCCGCCTGTCCTCTCTAACCTTCGAGCGCAAGCCCTACCCTTACCCCTACTCCCCGCGGAGGAGTAAGGCGGCGCGGACTCGGGTTTCTGCATCGTACTCGCTATCTGAAAGATGACGGAGTGCTAGGTCCTCTGGCCTGTTGATTCCGCACTTCCAAAGGGGTAGATTAAGAGGACCGGATTCTGCGCCGGCAAGGGAGAATGCAGCCATGAAGGGTTTAATCGCCAGTATGATGACTACAGCCTTTGCTCTAGCTCTGGGGACAGACATTGCCCAGGCACAGAACTGGACGGGTTCGGTCCCCCTAGGTGATGTGGCACGCCAGCTCAATGCACAGCGCACAAAGTCTTTGAAAAAGCCCAGGGTCTTCACCAACGATGATGTGGTTGCCCTTCAGAAATCGAGCGACCAGGCGGCGCCCTCGGCGGCCCCATCGCTCTCCACGGGGCAAGTCGCGCAAGGCGCGGCGCCGGCCCCCACTCGAGAATGGGCTAAAGCGAGATTCCGCGCTGCTTCCGGAGTGGCTTCAGACGCAGGGGAGCTTGTGAAGCGTCAGGCCGCATCGCCACAGCCCGCGCTCGCGGGACAAGCCAGCCCAGGTGCGGCGTCCAGCCCGGCCGGGGAATGGGCGAAAGCGAAGTACCGTACGAGTCCTGGAAATGCCCCAGGCACCGGCGAACCCGGCCCAATTGCCGCCACGCCGCTCAACCCACCGCCAGCCCCTCGGCAGGATTTGGGCTACGTCGAGAGAACAAACGGACGGGTTGAGGCGATTGTCGCCGAAGGCGAGCACGTTGGCCTGGTTCAGGAAACTGAAGCGTTTGTGAAGAATTTCCACGATCCGGCGCCCTCGGCCGCCGAGGTTGAATTCGCCCAGGCGTCACCTCAGCAGACGAACCCGCCGCCTGCTTCGAGTCCGGAGGCCGACCAGATCTACCCGAGTTCTTTGGCCCAGGATGCCAGCGGCTCACCATCCTCGGCGGGCGGGGTTGATGTTGCCGCCGCGCAGCCGCACGAACCTGCTCCCGGGGACAAGGGCGAGCCGCAGTCAGAGGCATCGGCCAGTCTCGAATCGGAAGCTCTCGCCGACTATGCGGGCGATCAATTTCGCGTCAAACCACCCGAAACTCTCCAGGCTCCCCCCTGTCCGGTCATGCCCCCTCCGGCCCCCGAGGCCGGCCGGAATAGCTCGACAGCTAGGCCACTTGGGTATGTCGAAAGAGCTAGCGGGGAGAAAGAAGCCATCGTGGAATTCCGCGATCAAGTCTACCTGGTGCATGAAGGGGAATTGTTCGCCGGGAAGTTCAGAGTCTTGCAGGTTTCCTCCTCTTCGGTAGAGATTGTGGAGGAACTCACCGAAGCGTCTGCCGCGTCTCCTGCCCGCAGACGGAATGCTCAGGGTGATCCGCCGCCGGATTCCAGGTAACGCGTCCTTCCCTTCCCTGCAGGGGCAACCCGCGTGGTTGGTCCCGATCGAGCGGGACAGCCCCAAGGGCCGCCCCTGCCAAGCGAATTCTTCACACCTCCAAAGCCGCAGACCTCAAAGACGGAGGTCTCGGCTACTCAGCCCGAATTTGCAGCCACTCGAGAAAGGTCGTTACGACCTTGGGGTCGAACTGCGTGCCGGAGCAGCGGCGTAGTTCGGCCAAGGCATCCTCGAGGGTGCGGGGACTCTTATAACGCAGGGCGGAGACCATATTGTGGAAACACTCAGCCACCGCCACGATTCGGGCTCCCAGCGGAATCTCGTCCCCAGCCAACCCGTGGGGGTAACCCTTGCCGTCGTATCGCTCGTGGTGGTGAAGCACGATGCGCTCGATCGCTTTCACATTTAAGAGCTCCAGCATCTCGGCGCCCCAGGCCGCGTGACTCTTCATAATCTCGAACTCTTCGGGGGTGAGCAGCGTGGGCTTCTTGAGCACGCGCTCAGGCACGTGGATATTGCCAATATCGTGAACCAGGCCCGCCAGACGAATTTCTTCAATTTCCGGCCGGGGTAATCCCGCTTGTAGGGCCATTTGGGCTGCCAGCCTGGATACCGCTTGAGAATGGTCCTTCCTATAGGGACCTTGAGCTTCCACGGCGAAAGCGAGTGCGGTGATCGTGTCCATCAGGGGACTCACCCGGACCTCACTCGCAGGGGTGGTTTCCGAACCGTCGCTAGCCGCGTCGGGGGCGCTGGGATTCATCTCCACCTCTGCTTTTTTCAGATACGCCTCGAGCAATCGTCGATCGCGTTCCACCTCCTCTGGTTTGGGACTCAACGAAGCCACCTTGACGCAGTTCCCGCCACATTGTTTGGCAAGGGACACTCCGGAGTCTGCCCCTTGGAGAATCTCTTCAGGAGTTCGGCTGTGATCCGGGAAGGCCGCGATCCCAATACTCACCGTCACCTCATGGGCGCGCAGGACGGCGTCCGTCTCCAGCGCGGCGCGCAGCCTCTCGGCCAGAATTTCCGCCTGGAGCGCGTTCGAGCCGGGCATCAGGATGGCGAACTCATCCCCTCCATACCGCGCCACCATATTGGAGCGCCTTGAACGCGCCCCCAACAGGGCGGCTACAGTCATCAGCACTTTGTCGCCTGCCGCCCGCCCCAGGCGGTCATTGACCTGCCTGAACCTGTCGAGGTCCACCATAGCCAGGCAGAACCGACGGCCAGTGTAGGACGACCGCCGCCACTCCTTCTCCAGCGCCTGCATGAATTCGTGCCGGGTCTTGGCGCCCGTCAGATCGTCAGTGCCGGCTTCCTCGCCAGGAAACCGCTGGGCGCTCGGTTTCTCCGGCGCCAGGATCAACTCGGGTTCGTTGTCACCCCCGAGTGAGCTCCCCTTGCGCGCTGGGCGGTTAGGCTTGTCGAAGTAGTTGCCCCCCCGCCGCCATGCTCCGATCATAGCTCCTGCCAGCAAGGCAATGGACGCGATAAACACCCAAACCGGCCAAACCATTTCTTCTTCCCCCCTGCGGTGATGGAAGTGTGATTAAATCCACTGAAGCTCAGACTTTCGGCAAGGGATAAGTGCTCCGATACGGCTTGGTGAGCAAGGCGTTGGCGGCCTTGTCATCACCGAAAGTCTCTGTCTTGGGATCAAAGGCCACGTCTCGGCGCAGGTGACAACAAACGTTTCCGATGTGGCAGAGAGTACTCGCCAAGCGGCCGATCTCCACATCCGCATTGGGCCGTTCGCGGCTCTTAATGCAATCGATGAAGTTCTTCTCGTGTAACCCATCTTCCGACTTGGGCAAAGGTCCGACATTCGGCCCATCGCTCCCGTCTTTGTTGTAAACCTTCCAATTGCCCCAATACCCTGCGCCGTGGATCATGAGCGTGGCCTCGGCGCCGCGGAAACAAATCCCCTCCTCGCTGCCGTCAATGGGATGGTGCTTGGCAAAGCTGCAAAGGTCCCAAACCAGCATGAAGTCGCCGTAGTCGTAAGTAAGGATCTGAGTATCAGGGACTTCCTTGGCATCGTTGAGCCAGTAAATCCCGGAGGTGCCGGAGACGCGCGTGGGAAGGCAGTTCTCGAGACCGCGCAGCGCCTGGATTCCCCAAAGAGCCACATCGAGCATGTGGACGCCCTGATTGCCCAATTCACTATTTCCGTAGTCCCAGAAGAAGCGCCAGTTGTAATGAAAACGGTTGACGTTGAAAGGCCGCTGCGGCGCCGGGCCCAGCCAAACATCGTAATCCACGCTGGACGGCGGATCGCTGTCCGGCGGGTTTCCGATGCTCTCGCGCACCTGGCACTCCCAGGCCGTGACCTCGCAGATTTTCCCCAGCTTCCCAGTCTTGACATACTCGATCGCGCTTCGGAAGGGCTCGCTGCTGCGATTCTGCGTGCCCACTTGCACCACCCGCTGGTATTTGCGCGCGGCATCGCGAATCAAGTGGCCTTCGTGGATCCTCTGCGAAAGGGGCTTTTCGATATACACGTCTTTCCCCGCCTGGATCGCGAGCAGCGTGATGTGGGTGTGCCAATGGTCGGGCACAGCGATGATGACGCCATCAATGTCCTTATCATCCAGCAGCCTGCGAAATTCCTTAGTGGTCTCGGGCCTTTTGTCCTGGGCTTTTTCGAGATCGGGATTTACCTTATCGAGAATCGCCTGGTCGATATCACAAAACGTCTTGATCTCCGCCCCGCCCTTTCGGATGGCCCGAAGCCCATCCCCCCTGCCTTGATTGCGGCCTCCGATCAGGCCCAGCACCACTTTCTCATTTGCCCCCATGGCACGCGGGTTCCAATTCAAGAAAGGACCGGCCGCCAGCGCCGACCCCAACCCTGTCTTTTTCAGGAACGACCTACGAGTTTCTTTTTCCATAATCCGCCCCCTTGCGTTTTCGAATACCGTGGCAGGTCACGTCAAGCTGGAACTTGATGTCGCCCCGCCGCCGCCCATCCCAGAGCGGCTTTGGATTTACGAATTTCGGTACAATACACCAACCAAGGTGGGTTTTGGGACACTTTTTGGTGTTAAATCGACGCAGATTTGCGCTGTTTTAGCACGCATTTTGCACATCCGCCTCTTTGTTTTCATAGAGATAACGGGTTCGCTCGTATAAAAAACAATCTTTTTACAAGTCCTCCTCCGGGAGAATCAGCCGGAGGTACTGTGAGACCCCCATTTCAGCTTGACAGAAGATCCAGACCAACTCGGCAAACAAAGGGTGCACGGCTTGTTCGGGAGTCAGGGCCTCCCGCAGCGTCCGACCCAGCCCGCAAGGCGGGGCGTCCATCAGCTTCCACATGAGATCCTGATAGAGGCGGGAGCGCGCCCCGGTGCGCAGGCTGTTCATCCGCGACTGGGCCTTGCCTCGCCTGGTGCGCGGGCCGGTGGATTTCTTGGCGTTACGGCGGTTGGCGTCCAGCAGGGCGGGCGACAGCACGCGCGGCTTGAGCAAAGACATGGTCACACCTCGTGGAGTGCGCCACTGATCTCTTTACGTTAGGAATGGGCCGCGTTCCCCGAGGAAGAACAAATTCAGTAGCCGCAAGTGAAACCTACGGACCAGGAACGAGAAAGGATATTCGACCCCGCAGAGGTGGAAGGTTCAGGGCGGCGTTTCCCGTGGGTTTCACCCACGGCTACTGATCTTGACCCCCTTCGGGGCCAGCGAGCAAGATGCTGAAGAGGCACAGTCATACGTAAAGAAATACCTGACGCACGAGCCTAGCAAACCACAGGAGTAGTATACATATATTGCCTAGATTTGTCAAGAGACAAAGTGCCCGAGGGGGCGTTTTTTCTTTTGAGGGGCGCATACATTACGACAAAATGCGTCGTGACGTGGAGTTTCTACATTTTTGGTAGATTAACCGCCCTCTCCCCGGGGCAGAGGGCTGTTGACGCGCGTGTGGTAGGCAAAAATGTAGAAACTCTAGATCACGACAAAATGCGTCGTGACGTATGCACCACCCGCGCGCCCCGCGGTAATTCCAAGGCGGCGTCAAGCCGCCGCACTCCAAGGTGCCTTCGGCACAAGGACCTTCAGGGCAGTACGATCACACAGCCTGCAAGGGAAAGAGCTGTTCATTCCCTGCGCGTGAGCCTCATGGAATTCGTTTTGCGGGCAGGTTCGCGCCGTTCTGATGCAAAGTGAGGCTGGTGGCCCGGCCTGTGCTGTCGGTTTCGAAGGTAATCTGGGCGTCAACAACTTTAAGGAAGAACTCCCGCTCGCTTTCCGGAAAAATCTGGAACTTGGGCTGGCCGGTGGCCTGGGCGAAAAGCTTATCGCCCTGGCGGGTGATGGTCAGAATAAAATTCGCCGCCAATTGGTATTGGCCCAAGTACCCGTCAAATAGCTTCGGATCGACGGTAATCTCTTTATGCTCCTTGGGGGGCGGGAGCAAGGGAGCATGAGAGTCCAACAGGTGCATGCCGATGTCGTCGATGCCGGCCGCCGTAAACGTGTTCGAGAGCACGACCACACCCACGCCGGTTTTCGGCTCGAAGCCTATAAACGACCGGTAACCTCCCGTTCCACCGTTGTGCCAAACGATCTCATTGCCGGAGGGCTTGACAATCAACCAGCCCAGACCGATCTCCCCGGTGCTGGGATTGCCCGTCGTCCGGCGCGACGCCAGCATCGAAGCCATCGCCGGAGCGAGCGGCGATTTGACGTAGCCGAGGTTGGCCGCAAGGAAGGTCAGCATGTCGTTGACACTCGACCGTAGCGCGCCGGCGCCGGCAAGGGTGGGCAAGTCCCAGTTGGAAGTGGCTGCCAACTTCTCATTGTGCCCTACCGCCAGGCGCGCCTTCATTTCCGGCGTCAGCGTGATTCCGGTGCTGTTCATTCCGAGCGGCCCGGTGACGCGCGCGTGCACCAGGGCCTCATAGTCCATACCTGCGCGGCGGGCCAACGCAAGCCCCAACAGCCCGCCTCCCAAATTGGAATATTCAAACTGAGAGCCGATGTCGCGGGTCAGTTGATAGGTGGAAAGGAATTGATAGAGTTGCTCGACCGTGTAATCCGCATAGGGATTGGCTGAATTCTTAGGCTGAAGATTGGAGGGCAACCGTGGCAGGCCGGAAGTGTGGGTGGAAAGGTCTACCAGGGTGATGAGGCGCCCGCCGCGCTCCGGTACTTTGACGTCCGCGGGGAGAAACTTCGCCACCGGGTCCGACAGCGCCACTTCGCCGCGCTGCACCATGTCAGCCAGCAGCAGCGACGTGAATACCTTGGTTACCGAACCGATCTCGAAGATCGTGTCACCATTGAGCGGCCGCGCGTCGCCTTGGTTGAGGGCGCCGTACGCTACAATCCGGCGCCCCTGGGGCTCGATGACGCCCACCACAATTCCCACTCCATGATGAAAGGTGTCAATACGCTCGACGAGGACCTTCCGAATCTCGCTGTCGGGC
>Ga0326728_10025050_pt1 | contig 10728 bp, 4 predicted proteins | sample MB3enrmetagenome_FD_207602 | JGI IMG/M metagenome (GOLD analysis project Ga0326728, IMG submission 207602) | Lab enriched peat soil microbial communities from McLean, Ithaca, NY, United States - MB31MN | ecosystem: Environmental > Terrestrial > Soil > Wetlands > Peat | place: USA: New York...
ACTTCTTGCAAATTCGTGCCCCCGCAAGGCAATGATCTCTCGGTCGAGTCTCCGGTACGCCTCTCGTATCGAAGCGTGCTTCGTTCCTGAGAACTTTCCGAGCAGAGGGCACTGAAGGAAAAGTTGTCGAATGATCGAGACAAACAGGGAATACTGGTAAGCGGATGGCAACTCAGATGCTGGAATCGAACCTTCCTCCATTCGCTCAACGAAGCCCCCCAACCCTAGCTCGGCCGCTTCTTGTCGCCGTGACAAATATGCAGCCCAAGCAGAAACTTCGGAGCAGCGCGCGTGCGCATTTCGCGCGCGCACAACGACCTTATTCGCAAACTCCTGCAGCCCTGCTCCAGTCTGGACACCAGCCCATTTCTCCAAGTTGAAACGCCCGTACTCAGATAGACTTTGTGTGCACTCAGACAGCGCCGCAAGAGCAGATGCGATTCCGTCAAGTTCAGGAATCAAGTCTTTGGCGGCCGTGATTGGGTTACCTGCAAGCAATTGCCGCCGAATCGCCACGGGAACAAGCAATTCACCAGCCCTCTCCGCCACTGCCAAGACAGCTAGGATCACCCCAATCTCGGTATGGATTCCTTGGAAGTAGGGGCCGGCCACACGCCTCGCCTCGCCATATGTCTCTGCCAGCTCTTGAAGTCTCCTTCTTTCCAGTGCGGCCTGATGCGCGGCGATGGCCGCTTCCAAACTTGTGCCGACAGCACAAGAATCAAAGAGCGGTCTGCTGAGACTCTCGGCCCTTTGAACGATGTAGCAAACGGAGGCGAGAACGCCCTCGAGGTCCGGAATAGACTCTAGCCCTTTAGGGAATGCTGCATTCAGCGATTCGCAGACTTCCAAAGCAGCAAGGAGTTGACCGTGAAGTTCCTTGACCTCCCGGTTCCACTTCTTCAGATCAGAGGAAGAGAGGCAACCAAAATCGAGGAAGGGCGCGCCAATCTCCTCCATTGCAGCAGACATCGTGCTGCACCACTCGGCGACTCTCAAATGAGGCGCTAGGTCAGATTCCCGGATTGACGAAGCGGAGCTCAAGTAATGTTGCAAAGATGAATTCATATCCCATCGTGTTTCGATGGAAAGGAGTCGCGCGATCTGTTCAAGTTCGGAGAGACGTCCGCTCGCCGGTCGCTTCACCTTCTTCGTCTGAAGCTGTCGATGGAGACGCTTTGCTCTGTGCCAACTTGGCTGCAGGAAACGATACCAAGCATCCCCTTGCCTCAGCGTCGAGATCGCCGCTCTTAGGATCGGTTCCTCCGGAAGCGCATCGAGATAAACAACGCCACTGAGTCGGCTTTCCACCTCTTTCCATTCAGTCTGAATTGCAAGGAGCTTGCGCAGAGCTGTCACGGTTCCAGCCTCGGCTAGGCGAGGTGAATAGACGCTCCAGTCCCCAGAAGGAGCCTGGAGCAGGGACGAAATAGCGTCTGACAGCCGCCGCAGACCCGCAACGGAAGATGGGCGTGGGAGCCCCAATCGCGTGCATTCCGACGTGATCGTTTCGAGGCTTGAACGCAATCGATCAGCGTCTGTCTGAGCGATGGAGAGAACCTGTCTAATGTTGTTAGCGTCCTTCCAATCATGTCCTATTGTGATGCCGAGGTCCCGGAGCGCATTGAGACTCTCGAGCCCATCATTCGATACCTGATCCTCATCAATGAGCACCAATACAGCGCTGCTCTCAAGTTCCTTGTACTTCGTAATGAGAACCTGGAGCCTTTCACAAGCCAGCCTTGCCGCTTGGCATGATCCATCGTTTCCGACAAATCGGGGCGTCAGTTCAAGCGGAAGGTGCTCATCACTTGCCTGGACAAAATCGGAGAGTGCGGATTGTAGGCCTGCGATCATTTCCTGGGGGACGGCAACATCGATTCCCAACAACGCGGCCAGTTTCGTGGCGTGGCCGGCCAATTGATCCGAGCAAGTGAACACCTCTTGTACGACGGCCTGTATGGTGATCTCATCTCCTGGGGCCAATGGCCTCGGTTCGAACCCCCAAAAGGGATTATCAGAACTATAGGAGCCAATCTCGACGAATTGTGACCTGACGTGTTCAAGTGCATCGAGTCGCCTAGCTAATTCCGGTCCGGTTACTTCCTGCGGATCTGGGACTGCCGTCTTGGTATACACGGACTCGGGCGAGCTCAGCTCACAGCGATGGCGTTCCGCACGCCACATCAGCTGGTGTACGGTGAATCCAAATTGGTTGGCGGTTACGCTGTTGAGGAGGTCGGTGTACTCCTTAAGCTCTTTGCGGTGCCTGCCCAGCTCTTCGACTTTACCTGGAAGGCTATGCACGCCATCGGGCTGCGAATTGAGACGCTCTTGGATGGTCTCCAGCACTGCCTTCTTGCTCGTCTTGGTGCTGTGGAGTTCGAGAACTAACAACCCCAGGTTCGCGCGCTCCAGTCGGCCTTTTACGACCTGTAGCGCGGCTAGCTTCTCCGAGACAAAGAGCACGGTTTTTCCTAATCGGAGCGAGGCTGCGATAAGGTTAGTAATCGTCTGTGACTTGCCGGTTCCGGGTGGGCCAATAATCACCAGGTTTCGCTTTTGGTGAAGCACATCGACGATAGCGCTGTGCTGGGAGCTGTCTGCATCAAACACGAGGGGAATTGAATCTGCAGGCTCTTCCTCCACCTCGTGCTCCGTCGCCACTGAGGCGCTAGCGGTCGCGTCAGCGCCTCCAAGAACCTGCCTGACGATGTCGTGGTCTAGCAGGGAGTGCCTGTACATGTCAGCAGGCCACTTGTCTGGATCGAGGTCTCTCAAGAGCAGCATGTTCGTGAAGCTGAGCAGGCAGAGGGATGTCCTTCGCCGGACGGTGAAGTGAGGATGTGGGTTTATGGCAGATTGAATCGCCGAAAGGTATTCGTCTATATTGAGAGCCTCATCGTCAAAGTCCGGCAGGACAATGCTGTGGTCTTGGCGGAGCTTCTCCCGAAGTGAGAGGTTCTCCTCGATGTCTTCGCCGTTGTAATAAAGCGAGAATACTTGACGGCCAGCGCCATCCTTCTTCGAGAGTGAGACTGGAACACTGACCAATGGGGCAAGGAATAGCCGGTCACTGTCCTTCTGATCTGGAAACTCCAGGAAGCCGAGGACGAGGTGCAACATGTTTGCACCAGTCTCCTCGATGGCGAGATTGGCCTCCCTCTCGATCTTCCTGCAGTGCCTTGCAAGGTCGTCAGTGTACATCAGGCAACGGAGCTCTGCATCGTCCGTAGGTCCGCGCGAAAGGTCGTAATCTGTTGGGATATCATTTTGGCGCGCCCAGTCACGCGGCTCGGGCCGGGTGGGCTTCCCCAACTTGATCAGCATATCGGCACGGGACGGCTCGGGCAGACCCTTGATAGTCAGTGGTTGGGACTTCTCGCCGGTAAGGCGTTCGTAGACTGTGGCTGGCTGGCCCTGTACAAACTGCAGCGACTTGCCAAGTGGGTGCCTATAGTTCAGAAGACGATTGCGCCCGGTGAGGTCGAGGAGCCGCAAGCGGAGTTGCGCCAGAGCCTCTCTGAGCGGTGTGTGGTCGGCGCCTTGCACGGCGGGCTTCACGTTTCTCCCACCTTCGCTGTTCATGACTAAATGCTGATTCTACTCGGAATCTCTACGACAATGGAAGCATTTGGGGCGGTGGTTCAGCAATCCACGGCGAAGGCCTAGGCGCATTCGCATTCTTGCCCCACGATGAGTAGAATGTACCACCGAAGGCTCCGGTACTCCCAACGAGAGGTGAAGTCAAACTCATTCGACGCCCAGCAACCGATGATCCCCTGAAGTCGGCAAGTGTCATGGAATCTGTCAGATGCATTCAGAACGACAAGATCGCCCGTCACTGCGGAGTTTTCCGGCACTCATCTTCAGCCGACCTAAATGAGGGCTCCTAGTTTGTCGAAGCACATTTTTCATAGGTAATCGTGGCTTCAGTATCATGACTCGCCCTGGCCAGCAAGCAGGAACCGAACCTTTCGGCTGAGATCTGACAGCGTTCTAAATGGTTATTCGCCGCCGGTTGAGCATCCGCGGGACATCCGCTAATAAAACAACGAAACTTTCACGCGCCACAACATCGTTTCCACTTCTTCCCAGAACCGCACGGGCACGGCTCGTTTCGACCAACCTTTAAGGGGGCGGAGCGCATGCTCGGATGCAGCCGCGAAGGCGATCGTGCAGACGCTATTTGGGCAATTAGGTTCTCCTGGTTCTCAAACTCAGCTCGCCATCTCGGCGAGGCGATAGCAAACGAACGCAACTCATTCATTGCGCACGCGGCTTTTTCGAATTCGCCACAATAGGCCAAAACAACGGCATATTGCGATGTCACAGGAACTTTATAGTCTAGAAGCTTCTTGTGATTCACCCAAGGTATCAGGCTGCCTTCGATGAATCCCTTTGCATCTTGGAAAAATCCTTTTCCGATAAGTTCATCTACAACTTCTTGCCCGACCCTTATTACTGACACGACTGCGTCTGCCAGAACGTAGAACTTGTGCGCATGCATGCGGCACAACACTGGATCCTTTCCAAGCTCTTCCAAACACATTGCGCGAAGACGCAACACATCTCCGAGGCGTTTTAGATCGGCTGCTTTTCCCGTGAGATCTCCTAACTTCTCCGCCATGTGTGGGAGATTCCTGGCGACAACATCACCGAGTTCGAGCCCCAATTCATCGTAGTAGCCGATGGTGAGTTGTTCACACAGCTTCTCAGCGTCGCGATATTTTCCACAGTGATACAAAACATTTGCGTAGTTATATTGCGTGATGCGAGAGAAAAGTGCCGAGTGAGACTGTCTGCTTGCCTCAATAAAAAATGAGGAAGCGCTCTTGAGATCACGTTTGAAGCCTGCGATCAGTAGTTTCTTGAGCAGCAGTGCTTGCGCTTGAGCTTCATTCGGCTCAAACTCTTCGGAGCATACTGATATCTTCTCAACATACCGCGAAGCGTCCGACCACTGATTGTCCTGAATCGCCCAAAATGCAAGCGTGTCCAGAGCCCAAAACCTGTCAGACGCCGGAATACTAGCATCCTCCGATGCAAGAAGAAGTCCAGTCTTGAGGTCATCAGCCATACCCTGTTCGGCAAAAAACTCGCTGTCGCTGCTTGCAAGGTCCGCCAGGGTTTGCAGGTCGCCGGTTTTGGGAAGCAAACTGCAATAGAAGCGAAATTGCATCATCGAGACGGGCTTCTTCTTGGTTGGCTTGAGCTTGTCCGCGAGAGTCCTTAGGAAGGTTGTTTTCAATTCCTCAGGAACACGGTAGAGATAACTCGCAGCGGAAAGGCGAAAAGCGTCGTGCATTTCAAGCTCGCCGCTTTCGCTGACATGCATCACACCCCAATTTGCTAGTTCTTTCAGAATCGTCGATACAACACCGCGACGACTTTGCAGAGCAGTCTCCATCGTAAGAAACACGGTCTCGCCATCAATCGGAACTGTACAGAAGGAAAGCAATGCGGCCGTAGTCTGCGCGTCTGGCGTAATCCGGTCCAAGAGTTCACCAATAATGATCTCCTGCCCAGTTTGCTGGGGGACTGTGCCTGATTCCAGAGCATCCGCCATCCTCTTTGCGTCCGCTTGATAAAACCGCGTGCAGAGCATCGCAGCTGCCGATACGAAAAGCGGCAGACCACCGGTGATTTTCAATAGACGATCGGATGTGCTGAAGTCCGTTGGACAACCATGCTGAGCGAAAACCCGCCCTACGGTTTCTGCGCTCAGACCGCTAAGTACTTCGGCGCGGGTTGAGAGTCGAGTTTCGATCTCCGCTTGTGCAGGCCAAGGCTGGGCCAAAAAGAAAAACCGAATTGAAGGTGCCGCCGTCGCAATCGACACTAAATCACGGCTGCTGATACGGTGCACGTTATCAAAAACGACTATGGGCCTGATCTGGTCTCGCTCCAGGAGCCGATCTAGCGCAGTCAGGGATTGAAGTCCGCTTGGGCCTGGCAACAGAAGAGATCTTATGTCATCGTGTTCGCCGGCGTAAAAGGCGGCTGCGAGTTCCCGAACAAGCATTGAAGCGACTGCCGTCGAAGGAATATCCAGTACATCAAAATACGCGACAGGAAGGCCGCAATGTAGGCTCCCGTTCGCCGCCCAGGCCGTTTTTCCCGAGCCGGAGATTCCAACGACCAGCCGATTCCCACCTTCTTGATTAAACTCCGGCTCATGTTCTTGCAACCAATAAGGGGTTGGGACAACTGGAAACCGTTGAACTTGGGCTACCAACAACTCGAGAAGGCTCGGTAATTCGTTGACCGAAAATGTTATTTGCTCACCTGTACAAGCCGCCTGGATCATGCCGGCGAGTTTCCATACGAGTGTTTCCGGATTTAATGAGCCAAATGGGAGTTCTGTGCATTTGGAAATACACCACGACACCGCATCCTCCAGAGTGCACCAGACCGGCGGTAGCTTATGTCCGACAACCGTACTTAAAGACGCTGAGATGATAAACGTGTCAGGCGGCCACCCTGTAACCTGTTCCGATAACAACGGTGAAAGTTCGGCGTTTGTGAACACTACGAATTCAGGTTTACCGGAACGTGCCCCACAAGAATGCTCTTCTCTCAACTGCGCAAACCGCATCAGTGCTCCACTGATCTCATTTGGTTGCAGCAATGCAGACCTGAATTTTACCTGGATATAGACTGTCTTACCCGAAAACTCGAGTTCCACGTCCTCATCGCGCTCAGGTCGTAGCGATTTAAGTTCATTTTCCCCAGCAAGCAAAAGACAACCGAGGGACACCAAGTGTTGAAATAGGAAGCCCCGGTGGACGCTATTGATCCGCTTCAGCTGAGCGGAATCCAGCGGCGAGTGCGGTATTATCGTGTCGATGGAAGTTGAGCTGATACTTTTCTCGGACTCGTGCGCCAAGTGGTCCTCCAATTGATCCCCACTAGCATTCTGGGTGCTTCTACGCGAACCGGCGGCTTCTAACGTCAGACAGAACCTCCGCACCGGTCTCTGCGAGAATGTGGCGAAGACTTATAACGCTTATGCCGATATCGTGAGCATAGTATGTGGTGGTCTGGTTCGCAACCGGCTCGGCCCACTCAAGGATATTGATGCCGGAATGTCGGCCAGTGTACCGCGATCTCATGACCGAGTCGGGAAGGAGCATCGGACACTGCAGCATTTTGCCGGTGCCGATCCAGTCGTCCCGCCGGCTTAATTTGGATCTGGGCGCTGCTCGGGTCCCCCAAAAGTGATATTTGGCGACCCGCTGATCACACATTCACCGACATTCCGTACATCTTCGCTCTTCGCAGGAACGCTTCCGGCGAGCCTTCGAGAATGCCACAGGCGATTCGTCGTGTTTCCGGCTCGTCGATCGACCCGCGGCTCACGACCGAACCGCGGTCATTTGCTGCCTTCATCACGACGATTAGTTCAGCGTCGCCTAATACTGCGACATTTGCATTATGGGTCACGATGATGACTTGGCGGCGCTCCTTCGCTCGCCGGAGAACTGGAACCAGCGTCCGGTAGATGAATTCGCCGTCCAAGTTATCTTCCGGTTGGTCGATGATCAGGGGCTTCTCGGAGTTCGAAGAAAGCATCAGCGCAAGAAGGACGGACTGTTGTTGGCCTAGCGACAGTTTGGAAAAATCGCGCACAATGTGCCTGGTCTGCCCGCTTGCGTCAACATGGGCTCGGGCCACTCGAAGACGAGGCAGGTCGTGCAAAAGAACCCGCTCCAGGCGAAACTTTGAGGCTGGCTCAGCCAGTCTCTCAAGCAGGATCGATACTTCGTCGCGCTGAAAGACTGCGACTCCCTCCTGCGTCTTGAGTGCTAATATCGGGCTCGAATCTTTCCGTTCCACAGCGTCCAGCAGAACGGGAACGGTCAACATCTCTACCAACCACCCGGCCCGTTGCTGTTGATTTGTCCTCCAACCCATAAGCTGAATGATGAAATCAGCAGCCTCTTGCGAATATGCGTTTTTCGAATACCTGAGCGTGACTTGGAGATCGGACAAAGATTCCCGAAGAATCCTTGTCGCGAGCCGGGCGAAGCCTTCTCGAAGCATGGCAATCTTTTCTCGCGCCGCCCAGCGTTCCTTTAGCGATTGCGCCCGGTTTCGCTTTACCTCTTCGAGGTGTGGCTTCCATGCATTCAGGTTCTGAAGACTCTGCACATGGCTCGCCTCATCCCGAGCTAACTTCGTGATGTACGAAATATCAAAGGTTACTTTCAGTGCTTCTAACTCACGGCGTTTGTCGTCCACCTTCCTCTGCGCTTCCGTGTCTTTTGCCTTCCAGGCCTGCAACTGCGCGTTCACCGTCGTTTCGTAGCTCTTCAGATCCATTCTGATTTTGCTCTCGGACGCTCCGATCTCGGCACCGAGCTGCCTTGCCCCATCTGCAATCACTTTGAATTCTGCCGAGCCCACAGCGAGAGGAGTGCTTCCCGCCAGATTCTCGATTTCACCAATGCAGGTCCGCAGCGAAGCCTTACCCACGTCGCCTTTGGCTTGCTGCAGCTTTAGCGTCACTTGCCGGCGGATTTCCCGTTCGGACGACAGTTGGCGGGCCAACTCAATCAACTCCTTGACTTCCGGCTTTTGGAGGGCTGCGAGTTGTTGCTTGGTCGTATCGAGCAAACGCTGATATTGCGGGATCAAATTGACCTTCTCTTCTGCCTTCTCGATCTCCGTTTGTAGCGTCAAGAGCGATTCGCGCGCACGCCCCTCTTCCTCTTTCGCCGCGACGAGATCAATAAACTTATCCAGGTATTCAAGGAGAGCGAGGGGATTTGTCTGCGCCTCGACACTGATGCGCGCAGCCTCACCCTGTCCGAAACAGTCGATACCGAACGACATCGGCCCAGTCTGCGGGTTAGCTTCGTTGATGAGTTCGCCATCTTTCAGCCGCGATAACGTGTGAACCTGTCCGGCTCGGTCCTGGACAAAGAGGTGTAACGAATCAGGCCACACCTCTGAATCCACGACTTTGCTCTCTGTCGCGCCTTCGGCTGCGCAGCGCACGGCCTCAAACATCGTGGATTTGCCTGTTCCTCGACCTCCCACAATGCAGTTCAGGTTCGGGCTGAATCGGACGACTTGGCCGCTCAAGAAGCCACCATCAAGGTGCACCCCGACTACGCGAGGGACGTTCTGCGGCACTTCGTCTTCAATCCGCACCCGTGCGTCTGCGTCTTCGAGGGCGATGCGGAGCCCTTCGAAGCCAGGAGATTCCATTTTGTAGCGGGTCACCTTCCGGTCATTTGCTGCATTGTGTCCGAGTGCCGAAAGTCCATGAGCGTCGGAATTCAAGACTCGGGCAAGCCACTGTTTTGACCCAAGCTGGAGCCGCCTGACGCGCTCGCGCCCAATCTGGCTCCGGTTTGCATCGGGGTCGATAGGGCTATACGACACCACGGACGCGGCCTGCTTGATTTCAATCCCAAGCAAGGCACGGTGGCACAGCACGTCATATTTGTGCGGCGAAGCGCCTGGAACCTCTACCTCGAGCCCAGCGGGTGAATCTACATGCGCCAAAATGCCGAGTCCGCCCTGAGTTGCAGCAAGATTCAGACATTCGAGCATAGACTGCTGACACCTGGAATTCTGTGTTCCTCTATCCGCGATGTTTAGCTGGCCGTGGAAGCGGCGGAGGTTTTCCAATGTGGGCAGATAGCAGAGCAGATGCCCTTGCGCTGTCGAGAGTTCCACGCCGGGTACCACGCAAATGGATGTCCCGCCTGCCGCGACTAGGGCGGCCTCTACGTTCGTGATCTCATTATGGTCGACTATCGCGATAAGAGACAGACCCTCCCGCGCAGCCGTATTGACGATGTTGGCGGCCGTCATTAATGTGTCTTTCACGTCGTGCGAGCCGCCGTAGGAGTGAATATGTAAATCGGCGCGAAAGAAGGTCGCGCCGATCGGCTGATTCAAAACCTGATTCAGGAGTGTCGTGCCGTTACTCATCATTGTGCCTCAAGCCATCCGGAATGATGATATTCTTCCACGCCAGCTTAGCGGCCCGCGTAGACGACTCCGCTCTTAACAGGTGCTCGGCTGGCACCACCATGCCAAGGCACTGGTTCACCGTTTTGCGAGCCGTATCCCTCGGGTGGGCGAGATCTGTCCTGGGAAGTCGGCATCGCATACTCATATTCAGAGCCGAACCTACAACGAAATCAATAATATAGCCTCTCTCCGTACCGTGACAACCTGCCATCCTCCATCCCTGGCGGGGCCGCTGAATTCGTTCGCAGGTTGTTTCCTTCCATCCCACTGCGCTCCCTCGGGTGGACGGCCCAGCGCACGATCTGACCGTGCGCTAAACGGGCCTTCTTGAGTCCGTTCGGAGCGCGGCTGCGCGCCAAACGATGGTGCGTGTTTGGCACTTTCCGCGCTTTTCCTTCCGGACTCCCACCCTCGGGCGCTGTGTTCGTTCTTTTCCGCCGACCGTCTTCGCGCTTCCCAGCCGTGGGTGAGCAAGACGCTCAGCCGGTTACGGCGGAAAAGGAGAAAAAGAACATGAGTTTCAGTAGCAACAGCAACCGCAACAGCAACAGCGGCAACCACGCCGCGCCGCACAGCACAAATGCGGCGCAACGCAGCAGCCGCCAGCAGACCACCACTCAGCAGATCATCGCCGAGAACGTCAAGCACCTGATCGAACAGCTTGAGCAGGGCAAGAGCGAGGCGCTCACCGCCTATCTCAACGCAATGGCCCGCTTCCACAGCTACAGCTTTGGCAAC